>Ga0247840_10000509_pt1 | contig 80198 bp, 60 predicted proteins | sample LaCruzMarch2015__FD_192404 | JGI IMG/M metagenome (GOLD analysis project Ga0247840, IMG submission 192404) | Freshwater microbial communities from meromictic Lake La Cruz, Castile-La Mancha, Spain - LaCruzMarch2015_17m | ecosystem: Environmental > Aquatic > Freshwater > Lake | place: Spain... | reverse complement strand
CTATCTTACAAACGATCAATCAACCGAAAACGGTTGATATCGTTTAGATTTAGAAAAAAAACAGAAAAACAACCCTGAAATTGTTAACAACCCTTGAATTTACGAAACAGGGGGTAAATAAGTACAAGGATTTTAATATTTTCCTTTTTGAGATGATTATGTTTTTTTTCCGTCATGAACATCAAAATTAATGTGTGTTTTAATCCGGGACGAGAGAAGGTCGATTGCCACCCTATTCTGTCCACCCTGGGGCACAATGATATCTGCATAACGCTTGGTCGGTTCAATGAATTGCAGGTGCATGGGTTTCACAAAACTGTCGTAATGTTCAAGCACCTGCTGAAAAGACCGGCCCCGTTCTTCCAAATCGCGGCGGATGATGCGCATCAGGCGGTCATCTCCATCGGCATCCACATAAACCTTGATGTCCATTTTACTGCGCAGACGGGGGTTGGTCAGTATGAGAATCCCCTCAATAATGATCACCTTAGCAGGATTAATGGTTATGGTTTCCTTTGAACGGGCGCATGTGACATAAGAATAAATCGGCATTTCAATTGAATTTCCTGTTCTCAGGGTCTCCAGTTGTTTGATCAGCAGGCCCCACTCAATTGAAGTGGGGTGGTCGAAATTGATCTTTGCTCGCTCTTCGGCTGATTTATGGCCATTGTCCTTGTAATAGGCGTCCTGTGGAATAACCGTAACGGTTTCCTTTGGTAAATGTTTGATTACTTGTTTTACAACAGTAGATTTTCCCGAGCCGGATCCTCCGGCAATTCCGATTATCAGCATGATCATATTATAATAAAAAACCCAATAACAATCCGGCTGTAATGGCACTTCCAATCAAACCGGCAATATTTGGCGCCATTGCGTGTCCAATCAGGTGGTTTGTCGGGTCTTCCTTCAAACCCATTTCATGGGCAATCTTTGCACTGTCAGGAACAGCTGCTACGCCTGCAGCTCCCACCAGGGGGTTTATTCGATTCTCTTTTTTTAGAAATAAATTCATCACCTTGGCAAAAACTACTCCGCCTGCAGTTGCGATCATAAATGCAATGGCTCCAAGGACAAAGATAAGAATTGATTCCCATTTCAGAAAAACATCTGCCTGGGTTGAGGCTCCCACAGTTAAGCCTATCAGAATCAATACAATATCAATGAGAATCGTGCTTGCAGTGGTGGCAAGTTGTTTTGTGAGACCAGATTCTTTCAATATATTTCCAAAAAAGAACATTCCGAGCAATGGGAGGGAGGCTGGTGCAACAAATGCACTCAGCAGCAATCCGAACAAGGGAAACAATATCTTCTCAAATTTACTGACCGTTCTGGGGGGTTTCATACGGATAAGCCGCTCCTTCTTCGTGGTAAGAAGTTTCATGATGGGGGGTTGGATAACCGGCACCAGCGACATGTAAATATACGCAGCAATGGCAATCGGGCCTATCAGGTTCTGCATGGCGAGGCCCGTTTCCGAACCATGAAAACCACTAGCAAGCTGGGATGTAAGGAAGATTGCGGTATTTCCATCAGCTCCGCCAATGATGGCAATGGCCGCAGATTCTGCCATTGGGAAGCCCAATACCATGGCCCCAAGAAAAGTTGCAAAGATACCAACTTGCGCAGCAGCGCCCAGCAACATCAATTTGGGATTGGATATCAGGGGAGAAAGATCGGTCATGGCTCCCAGCCCAAGAAAAATAAGTGCCGGATAAATACCTTTCAAAACGCCAAAAAACAGATAGTTCAACACACTTCCTTCCTGGTAAATACCGGTATGGTAGGCCGCTTCATGCAGAAATGGAATATTTCCAAGAATGACACCCATCCCGAGTGGGATAAGCAGCAATGGTTTATAGCTGTATCGTATGGCAAGAAAAACAAGCACGATGCCAACCAAAATCATCAACAGGTTTCCCAGACTTGCATTGTGAAAGCCTGTATCTTCCCAAAGACTGAACAATGTTTGCAGTGTATCCATCGGTTATTCAATTTCAACTAAAACTTCACTCTGAGCCACGGCCTGTCCGGGTTTAACATTGACAACCTTAACAATGCCATCCTTTTCAGAAAGTACATTGTTCTCCATTTTCATGGCCTCCATGGTCAAAAGCTTCTGGCCCAATACTACTTTTTCACCGGGTTTAACTAAAACTGAGATAATGGTACCGGGCAGCGGGGCTTTGATAGCAACGTTTGTTGTCTGGGTGGGTGTTCTTGGGATTTTTGATTCTCTGGCAGAGGGCTTCGGTGGTTCTACCCTCACCAGTGTCGGAGTTTTGGTCATTTTTAAATCTTTCTGGACCTCCACGTTAAATTGGGTTCCGTTGACCTCGACCTTTGCAATATTTTCTTCGAATCCGAGTATCTCTACCTCGTAATTATTGCCATTAATAATAAAACTGAATTTTTTCATGATTTACCAGTGTTTCATCGTATTCCAGATTCCATAAATTTTCGAACTCCAGGGGGAGTAAGTTTTTGACACTTTACGAATGGTCATAACGTACTTTTCTTCATCATGCAATTCAGAAAAGAATAAAAAGAGCGCAGCTGCGATTGCGGCATTTTCTTCTCCCGTCATTACAACCTTTGATTTTTGTTCTTTACTAATACTTTCCTGAACAACCATTCTGCGTTTTGTAAGAAAATCCTGCAGTGAATGCAGTCGTGTAAAAAAATAGGCTATGAAAGCCAGCGCAGCAAGGACAATGCAATATCCGGCTATTGCAATCACCAGGGTATAATGATCAATCAATGACAAGTCGAAGGTAATGGCAAGTGTTTTCATAGATCAGCCGGTTTTACAAAGGGATGTTGCTGTGCTTTTTTGGGGGTAATGAATCCTTTTTCGTTGCCAGGGTCTGCAGGGCACGAATGATTCTGAACCTTGTATTTCTGGGTTCTATCACATCATCAATATATCCGTATTTTGCTGCATCATAGGGGTTTGCAAACTTGTTTTTATATTCCAATTCCTTGTCTGCTACATATTTTACCCGTTCCCTTGGGTCCTGTATTTCGCTGATCCTTTTACCTTCAAGAATTTCAATGGCTCCTTTGGGCCCCATAACCGCAATTTCAGCCGAAGGCCACGCATAATTCATATCGGCACGCAGTTGCTTGCACCCCATTACGTCGTGGGCTCCTCCATAAGATTTACGGAGGGTGATGGTGATTTTCGGCACGGTAGCCTCCCCATAAGCAAATAACAATTTTGCGCCGTGGATGATGATCCCGCCATATTCCTGATTGCTCCCGGGTAAAAAACCTGGAACATCGACCAGGGTTATAATAGGTATGTTGAATCCATCGCAAAAGCGCACAAACCTTGCGGCTTTACGCGAGGCTTCAATATCGAGCACTCCCGCCAGGAAATTAGGCTGGTTTGCCACGATCCCACATGGCATACCGTTGAATTTTGAAAAACCTACTACAATATTTTTAGCATAATATTGATGAACCTCCAAAAACTGCTGGTTGTCAACAATGCGATAAATTACATCCTTTACATCATACGGCTGATTCGGGTTGGCCGGAACAATTTCGTTCAGTGAATCCTCGAGCCGATCAATCGGGTCGGTGCATTCAGTGATTATTGGGTCTTCCAGATTGTTCTGCGGAAGATATTCAAGCAGTTTTCGAATCAGCATGATCCCCTCTTCCTCATTTGCAGAACGGAAATGTGCAACCCCTGATTTGGTAGAATGAATGGAAGCCCCGCCCAGATCTTCTGTAGAGATATCTTCGCCTGTAACAGTCTTGGTAACTTTAGGACCTGTGACAAACATGTAACTCGAATTTTCACTCATGACCACAAAATCAGTCAGGGCGGGAGAGTAGACAGCTCCACCGGCACAAGGACCGAATATTGCTGAAATCTGAGGTATGACGCCTGAAGCAGCAATATTCCGCATAAAGATATCTGCATACCCAGCCAAAGAATTTACGCCCTCCTGGATTCTTGCACCGCCACTGTCGTTTATCCCGATTACAGGCGCTCCCACCTTTATGGCCTGATCCATAATCTTACATATTTTTCGTGCAAATGTCTCAGATAAGGAGCCGCCGAAAACAGTAAAATCCTGCGAAAAGACGAAAACTACGCGGCCATCAATGGTTCCGCGTCCTGTTACTACGCCATCGCCAAGATACAGTTCCTTTTCCAGACCAAAGTCGGTACACCTGTGGGTCACAAACATATCATATTCTTCGAAACTACCTTCATCCAGGAGCTTATCAATGCGCTCCCTGGCGGTGAATTTTCCCTTTTTGTGTTGTGATTTGATGCGGTCTTCACCTCCACCAAGTTTTGCCTTTTCCCGTTTTTCGAGTAATTCAGCGATCTTATTTTCGTTGGCCATATCAGCTGCTATTATTGATTTTTTCCCTTTTTCAAAGCTATTTGGTGCAAAACTCAATAAGTACACCATGTGTCGATTTTGGATGAAGAAATCCTATACTCATCCCTTCGGCCCCTTTGCGTGCAACCTTATCGATCAGGGCAAGGCCCTGTGTTTCTGCCTCAGCAAGGGCATCGTTCACATTTTCAACTGCAAGGGCAAGATGATGAATGCCTTCACCCTTTTTCTCCAGGAATTTTCCGATCGGTCCTTCAGAATCTGTTGATTCCAACAATTCGATTTTGGTCTGTCCCACTAAGAAAAATGCAGTTTTAACATGCTGGTCTTTAACCTCTTCTACATTATAACACTTCGTTCCAAGCAAATTTTCGTAATACGGGATACTCTCTTCGAGGCTTTTTACTGCAATTCCAAGATGCTCGATATGGGTTGGTTTCATAATATTATTGTTAATTTATTAACAGAACAAAGTTAAGTAGTTTAAATGACATGACAAGCAGGAAAATATATTGTGCTTTGTTACCGGTTTGGAAAATCATAACGGGTTAATCAGGTTTGAATTTGTAACTTGCGGTGATCATTTAAAACCTACACGTTGTCAGGATGTATGTCCCTGACGGGGTGTTGTTGAATTATCGGCGATGAAGAATACAGAGATAGAACGAAAATTTCTTGTTGATAAGGAGAAGTGGTTCGCCTTTTACAAAGAACCCGGCATTTGCTACCTTCAGGGATATTTAAGTATTGATGAGGAAAAAGTGGTACGCGTACGGGTTGCCGGTGACAAGGGATTTATTACAATTAAGGGAAAATCTGAAAACTTTTCTCATCCGGAGTTTGAATATGAAATTCCTTCGGATGATGCCCGGGAGCTAATCCACCATTTTACGAAGACCCGGGTTGAAAAGGTCCGGATCCGGATCACACATGAAAATCATGTATGGGATGTCGATGAGTTTCTTGGTGAGAACGAGGGACTCCTTATGGCTGAAATAGAACTTGAACATCCTGAAGAAACTTTTGTCAAGCCTGGGTGGTTAGGAAAAGAGGTAACCAATGATGTGCGTTATTACAATGCCTATTTATCAATCTACCCATTTAGAACATGGCAAGAAAAAACCCCGAATTCTTAATAAATTCGGGGTTTGGAATTAATTGAGTGGTGGAGAATAGGGGAGTCGAACCCCTGACCTTTAGACTGCCAGTCTAACGCTCTAGCCAACTGAGCTAATCCCCCAAGGCGATTGCAAAATTAAGAACTTTTTTCATATGAAACGTCTTTTTGCTGCTATAAAAATTCATCCTGATGCGGAATTCCTTGCAACATACCAGGAATTGAAGCATGAATTAGGGCATGAACGAATCAAATGGGTAGAGGGACACAACTTTCATGTGACCCTGAAGTTCTTTGGCGAAACGGAGGAACAAAAAATTCCTGAAATAGGGATGGTGCTTAAAAATCGAGCAACCATGACACCTTCCTTTGCAATACGACTTTCCGGTCTGGGCATTTTTGGCAGTTCCTATGCGCCAAAGGTGATCTGGGTTGGAATTGACCCATACATGGAACTTTCGATGCTTATAAAAAACTTACATGGGGATCTGGCCGCCATTGGTTTTGAATCTGATCGTCAAAACCCCGTACCCCATTTGACCCTGGGAAGGATCAAATTTCTGAAGGATAAGGTAATTTTTAATCGCATCACCGACAAGTTAAAAACCATTTCCTCTCCGCTCATTCGTGCCGGGGAGATCATTTTGTACGAAAGCATCCTTCGCCGGGAGGGACCAGAATATCTCATTTTAGAAAAATTTCCACTCACTTGAAATGAAAATCCCCGGAAGCCTTTCAGCTTAACCGGGGGATTCCATTGATGAGCATTGTTGGTGTCGAAAGATTATTTTCCCGCAGTTCCTTCAAACTTATGGGCAATCAAATGGTAAATGATTAACCCGATTCCACCAAAAAGACAGATCATAGAGAAGAACGCTGGTTCTTCTTCAAGGGTTGTATATACAGCCAGTACTTTCCCAAGCAGGATTCCTGCGCCAATTCCCACTAAAAGCAACCCCCATTTCAGAGAAGATGGCTCTTTTGAGGATTCAAAGATGGTTGCATCGGCGCCTTTTTGAATAAGCGCCAGGCGTTCCTTTTTCCTCACAAACAGGTATACTATTCCGAATACCATGGCAAAGAACGCGATCGGGATCAAAAATTCAGTTGTCATTTCCGTTTAATTTTGGTTTGTTTTCCGTTTTCGATCCGTTTGACGCACTCAACACGCATTGGTTACATGCTATCTGCCAAATCGTTACTTAACAATCACTTTTTCCGTATAGCCACGGTCATTTTTTGACAATCTGAAAAGGTAAACCCCTTTGGAAAATCTGGATAAATCCACCTTTTTTATAAAATTAATTCCAATATCAAATAGGTTGTCCGAATAGATAACTTCTCCGTTTGAATTTACTACCATAAGATGTAACTGTCTTTCCGTGCCAATAATTCTTATTGTCAGCTCATTATCGGCAGGGTTGGGATATATTTTAACAGTCGATTCAAGTCCTTTATGATCAATGCCGGTACAATTTTTAATTTTTATCGATTTAACAGATTGAATGCTGTAACCACAATCATTGCCACCTTTCACAGTCAGATTACCAGTATAAGCCGATGCACCAAACTGAAGCGTTACCTCATTGGTACCCATCCCTGCAATGATTTCAACACCAGCGGGCGTTGTCCATACATAATGGGTTGCACCGTTTATAGGAGAAATACTATAAACCAGGGATTCCGTTCCCTGGCAAACAGTATCCTTCCCGGTTATTTCTCCTGCCGGAAGGGGAATGGCTCTTGCCTCAACCCACTTCACCACTGCGGGAGATTCTCCGCAATCATTAACAGCATAGGCCGTAACATTACCTGAAGATGTTCCCCATGTGACATAGATTGTATCTGTCCCCTGGCCGCTTTGAATGATGGCATCCGGGGGGACTGACCATTGAAAAGATACAGGGCTTACGGCACTTGAAGTATAAAAAGTTGCATTATTTCCATTACAAATCAAGCCTGGACCGTTGATCGGACTTAAACTGGTTGGGGTGGGTTTAACAACAACAGACAAGAGAGATGGAATTGGGTTATTTCCGCAATCGTTACCTGCAAGCACCTGGACCACCCCCGACTTGTTGCCCCAAATAATGTCAACATTGCACGTACCGTTTCCTATAATTGAATCAGCCGGGGGCGAAACGCTCCAGCTATAATACATTCCGCCTGCCACCTCCACAATCGAATAATTACGGGTGTCCCCTTCACAAACACGCATATTTCCTGCTATTGGCCCCGGTGATGATGGGGCCTGGTTAACGGTAATCAAAACGCTGTCGGTTGCCATATTGTTATTGTTATCCGTAACCGTTATACGATACAGCGTGGTCTCTATGGGGTTTGCAAAGGTATTGGGGAGGGTTGGATTAATAATACTAGAAACCGGAGTCCAGGCATACACAAATGGAGGTGTGCCACCCTGGGTAGTAACACTCAGTAATGTCATCAAACCCTGGCAGATAACAGATGGTGCAGCACTTGCATTGGCAATAAAGTTATTTCTTTGTATTCCTTCAGAACCGGTGGTTGTATGCCCGGCATAGAGGTTGCACCAAGCCGGTCCGCCTGAAAAAATCAGTATGAGAAAAAACAGGCCAATAAATGGAGATACTTTCATTGCTATTGATTTCAACTGAATATTAACCAGGTTTACCAGATACAAACATAACAAAAAACTATTTTACCTGAGGGAACTATTCGATAAAGGATTTGAAAAATGATGTTATCTTTGTCTGTTGCGGTGTAACCTTAGTTAAAACATGCCGTCTAAACCCCGCATGAAATATCAGGATGACAACTATTACATTGATCGCGTACTTGGCGGTAATGTTTCTGCCTATGCGCTATTGGTTGCCAAACATAAAAACCTGGTTTTCTCGATCGCTCTTAAAATTTTGAATAACCGGGAGGACGCTGAAGAGATTGCACAGGATTGCTTTTTGAAGGCTTTTCAGGCATTGAATACCTTTGAAAAAAAGTCTAAATTTTCTACCTGGCTATATCGTATTGTGTATAACGCAGCGATATCAAAAACCCGGAAGAAGAGGCTTGAGCTGATTCCAATGGATAATTATGTCGTCAATAATTACACCGAGAATCATGTTGCCGCCGAAGTGGATGAAATCGACCCGGAAGAACAGAAAGCAATGATTGAAAGGGCCATGGAACAATTAACCGATGATGAAAGTTTGTTGATTACGCTCTTTTATAAGGGAGAAAATTCTATTGAAGATATCAGTAATATTACCGGACTCTCGATGTCAAATGTCAAAGTGAGATTGCACCGGATCAGGAAAAAATTACATAACGAACTGGCCCTGATGATGAACAGGGCCCTGAATTAGTTGAATTAATGTTAATTTTGCAACAGGATGGAAGAGAATGATTTTTTACGCAAACTAATCCAACAGAGTCCGCTTGACAGTCCGTCAGATGATTTTGTCGATCGTGTTATGATTAACCTTAAGCCCGCTCAAGAACAGGTTGGTGTTAAAAAGTCTTTTTTCCTTTACGTTAAGGCCGTTCTGCCTTATGCCTTGCTGACACTGCTTTTTGCTGTTGTTTATGCTACTTCTGATTTGCCAATATTAAATTGGCTGCCGGGAGTGGAATATTTGCAAAACAGCCTTTTCCCTTACCTGGGATCGCTTTTGGCTGAGTTGAAGAATGCGTTCGCCTCTAAATATGTTTCCTTTGGATTCCTTATTGGTATTTCAGCTGGTTTGCTTTTCTTAATTGACAGGTTCTTTAGCCGCCGCTCTACTATTCAGTAAGATAGCATGCCTATGAATGGGATTCTTTCCACAAATCCTTGAAACTTTTCGGGGCCATTTTTGGCATGGTTCTGCGTGGGCCCCACATTTGTTTTCCGAATCGTTTGATCATTTTATTTTTCAAGCCTGAACTGGGTTTATCTATCATCCATCGATGAAGCATGGCTATTTTCCACATGGAAATAATAGTACGCCACTTAAAAGATATATATTTCTTCGATACAGCTTCGTGCCTGTTGTGTAAAAGCAGTTCGTGCAATGGTATTTTCACCGGGCACACTTCTGTGCATTTTCCACACAGCGAAGAGGCAAAACTGAGGTGATTATACTCTTTCATTCCCAAGTAATGCGGTGAAATTACAGATCCGATGGGCCCCGAATAGGTTGCTTTATAGGTATACCCACCCACACTTTTATAAATCGGACATCCGTTAAGACAAGCTCCACATCTGATACAGGCAAGGGCACGGCGTTGTTCCTTAAATTTTAACAATTCCGTACGCCGATTATCCAACAAAACCACATACATTTCTTCCGGCCCGTCGGATTCAAATTCACCACGAGGACCAAATACAAGGTTATTATAAACAGTTATACGCTGTCCGGTTCCGTGTTGTGCCAACAAGGGTAAAAACAGATCAAGATCCATTACGGAGGGAATCAGTTTTTCAATTCCGACTACGACAATATGAATTTTTGGAAATGCCATGCACAGAAGTCCGTTTCCTTCATTCTCAGTGAGACAAACAGCCCCAACATCCGCAACAAGAAAGTTTCCTCCGGTAATTCCTACATCTGCACGAATAAATTCACTACGAAGTTTTTCCCGGACAAATTGGGTTATTTGTGCAGGTTGACTATCTTCTGGTAAATCAAATTTTTCATGAAACAACTTAGCAACATCCTCTTTTGATTTATGCATAGCAGGGGTGAGGATGTGATAAGGTTTCTCGCCCGCCAACTGAACAATATATTCCCCCAGGTCGGTTTCAAAAACTTCCCGCTTGTTTTTTTCAAACAGTTCGTTCAGCTCCAATTCTTCCGACACCATGGTCTTTTGTTTGACAATCACCTTGGCTTTGGCCCTTTTGATAATGTGCATGATTTCACGCTGCGCATCTTTCTCGCTTGGAGCCCAAATTACTTTTCCGCCGTGTTTGCTGAAATTATTTTCAAATTCAACAAGATATTTATCAAGATTGTTGATGATCTTGTGTTTTAGATTGGCTGCACGACGTTTAGCCAACTCAAGGTTCTGGAACTGACTTTTTCCCTTTTCAACCTGTTCATCATATCGACCGATATTGTGATTCAATCGTTTACGATGTTCCTGATCGAAGGATTTTTTTTCAGCTTCTTCAAGAAACTTATGATATATATGGTTCATTAGGAATTTTTTACAAATTTTTTGTTATTTTTTCTTTTCTTCCCTGATGTCTACCACCTTCAAAATCAGTAGTAAGAAATAATATGGAAAGTTTTACTGCTTCGTCCGGACTAATGAATCTGGCGGGCAGTGCAAGAATATTGGCATCGTTGTGTTGCCTCGCAAGTTGTGTGATTGCTTCATTCCAACATATAGCGGCCCGTATTGCCGGATATTTGTTGGCCACAATGGCCATCCCGTTGCCACTGCCACAAACAAGAATGCCAAATTTAAAAACACCATCCTGGACAGCTATTGCAAGCGGGTGAGCAACGTCAGGATAATCCATGCTCTCTTCCGAAAAAGTACCAAAATCCTGAAAACTATAGCCCATTATATTAAGATGTTGCTTTATATACTCTTTTGTTTTAAAACCTGCATGATCATTTCCAATAGCAATATTTGCGACAGAATCTATCATTGTTAATACTTTATTTCACAAATATAATTATAAACCAATCAAAATGAGCTAAAAAGAAATTTTAAAACTAAATATAACCCTCTGTATCAAATTATTAAATTTTTAACACCAATATGTTCACAACTGATTAATTTTGTGCCTAACTATTAATAAAACGTAACGATAATCAAAATTTCTACAGAGAAAACTCTTTTCGATGCAGATAACAGGTTTTTTTAATCATATTTTAACAAATACCAAATACCAAATTAGTATGTTTTTTTCAACAATCAATCCTATTTTCTATTATGAACAATTTTATCAATTATTTAAATAACAATATTTTACGTAGTTTTTTTTGTTAATAATTTGTTAATCAAATAACAAAAACATCATTTCAAAATTTTAGATCAAAAATAAATCAACAAAACTAACAGCAGTTATAATAAACATAAATAAATAAATATCTATATATATTATTAAAACTCAATAAATCTTCAACTTTACCAAAATCAATGTAATTTCCGATGAAGACAAAAGTATCAGAATATTTACCCAATAAAATAAAGAAACTAAAGAAAGATAAAAATGCAGTTATATTGGCACATTATTATCAGATTCCGGAGATTCAGGATTTAGCCGATTTTGTTGGCGACAGCCTTGGATTATCTCAAAATGTGTTAAAGACCTCTGCTGATATCATTGTTTTCGCCGGGGTTCATTTTATGGCAGAAACAGCAAAAATACTGAATCCTGGAAAAAAAGTACTCATACCTGATTTAAATGCAGGATGTTCTTTGGCGGACTCATGTCCGCCAGATAAATTCAGAAATTTCAAGAAAAAATATCCTGATCATGTTGTGATTTCTTATATAAACTGTTCTGCGCAAATCAAAACGATGTCGGATGTAATATGTACCTCCAGTAATGCAGTTAAAATTGTTGATTCCTTTCCTGAAAATCAGAAGATAATTTTTGCTCCAGATAAAAACTTAGGAGGTTATATCAATGCTATAACTGGTCGTAACATGGTTTTATGGGATGGAAGTTGTGAAGTTCACGATGTCATTAAATCAGAAGCTGTTATTAATTTAAAAGCTAAAAACCCAGATGCAATGGTGATTGCACATCCTGAATGTAAGGCTGTTATACTTCAACTTGCTGATTTTATAGGCTCTACAACGGCATTGCTAAATTTCACCCTGAAAAGTAAAGCAAAACAATTTATTGTTGCAACAGAAACAGGAATTCTTCATCAAATGAAAAAGGTTTCACCAGAGAAGGAATTTTTAATTGTACCATCCGACGAAACCTGTTCGTGTAATGATTGTCCGTATATGAAAATGAATACATTGGAGAAATTGTATCTTTGTCTAAACAATGAACAACCTGAATTAAAGTTATCGAAAAGCGTTATCGATAAGGCAAAGAAACCTATCTTGCGGATGCTGGAGTTATCTCAATAAACCCTGATAATCGTCATGAAACCAGATTTTGAACTTTATAATTTTCGGTTTATACTTTTTTTTTCATTTCTATGCTGTGTTGCAGGGGGTTATTCACAGGATTCACTTCAAAAAGAGGGATATTCCAAATATTATTATCCGAATGGCAAGATTTCAAGTGAAGGAACTTTAAAGGATGGAAAACCTGACGGTTACTGGAAATCATATAATGAAAGCGGATCAATTAAATCGGAGGGGAACAGGAAAAATTTTGAATTAGACAGTTTGTGGAAGTTTTACAACCAGGATGGAAAATTGTTACTCGAAATTTTTTACAAGTCGGGGAAAAAGAATGGATTGAAAACCAGTTATCTTGATAAAGAGACGGTTAGAGAGAATTTCCGCAATGATATAAAAGAGGGATATACGAGATATTTTTATCGTGAAGGAAAAATAAAACAGGAAATACCCTTCATCAAGGGGCTGGAACAGGGTTTTGGCAAAGAATATGGTACTGATGGGACCATTATCACATTAACCGAATACAAAAAGGGTTTTATTGTTGACAGGTTGCGGATCAACAGGAGGGATGGCCAGGGAAGGAAACAGGGCCGCTGGTATTCTTTTTATGAGAATGGTAACCTTAAAACAGAAGTTACCTACAAAGACGACATGAAAAACGGGTATCTAAAGGAATATTCTGAAAGTGGAGATTTATTGAAGATTTCAAAATTTGTGGATGATGTTATTCAGCCTGAGGCAGAAGAGATACAAAAGCTGGAAGTACAGAATGAATATTATCCAAATGGAAAGATAAAAATCAGTGCCATGTTCCGGAATGGTGTCCCTGAAGGGCTGAAAAGGGAGTACACAGCGGAAGGCAATCTTGAAAAAGCGTACCTTTACAAAAATGGTGTGATCATCGGTGAGGGGATTGTGAAGGAGGATGGCAATCGTGACGGTCAATGGAAAGATTTTTACTCGGATGGTTCGCTTCAGGCAGAGGGAATTTATGACAATGGCAAACAAATCGGCGAGTGGAAATATTATCATCTCAACGGTAAGCTTGAGCAGACGGGAAAGTTCAACAAGCAGGGAAAGTTCGAGGGCAAATGGAAATGGTATTTTGACAATAGCAAGCTGCTCAAGGAGGAAAATTACCGAAACGGACTGAAAGATGGCATGTCAACAGCGTATGATGAAACGGGCAAGGTGATAGAAGAGGGTGAGTTTGTAGATGGCAACGAAGACGGCCCCTGGTTTGAACAGATTGGCGATACCTATACCCGGGGTACATATCGTGACGGATTGCGGAATGGAAAGTGGTACAATTTTTATCTCAATAGCGACAGCCTAAAAACCGACAGTCTATGCTATTTTAAAGGAAATTTTATCGAAGACAATCCTGACGGCAAGCACATCTATTACTGGGAAAATGGAAAGGTTAAGGACGAAGGTTCCTATGTGATGGGGAAGAAAGAGGGAGAGTGGTATAAATACAATTTTGACGGAACCCTGTTCATGATCATATCTTATAAGCAAGGGGTTGAAACCCGTTATGATGGCGTAAAGATTAAACCGGCGTATGAAAAGGAGGAGGATTAAATGAAGACAGAAAGACCAAAAAGGCCCGAAAAACCGGGTAAACAAGACAGGCCTGAAAAATCGGCAAAATATGAAAAGGTGATTAAGCTTGACAGGTCCAACCTGCCGGAGCGTACAACCAAGCCCAAAAAGATTATCAGGCGTGGAGAGAAGAGCGCTGATTCGGATTCAATAAGGCTTAACAAGTATATTTCCAATTCGGGGGTTTGCTCTCGCCGTGAAGCCGATAAGCTCATCGAAGCCGGTGTAGTTTCGGTAAACGGTAAAGTTGTGACAGAATTGGGTACCAAAGTTGGGCCTGGAGATAAAGTTCAGTATGGCGATCAGACCATTAACCGTGAAAAACCAAGATATGTATTGCTAAACAAACCCAAGGGGTATATCACTACGGCTGATGATCCTGAAAAACGCAAAACGGTGATGAGTCTTGTTGCGGGTGCCTGCAAGGAGCGTATTTATCCAGTTGGCAGACTCGACCGAAACACCACAGGGTTGCTCCTGTTTACCAACGACGGGATGATTGCAAAGAAACTTACGCATCCCAGGTATGGGATCAAGAAAATCTATCATGTTGAGATCGATCAAAATCTGACCAGGGTTGATTTTGTAAAAATCCAGGAGGGTTTTAAACTTGATGATGAAATGGTTCATGTTGACAGCATTGAGTATATCGGTGACGGGAAGGATAAAAAGCAGATTGGTCTTGAATTACATTCGGGACAAAACCGCGTTGTCAGGCGTATTTTTGAACATTTTGAACACAAGGTTTTGAGGCTTGACCGAGTTTATTATGCTGGTCTCACCAAAAAGAATTTACCGCGTGGCCATTGGCGTTTTCTTGAAGAACAGGAGATAAACATGCTTAAAATGATCAGTTCAAATATCGGATAATTTATGAATCCAATAAGTATTTATATTGTTGAAGACGAATTACTTATTTCGGCAAGTTTAAAATCTCAGCTTCAACAATTTGGCTATGAGGTTCGTGGTTCAGCCATGAGTGGAGAGATTTGCCTTGAAGAGATTGCGGAACTATCCCGGCAGGGAAGGGAACCCGAAATAGTGTTGATGGATATTCATCTTCGGGGTGAAATGGATGGCATTGAAACCGCTAAAAAGATGAATGAAAAATTCAATTGTGCCATCATCTTTCTAACAGGTCAAAGTTCGAAGGAGGTTTATGAACGTTCATTCAAAATCAAACCTTTTGGCTATCTTCTGAAGCCTATAGACATGGAACAGACTAAAATGACCGTAGAAATTGCATCATATCAGAGAAATCTTGAAATCGAAAACAATCTCTACCAAAAAGATCTTGAAGCGTTGCTTGAAAAGCGGTCTCAGGAAAACAAGGAGTTGATTTCCATGTACCAGAGCATTGTCGATAATTCACTGTTGGGACTGGCCATCATGCAGGATGAGAAGTTCGTATTTGTAAACAAGCGGTTTGCAGAAATTTTTGGTTTTATCCATGAGGAATTTCACTTTTTTTCGATCAAAGATGTAGTTGGTTTATTGCACCCGGAGGATAAAGGGAAGATAGTTCTCTTATCAAAGGCCTCATTGGACTACACCGATGATCCACAAACCACCTGTGTGAGGATTTTAACCAAGGATAATCGGGTAAGACATTTTGAAACTGCCTTAAAGCCCATTGTTTATAAAGGCAAACCTGCGCTTCATCAAACTTTCTTGGATATCACAGATTATTGCTCCAGAAATTCATAATTATGAGAAAGCTGTTTTTATTGTTTTTTGCCGGGCTTTTTTCTCCTGTCCTGGCCCAAGTTTCCATTCAGGAACTTGCAAAAAATGGGGGAGATGCTAAAACATTTCCAAGCCACGATGCATTGATCATATTCGACAGTACACTGGTTGATATGCAGGAAACAGGCCTCACCTATGTTGTCAATCACACACTTACAAAGGCCCTGACCACTCATGGAGCGCTGGAGCTCAGTATTGTAAAATATGGGTATGACCCGCTTTCGGCTTTTGTTGATATTAAAAAAGCGGTTGTTTATAAGAACGACGGCCGAATCATTGACCTCGATGTTCAAAAGGCGTTTGATTATCCTGCTCCGGCACGAGCCATCTATTGGGGTGCAAGGGAAAAGATGCTTGAAATCGGCCTGCTTGAACCCGGAGATGCCGTGGAGGTGGTCATGTTCAGAAAGGGGTTTACCTATGCGCTTTTAACTTCCGATGATGATGAAAAATACATTCCGCCCATGAAGGGGCAATTCTATGACATTGTCGAGTTTTTCAGCACCAATCCAATCAGAGATAAGGTATACCAGGTAAAAGTTCCCAAGAATAAACCACTGCAGTACCAGTTTTATAATGGCGAGGCACAGTCTTCATGCTGGTTTTCCGATGACAAAATTATTTATTCTTTCAGCAAAAAGGACATTTTGCCGCTAAAGAATGAATCACGCATGGTGGCCATGGTTGATGTGGCTCCAAAATTATTGGTATCCACAACCAGCAAGTGGAATGAAAAGTCAACCTGGTTCTTGAAGGTCAACGAGGATTTTGGCAGTTTTACTTCCACCAAAGAGATAAAAGAGAAGGTGGACGAGATACTGAAAGGCGCCAAAGACGAAATGGATTCTGTCTCCCGGCTTACGCATTGGTGTGCTGATGAAATCCGTTATTCGGGGATTTCCATGGGTTGTGGCGAGGGGTTTACCCTGCACAAAGGGGACATGACTTTTACTGACCGCTGTGGGGTATGCAAAGATAAAGCCGGTATACTGATCACCATGTTGCGGGCAGCAGGTTTCGAATCATATCCCGCCATGACCATGGCCGGATCGCGCATTGATTATATTCCTGCCGACCAGTTTAACCATTGCGTGACTGTTGTAAAGTTGCGTGATGGAAAGTATCATTTACTCGACCCGACCTGGGTGCCATTTGTTCGTGAATTGTGGTCGAGTGCGGAACAGCAGCAGCAATACCTGATGGGGGTTCCGGAAGGTGCTGACCTGGCAACAACCCCTATTTCTGATCCAGAAAATCACTTCATAAAAATTGATGGTGACTCGGAAATAGGGAACGGGGGAACCCTTTCCGGCCACATCACTATTTCGGGAGAAGGGCAATCGGATGCAGCCATCCGCGGTTTATTCAAGAATTCAAGCAAAACAGCCTGGTTTCAGAATGTAGAACGGGAATTGCTCAGGTTATGGCCACAGGCAACGGTGACCCAGGTAACATATTCAGAGCCCCTGGATTATCAAAAATCCAATATCTGGATTACTATCGAATATACCATTCCCGAATTTGCAATGGTTTCGGGAACCACGATGATCTTCACCCCACTTTCGGCAGGAGGGATCTTCAAATCTTTTCAGTCTCATTTATCATTTGATACCGGGTTAAGGGAGCGCAAATATCCATTCAGGGACCGTTGTTCTAGAAAAGTCGAAATCAAAGAATCCATAAAACTTCCTTATATCAAGAAGATCATCAGAATACCTGGATCAATTTCAAAATCCGGCGAAGCGGCCTCTTACCAGGGCGGGTATGTTATCTCAGACGGAATGATCGTCTTTTCGGGAACATCGGTTTTCAGCAAGAGACAATATGATCCGCAGGACTGGCCACAATTCAAAGCTGCTGTTGATGCACAAAACAGATTTTCCGGACAGTCGGTCATGGTTGAGTTATAAATATAAATTCCCTTTGAAATAAAGTGCTTTTATGAAAACAAGTTATCTGATTTCCTTCTTCTTTTGTTGCCTGATTTTCGACTCTTTTCATCTCAATGCCCAGGACGAAAAACATGATGCAGGGTATCGTTCCATAATCAAGGAATACACCCTGAATCCCGACGGAAGTGCAGATTACCGATATATTAAAGAGCAAAAGCTTCATACCTACCGGGCCTTTCACAACCTTTACGGCGAAACCTTTGTAGTGTACAATCCAACATTCCAAAAATTAAAAATCAATGAGGTTTACACGGTGATGGCCGACGGTAAAAAAATCATTGCTCCCCCGAATGCTTTTAACGAAGTACTTCCCGGATATGCGGCCAATGCTCCGGCTTACAATTCGTTGCGTGAAATGGTGATCACACATACCGGACTTGAGCGCAAGGCCACCATCAATCTGGATTACCAGATTCATACTGAAAAAGGGTATATTCCTGCACTGATGGGTAATGAATTATTGGCTGAAAACGAACCCATAGAGACCATGGAAATCCGCGTCCGGATTCCTGTGGGGCAAAACCTATATTATAAGTTGTTTAATGCTGAATGTCTGCCCGAAAAGCGTATTGAAGGGGGCTACCAGGTTTATATATGGAAACTGACAGAATTGCCGGCCATTTTGGTCGAAGAGGCGCAACAGGGCCTCAATGAGCGTTATCCCAGGCTTGTTTTCAGCACTTCTGATGACCTGGAAAAGGTACGTGCGTTTTTGACAAATCAGCCAGCGTTCCGTTTTTTTATTACCGGCCAGATGAAAAATGAAACCGACAACCTGATGACAGGTAAAGGGGATAAATTCGAACAAGCGCTGAAAATGCAAGAACGGGTTGTAGATGACATGCGCCTGTACCCCATCCCATTGCGGGTGGGTTTGTATCAATGCCGGACGCCCGAACAGATATGGAGCAGCAATGGGGGAACGCTGGTTGAAAAGGCTGTTTTGTTCGCATCGTTACTAAAATCGGCTGGATTAAATGCCAATGTTGTTGGCATTGTAAGAACGGCCTTTACTGACGATCATATTGCCACACTGGCCGATATAGAAGATTTTGCGGTGCAGGTAGAATTTAAAGACAGGGGAACCTGGTATTTTTCCTTAACCGGATTAAATGGAATTAACCTGAAATATACACTTCCGGGTCGATCGTTTATTGTTTTAAAGCCAGAAGAAAAGGTTTCGCTGATCAAAGCGGAAACTCCAACACAAATGGTGAATGTAAGTGGAAAATTCATCGTATCCTCAGATCCCAAACTAACAGGAGAGATTTCAATTCGTTTTGATGGAAGCGTTTATCCATATGCCAGCCTGTTACGCGACAAGAATAAAATTAAGAACTCCCTTTCCGGAGGGTTGATCGGCAATGACACAAATAATTTGAAATCCAGCGCATTGAATACGGAGAATGGATTTCAGACCTTTATTGCTCAAAGTGATAAACCATTCAGGAAAGATTCGAATTTGTATTATTTTACATTGCCCGTGGTCATTTCGGGGATTGACAGCTGGGGGATCAGGACCCTTTCGAAACAACGGGTAAGTCCCTATGAAATTCCTGCATTGGCCGAAGAGGGGTATTCCTATACCTTGACCTTACCGGCTAACATGCGCCTATTCACTCCTCAAAAAAAACAGGTTATCAATAACAAGGCAGGTACCTTTACATGGGAGGTGAGCTTAGGCGGAGGAAAGGTGACGGTGACACGCCAGATGAAATTCAACGATCGGATATTCAGCCCTTCAAACTATAATGATTTTAAAATCATTATGGATTACTGGAACAATCCCTGGTACCGTCAAATTATTTTCATATCAGAATAACAGGAAAAATTACAGGTGTGTATCAGTGTGTTATAATACGACCAAGCCCCTCTTTGTTAATCCGAATGCTCTGCTTTTTCAGCTCGTGAAAGGTTTTCATCAAAGCATCCTGCTCCTCACGGATGGTGGCAGAGGATAATTTTTTCCGGGTTTCAGATATCATTTTATCCAACTTTCTGGCTTTGAATGCATGAAGGGCCAACATGACATGCATATGCAGTCTGGTCTCTTCCGAAGTGACCATGATGTTGTTTTTCAACCAGTTTTCACTTAACTCATAGGGCGAAAACACCAGGTTGACGGCCATGGTGGAAACAGCATGATTGCTGTGCGAAAGAAACCAGTTTCGGTCTGGGATTGCATCGTTTTCCACACCTTTTACATACTCCGAAAAAATCGATTTAAAGATGACATTTTCAAACCCCATTTCATCATGAGTAATGTCATGCACAACATAATCAGCCACATTGACCGGAACATCCTCTTCCTCGCTGCTGATAAGTTTAATGCGGATAACATCCTGGCCGTACAATAAAAGCAACCGGATAACATCTTTTTCCTGGTATTCGGCTGAATCGGGATCAAAGTCAATTTGAGGTTCGGCGGTTATTTGATCGGAAGGAATTTGCTCCAGCTCCTTTTCTAACCCAGGTAAGTTTTTTTTCAGTTTACCCCGAAGGATTTTATTCAATTCATTCATAAGCACCTGCTCAGGAATGGTCATCAGGCTTGAACATTCCCTGACATACAGCGAGCGTGAGATTCCATCAGGAATAAGCGCGATGGTATTTACAATCTCCTTTATCAATGCCGCTTTTTTAATCGGGTCATTTTGGGTTTCGCCGAGCAGCAGCCGGGTTTTGAACAGAATAAAATTGACTGCATTTTCATCAATGAATGATCCCACCTCCGATGGATGATGTTGGCGGGCAAAGGAATCAGGATCTTCCCCATCGGGGAAAAGCACGATCTTCACATTCATCCCTTGTTCAACGATCATATCAATCCCGCGGAAGGAGGCCTTGATACCGGCGGGGTCGCCATCGTACAAAATAGAGATATTGGATGTATACCGCTGGATCATGCGCACCTGGTCTTGCGTGAGTGAGGTTCCCGATGACGCTACCACATTTTCTATGCCTGCCTGATGCATGGATATCACATCGGTGTACCCTTCAACCAGAAGGCAATTATCTTTTGAAATGATGGCATTCTTGGCAAAATAGATCCCGTACAGGGTTTTGCTTTTGTTGTAGATGTCGGATTCAGGGGAATTGACATATTTCGGCCGGTTTTTGTCGCTGCCCAGGATACGTCCGCCGAAGCCAATCACCCGACCTGAGGCGCTATGAATCGGAAAAATGACCCGTGAATGGAACCGGTCGTATAACCGGTTATCTTTTTCAAGTGACAGTCCGGTTTTAAGAAGGAAGTCTTTTTTGTATCCCTGCTGAATGGCAAATTCAGAGAAGGCATCCCATTTATCAGGACTAAATCCCAGTTGAAATTTATGTATCACCTCCTCGCGAATTCCGCGTTCCCTGAAGTAGGATAATCCAATAGCCTTCCCCTCTTCCGTTTCGGATAGTGTTAATGTAAAAAATTTTTGTGCAAAAAGATTCAGGTTGTAAAGGCTCTCTTTCTCGTTCAGTTCCAGGATTTGTTCCGGTGTCTGTTCCTCCTCTTCAACTTCAATGTTGTATTTTCTGGCAAGGTATTTTAGTGCTTCGGGATAAGAAAAATGTTCATGTTCCATGATGAAATTGACAGAATTCCCAGCCTTACCACATCCAAAACACTTGTATATCCCTTTTGCCGGAGAAACTGTAAAAGAGGGTGTTTTCTCATTGTGGAAGGGACATAATCCGATCTGGTTCACTCCACGACGGCGAAGGGTGACAAAATCACCGATCACCTCCTCAATTCGGGCCGTGGAGATGATATTGTCAATAGTATCGTGATTAATCATGATATTTCATCAAAAAATGTTCAATACCCGCCTCGGTGAATTGTTCTCCAAATTTAATAAAACCATTCCGTTCATAAAACGTAACTGCTTTTAACTGTGCATGCAGATATATTCTTTTTTCCATGGGAGCAACATCTTTTAATATCTCTTTCAGTATGACTTCGCCGAATCCCCGGTTACGAAATTGTGGAAGGACGGCGAACCGTTCCAGCTTGACTCCCATTTCAGTTTCCCGCCACCGGGCCGCAGCAATGGGTTTTTCACCAAGAAACAGCAGATAATGGGATGACTCTTCTTCATGCTCGTATTCAAGTTCCGGATCGACATGCTGTTCTTCAACAAAAACCACTCTTCTTATAGCAAGAGCCCAGTCTGAAAACTCTTTGTTCTGGAATGTAAATCTCTTTACTGTTAACACGAATCCGGATTTAACTTCTCAAAGATAACGTTTCCCAGCCATCCGGAGTCAGGTTCATTACCTCCCTGAATCCGATTTCAAAAAGTATGTCTGCTGTTTCACTGAAAAGCAGAGAAATCTCCCGGGGTTTATGAGCGTCGGAACTGATAATGACAGGGATATTCATTTCATGGATTTTTTTCAACACGGACGGACCAGGAAAAAGAGAATCGGATCGTTTTTTATAAAGTCCGCGTGTGTTTACTTCAATAATAGTTCCAGTTTGTCGCACCAGATCAAGTGTTTCACTAACCAGTCCGGAATACCACGGTTCTGATTCCGAAAAAAATCTTCCGTTGTTGTGCATTTTAATCTTATCCAGATGGCCAATGACATCCATACGGCTGGTAGTGAGCATCTCATTAATCTGCCGATAATAAGCGGTGACTCCTTTTCGGATATCACCGCCAAACAAGGTATTCAAACCATCGTCGTAGGTAGCAGGATCTGGGCCGTCGATAAACCAGAGGTCATGCGAAGAGCCATTCCGGACCAGGTGAACAGACCCGATCAGGTAATCGAGGGGAAGAGTCGTTTGGAAATAGGAAAATGGATGTCCTGTTCCCGGGATAAAGTCGGCCTCCATTCCCAGAAAAAGGTGTATTTCGTCCTTAAAATGCTGTTTCAAACGGCCTATTTCCTGGCAATACGCATTTAAATCCGATTCACGCAATGCAAACGTATTGTCAAAAGGCAGAGGAGAATGATCGGAGAAACCCAGAGTCAAAAATCCCTGTCTGATGGCTTCAAGAACATATGCCACTGGATCATCTGAGCCGTCGCTGAAACTGGTATGGGTATGAAGGTTGGCTAGCATATCGCGATCTCAGGGGTTGGGCACGATTTTATAAACTTTATCGGCCCTGCGAAGGAAGAGATCAACAGAAATGCTGCAGTGTTCACCCTTTGTCGTTTTTTCAACCGGTTTCAAATCAACACGAATTTCAGGAACAGCCATATCAATCACTCCGGTAGTAGGGCCCTGGATATAGATCCGATCTCCGGTTTGGAGGTTGCCAGATTCCATTTTAATTTCGGCAATCTTAAGTTTTGTGAAATAGTTTGTAATCCTGCCGACATACTCCTTATATTCTGTTGCAACCGATCCATGTTGTTCTGCCCATTCTCCCATTTTCCTGCCAAGGTAATATCCTTCCCAAAAACCACGATTATAGACAGTTCTAAGGCGGACAATCCATTGATTTACCTTTTCCTGGCTAAAGGAGCGGGTCGCAATGGCATCAACAGCTTCACGGTAACAACCGACCACGGTTTTGACATACTCGGGACTTCGTCCGCGGCCTTCGATTTTGAGCACAGAAACACCAGCCCCTGCAATTTTGTCAAGGAATCCGATGGTGCAAAGATCTTTAGGTGACATAATGTATTCATTGTCAATTTCCAGCTCAATCCCTGTATCCGTATCCGTAACCTGGTAAGGTCTCCGGCAAAGCTGATAACAGGCTCCCCGGTTGGCTGAAGCATTGTAATGATCAAGACTCAGATAGCATTTTCCTGAGACCGCCATACATAACGCCCCATGGGCAAAAACCTCGATCTGGACCAGGGTTCCCGAAGGCCCAGTGATTTTCTCCCGTTTAATGGCATGCGTTATGGCAGCAACCTGGTTGAGATTTAATTCCCTGGCCATAACCATCACATCGGATACCTGCGACCAGTATTTCACTGCCTCAAGATTGGTAATGTTAGTCTGTGTAGACATGTGAACCGGCATTCCAATTGATTTCGCAAACTGTATTACCGCATGGTCGGAAGCAATGATGGCCGTGACTCCGTTTTTTTTAGCCGAATTAATTGTGCGCTTCATCTCCTTCACCTCCTGGTCAAAGATGACCGTATTCATTGTGAGGTATGTGTTTATTTTGTGTTTGCGGCAGATACGTGTTATTTTGACCAAATCACGAAGGGTAAAATTGATGGAGGATCGGGCTCGCATATTGAGAACGCCCACCCCAAAATATACAGAATCGGCCCCCGCCTCAATGGCAGCCATCAGCGATTCCCATGAACCAACAGGAGCGGTTATTTCAATCTTTTGCACAAAGTGAAATTTGTACAAAGGTAAGAAATGTTTGGGGAATGGGGAGGGCAGACGGGCAAACAGGCTTTTCAGGAAGAGAGCCAGTTTTTTAACATTGTAATTCCCGTTGGAGTCATGATTGACTCAGGATGGAACTGAACGCCACAGATTGGAAGTGTTTTGTGTGACAGTGCCATAATTGTACCATTCGTGGTGATAGCGAGGTTTTCAAAGCAATCAGGAAGGGTTTCCGGGTCAACGGCCCAGGAATGATAGAGACCAACTTCACAAGCATCAGGAATTCCCCTGAAAAGAGTATGGTTCGGCAGGAGGATCTTTATTTTACGAGGTTGGCCATGAACAACGGACGGCAGGTTAAAAAGGTTTCCACCGAAATGGATGGCAATGGCTTGCATGCCCAGGCAAACACCAAATACAGGAATTTTTTTACGGTAATCCCGGTGCAGGCTTTCCACAGTTTTCAAAATATCGAACATGGCCGGATGTTCAAAGGGCAACCCGGGGCCTGGTGAAAATATGATTTGATCATATAGATATAGTTCACTGGTATTCAGTTGTTCCGGTGTGAGGATATTAACGTTATCTTTGCCTGCTTTGCGCAATAATTCGACAAGGTTCCAGGTGAAGGAGTCGTGATTATCGAGAAGCAGAAGAGGCATACTATTTACGATTTACGATTTTTGCGTTACCGAATACCCATGAAAGCAGATAAATCAATTTTTATTTCCCGCACTGAAATTATTGATAAAATTAATCATTTTTCGGGTCAGAATGAACCTTTTTTATTTGCCATTGATTTCTCCGGTGAAAATGGATTTGTATTATCTATCAGAGAGGCTGATAATAAAGGAATACGATACGAAATCACAGGACAGAAAAGCACACCTAAAACTGTTTCATTAAAGCCGCTAAAATTTGAAATTTTTCCGATCAGCATAGAAACATATAAAATTGCCTTTGACAAGGTGGCGTTTCATCTCAAAAGAGGAGACACTTACCTTCTCAACCTTACTTTTCCAACTTCATTACACTGCAATCTTTCCCTTTCCGAAATTTTTGATATCAGCAATGCTCCCTACAAGCTATTGGTTCCCGACTCCTTTGTGGTTTTTTCACCAGAAATTTTTGTTCGGATCAAGGATTCCATGATAATCTCCTGCCCGATGAAAGGAACCATTGATGCAGGAATACCCGACGCAGAACACAAATTACTGGCTGACGAAAAGGAATTTTTTGAACACAACACCATTGTCGATCTAATCCGCAATGATCTCTCCATGGTCTCCAAAAATGTAATGGTTTCGAGATCCCGGTACATTGATCACATTCATTCAAACCGTGGAGATCTCCTGCAAATGAGTTCAGAGATTTGTGGAATGCTGCCGGATGGATATTTATCAAGGCTGGGAGAAATCTTGTATACCTTACTTCCTGCGGGTTCAGTCACAGGTGCTCCGAAAGAACAGACGGTAAAAATTATTCATCAAGCTGAGCCACATGATCGTGGATTTTATACAGGAATTTTTGGTTATTTTGACGGGCAATCGCTGGACACGGCCGTTTCTATCCGTTTTATAGAACAGATAGACCACGGTTTGATATTCAGGAGTGGCGGGGGAATTACCGCATTGAGCAACCCTCAAAGTGAATATGATGAAATGTTGAAAAAGGTGTATGTCCCTGTTATTTGAAACGATTTGTGTGAAAAATGGCATACCACAGCAAATGCAGTGGCATGAGCGTCGAATGAATCTGTCGCGGCAGGAAATCTGGCAGATCTGTGAACCCATCGTTCTAAAATCTGTGTTGGTCGTTCCCGATTTATATTCAACAGATACTGTAAGGTGCAATATTCAATATGGTCCGGAGATTGAACAGATCAGCTTTAATAAATACGAAAAGCGCATCATTTGTTCTCTGAGGCTGGTTAATGTGACAGGAATTGATTACCATCTCAAATACACCGACCGGTCAGTGCTGGAATCGTTATTTAAACTTCGAGGAAGCTGCGATGAAGTTCTCATCGTCAAAGACGGGTTCCTCACCGATACCTCCATGTCGAACCTTATGTTTTTCGATGGCAAATCCTGGTTTACTCCGGCCACCCCTCTATTGAGAGGGACATGCAGGGACAGACTCGTAGCAGAAGGTTGGCTTTTCGAAAAGGATATCAGAGTTGAAGAGCTTATAGCATTCACCGGCTGCAAGATCATCAATGCAATGCGCGATCCGGACGAAGAGAGGCTGATTCCGGTTTCGGAAATAAGTTAAAATCTGTTATTTTTGCAAAAAGTCCGATTTATGAAATTCAACGTCATTTTATTTTCGATCCTTATTACCGGAATCATTGGGATTTCCGGATGTGGTAGTGAAAACAAGGAATTGAAAAAAGAGGCAAAGGGGATTGCCGATGTCATGTGCAGGAGCATGGAAGCCATGAAAAATCTTCGTGCCGCTGACCCTGCCGACTCAATTATGATTCATAAACTTCAGCAGGATTATGAGCGTGTTGAATCGGAAATGACCATCCTTTACGAGGACTTCAGAACAAAATACGGAGAAAAGACAACGTCCAAGGAATTTTCCGAAAAATTTCGCAAGTACCTGAATGAAGCCATGCTGGATTGTAAAAGTCTTTCAAAAGAAGACCGAGCCTCTTTTGAAAAAGGGATGAACTAGTGCTTACTTCACGAGCCTGATCTGCAATTCTTTCAATTGCTCTTCCTTAATAATGGAGGGTGAATCAATCATCACATCTCGTCCTGAATTATTTTTCGGGAAGGCGATATAATCACGGATTGAATCGCCACCGCCAAAAATAGTGGACCACCTGTCGAACCCGAAAGCAATTCCGCCATGAGGTGGGGCGCCGTATTCAAATGCATTCATTAAAAAACCAAACTGTTCATTGGCCTCTTCATCGGAAAAGCCCAAAACGGTAAACATCTTTTTTTGAAGCTCCTTATTGTGAATCCGAATAGATCCTCCGCCGATTTCAGTTCCATTGATAACCAGGTCGTAGGCATTGGCATGAACAGCCCCTGCATCGGTGTCAAGCAACTGAATATCTTCCGGCTTTGGCGAGGTGAACGGATGATGCTTTGCATAGAAGCGTCGGGTTTCCTCATCCCATTCAAGCAGTGGAAAATCAACTACCCAAAGAGGTTTAAAATCGCCTGGCTGCAAAAGATTCATCCGCTTACCCATTTCAAGACGAAGTGTTCCCATTGCAGACCGGGTTTTTTCTTCTTTTCCGGCGAGGATAAGGATCAAATCGCCCGGCCTGGCAGTGAATTCTGTTACGACGGCTGCGAGATCTTCCGGGGTGTAAAATTTATCTACAGAAGATTTGATAACACCATCTAACCCATATCGGATATAAACCAATCCGGAGGCACCAACCTGCGGTCGTTTTACGAATTCGGTCAGTTCATCAACCTGTTTGCGGGAATATTCGCTGCATCCGGTTGCGTTGATGCCAACGACCAGTTCAGCATCGTCAAACACCTTGAAATTTTTTCCTTTCACCAGATCATTCAACTCCTTAAAGGTCATTCCGAATCGTAAATCAGGCTTGTCAGATCCATAAAGCTTCATAGCCTGGTCATAGGAGATCCTAGGAAAGTCGGCCACATCAATATTCAGCACCGATTTGAAAAGATGTTTCGCCAGGCCTTCAAACGTGTTGAGGATATCTTCCTGGGTAACGAAAGCCATCTCGCAGTCGATCTGGGTAAATTCAGGCTGGCGGTCGGCCCGAAGATCTTCGTCACGGAAACAACGAACGATCTGGAAATATCTGTCATACCCGGCCACCATCAGCAATTGTTTGAAGGTCTGGGGCGATTGGGGCAGGGCATAAAACTGTCCGGCGTTCATGCGTGAAGGAACTACGAAATCACGGGCACCCTCAGGGGTCGATTTGATCAAATAAGGTGTTTCAATCTCAAGAAATTGCTTGCTGTTCAGATAATTCCGGGTTTCAATGCCCATCTTATGCCGCAACTCAAGATTTTTCCTGTTTACATTTCGCCGCAAATCAAGGTAGCGGTATTTCATGCGCAATTCTTCACCGCCATCGGTGTGGTCTTCGATGGTGAAGGGTGGTGTTTTTGATACATTCAGTACAGATAAACCCTCTACCAGGATTTCAACGTCCCCCGTATTCATTTTAGGGTTTTTGTTGCTTCGTTCGGCAACTTTGCCCTTGACAGAGATCACAAATTCACGACCTAGTTTCCGGGCTTCCACACACAGCGCACTGTTCACTTCAAGGTTGAAAACCAGCTGGGTGATTCCGTAACGATCGCGCAAGTCGATGAAGGTGAGGCCACCCATATCGCGTGCGCGCTGGAGCCAGCCTGATAATGTTACTTCAAGGCCTACGTGAGCCATGTTCAGTTCGCCACAGGTATGAGTTCGGAGCATATTTTTTTGATTATCGGAGGACAAAGGTAGCAAGAATGTAGGATTTTTTGCAATTGTGGCTGAAGCACGACACCGATTTTGCATATTTTACTACAAAACCTCATGCTTCTTTCAAAATTTGGATTTTCTATCAGAAAGAGAAGGCCGTGAGGGGTTATTCAGTTTGGATTCTTCTTATTTCGGAAGTAATTTTACGGTGAAAAAATGCATAACCACAAACACAAAAATCAGATTTCTAAACCGAATTAAGATGAAACGAATTTTATTAAGCCGAGCATCAAAGAGCGTTTGCATTTCTGTAGTTTTTATTTTTATGAGTATTTTTCAAGGCTGCATGTACTATTACAAGGTACAAACCGTAACAAGGGTTTCCCCGGAAAATATAAATACAGGAGACTCTCTGAATAAATTTTTGATTTTACATCAGGGAAATTCAGCCTGGCGTATTTCAAACCCAGACATTGCACAAAACATGCTATCCGGGAACTTGTCTGTTTTGCCAAATAATTGTCAGCAGTATAAAACCAATCATCCCAACGGAAGTAACCGATATAAAAGAGATGATCGTATTCTTGTGCTTGATCAGGTACATCTGTACTTGCAGGATTCACTGGTTCCTGAATTCAAAACGGGTGATCATGTCAAAATTGACTTTTCAGCATTCAGCAAGGCAGAAAGATATATAAAAGCCAAAGGCCGTACCGCGGCGTCCTGGGTCGTTCCTGCTGTTGTCGGTGGACTGGGTATAGCTCTTGTGACAACAACTACGATTGCTGTATTAACCAAATCCTCTTGTCCTCTTGTTTATATTAAAAAGGACAGCAGCTTCAATTTTACAGGGGAAATTTTTGGAGGAGCCATCTATTCCTCTCTCGAACGGCATGATTACCTGCCTTTGCCAGGTTTTAGTCCTTCAAAAAATCGATATGAATTAAAAATCACCAACGGGCTGCCTGAAATACAATACATCAACCTCTCTGAATTATGGATTGTGAACCATCCGGAAAATGTAAAGGCACTGCCCGACCGCCAGGGATTGATCCATACGATTGAGATGCCAAAGGTTCCGACCGAAGCTGTATCATTGGCAAATTTCGACATTCTTCCATTGATCCAAACAAAAGACCAGCTTTGTTTCCAGTTTGATGAGGATGCCTCTCTCACCGGGGATACCTGTGCCTTTAATACAGTTTTTTTTACGTTTCCCGTTCAGGAGAATGCAGATATTGGGAAACTGGTTATTTGTGCAGGAAATTCAATGTGGGGAGATTATACTTTCGGAGAACTCACGAAATTATTTGGCAACAGGTACGAAGAATTTATCAGGTGGCAGGGAAAAAGGCCGCCCGATAAAACCATTCAATGGAGGATGGACCAACGGTTTCCTTTGATGGTATATCTTGAAACAGCTTCCGGCTGGCAATTCGTTGATTATTTTGATCTGATCGGTCCGTTAGGAGTGAGGGATATGATTATGCCGATTGATTTATCCATGGCACTTTTTACAAAAACATCGGGCAACGGGAGGTCAATAAGGATCAAACTTGAATCAGGATTTAAGTTTTGGGATCTCGATTATGCAGCAATGGATTTTTCGAGGGATACATTATTCACGGTTGACTATATACAGCCCACCTCTGCATTTACAGAATCAGGAAGGGATGTGACACAACCTCTTTCAAAGGATGATGCAAAATATTATGTTCAGGAAAAAACAGGGGAGGAGGGATTGGTTGTTTATAAGGACAGCCCGGAGGTTCGGGGAATGAAAAAGTCGATTTTTTTACATACAAAAGGATATTACACCCATGTTCGTAACTATCCGAATCCGCCTGATAAAATGAAGCTCGAAACGTTCTTTATCCCCGGAAGATTCAGCAAGTTCTCTTATGACAACTATATTTCATTCAGGAAAAACAAAATGGTTTTTGTATCTGATCCAAGGGTACCATGAAAACTGAATACACAACACATCCACAGCAAGTAATTACCGGAATCCGGAAAAAATTGATCCGGCTCGGAGTTGGTTTTCATATGGCCAGAATTGCTTACAGCATCTGCAGGAGTCCGGTTGTGTGTATTAAAGCGCTTACAAAGCTTGCCAAGCACCGGAGGGACTATGCAGGCGAGATGATTAAGAAAATCGTTCGTGTCGATGGAAAATATTACTGGGACTTGTACATTCCGGGTTATCAATCGGAGGCCATCACCAATTTTTTTATCGGAGAAACGAACAGGACCTTAGGTACAGATAAAAACACGATACGTTTCACCAATATTTTAATTGCCATTACCAAACGATGCCCGCTGAAATGTGAACATTGTTTTGAATGGGATGCTTTGAATGGCAAGGAAACACTGACTTTACCCGATATTAAAAACATTGTTGGAAAATTTCAGGAAATGGGGACGGGGATCATTCAATTAACCGGTGGAGAACCCCTGATGAATGTCGATGACCTCCTTGAAATTTTAAAGTCATCTAAATCAGGAACAGCATTTTGGATATTTACCTCCGGGTATAATCTGACCCGGGAAAATGCAATGAAACTTAAGCAGGCCGGATTAACAGGGGTTGTAATAAGTATGGATCATTTTGACCCCGACACGCACAATCAATTCCGTGGCGCACATAAATCGTTTGAATGGGTTCAGTCAGGTGTTAAAAATTCAATTGAAGCCAACCTCGTCACGGCTCTTTCAATATGCGTATCAAAATCATTTGTTACGGAATCAAATCTTATGACCTACGCATACCTGGCAAAAAACATGGGTGTTTCCTTTATACAGATTCTTGAGCCGAGGGCTGTAGGACATTACAATGGCAAGGATGTTTTGCTGGATGCAGGGCATGAAAAAATCCTCGAATCATTTTATTTAAAAATGAATTATCAAAAAAGATACAGAAAATTTCCGATCGTGTGCTATCACGGGTATTATCAGAGGAAAACCGGATGTTTTGGTTCCGGAAACAGAAGTTTGTATGTGGATACGGATGGCAATCTGCATGCATGTCCATTTTGCCGGACCAAAATGGGAAGTGCATTATCAGATGACCTGGATCGTGATATTGAACAATTGAAAGAGGCGGGATGTCATGAATTTAAAACTTCAAATTTCTGATGTTTCTGCAGAGCGTACATTTGTTTTTTAAAATTAATGAAATTCACAGAAAGGATTACCATGAAAAAATTTGATATCTCACTGGAATCCCCATTAAAGCTTTCCTCTGAAAAACCAAAGACAATAGGCCAAATACTTTACGATGAGCTGCCTTCAAGGAGGCTAAATGACCGTATTATCCTGAGTCATATTGAAACGAAATACACCGAGATTAGCTTACTTAAACTCCGGTTTATTGTTTCAAACCTTTTGTCTGATTTTACCCGGCATGGCATTAACTACCGTGATACCGTTGTTTTATTAAACTTCCCGGGATGCAATGAAACGTACACCGCCTTATTTTTTCTGGCACTGGTTACAAGAGGTTGCAGGGTTTTTCTTCCGATGTTTTCAGAAACGGTTGAATTTGACAACTGGCTGGAGGTGGCCAACGTCAAACATATCATTCTTCCCGAGGGAGAGGTCATGAGCCTCGAGGGACATGACAGAGAGAAGGATTCTATTAAGGCCATCCGAAAGATAGCAGGGTTACGGACGATACCACTCCTTGATATCCTCACCGACTTCGGTTTCATGACAGATATTAATAAAGAGTCCATTTCCGGACAGCCTGTATCCGGCGAGGTTTTAAGATCGTTAGAACAGGTTGTGCCCTCTGAAGAGGCCCTCATTATAACCACCTCCGGCACTACTGGTCATTCAAAACTGGTAGTTTATACCCATGAGGCCTATTGGCTCAATTGCATGGCATGGCAACAAGCCGGATTTTACAATATGGATTCGCTTGGCGGAACAGGGTTCACACCCCTGTTCACCCATACCATGGGAATAAGGGCTTTTCTCAATGCCTTGTGGACCGGCTCGCCGGTGTGTCTTATCATTACAGAGTGGTTTACACGCAAACCGGAAACGGTCAGGTATCTTCTATTGAAAATGAAACCGGCCCACATTACAGGCGGACCGGCAGTTTACAATTTATTTCTGGAACTTTATCGTCTTTACCCGGAACTAAAATCTACCCTATCGCTACATTTAAAAACACTGGTTTCAAGCGGAGCGGGGTATAATCCTGTTACCGCACAGGGGGTCTATGATGCCATCGGCCTGAAGCTTCACAATGCGTTTGGAACCACGGAAACCCAACAGGTGTTTTCTACCCTGTTGAGTAAAAGTAATATCTTCGGCCATGGATTATTACCCCTGGGCAGTTTGTTACCTGGAGTCTCAGTGGGTCTTATTGGTTCGGATACTATCGCAAATAGCTATCATCTGTATCTGCGCTCGGTGTTTGGCTATAATAATTGTATCGGAGAAAATGAGAAGGAGGATTATTTTGACACAGGAGATATTGTTTCTTTGACAGAAGATAACAGCTTGTTGTTTATCGGACGTGCCAACAGGGACTTTTTCAAGGACAATTTCGGAGTAAAAATACCTGTTCTTGCATTGAAAGAGTATTATCACGAATTATATAACCAGATTCTTCATGCTGAGTATTATCCCATGGTCAATTTTCCTGGGTTATCTGCAATCCTTTTTATTGAAGAGATGGATTTGCCGAAAGGAATCATCAACGATTCTTCTGTTTTGAAAAAATATGCCGGTATTATCAAAGGAATAAACGACCACCTTAAAAACCGGATTGAGCCATTTGAATTTTTCCACCGGCACATTTGCAGGATTGCCATTGTCAACCAACCTCCTCCGTGTACACGAAAGGGCACTATCTCTTCGAGGGAGATCCATTTAGCATTTGGAGAGTTGATAGAGCGCCTTGAAGATGCGAGGAAAGATACCAGGGGAATTGAGATTACCGAAAGTCAATACCAGTCGACAGACAAATATTCAAGGTACATCAGTCCGCAAATTGGCATGATGCTATCCGCATTGAAGATGAACATGGTTTTTCATGGTGGGAAAAAGGACTCATTGTTCACCTTTATCCGGGGGAAAGAGACGGCCATATTGGATATGGCGGGTGGATATGGGACAAACCTGGTTGGCCATTCAAATAACCGTATCAATGAAGCCATCATTTCGTTTTTATCATCTGGCAGCGTGTCCCTAAACAACCAGTTGAGCATTCCTCATTACACGGGGTTGACCGCCGAAAAACTCAGCCTGATGGTCGGACAGAAAACAGGAAAAAGCTACAAAGTATTGTTTGGAAACAGTGGTTCGGAAGCTGTTGAAATCGCCCTTCATCATGCCCTTTTTGAATGGAGAAAGCGGATCGAGAAACTGCGGGATCTCCAGCTTCAGATGTATGGCAGTCTTACATACCTTGATGTTGCCGGGATCTGGCAAAAGAACGATGAGATTGTAAGGCAGGCTCAGGTTCGTATGATAACGCTCAACGGAGCTTTTCACGGGCACAGCACTGCCGCCCGCAGCGGATTGGGCAATCAGAAGAAACGCATCGTTTTTTCCAACCTGCCTAAGATTGAGGCTGTTTTTTTGGATGATCGCGGAGAGGACTGGCAATTCCAGGTCAGGAAAATTCTTGACAAATCATTTATTCTGCTTGAGAAGGTAATGCAGACCAATGGACACGCAGAGATTGAGTCATTCAGGATCAGTACGGTTATTGCCGCCCTGGTCGAACCGATCATAGGCGAAGGAGGGGTAAGGAATGTAAATCCGGAAGTAATGGAACACCTTGCAGGATATGAGTTTCCTCTGATTGCCGATGAAATCCAATGCGGACTGGGGCGTAATGGGCAATTTCCTGCATTTAAAAATGCAGATTATTACCTTTTTGGCAAAGCGCTTGGAGGAGGCGTTGAGAAGATTTCTGCTGTGTTAATCGACAGTCAAAGGTTTCGGTTCGATTTCAGTGAGAATTATGTCAGTACTTTCGGGAATGGAGAGCTTGCTGCACTTGCCGCGCTGAAGACACTCGAAATCATTGAAGATGAAAATCTGGCTGAGCGGGCTGCCCGGATCGGAGATTATCTTATCAAGGAATTATTGAAAATTCGCGACAAATATCGTTCAGTAATTCGGGATGTAAAGGGAGAAGGAGTCATGTTGGGCGTTTCTTTCAACCCCAACTGTGGTTCAGAGAACGTGATGCTCAGGGCATTGTTTAACACCGAAAAGGCCGGGTATTTATTCTCTGCCTGGTTTTTTCATAAGCACAGGATCAGGGTTTTTCCAACGCTTTCTGCGCCTGATACGCTTCGGATCGAGCCGTCAGCCTTTCTTACTGAGCATGAGGCAAACTGGTTTTGCCAGGCACTGGAGGATCTTTGCCATCTACTGTATGAAAAAAAAGTGTATGACCTTTTTTCATTCCTGATGGATGACGATCCTTTTGATGACAATAAAGGTTCATCCCCGGAAATCGGATACTATCAGACTGTCCTGGAGAATCCTGACCCCGGAGCGAAAAAAGTCGCATTTATTGCCCATCTGGTCAATCCGGTGAATGAATTGCGGATGCTGGAACCCGATCTTTGCCGTGCATCGGATACCGGTCTGCGCATTCTCTTCAACCGCATGCAATTGTTGATGGAGATGAAGCCGTTCCGGTTGATCGCCAATAATCTTTTTAACGGCAAGATTCATTTTTCTTTTTATATCCTGCCAGTTGACTCCGCAGAACTGGAGCATCTGCATAAGAGCGGGAAAACCAGGAGGGTAATTTCCAAGATCCAGGAAGCGGTCAACATGGCTGCAAGGGACGGGGCTTCGGTCGTAAGCCTTGGTGGTTACACTTCGATTCTAACCTGCAACGGAATGTCGCTGGCGGAACCCGCCAGTTGCCGCATCATTACCGGGAATACACTGACTGCGGCTTCCGGGCTGATAAACCTTCGGAAACACCTCTTGGCAAGTCCTGAATTTCAAAAGCCGGCAAAAATTGCGATTGTTGGTGCCACGGGAAATATAGGCCAGGTGATCGCTGAAATGATCAGCACGCAGGAGGACATTTGCTCAAGTTTACTTCTGGTTGCCCGTTCGGCAAAAAGGCTGGATGCTATCGCAAAGGAGCTGGAAAAGAAAAAGTCGCCGAGTATCAGGATTGAAACCAGTACCGAATTGTCTGTATTGAAAACGGCCGACATCCTTATCATTTGTGTAAACACCAACGACCCCCTGATTTACTCACATCACATTTCAAAAGAAAAGCCGGTACTTATTTCCGACCTTTCGGTTCCATCGGCATTGGCAAAAGAGGCGGCATTGCTGCGCAATGTGATCAGCCTGCCATTTTCTGCCTATGTGTGCATGCCAGATGATCAAGGGGCTGTGATCAGCTCCTTATCTCCAGCAGGGACAGTATTCTGTTGTGCCGGTGAAGTGATGCTGCTGGGACTTGAGCACTGCCCGTTTCCGTTAAAGGGACATCTGCTTCCTGATTCATTGAAAACAATATCAGAGATGGCAAAAAAGCATGGTTTTTTCAATCATCTTGGGACCATTAAAAGTTATAAAGCAACTACCTGAATTTCAAAATGAAACCGCTGTACAATTTTGGTTTATCACAGGAAGATCCAATTACTGAGATCAAGGGATTGGATCTCGCCGATGGTGATTCGCTGCTTTGTATTGCAGGTGCCGGAGAGGTTCCGCTATGCATTGCTGCGTTGAAAAATGTATCGATCGTGGCGGTGGATACTTCGGAAGATCAGCTTCGGTTATGCCGCATTAAACAGCAGTCGGCGATAATTCTTGAACCTCGGGTCGCAGCAGGATTTCTGGGATATACAAAGATGGCCGGTAAAAGACGGGAAAAAATTTTTAAGAATAAGATCGCCCACTCGATAATTAAGGAAGATGTGGATTATTGGAGAAAAAATTCAAAAGCCATCAGGAAAGGAGTTATCCATGCCGGAAAATTTGAACAATTTATCAGCAAAGCCTCCCTGCCAGGCCGGTTGATCATTGGGAAGAAGAATTTTTACCGGTTGTTTGAATGCAATACAATCAAAGAACAGGAGGCGGTCTTTGACAGGTTTTTCGCCAGGATTCTGTTGAAAATAATTTTTAAAGCGGTATTTCATCCGCGCATTTATAAAAACAGGGGGATTGATGAAGCTGGAATGCTGCATCATTCGACAGGGAACATAGGAGATTTTTTTTTCAACCGGTTTCGCAATTTCTGCTGTAGTACCCTGGCGCATGATAATTTTTTACTTCAGTATGTTTTTTTCAGGCAATCCTTGTTTCCCGGAGCATTACCGGAGTACCTCAAAATAGAAAACCATGCAACATTCCTTCGGAACCAGCGCCAAATCTTGTTTGTTTCATCCAAAATCGAACATGTTTTATCCCAGGCGCAGCCAAGGCGATTTAATAAAATCCTCTTATCCAACATTGGCGACTGGATGTCAAAAGATTCCATGGCCAGGCTGTTAATGGATATTCAGGGAAAAACCCAATCAGGAAGCAGGGTAATCATGCGTCACATTTACCTTGAACATCCAATTCCGACATCAACACCGTTTTTAAAACCCGACCGCAATCTGGGGGAAGAACTTATAAAATCAGACCGGTTTCCATTCAGTTCCGTGGTTCCCATTCAACACATCAAGCATGAGCAACTACCTGATCAAACCCATTGATTATACCTGGAACAGGACGATGCTGGATATCCTCAGAGGTTCCCCCATCGTGACCGACCGGATGACTGTGTGCTTCGACAGGCAGCCGGATCTTTTTGCTTTGGCCCGGTGCAAATTCGATGATTTTTTTTACAGCGGACTTTTTGATGGAGATACCCTCAAAGGATTCGGTATGGTTGGATATCATACAGTATTGGTGAATGGGGAGCCAACCGAAGTCTTTTGTGGTAGGGATTTGTATATCCTTCCGGAGGCAAGGGGAAACGGGTTCATCGCTAAAAGTACAGAAGGTCACTTTCAGGAAAACCGAAATCGTGCAGTGATCGGATATGGCCTGATCATGCATGGAAATAAGGCAAGCCTGAGGTTAGTCGGAAGAAGACCCGAAGGCAACAGTTATTCACCCAAATCGCGCATCATTAACAAATTGCTTGTCAAAACGATATTGCTTGCAAGGCCTGTTTCCCCGGCCCAGAAGTATAAGATCAGACGGGCACAAATGGAAGATATCCCTGTTATCGTCAGGCTCCTGAACAAGGAGCACAGCGCGCGATTATTCGGCAATATTTATTCGGAAGCCTCTTTTCCTTTTTACCTGCAAAGAAATACAGGATTGGAAATATCAGATTATTTCGTCGCATTTGGCAGTGACGGAAAATGTTGCGGGGTTTGTGCAGCATGGGATTTGAGCCTGATGAAACAAACCAGGGTACTGCAATACGGATTATCTTTTCTTCCTGCACAAATTGCGTACAAGTCATTTTCGGTTTTATTTAACCGCCCACCCCTTCCAAAACCCGGCGATCATTTCAGGGAGGTGACGATAACGGATTATGCTGTGATCGGACGTAATCCGGAAATAATGAACGCCCTGTTAAGGACTGTTTACAGGGAATACAGGCAATCAGGTTATCATTTCATGATCTGGGGAAGTTCCATTGATGACCCCTTGTTAGCAGCGGCCAAAGGGTTTATGAGTCAACATGTTATTTCAAACATTGTTTTGTTTTCAACGAATGACGAATGGCTTGGAGAGGGAGTGGTAAAAAACAATTTGCCCTATATTGATGTATCAGCTATATAATCAAATGCTATTTACTTTTGTGGATTCTAAAATATGACCCCAATGCAAACCGTGGTAGTTACAGGATCAACGAAGAGAATAGGAATGATTATTTGGAGAAAACAGTTATTTGCAATTCCCGGGATATAAATTTTTACTAAAAATCACGAATCATGAAAATCCTTATGAAGACAATTGTCGCGGTTACAATTATTGGTCTATTTAACATTCAGTCAATACAGGCACAAACAGGCTCCTCTGAAATGAGAACAAGTTATCAGGCATGGATCAGTACGTATGAAACGTCACGTCCAATTGCCGGCGTGTTATATGAAATAGAGGATTCGTCCGTAACGCTTTCGAACCGTAATTTTTCACGGAATGGTTCATCCGGCAAAGTGGACATGACAAAATTAGACGTCCGGTCTATCGATGTTATGAAACTCAGGAAAAACGGGAATACCGGCCGGGGGATATTGTATGGCGCCATTTCCGGATTGGTTGTCGGCGGTGTATTGGGGATATTGTATGCCTCAACCGTGGAAAAGCACGAGGAGGGTGCAAATAACTTTGAGAAAAGTTTAAATTCGACTGCAAGCACTATGCAGATTGTAGGCTCATCTATACTCATAGGAATTGGATGTATCGGAACCGGCATAGGTGTCGGGGCCATAATTGGTTCTGCGAAGATCGCTATTCCCATCAATGGAAGCCAGGCCCAATTTACTCAGAATAAATCCATGCTGAAGGATTATTCTGTAAAAAGCGTTATGGGATTGGAGGCCAAATCATTCTCAATACTTCGTGGTACTTTAATTGATATTGATGGTAACGCGTATCCAATGGTTGCCCTTGGCGCCCAGGTATGGATGGCAGAAGACCTGAAAGTCATACGTTATCGCGACGGATCAGAAATATCAGATCTAACAAAAGAAACTGGCGGCAATGGACGTCAATACAATTGGAGTGCAATCAACGACAGTCGTAAAATTTGCCCGGTAGGCTGGCATGTTCCTTCTAATTCAGAGTGGAACTCCCTGTTTAATTCCCTGGGCGGAGAAAATGGTGCTGCACAGAAATTGGGTTCAGGCTTTTCTGACAAAGGGGAGGTATGCCAATGGTGGTCATCTACAGAACAGGGCCCCAATCAGGCCTACAGCCTTTATTTGAATAATGCAACAGCCGCTGTAATGGTTACCGGCATTGCAAAAAACTCCGATTTAAGTGTGAGGTGTGTCCGGGATTACTAAAAATCAGCCCATCCGTTGAATCCTGCACCTGAGCGTGTTTACTTTTTCATGCAGGATATTAAAAAACCGATGTCGTTCCTTGGCGGAGGTTCCGCTAATCATGGTCGATTTCTGCATCAGGTTTCGAAACGATTTCTCTATTTGGTCGCAAAACACGGGATTGGTTGTAATGAGCTGGTTTATAACATTATACGTGTTATATGAAATTTTTTGGCCATCCATGTTGACCAGGATGGTATTATCACTTACCAATACCTCATTATGGTATAACCGGTAATTATTTTCAACCCCTTCGGCCGGAGTTCCAAGCATGTACTGGAAACCTTGTTCCGCCTGACTTTGCGCGTGATCAAGCCAGGCTTCCAACACGTCGCATAATCTATAAACATCTTCATTATTGGCGAAAAAACCAGAAACAAAACAGTATTCAATCTGTCGGAGAATACTGGAAATGGTCTCTTCGCTCCAGATCTCAATGGTTGGGATTTTTACGTAATAAGAGAGCAGTTTTTGTCCGGTTTCATACAATCCTTCAGGCGCAACCAGATTCAGTTTTATGTGTTCATAGCCGCTCTGTGGTATCAGGGCTTTGTGCCAGAAATAGATCTTGAAAGCAGCAATTTCAGGAAATTCAAAATAGTAAAAAACAGGGATATCCTTCGCTGCATAAATAATCTCTCTTTGTTTACTGTGATATATCTTTTGTATTGCTTCCAAGAGCGATTGCAACCAGTTTTCGATACTGAAACCCTCCGCTCCGATGGCCAGAGAATTGAAAATAACATTGTTATGTTTAAAATTGAACAGGGAGTCAATGGAAACTTTATAATAAAGACAAATTGATTTTAATTCTTCCAGAGACAACTCCTTTTCTCCGCGAATTCTCCTGTAAGCACTGTCATAGCTTATTCCCAAAAGCTCAGAGAGATCGTGGACAAATGATATATTTGGGGCCAATCTACTCTTGATTGTATGAAAAAGAGTCTCCTGAATGGATAGCTGATTCATGACTTGTCATGATTATAAAAAGGTAAAAGTACGCAAAAAAACAATTTTTCGATTTTAATCAGCACTGATTCTTATTCCTTCCGAATGCGCTGAAAATTCTGGTGCATACATGCATTGGATGGTCGTAATTCCGTTTGAATACGCTCCTGATGAATTCACCTTTAGGCCATACTCAAATACAAATGTGCCCTTTGGCAGGTAGTCGAAGAAGAAGTTCGTAGCCAGGTCGGTTGTGCTCTGATAGTAGCCAAGTCCATCCTGATAATGGTAACCAGAAAGACCATCTCCCGATTGAGGCTGAAAAAAATTACCCGGTGAGCTACCCGCTGAAGAGACTATGTAAGGTTCAAAAGCAGAGGCCCGCATATCCTTCATGTGCACGAACTCCAGGTCGCGATCGACTGTTAGTATGATGCGGACCTTCAGCTTATCACCTATTTTCAGCGAGGTGGAATTTGAATTATCGCTCATTATTGGTTCAAGTACCGGTCCGGATGGCGTGTTTCTTTCTACAAATAATCTCTTATCCAGCTTCATGGGGGTGGCCGCAGGAGTTATTTTGTCGAGATTTTCGAAATATTGCCAGTATAGCGCTCCCCAGGCAATACCCACTGTGGATTTGGATATTGTTACCTTTCCCATTTCAGGTTTAATCTGATTTCCAGACCACGATACCTGAAAATATCCTGTTCCTGCCTCTTTTTCACTATCAATCAGTTTGTCAGAATTGATTTTTTCCTTTCCAACTGCAATTTTAACGCCTGGTTCATCTGAGAGTAAATCGGTTCCCCGGAGCAGCAGGGCATAGCAAGCTTCAGCTGTTGCTCTTGGAGAATGCCAATCCTGGGTTTGCTTTTGCTTCAACAGCCAAATTTTCATATCTTCAACAGCCTTTTCATCCCGGGCAATCTCATCGAATACTTCAATCATCAGCGCCTGTGTTTCGATTGGGGCCTGATACCAGGAAAATCCTGATTTTTCAGCCCAGTACATCCCCATTTCACTTGAATGAAGCGCTTTTTCAGAGAGCGATTTGATGATCAGGTCCGGGGTCACTTTGTTTTCAAGACGGTTTAAGGCCAGGGCGATCATACCCTGCAGGTGGCGATCATACTGCAGCCAGTATTTTGCAGCCTGTTCCCTGTAGTAATTGAAAGATTCCAAAAATTTCGCACCCGGATCGGGTATCGGGAACCGCGCATCGTTCATGAAATAACTTCTGGCATACAAATACTGAATCTGCGTGGTACCAAGATGGTTGTGGTTCAGATATCCAGAATCATGTTGTTTTTGTTTTTCAAGGTCCCTGATCAGCTCCTGATCTAAATATTGAATTCCCCTTACAATCATTTTCCAGGTTTCCGGATTTTTCCGTATGGCCGTGATTCCAATCTGGTCAAGATGTCCCATCCCGGTAATGATGTTTTGAGTAATCCAACGATTTTCAGGCATGCCTGCGAACCAGGTCCATCCCCCATTCGGGGTTTGCAATTTCTTTAGCTTATTGAGATTTTCCCTCAGACTGGCCTCCAGATTATTCATGTCGAAATAGAGGCCAAGCTTTTGTTTTCGTTCAGTTTCGCTTTTGGCATCCATCACCCAGGGCGTCTCCTGTAATATCGCCGATTTCAGCTCCTGGTTTTTTGACAGGTTTGATGTAAGGGTATTGGGAGAAAGGTTTTTCCATGCTTCAAAGACAGCTTTGATTTTTGGATTGGAATTGGCTATGAAGGCGGCAAGCGTGTTCGACCAGAAGGCGGCAAAAATGGCATCAGCATTTTCATATTGATATGTGTTTAGGGCGGGTAATGCCTGGATGGCATACCAAGCCGGGTTTGAAGCAAATTCAAGTGTGAGTTTATAGTTTTGGCGGGTGTCATTCTTTTGACCTGGCGACCCGGATTTCAACAGTTTATCAAACTCAAATTCTGTCGTTCCTTTGCCACGTACAGGCAAAGGAAGTGACTCGGTGACCATCATCCGATTTGTCAAAACGGGAATGGCTTTTTCCTCCCCATCACTGAAATTTTCTGATACCGCCATTATCCTGTACTGAAGGACAGCGGATCCGGAATTGACAGGAATAAATAGTTTCCAGGATATTAGACAGCTTTGGTCTTTTTTAGCATGAAAATTTTTTTCATCAGGCTGCATTCCGGGCTTGGATCTCCAGGCTGTATCTATCCAGTTATTGAGTGGTTGCAGGGTTATTGCATCAAGCAGGTCAAGATTCACAACACCTGAAAGGTCGCGGTCGGCCAGGTTAACCACTTTAGCGCTGAAAATAACCGTGTCACCCTGACGCACAAAGCGTGGTGTATTGGGGAATACCATGAGGTTTTTCCTTGTGACCAGTTCTTCCTTCAGCAGCCCGTATTCGAGATTCTTTGTATGTGCCAGTCCCAGCAACTTCCATTTGGTCAGCGATTCAGGTGCGGTGAATTGCAGGATCAGGCTGCCGGTTGAATCAGTGGAAAGGGCGGGATAGAAAAAGGCTGTTTCCCTGAAATCATTTCGGAACCGGATGGTTTTTACATCCAATGATACCGGAATCCTGCCATGCGCTGAACTATTTAACGAGTCGCCAATTACGACCTGATCAGGAACATTCACGGCGTCCTGCTTCATTGCAGTTGGGGGCATCATTTCAGAAGTTTGCATTCCTTCATTGGCGGGGCTTTCCATCATTTCCATTCCACTCCCCTTTGCTCCTACACTCCGTTCGTAACGAATCTGGCGGCCGGATCCACCAAAATAATTTAAGCCAAACCAGTTTAATTGTAATCCCGGATGAAACACATAATTTTCATTACCGGAGAGAGGTGAATACCATTGTCCGGAGTTGATTCTGAATGCATTGTTCACATCCCAGGAATAAAGCCCCGAATAGCGCTGATAGAGGTCAAATGCCCATTCATTGGACCGAAACAGGTCGAGTGAGGCATCGTACATCCCTGCGAGGAATTCGGCATCGGCCGGTTTGCCGTTTGCGGCAGAGATCCTTATTTTCCAACTTTCGTTTGCACCAGGATCTAATTTGTTCCGGAAGGATTCAAAGGCGATATCCAATTTCTTATTGGCATAGGGAACATTGACAAGCTGACTATTTTGAAATACCCTGTTGTGCCTCACAAGCAAGAAATTCACTGCAAAGTTTCCCCTGTATTGCTCCTTGATGGGAATTTCGACGATCATGGCCCTGTTGTTCAGTTTGATCAGTTCACGTGAAACCAGGCTATCGCGAAACCTGATTTCGTAAATTACCTGAACCTCATTTTCTTTTGAGCCAATGAAGAAACTGGCATTCTCACCAGGCTCACCGCTTGTTTTCAAGGGCACAAACCAGTTGAGTGTGTTTACGGGCACCACTTTTGATAATGGAGAAAACGCTGTGAGAAATAATTTCTTTTCAACCACCACCCCAAACGGGTCGGTAGCTTTCAGAATCAGGAGATAAGGACCGGGAAGCAGGATGTCGGATACTGCAGAATTAATTTTCAGAATGGAATCAGTTCGCGTATTCACCTTTTTTTCGAAAATAATCTTTTCCCTATTCCATGTTGAAGGGTCGTTTTCGTTTCCATAAATGCCAAAGGGATATTGGGTATAGAATTCCTCACGGGTCATAAGTGTTGTATCGGGGCGTTCCCATGGCCGTGGTTTAAATAACCGGCTGGGCTGACTGAGTTTTTGCAGCGTGACAGCCACCATGGTTGGCGTTGGACGTCCATTCAAATTGGTTGCAGTGATTTTTATTGTACTGTCTTTGGACAAGTTGACCATTTCGGTTATGTTCGTTCCGATGGAAAGGGCTTGATATCCTACTGTAACAGTTTGCTGCAGCGATTGGGTTTCACCATTGAGATCGGTAATATCTGTATAGATCGCAAAATCAAAGACCGGCCGGGATTCTTTATCAGATGCCGCATCGGGGGTGGCTATAAACACAAAGCTAAATTTCCCTGAAGCATCAGTCGCAGTGATCCCATTGGTGATTTCCAGTTGTGGTGAAGAGGGCATGGGTCTTCTCCAGCCCCAATCCCAATAGGGAAATCTGGCTGAACGAACCACACGGTATTTCACAGCAGCCTCTCCGATGGCATTTCCTGCATAGGCCGTAGCTATTCCTGTAACAGTAATTGCCTCGCCCAGCCGGTAATTCCCCTCCAATGGCTCACATTCAACTTCGAAAGTTGGGCGCTTATATTCCTCCACGGATATTTGCGTAGCACCCGATTCATTTGCGATGGTCATTTGCCCCAATAAAACGCTCTGCGGGGCGGTAAATGAACCGTTAAACGAACCGAATTCATTGGTAGTGAAAGTTTGTTCGCTGATCTTCTGACCATTCGCATCTGAAAAAATGACCTTCGTAGGCTGATTTATTTTAATCTTAGCATTGTCCCCGGTTCTTGCCACGATAATGCCCTTGAAATAAATAATATGGCCCGGTCGGTATATGGCCCGGTCGGTATAAAACATGGTTTGAAGTCTCGTAAATTCCTTCGCGGCATAAACAGGATACTGATAAAAATTATCGGTTATCAGGAAATCATTCTTATAATGGACCTTTAAAAACAGACTTGAATTTCGCCGGTTATCACCAGAAGGCGGAATCAGGAAGAAGCCATTCCCATCTGAAGTATAATCCAATAATTTGACCGTTACATATTGCCGTTCCCGATAATTATAGTTTTTTTCCCAGACCTCTGCTTTTGCATTATTTAGTGGCATTCCGGTCTCCCGGTCGAGGAGAAAATAACCCAGGCTGCCGTCTTCATTGCGCTTGCTTATATAGCTTATCTGTGTTGACCAAAACGGGGTGTAGGAATAGACCTGTTTCGGATCGTTAAAATCATTGGATAGGGCGCACAAAAGCACCCAAAAGCCTTGGGCAACTCCCGGGATGCCGATTTCAGCGCGATGTATCTGGAAGTCTCCATCAGAAGGAAAATTCTGGGTCCATGTCCGGGCTGACGGCAAGGATGCCAAATACTTATAATAGCCGGCCGGATCCAGTTTTCCAGATTTTTCAGCGTATGCTTCCGGGTCAGTTTTGATGAGGCGGAAACAGAGTTGTTTAATATTTTTGAACTCAACCAGTGCAAGGGAGGGTTTCTCAACAGGAACTGCAGATTCGGATGTTACCCGAAGTACTGTTTCTTTGATTGACCTTGCCAGGATTTTACAATTTTTAGCTCCTTCGGAATCAGGAAAGCGTTTGACGGCCTTCTCGCACAACTCCATTGCTGAGCGTATATCCCATTTATGCCTAATTGAACCAAGGGGTTGATAAAGCTGACCCTGTTTATTCAGAAAGTCGGCAAGGGCATAGGAAACAGATGTTCCCCAGGGAGAATTGAGATGTACCTGATCAAACCGCTTCAAGGCATTAATAAAAAGGCTATCTTTTTCCGGAAGAGTATATTCCTGGTGTACAAATGCAAATCGTTTCAATTCCGTTTCTATCAATGCACGGGGATCCTTATCCAGAAGATGAAAAGCAGCCAGATCGCGAAAAATAAGCAATGCAAAGCTTGAAAGCGATGCTGAATCTGCGGGAATCATCATCTTGTTGCGGACGAAATTGAGGGTTTGGTCAAAGTATATTATTTGATCGACCTGAAAGCGCTGTGCGGGAATTAAAGGTGTTCCCATATCTGATGTAAAAAATTCAAGGGCGCGGCCAGCAAGAAAATCATACAGGGTGGGGGTGAATTTGGCTGCTTCGGCCAACTGAGCCTCCTGCTTTTTATCTGCAAAAATCTTCCGGTCCAGGATTGGTTCAAACCGGCCGATGGGAATACCGTTTAATGAATCAGGATTCTCAAGCGACGACAGGTATGATCGGGTGATGGCGTGATAGATTGTAGCGAGATCCCATGTTTCGATGCTGTCGTGGAGGTTGGCCCTGACAGGAGTCCGGTCGCGAAAACGATATTGGTTATTCTGATAGTACTTCCAATATACCTCTGCCAGAATTGACAGCAGCACCTGCTTTACCGGTTGAGGTGCAGCATGGACCTCCTTGCGCAATTCCCCTATGGTTTGGACCAAGTAATTTTCCTGGAATTCGGAATTGAGACGAATCCGATATATAATGGCCTTGATAAATTGCGGATCGTTTTTTACAGCCCTGGCCTGGTGATAGATATTGTTCACAACTGCCAGCGCTGATTTTGGCTGGCCTAAGTTGGTAAGAGAATCGACCTGTTTCCATAAAGCAGGGAAGTGTTGAGATGGGGAAATGGTGGAATGGAGTGAGGCTGAAATATGATTCAGAAAGAAAAATGAAAAGACCAGAAATGTACCAATCTTGATTTTCATGGCGGTTATGTTAGATTTTTAAGATTCAATTACAATATTAGAAAACTTGTCCGATAAAGCATAGGTCATGCCAATCCACTTGAACTATTTATTTCCAGGCACAAGGGATTTTACAGGGTTGGCAAGTCCGGAATAACTGATGAGTTCCAGCTTGACTGAACCCACGATTACATCTGATTTTGCAAGTATGGGCAGATGGTTTTCATCGTCCGTGATCCACACATCCATGGGGTAGGGTTGGCTGAATACATTGCCGGTAGCGACCATGGGTTTGAAGCGCAGACAGCGAAACCGGCCAAGATCGGTGATCACCTCCTCTTTACCCATGTACTGGATTTGCGAAATGTAAAGAGAATCGTCAAGATAGAAGGGGATGGGTATATTCTGACCGGGTTTAAGATCCGACAAATTGAAAGTTCGGGCATAGTAGAAAGCCGATAGCACATCCTGGGTGCCTTCCGGAATTTTTTTATTGGCTCTTGTACTGAGTGCTGTTCCCGAATACTGGTTAAACTTCACATCATCATTGTACATGTAATCGCCTTCATGCGTGCGCCTGATGAAGGACCACGAAAACATATACGCTTCATCCACAAAGGATTCAAAGCGATCTTCCACCTTAAAAAACCAGTTGAATGCTCCCTTTGACCTGCCTTCGCCGATGATGTGGTAAACATTTCTGCCATCAATTTGTTTTACCTTGTGGTCTACCTCCAGCGTGGCAATACCGGCAGATACTTTGCCCGTGATATAGGAATCGTAATAGGCGCGGAATTTCAGTTTTTCACCACGGATAAAAGCCTCATTTTTTACCGGTTTATATGGTTGAGCAAAAACGGAGAGAACCGAACAATGAAAAATGAAGAAAATACAAAAAAACACAGATAGCCGGGGATTTGTGATCCCTAAACCACAATGTTGATGATTTTTTTCGGAATGATGATCACCTTTTTCGGTGGTTTTCCCTGCAACCATTTTTCTGATTCTTTGGCTTCCAATGCTGCCTGTTCAATCTCTGATACTGGCAGATCGGCTGGCAGCTCTAATTTAAAACGTGTCTTACCATTAAACGAAACAGGATACTCAAAAGTATTTTCTATCAGGTATTCCTGATTAAATGCAGGGAAAGCAGCCTTTGAAACGCTCTCTGAATTTCCCATAAGGCTCCAGAGCTCCTCGGCAATATGCGGGGCATAGGAGGAAATCAGGATAACCAGATCACTGAGGATGATTCGTTTGCTGCATTTAAGGTCGGAGAGTTCATTCACACAGATCATAAATGTACTTACAGCTGTATTAAATGAAAGACGCTCAATATCTTCCCGGATTTTTTTTATGGTTTTATGCAGCACACGCAACTCGGCGGCATTGGGAGCTTCATCTGCAACGCGGAAATTATTCAGGTCGTCATGAAAAAGTCTCCAGAATTTGCGGATGAAACGAAAAACGCCTTCGATTCCATTGGTATCCCAGGGCTTGGACTGTTCGAGGGGACCGAGGAACATCTCGTAAAGCCGAAAGGTATCTGCGCCATATTTTCCAATGAGGTAGTCCGGGTTTACCACATTGTAAAGTGATTTCGACATCTTTTCCACGGCATATCCGCAATGATATTTGCCCTCTTCGAGAATAAATTCAGTTCCGGCGAGGTCGGGACGCCACTGGCAAAATGCTTCTGTGTTGAGTACGTCATTGTCAACCATACTTACGTCAACGTGCATTTCGGTCGTTTCGTACTGATCTTTCAGTCCGGCCGAGACAAATGTATTGGTTCCTTTGATGCGGTAGGCCATGTTGGATCGCCCCTGGATTTTTCCCTGATTAATCAGCTTTTTATATGGCTCATCTTTTACCGATAACCCGATGTCAAAAAGGAACTTATTCCAGAAACGGGAATATATCAGATGGCCGGTGGCATGTTCATCACCTCCGATATAAAGGTCCACGTCCTGCCAGTAATTGACCGAATCCTTCGAGAAATATTCCTTTTGATTCCGGGGGTCCATATAACGGAGGTAATATCCACTGGAGCCAGCAAACCCAGGCATGGTATTGGTTTCGAGCGGATACCCCTCTTTTGTTTTCCAGTTTTTCGCCCGGGCCAGCGGAGGTTCCCCGGTTTCAGTCGGCAGGTATGCATCCACCTCAGGAAGCCTGAGCGGAAGTTCGCTTTCATCGAGTGTGTAAGCGATGCCATCTTTGAAATAAACGGGAAATGGCTCGCCCCAGTAACGTTGTCGGCTGAAGATTGCATCGCGAAGGCGGAAATTGACCGTCCCTTTTCCGATTCCCATTTCATTTATCCTCTGTATTACTTTCCCGATGGCCTCTTTAACCGGAAGGCCATTGATAAATTCAGAATTGATCAGTATTCCATCTTTCGCGTCATAGGAAGATTCGGTTATGTCACCCCCTGAAACCACTTCAGTAATGGACAGTCCATAGTGTTTTGCAAAATCATAATCCCGGCTGTCGTGCGCCGGTACGGCCATTATGGCGCCGGTTCCGTAACCGGCCAAAACATAGTCGGCTACCCAGATAGGGATGGGAGTCCCATTGAAAGGGTTAATGCAGAAAGCTCCCGTAAATTCACCGGTCACCTTTTTCACTTCGGCCATTCGCTCCCGCTCTGAACGGTTTTTGGCCAGGAGCATGTATTGTTGAACTGCCGCCATGCGATCGGAGGTGGTGATCTTCGCAATCAACTCATGTTCGGGAGCCAGTACCATGAAGGTTGATCCGAAAATGGTATCAGGCCGGGTTGTGAAGATGTTGAGTGAAAAAGCCTGATTCTTGATCGGGAAATGGATTTCCGCGCCTTCAGAACGACCGATCCAGTTTCGCTGCATCTCGATCAGGGAATCTGAGAAATCGACAGAATTGAGCCCGTCCAGGAGACGCTGGGCGTATGCGGTGATGCGCAGGAACCATTGTCGCATGAGTTTGCGTTCGACCGGGTGACCGCCGCGTACCGAAAGCCCGTTGGCAATTTCATCGTTGGCAAGAACCGTCCCCAGTTCGGGACACCAGTTTACGTTCGCATCAGAAAGGTAGGCCAGTCGATAATTCATCAAGATCTCCTGCTGCTGTTTTTCTGTGTAAGATTTCCATTGATTTGCTGAAAAAAAACCGTCCCAATGTGATCCGAAAGAGGCATCTTTTTTTACCAGGTCTTTGAACCAGTTCTGATTCATCGATGCATGGATCCCGACATTTCCCCCTGATTCGAAGAGTTTCAACAGGTCGCTGACGGGTTCTGCCTTTTTGGTTTTGTTGTTGTACCAGTGATGAAACAGCTGAATAAAGGTCCACTGGGTCCATTTATAGTAATCGGGATCACATGTTTTAACCTCGCGGTCCCAATCATAAGAGAAGCCGATTTTATCCATCTGCTCGCGGTACCGGGCCACATTTTTTTCAGTGGTTATAGCGGGATGGGTTCCGGTTTGAATGGCGTACTGTTCAGCAGGCAACCCATAGGCATCATACCCCATCGGGTGAAGCACGTTAAATCCGTTCAGTCTTTTATAGCGTGAATAGATATCGGAGGCGATATATCCCAGCGGGTGACCCACATGCAATCCTGCGCCGGAAGGATAGGGGAACATGTCGAGTACATAGTATTTGGGACGCGAAGGATCAATTTCAGTTTTATAGGTTTTATGATCAACCCAGTACTTCTGCCATTTTTTTTCTATTTCCGGAAAATTGTAATCCATTGATTTCTATATATTAGTAATTTGACCCGTGGTCTTGTTCTTTTGCAGACTGACCCTGCAAAATTAGGAAATTCGCATGAACCGTGAAAATATATACCTTTGAGAGACAAACCATGCTCATAAATGGACGACCAGGAACCTCAAACCAATCCGGAACCAAAAAAGCGCAGACCACGACCCTGGCTTGTGGTACTGCTTAGCCTGCTCTTTCTTTTGTTGATTTTCTTTGTGGCAATTTTTCTTGGTTTCAATTATTTTGGCGAACGGTTTTTAAGAAAATACCTCCAGGAAAAAATTTACACTTCCAGTAATGGCTTGTATCGTGCCGATTTTAAGAAAATGAACCTGAACATCCTCACTGGAAAAGTAGTGATAGACAGTTTTGATCTGACCCCCGATACAAGTAAATATATGCAATTAAAGACCCGGGGAAAGATCGCCCGGGCTTTATACCAAATCTCGTTTTCGTCCTTAACAATCGACAAGATTCATTTCAGGCAGATTTATGCCAGGAAACGGATCAATTTCCGCCAGCTGACCCTTCAGCGGCCCCTGATCAGCATTGTTGGATTTCCGGACACAGTTGCGGCCAAACGAAACAAGTGGCGGGTGGTTTATGAGGATCTTTATCCGACGGTTTCGGGATTTTTCAACGATTTTCACATTGATTCCGTGAAGGTCAATCATGGATTTCTTCTAACCTCATCCAGAGAAAAAAACGGTCGGCAAACATCCGGGGAATATGAGTTCAGTGCTGTGTTAAGGGATGTGTCGGTGAACCCTTTCAGTTATTACAACAAAGAGCGGGTTTTTTATTCCCGTGATATAGAACTGGTCGTACATAATTTCGAATACCACCTTGCCGACAGTCTTTATTCGCTCAAGGCGGAGGAAATTGGGTTTTCTCTAACAAAATCAATTCTTTCCGGAAAAAAACTATCCCTCCGGCCTAATTTCAAATCCAAAAAAATCCATCATCTGCGCAGTGGAGACCTGTTCCAGATTGATCTGCCATCATTTTCGATCAGTGGAATTGACTTGTACAAGGCGATGACAGACCGGAAAGTTGAAGTTTCGTCCCTAAACCTGTCTGAATTCTTTTTGAGGATTTATCGGAGTAATCCAGCAGAAAAAGCCTCACATAATGCAGTAAAAAAGAAAAAAATAACAGTTGCCGGATTATACACCGTTATAGCGAAAGAGCTCAGGAGTGTCGCCATAGACACCTTTTCCCTTAAAAATGGGTCATTTGAATTTTTCGCCAATATTGCTGACAAAAAGCCTGAATTGCGCATAGGAAAAGTCGACCTTGAAATGAGCAAATTCCTGCTTGATTCGTTATCCCATTTTGATCGATCGAGAATTTTCTATGCCCGGGCCATTGAGCTGACGCTTGAGAGATTTTCGTTGATTTTGCGTGACGGAATCCATTATATCCACGCATCCTCCATCAACTTTTCTACACGAAAATCGTTGATTGAAGTGAAACAAGCCACCATTTTTCCCAACAGGGAAAAAAATTTACAACAATTGGTCAACAGACGCAATACCATGTTCATTCAATTACCGCAACTTACATTTACGAGAATAGACCTGAAAAAGGTTTTCAACAGGCGTATACTTGATTTTGATAAACTTATGATCAATGAACCGGAGATCAGGTACACGCGCTTCCGTCCTCCGAAAAATCCTGATTCCCGGTTCAAAAAACCAAAGGATTTTTTTGAAGCAGAAAATGAAGAGGTGGTTTATAACTTGTTAAAAAAGTATCTCTGGGTTGTAAAGGGAAATGAGATCAGTATCACACAAGGGTTTATGCGATATTCAGTGCAACAAAACGACAAGGAGATGCCGCTTGCCACCAGCAGCTTTAATCTGGCAATGCACCAGTTTCTCATTGATTCGGTTCAAAGAATGAATCAGCAGGGATACTTTTACAGCCGCGATTTTAATCTTGATTTGAATGCAGTTTCTGTTATATCGCCCGACAGCCTAAAGTACCTCCAGGCCGACAGGGTTATGATTAATACGAAAGATTCGCTGATTGAGGCTGATAATATCAATATCTTTGAAACAGCCAGCCCCATGCGATTTATTTCCCCAGCGAAAAAGCGGCAAATCCTCAGCTTTGAATTTTCACTTCACAAGCTTCACCTCACCGGATTAAATCATAAAAAATTATTCCTTGATAAAATATTAAAGGCAAACCAGATTGTCTTTGACAGGCCCTTGCTCTCATTGAAAACATCCGGCAAAAAGCAATCCGCAGGATCCACGGAGGAGACACAGCTCTTGAAAACCACTACTTTCATGCACACCTTTGAAATCGGACATTGCATTGTACGTAAGGGCTCTTTTGCTTATAACAGAGAAGGGGATCACAGGGCCTCCTTCTTTTCCCTCAAAGACATTGATTTTGCGTTGGTAAATGCTGCGGTTCACATTCCCGACGAAGGCATTCATGACGGATTAATCAAATTTGATTCACTTCAGCTAAAGGTAATTCCTCTGAGAGCCGTTATTGCCGATAGCGCCTACGCCCTTGAGGCCCGTAGCCTTGAGGTTCATTCCTATCCGGCCAACATCACCATACAGGGGATCAAGGTCACTCCCTTAAAACCGTGGAATACAATGAATGGACCAAAAACACAGGCAACCATCACCATTCCCGAAATCCAGTTCAAAGGTTTTTATTTCGACCGGGCCATTTTCGATAATGAATGGCTGCTTGAGGGTTTGAATGTGGATCATCCAACGCTGCACCTGGAGATAAAGCAAGATGAAGGGAAGTATGAAGTAAAACGAGGGAAGTACGAAGATAATGGAATCATTGAATTTCCTACGTTTATGAAGACAGTTGCAGTTCGCAAGGTTTCTATCATGAATGCCAATGCCACGCTGATTCAACACTGGCTGGATTCCACGCGATCCTACTCCCAGAAAAACATGATGCTTGAGGTGACCCGTTTCCGGGTTGATTCAATGACCCGGTCAAATCCCTCCTCTGTGCCATTGTTCAATGCCGATGATATTTCGTTTTCAGCACCCGGCTTTTCCTGGGCCTCAAAAGACAGTATGTATACCTATACCCTTGGCAAGTTTGGCTTTTCGACAGGGAAGGCCAGTGCATTCATTGATTCAGCTTCGGTCATTCCGAATTTCAGCAGGATGGATTTTTCCAAAAAGCTGGGCTATCAGGCTGACAGGATTGTTTTAACGGTTCCTGGAATAAAGATTTCACAGATTGATTTCCGGAAACTCATCAGCAGCCAGGAATTGCATGCCCGTAGCGTGACCCTGGCAGGATTGAATTTTGAATCATTCCGCGATAAGCGCCTGCCTTTTCCAAGCTGGCGACGTCCGTTACTGCCGGGTCAGATGGTTGCCCGCATTAAATTCCCGGCAAGTCTCGATACCATTACGCTGGAAAATGGGATGGCTACGTATGAGGAACAATCAGGTGACGAACCCGGCAGAATCTTTTTTGACCGGATGAATGCCACGCTGACGGGATTCAACACCCTGAAAGCATCTGGTGAACCTATTGGTCACGGCCTTGATCTTCATGGTTCCACCAGGCTTATGGGAATTACACCAACGGAGGCCTGGTTTCATTTTCAGACCGCCCCACGGGCCGATTCTTTTTCAGTGCATGCTGCTATCGGACAGCTTGATCTAACATCCATTAACCCAATGCTTTCAAAACTATTGCCTGTATCAATCCAACGCGGAACATCCAAATCGACCGAAATCTTTCATATAAAAGGTGACAGCGCCAGGGCCAGCGGAATTATGCATTTCAGGTATCATAATCTTGCCATCCGGCTTGACGCAGCAGGGTCAGGAACATGGGGCCGGTTTGAACAATTGCTTCTAACAGAGGTGGTTAACATTTTTTTGGCCAATAACAATCCAAATGAGGATGGAAAAATGAAAGAGGGAATTATTTATTTTGAGCGCGATGTATCCAAAGGGTTTTTTAATTTTCTTTGGAAAAGCGTGCTAAGCGGGATCAAATCAAGTGTAGGTATAAACACGAAAACGCAGAAGGAAATCAAAAAACAAAGAAAACATAACCACCGATGATACTAAAAACGATTCGCAAAATCTTCATTTGGACCTTGGTTGTTCTGATCCTTGTGGCAGGGATCCTTTTTACGATTGGATATTTCCACTATGCAAAGGTAATTCGCAAGTACCTGGTTGAGTCTGTCAGCCGGGAAAGCAAGGGAATGTATAAAGTCGAAATAGGGAATATATACCTGAATATTCTTGCCGGGAATCTCACCGTGGACCAGTTTTCGCTGCTGCCCGACACGGCATTTTACCGCGCACATTCACAAACCGACACCCTGTCGCCCTTGTTACTTCGTTTAAACATCAAAAAATTTCTCATAAGGGATTTCAAGATCATGGATGCACTGATGAAGCGGAAGATCAGTGTGAACACCATACGATTTACGGGTCCCGATGTCACCGTTTATCGTATGAGTTTGCCATATAAAAAAGATGATGAGAAACATCAGGTTAAAATGATGTCGATTCCATTACCCAAAGGACTGACCTCCATCGGGGTTAAGGAATTCATTATTGAAAGTGCAAAAGTTGAATTTATTGATCTCAGCCATGATTCCATCACACGGAATTCTTTTCCCGTGTGCCATATTCTCATCAGTAATATCCTCGTCGACTCAGCCCACCAGGGACAGCGCAGGCTTTTCAATGCCGACGATATCAGGATAACGCTTGGAGCCTACAGCATGCCGATGAAAAATGGCATGAATAAACTATCGTTTAATGAGATTGGACTTTCTACCGGATCAAAGGAGGCATACATAAAGGATTTTCACCTGGAGCCTCTGTACAACAAACATGATTACACCAGGAAGCTGGGATATCAGACCGATTGGATGGACATTCAAATCAATAAGTTGATCCTTAGGAGGATGGACCTACGGAAACTACTATTTGAAGGAAAAATAAAGGCAGGGGCACTTGAAATTGATACTTTAACCCTCGAAGACTATCGCGACAAACGCATTGCCCGCAAGCCCGGGTTTAAACCGCCCATGCCACAGGATGGGATCCGGATGCTGAAAACCTATCTCCGGATAGACACGGTATTTCTTAAGAGCGGCAAGGCTACCTATTCGGAGCAGGTAGGGGAGAAACCGGGTACCATGTTTTTGGATAAGATGAATGCCACATTCACAGGGCTTACCAACGATTCGGTGTTGCTGAACGCGGGACTGGTCTCAGAATTAAAGGGAACGGCCTATGTGATGGGCAAGGGAAAACTTGATGCCACAGTCCGTTTTAATTTTGGCGACAAACGGAATTCGTTCACCTTTTCTGCCATGATGGGTCCCATCGACCTGGTTGAAATCAACCCCATGCTTTCAAATCTGCTTCCTGCAAAGGTGGTGAGTGGCAAACTTAAAAAGTTATTGGTACCCATGGTCAGTGCCAATGATGATGTGGCAAAAGGGAAGCTTCTTTTCTACTACAACGATCTTTCTGTAGAAGTGATGGATAAAAAGCAAACTACATGGACCAAAATCAAAACCGGAATCATCAATTTTGCAGCGAACGATCTGATCGTTAACAACGACAACCCCACCAAATCAGGAAAGATGAAAACCGGAGTAATCCAATTCCAAAGGGATAAAGAGAAAGGCATCATCAATTTTTTATGGAAAAGTGTACTGAGTGGGTTAAAATCCACCATGGGTTTTAATTCCAAGGCGCAAAAAGAGATGATTAAAGAGGAAAAACAGAAGGTGGCCGAAAAACAGAAGAGGGAGAAAAAACAGAAGAAGTAGGAAAATTTGAGTAATTTTAGCTCGTATTTTCACACCATGATCCAACAGGAAGAGAGTTATTACCAGCGCAGGATTGCGACATCACAATTTACCACCATCATAAGCATTACATTGGTGCTCTTTCTTATGGGCTTGCTGGGCATGATCCTCCTTCACGCCAGAAAACTATCGGATTATGTAAAGGAAAATATTGGCTTTTCCATCATGATCCGTGAAGGGGTAAAGGAATCGGGGATTCTTGAACTGAAGAAAAACCTCGACGGACAATATTTTGTTAAGTCGAGTGAATATATTCCACGAGCCCGGGCTGCCGAAAAACTGCAGGATGAGCTGGGTGAAGATTTTATCGGATTCCTGGGGTACAATCCTTTACTTCCCAGCATTGATTTGCGTATTCTTGCTCCCTATGCCACAGTTGATTCACTCAACCGCATCGAAAAACGGTTGCTGGCCATTCCGGAGGTCAAGGAGGTCTATTACCAGAAATCACTGGTGGATGCGATCAACAGAAATCTTGAAAAAATCAGCCTGATCCTTGTGGCTTTCAGCGGAATTTTGCTTTTCATCGCCATTGTCCTTATCAATAACACCATCAGGTTGTCGGTGTATGCCAAGCGCTTCATCATCCGGAGCATGCAACTGGTTGGAGCTACAGAGGGATTTATACGCAAACCGCTTCTTTTACGGAGCATCCTGCATGGCTGTATAAGCGCCTTCATTGCGCTGCTCATGCTCATGCTGCTGACCTATTTTGCCCTTGATCAGATTCCCGAACTGCTCGAACTTCAAGATCCGGTCATGTTGATTGCCCTTGTTGTTTTTCTCTTTTTACTGGGTTCATTTATCTCATGGATTTCAACCTATTTCGCTGTTCGTAAGTATCTGCGCATCCGGACAGATTTATTATATACCTGATATTCTTAAAATTTCTGTAATTTTGCGAATTAATTCGTTTTAAATCATGGAAAAGAAACAGATCCACATAAAATCCCAGGCTACCGCCAAAGCTACAAAAAGTGAAGAACTGACAGGAAAAACTGCAAACATCGGTGAATTTGCCTTTGGGAAAGAAAATTACCGCCTGATGCTTATCGGGCTTGCTTTTATTGTTGTAGGTTTTTTACTTATGATTGGCGGCGGTTCGGCAGATCCCACACAATTTAACCCCGAAGTTTTCAGTTTCCGCCGGATTACCCTGGCCCCGATTCTCATCCTTGCCGGGTATGTGATTGAGATTTTTGCTATCATGAAAAGACCGAAGGATTAATGACTATTTTCCAGGTTATTATCATTGCCATTGTAGAGGGAGTAACTGAATTTCTTCCGGTTTCTTCAACTGGGCATATGATCATTACGCAGAGCATCCTGGGGGTTCAGAGTACAGATTTCGTTAAAGCCTTTACTGTAAATATCCAGTTTGGGGCCATCCTCTCTGTGATTGTGCTGTATTGGAAGCGCTTTTTTCAGTCATGGGATTTCTATTTCAAATTGTTTGTGGCCTGTCTTCCCCTGGTTATTGCATATCTGCTTGAGAAACAGATTGACTCCATGCTCGAAAGTGTGATGACTGTAGCTGTAGCCCTGCTGCTTGGCGGGATCCTTCTGATCTTTGTCGACCGTTGGTTTGACCGCCCAGAAAATGAAAACACGAAGCTGACCTACAAGAAGGCGCTGATCATTGGTTTTTTTCAGATCATATCTGTCATTCCCGGTGTGAGCCGTTCAGCAGCTACCATCGTAGGCGGGATGAGCCAGAAACTCAGCCGTAAGTCTGCTGCTGAATTCTCTTTTTTTCTCGCAGTACCCACCATGTTCGCAGCGTCGGTACTCAAACTGGCCGGAAACTACAAGATGATCTCCGCCGAGAACATCAACCTGCTCCTAATCGGCAATGCAGTCTCCTTCATCGTGGCTATCATCGCCATCAAATCATTCATTGCCTTCCTTACCCGATATGGGTTCAAATGGTTTGGTTATTACCGTATTGCTGTCGGTCTTGCAATCATCATTCTCCTGCTTTCCGGAAGAAGTTTAACTATTCTGTGATGGAATTCCATTTTGAGTCGGGAGAGGTCATCTTAATCAACAAACCCCTTACATGGACCTCATTTGATGTAGTGGGAAAAATGCGTTCCATCATCCGGCAGCGCACGGGACTCCGGAAAATAAAGACAGGACATGCCGGAACCCTCGATCCGCTTGCAACAGGATTGCTGATTTTATGCACCGGGAAATTTACCAAACGCATCGATGAATTCCAGGGCCTGGAAAAAGAGTATACGGGCACCATCCGATTGGGTGCAACCACGCCATCTTTCGACCTGGAAACTGCGATAGATAAAACCTACCCCATTACCATCCTGACAGGGAGTGCCATGATTCAGGATGCGGCAACGCATTTTGTCACAACTTTCGACCAGGTGCCCCCACAGTTCTCCGCCATAAAAGTTGACGGGAAGCGAGCGTATAAATCCGCCCGGCAGGATATCGGTGTGGAAATAAAGGCAAGGAAGGTCACCATATCGGCTTTTGAATTAACCCGGATTGATTTGCCTGATATCGATTTTCGTGTTGTTTGCAGCAAAGGCACCTATATCAGGTCTTTGGCCCGTGATTTTGGTGAATTTTTAAATTGCGGGGCGCATCTTACGGCACTATGCCGTACCCGCATCGGCCCATACCATTTGCGTGATGCCTATGAACTGACCGACCTGGAGAATCTGATTCCTTATACCCGTGACGACTCCCCAAAAGCAATAAATTTTTAATCCATCATGGTTTCTAAAAGCTACCCGATCTTCACGCATGAATTTTACATGAATGAGGCCCTGAAGGAGGCGCAAAAGGCCTATGAACGGCATGAGGTGCCGGTGGGAGCGGTGATTGTATGTAACCGTACGATTATTGCGCGTGCCCACAATCTCACCGAAACACTGCGTGATGTGACAGCCCATGCCGAAATGCAGGCGTTTACTGCTGCCTGCGGGTATCTGGGTGGAAAATATCTTGATGAATGTATCCTGTATGTCACGCTGGAGCCCTGTGTAATGTGTGCCGGAGCCGCCTTCTGGACACAATTGGGTTCTGTTATATATGGCGCATCCGATGAAAAACGGGGTTTCCGTCAGATCAGCCAACCGTTGCTCCACCCAAAAACCGAAACAACAGCGAACATTTTGGCTGAAGAGTGCAGCCAACTTCTGAAACAATTTTTCAAAAGCAAACGAATATGACCAGAAACAGGGATCCCCAAATGAATTTCACCAATGGTCTTTTCCAGAAAGTTGAAATTTCAAAGATGCTGAATGAGATGGCCGGGATTGCGCAATATCTTTGGGAAAAAGGCTGGGCTGAAGGGAGTGCAGGTAATTTTTCCATCAATGTTACCGGGATGTTCAGTGATACGGAACGGGACTCCCTCTCTTCAAATCCCGTTATTCCCCTTTCAGGGAAATACCCCGACCTGGCCCGAGCACTCTTCCTTATCAGCGGAACAGGCACCCGGATGCGGGAAATGGCGGATAATCCTATGGGATATGTCTGCTTCGTATATGTCGGAGAATCCGGGTCTGACTATCATCTCATTGCAGGAAACCAAGACGAAGGTTCTGTAAAACCAACCTCCGAGTTGGCAACCCACCTGGGAATCCAGCAACTGCTGATTCAGCAGAAATCGACAGCCAAGGTGGTTTTGCATGCGCATGTCACCGAATTGATTGCCCTTACCCAACTCCCGGCATTCAAAACTGAAGAGGCCATAAACTCATTGTTTTGGAGCATGCACCCCGAAACAATGCTTTTTGTTCCGGAAGGTATTGGCTTTATTCCTTACACCATACCCGGAACCGAGACCATCGCACGTGCAACCCTTCAGGAATTGGGGAGGCACAAGGCGATCATATGGGAAAAACACGGGTGTATTGCGGTGGGCGCAAATCTCGCTGAAGCGTTTGACATCCTTGATATTCTTGCAAAATCAGCAAAAATATACTTCTTGTGTAAATCAACAGGAATTGATCCCGAGGGCCTTTCAGCGGCACAAACAGAGACACTTCGAACCTACTATTCCGGCTTATCCCGGGGGAATTGATCCGCTTACAAAAAGAATTATTGGAATTGATAGGTCAATTATACGGTTAATTGATTATATTAGCAGCCTGATAACATTAGATGTCCCCTGAAAAAGTTGTAATATTTGAGGATGAGTTTCTCTTAGCCAATGATTTAAAGCGGCAAATCTCTCCATATAATTATGAGGTTACTGCTATGTTCAGAAAGGCAGAAGATGGGCTTCAGTATCTTGCTGGGATTCAGAATAAAGAGGATCTTCCAGCCATTATTCTGATGGACATTTCCCTGGCCGGGAAAATGAATGGCATTGAAGCTGCGGAAATTATTACGCACCTCTACGACATTGCCTTGGTTTTTCTAACTGGCATGAGTCAGGTTGAAATTTTTGAAAAGGCATTTAAGACAAAACCATATGCATTCCTGATCAAGCCGTTTGATCTCAAGCAAGCCCTGATCAGTATTAGACTGGCCTCGTATCTAAAATCGCTGGAGAACAAGGTTCTTAAGAATCAGGAAGCGTTCGGGGACAGGTTTTTCGAGCAGATCGGAGGAGGCATACAGGTGCAAAATCAAGCGGAGGCGGCCAGTAGGATAAAATTAAGCGATGAATCCATCCACTAACATAAACACCCGAAACATTCTGATTGTTGAAGATGATGCGGCGACTGTCAGCATTTTGAATATCTGGCTTCGAAACGTATGCAATGTTTTCCTTGCCCGTGATGGCGAAGAGGCCCTGTTCATTATTGATGAAATGATGAAAGCAAATAAAGAGGTTGATCTTTTCGTTTTTGATATCAGCCTGCCTTTTCCCTGGTCGGGAATTACTTTAAAAGCTGCTGTCATTGAGCGGTGGGGTATTTACAAAACCCGGCCATTTATAGCGGAAACGGCTTTTGCCATGCCGCAGGATCACGATCAGATCATGAAGGCGGGATTCATCGACCATCTAACCAAGCCTCTCGACCGGAAACTTTTGTTGGAGACAGTCGAAAAATACCTATAAAGAGGTTCCTGTTTTTTATTACATTTGTTGTCAGACCAATGGGACGTTAGCTCAGTCGGTTCAGAGCGCATGCTTCACACGCATGAGGTCGTGGGTTCGAATCCCTCACGTCCCACATATTTTCATTATTATAAATTTCAAAGGACTTAATATCAGACAATTAAGTCCTTTTTTTGTGTCATTATTGTGCCACTTCTGATAATTTGATATTGGGTTATACGACCGAAAATCTAAATAAAACCAATCAGTATAAAATTATGCAAATTGACATTGGCGGTTTTGCGCTTGGATGGGCGTTCTCAGTTTTTAATGCATCGAACGGACAATCCATCAATTTTCCAAAGCCAACTTCTATAAACACCTGTCCAACTGTACGAGAGTGTCCTGTACCATGCAGTGAGCGAATCTACAGGTGTAGACGACCAGAAGTGGGCATAAATCCGAGGGCCGGAATATTGTGGACTATAGTGAAACCAACCAGCAGGTAGTGCGGTAAATCCGCTGCTGTTGGTGGCGTCATCATTTGGCCAGTACCAATGTTTCGTTCCGGGTTCCTTCATTTTTGAACCAGCAATGCTATCACCCCCCAAATATTCTATTAGTACAGTCCATTCTTCATCCGTTGGTACATGGTAACCATCGGGAGCAATGTTGCGGTTATCTTCTATGGCATAATAATTATACAATGCGCCATACGTTTCCCTGTTGGCCATATCGTTGCTGACCCAACAGTATGCTCCAGTGGTTAAATTATTCCATTGTGCGCTATCAGGAACATTGGGAATGGGATCGCCATTGCGGTATTTTGTCGTTTTAAGGTTTTCGGCTATCCAGATCTGCGTTCCTATCGTAACCGTGTGATAAACATTACCATCTATGTCAGTTACGGTAATACCTGCCGGGGAGGGGATGTTGCTGTCGTCTTTTTTTTTACAACTGCTGGCAAGTATCAAAACCACGCCCGTTATTACCAATGGGGAAATCCAGATTCTGGTTCTTGCTTTCAAGTTGTAAGGTCTTTGATTTCTGGACAAATATAATTCAGGATTCAAGGGAATCCTAATTGATTTTCCTGGTTCGTTTGTACATTTATTTGCAGAAATTCCCAAAAATCATGTTCATTTTTTAATGCTAATTTTAAATGGTCGAAGTGCGTGGAAGCTTACAAAATGGATTAAGTTTGCTACAAAATTAAATTTACAACAAAGCTACTGAAGAAGAAGGGGCGCAAGGTGGTATTTTAGGTGTCATAACAAAAAGCATCACTTACAACTTTTAAAAATTCTACATATGACAGAGATATTTCAACAGGAACCTAACTGGATAGTACGGGCCCTGGCCGGATTTTTGCTTGGTTATTTCTTTACTTACATAATCAAGGGCACCGACTTCATCTGGCGGATGATTTTCAGCAAAAATTATCTCACAGGTCAGTGGAACAGCTACTACCAGGTATGGGAAAATAACATTCCGGTCCTTAAACGTGAGAATTGGACAATTGGGTTTGGTTTCAACAGCAAACTGAGAGTGAATATTACCACAGAAGACAGCCTCTCCTTTAGTGGAGAGTTGCTTGAGGAGAAAGGAAATTTAATTGTTATAATAAAAGCAAAAGAATTTAATGAAAGGGGTTTCGGCCGGTATCCGATACCAATTCCAGGCAACGACACGATCGTTGTCGGTCTTTATTTAGGGGTTGACTTCAACGGGCATGCAACAGCCTGTGTAAATATTCTTTCAAGAATCGAACTTCAAATGAATGAACTGTCATCTCTGCTGAAGGATAATACAGATTTCGATGCAACAAATGGAATGATCAGATTGAAACATTAGCATCGTACACCTCCCGATCACGACATTTGGCGCATAGGCGCCATTTTTCAGAATGATTTAACATTTCGTTAACACTCCACTGGGGCATTAGGTTTATTTTCGCACCACTTTTAAACTAACCTTAACAAAATGTGCATGAAAAAATTTTACAAACTATTGATGGTGATATCTGTTTTCACCATTGCATCCCTGTTGTCATTTGGACAAGGGACCACTACTTCAGGGATTAACGGAAAGGTCACTGATGAAAAGGGCGAATCACTGCCAGGTGCTAGCGTAATGGTAGTTGAAACTGCCACTGGGACGCAATATGGCACAGTAACCGACAACAAGGGTTATTACCGGCTACCGAATATGAATCCCGGCGGACCTTACAAGCTTACCATAACATATATGGGCTTTGAGGCATTTTCTTCTGACAACCTCTATCTGACATTGGGACAAACTCAGAGTGTGGATGCCAAGCTGAGTGAGAAATCAACAACATTGGCCGGTGTGGAGGTTGTTGCCAACCGCAATAACATTATCGACGGCAACCGCACGGGTGCTGAAACGGTTATTTCGAGCCAGGCCATCGACCAGATGCCGACCCTTTCCCGTTCACTGCCCGATTACGTACGTACCACCCCGCAGATCCAGCTCACTGGCGGCGGAATGTCAATCGTAGGTTCCAATAACCGCTACAACTCTATTTTTATCGATGGTGCGGTTAACAATGATGTTTATGGCCTCTCCTCCTCAGGAACAAACGGCGGCCAGACCGGCGCCACCCCGTTCTCCATGGACATCATCGATCAGTTCCAGGTTCAGCTTGCTCCCTTTGATGTGCGTCAGGATGGTTTCAACGGAGCTTCTATCAATGCCGTGACCAAAAGAGGGAAGAACAACTTCGAAGGCACAGCTTACTACTTCCTCCAGAACCAATCACTCGCCGGCAAAACGCCTTATGAATCAGTGAAAACCCTCGCAGATCCCGAAAGTGCCCGCACCAAGCTGAACAGTTTCCAGAATAACCTTTTCGGACTTAGTTTTGGCGGACCCATCATCAAGAATAAATTATTTTTCTTTTTCAATGCTGAATTATCACGCTACGCCATTGATCAACCCTATAACATTGCAAATTATCAGGGAGATTCAAAACCAGGCGCACTCGATACGCTGGCCTCCACCCTGCTCAGTAAATTTGGTTATGATGCGGGAAGTTACCAGAGCACCACGAAAAAACTGACAAGCGACAAGGTCTTTGCCCGTTTGGACTGGAACATCAACAAAGTACACAAACTGATGCTCCGTCACAGCTACACCAAAAGCACGGCCACATCCCCATACACGTCAAGCAATCAGACACTGAACTTCTCCAATTACGGCGAATATTTTCCAAGTACAACCAATTCAACCGCACTTGAATTAAAGAGCAACTGGGATAAATTTTCCAACGACCTGATCATGGGTTTCACATCCGTTCGCGATGACCGCAATCCATTGGGAAGCAATTTCCCGACCCTGGTGATCAAGGATGGAGCAGGAACGATCTATCTGGGCTCAGAGGCTTTCTCAACAGCCAACCAGCTTAATCAGAACATCTTTAGTGTTACGAATAACTTCAGCATTTATAAAGGTGCCCATACCATCACCGTTGGGGCCAATTTTGAGTACGCCTATGCATACAACCTTTTCATCCGCCAGAATTACGGTCAATACACGTATAATTCGATGGATGATTTCATGTCGACATTTACCGCAAATCCCGTATCAGCTTATCAGTTCGATCACAGTTATTCTTTGGTTGATGATGTTACGGGTGATGGATCCAATGCTGCTGCAAAGTTCAGCTCCATCAACCTTGGGTTGTATGCCCAGGATGAATGGTGGGTGGCCGACAACTTCAAGCTGACCTTCGGAGTGCGCCTCAACATGCCGATGTGGCCAACAAAGCCACGCGAAGCAACGAACTTCAACGATTCCGTGGTTCCAAAGCTGCAAGCAAAGTATGATCCTGTGAGCGGCAGCAACTACGATCTGAAAAATGCCCGCTCAGGCCAGATGCCCAAGATACAGTTCATGTTCGATCCACGCATTGGATTCAACTGGGATGTGCTGAAAGATAAAACATTGCAGATCCGCGGCGGTGTTGGGATGTTCACAAGCCGTCTTCCGCTGGTATGGCCAGGTGGTGCGTATACAAACAACGGGATGACTGTTGGAGGCATCTCTTACCGCCACACCAAACCGGAAGATAAAAACATCATTTTCGATCCCGCCTGGAACAACCAGCCGACATACAGCTCTTTCTACGGTGGATCTGATCCTATTCCTCAAGGCGAGATCAACATCTTCACCGAAAATTTCAAATACCCGCAGGTTGTCCGCGCAAACATCGGCATTGATAAAAAATTATTCTGGGGTATCGTAGGAACAGCCGAATTCATCTATACCAAGAACCTGAATAATATCATCTATTACAACTACAATGTTTCACCTGCGACTGGCCAGCTGAAAGGCGGTCCGGATAACCGTTTCATCTACGGGACCTCGACCAACGTAAAGAACTTCTCTTACATCATGGTGGCTGACAACACCAATAAAGGTAACAGCTGGAACTTCACCGTTCAGTTTACCAAACCTTACAGCAAGGGGTTCCAGGGATCCATCGCTTACAGCTACGGGGAGACGAAATCACTCAACGATGCACTTTCATCCCAGAATTCATCCCAATGGCGTTATGTTGCCAACGTGAATGGACGCAATCACCTTGATCTCTCCAGGTCAAATTTCGACATGGGTCACCGGCTCATGGCATTCGTGGGATATAAGAAAGAGTATGCCAAATATTTTGCAACCGGCCTGAGTGTATTCTATGATGGTGTTTCAGGAAAACCCTATTCGTTCGTCTACTCCAATTCAAGGGCCATCAACGGAGAAGATGGAAACGATTATGCACTGATCTGGATTCCGAAAGACCGCAGTGAGATCAATCTTGTTGACTGGAAAGATAAGAACGGCAATGTAGTTAAAACTGCTGATCAGCAGTGGACAGATCTCGATTCGTATATCAATGGGAATAGTTACCTGAAAAACAGCCGTGGCGGATATGCCGCAAGAAATAGCGCCCGCCTGCCTTTTGAGAGCTACCTCGATTTGCGCGTGCTTCAGGATTTTTACATTAACGTCGGAAATTCACGTCACACCCTCCAGGTTACTTTGGATATCTTCAACGTACTGAACCTTCTGAACAAAGAATGGGGAGTTCACCGCTTCGTGACCAACGACTCTTACAAACTGGTCAACATTGAGAAGGTGGATGCCGGTGTTCCTTCATACACATACCGTGGAACCACAAGCCAGGACCAGGTCAGCAGCGTTACAGATCCTGCTTCCCGCTGGAGAATGCAGATCGGGATCCGCTATATCTTTGGATCTTCCAAGAACAATTAATCCGTTTTTCATCATTTCGAACCGTAGTCGGACACCCGGCTACGGTTTTTTTTACCCTTTCAACCATATCCTGATGCTCAAGCCAAACCTTCACTATTTCAGATTTGCCCTGCTTCTTATATGTCTGGGATTGATCCCGGTCCACGATGTCTGGGCCCAGCAGAAACCCTATGTAATCATGATCTCTTTTGATGGATTCCGTTGGGATTATCCGGAGAAGGCAGGGTTGAAGACCTTCGACAGTCTTGCAACAGTTGGTGTTAAGGCAGCCTTTCTGAAACCCGCTTTTCCATCGGTCACCTTTCCCAACCATTATACCATGGCAACCGGATTATATCCCGATCATCACGGAATTGTGGCCAACAATTTTTACGATCCCGTCCTCGGCAAACGATATAGTATCGGTAACCGCAAAGCTGTTGAGGATTCCTCATTTTATGGCGGAGAACCCATTTGGGTCACCGCCGAGAAGCAAGGAATCCGGACTGCATCATTTTTCTGGGTGGGATCTGAGGCGCCGGTAAAGGGAATCCAACCCTCCTTCTGGAAGAAATACCAGGAAAAAACATCTTTTTCAGACCGGGTGGATACGGTACTGACCTGGCTTTCACTTCCTGAAAATCAACGCCCGCACCTTATTCTCTTTTATTATCATGAACCTGATGCATCGGGTCACAACCTGGGGCCCGAAAGTGAAGAGATAAAACCAGTATTGCAGGATCTGGATCGGAAATTGTCCGGTTTTATCCAAAAGCTTAAAACACTGTCCTACTTTCCTGAAATCAACCTGATTGTCACGGCCGACCATGGAATGCAGACCACGCCTGAGGACAAGGCAATTCTATTGACTGATTACCTTGATCCCGGGCTATTCGACCGCATTGAGGGATCCTCACCCGTTTTACTTTTCAAGGCCAAATCAGGGAAGATGGATGAGGCCTATCAGGCACTGCTGAAAACACCCCATGTACAGGTGTGGAAATCAGCCATGGTGCCGGAAAAATTTCATTACGGCAAGAATCCGAGGAGACTCGATTTTGTCATGCTGGCCGACAGCGCCTGGACACTTATACGGGATTCTGGCTATCCGAAGTCGAAAGGCGCGCACGGATACGATCCGGACAACATGAACATGCGTGCCATTTTTTATGCCGCAGGTCCGGCTTTCAAGCAGGGATATCGGTCGGAGGGCTTCAATAACATTGATCTCTATCCGTTGATTTCAAAAATCTTGGGACTCCGGCCTGCAGAGGTTGATGGAACAATCCCGATTTTCAGAAATTAATTGTAGATTTATACAGATTTTGGATCTGCTAAAACGCATGCATATGAAAAAACAGGTATTTACACTACTGACGGTTTTCTTGTTTTTTGGTTATTCACAAGGAAAAACGGTTAAGGAAAAGGATGCCCGTATTGTTGCGGCCAATTACATTGCTTCAACTCCCGCATTTTCCAGGCCTGGAAAGACGGCCCTCCTGAAAATGTGCTATAATCCTGAGGGAAAAGCCACTACAAAATCCAATGCCTCGCCGGCGCCCCTGTTTTATGTTTATAACGTCAATGGCTCGGAGGGTTATGTCATTGTTTCGGGCGATGACGTGGTCCATCCGGTTCTGGCCAGTTCATCAGAAGGAGCTTTTGTGGCCGATAACATGCCGGCCAACCTTGCCGGCTGGCTGGAGAATTATGGAAATCAGATCAGCTTTGCGATAACCGCAGGGCTTGAGGCCACTCCGCAAATAAGGTCGGAATGGGCCGCACTTTCAAAAAGCAATCCGTCTGCCCGGATTCCGGGGTCACACCAGGGAGTAAGTCCCCTGATGACAACGAAATGGGACCAGGGGCCCTATTTTTATAATACATTTTGCCCGAGAAATCTTTTTACCGGGGAGTGGACGGTGACGGGATGTGTTGCAACGGCCATGGCGATGGTCATGAAGTACCACAACTGGCCTCTTTCAGGAATCAACCGTCATGCCTATACAACCCAGTCATATGGGAAACTGGCGGCCAATTTCTCAGGTACCAAATACGATTGGAAATCAATGCCAAATAAGCTGGTGGCACAAAACAGGGCCGTTGCAGAATTGATGTATCAGTGCGGGGTCAGCGTTGAAATGAATTATAATATAGCATCGGCTGGAGGCAGTACTGCCGAAATCATCACAGCCCGAAGCCTGCCTCGCATTCATTGCACCGAATATGCCCTTAAAACCTATTTTGGATATGAAAGCACCCTGCAGGGGGCTCAGAAGGAGAATTTCAACGATATTGTATGGACTACCATGCTCAAGAAAGAATTGGATGAAAAAAGGCCAATCATTTATGGAGGATTGGACGGCGACGGAGGCCACTGCTTTGTACTCGACGGGTACGCTACCAACATTATGGGCGATTTATTTCATATCAACTGGGGATGGGGAGGAAAGTCGGACGGAGAATTTCGGATCGATAACCTCAACCCGGGCTCGGGTGGTATCGGAGGAGGAACAGGCGCCTATAATTCGGGGCAGCACGCCCTCCTGGGAGTCAAACCCGAAAATACAAAAAGCAGCGGGAATAAGTTTTACCGGCTTTACATGAGTGCCCCCATCACCTTTAAATCAGACACAATCAGCTACAAAGACACGATCTCATTTCATACCAACATCATCAACAACGACCCGGTGGTGTTCAACGGTGACATCAGTGCTGCTGTATTTGATACCAACGACATCTTTATCGGTTATGTCCAGGTTATAAAAGGGGTCACCCTTCAACCAGGAGCCGAATTCCCTTCGGGGATCACCTTTACCAATAAAAGCATTCCGGCCATGCTGCCCGGAACCTATTATGTCGGAATCAATTACAGCACGGGCGACAGCAACTGGAAGGATGTGATCGACACCAATGCATACCTGAGCGAGAAGCGGATCAAAATCGTCAATCAGAATGATATTGAGATGTATGCAAACATGAATATCGGTGGCGGCGTAATCATTTTACAGGGCAATCCGCTCAACATTCAGCTTGAAATAAAAAACAACGGACCCGCTGAACTGCACGGCACACTTTCCCTTTCACTGTTCGATGTTGACGGAGACTCTGTAGGTGTTATCGAAGAAAAAACAAATTTTACCCTTCCATCTCAGGAACATACGAACGGACTTACCTTCAACACGCAAAGCCTGGATGTGAATCCCGGCACCTACCTGCTGGCACTGCAGTATCTGCCCGAAGGAGCCACGGAATGGGAACTGGTCGGATCGCGTGTGTACAGAAATCCTGTCAAAATATGGGTCCTGGCGGTCCCGCTCCTGGCTGACCAGTATGAATCAAACGACTCGCCGGAGATTGCTACAGTGCTGCCGGTCAGTTTCGAAACAAATCCTGCGGTCATCATGACCAACGGAGCAAATTGTCACAACGGTCTGGATTATGATTATTATAAAATCACCCTGCCGGAGGGATTTACCTATGTGGTATCCGGTATTCTCTTCGATGAACGGAGTGATCCGTCACATGGCTATACCCTTGACGGGATCTGGTCATACACAACCGACGGGAAGAACTGGTCGGCCGTATTTGACGACACCATCCCCAACAACATCGTGATGAACAATGGAGGGGCTGTTCTGTTCCATCTCTCTCCTGAATATACCGGGGAAACCGGGACATACCAGATCAAAATAGGCGTTGCAAGGAATCCGCTTGGGATTGGTGAAACGGATGCTCCCGACGGGATTACAATATATCCCAACCCCGTATCAGAAAGACTGATTATTCATTCCGATGGCAGGAAGGCCTGTATTTCTGGATACCAGATGAATACGATTGAAGGCAGGGAGATCCTGAATATAACGTTGCCCGAACCAGTTCCTGAATGCACCATCCATACCGCACCATTCAATGATGGGTTTTACCTCCTCAGAATTAAAACCGCATCCGGTGTAATCAACAGGAAGGTGATCATCCGCAAATAATTTGAACTGCACTCAAAATTGCGTCATCATCAGGGAAAGGCGTAGTTATTTATAGCAATACCGCTTCATTACTTTATAGGCATCGGGGATCCCCAGTTCTCCGGCGCGGCTCAGGTCTTTGCAGCCGTTGTGGTTGTCGTTCAGCAGAATACTTATCAATCCGCGGTTATAATACGCTTCGGCAAAATCGTTTTGAAGGGAGATTGCTTTCGAAAAATCGTCAACAGACTCCCGATAATTGCCCATGCGGCTGTTCACAAACCCCCGGTTGTACCAGGCCAGCCAAAAACCGGGGTCGAGTTTCAGCGCTGAGTCATAATCCCGGATTACCGCTTCATAGGTATGTTCAAGCGAAGCCGACAGGGGTTGGGCCTGGGGCTTTTGCCCCAACCTGCCAATGGTGATCTCATGCTGATAATCGTCCTGCATATTGATGAGCTGGATCAGTTCATACCGCGCATTGGCCCTGCTGAACCAGGCGGCCGCATAACATGAATCGGATGCCAGGGTTTCCGTGAAATCCTCCAGGGCAGGGGTATAATTCCGAAGCAAGGCAAAGGAGATGGCCCGTTTAAAATAGGAATCCGGGTTGGGTCCCAGAGAATCAATAAGCCTTGTCTGTTGCACGGCTGCGGCCCGGAGAAGCGAATCGCCGATGAGTCCCGGCTGGTTTGTGAAGGTGAGGATATTGGTAAAATAATGATCCTTTTTGTAAACATCATAAAGCCTGACCTTTTCGAAATCGGTTTTCCACAACAGGATGTTATAAGGGGGCTTCAATTGAATATCGACCGTCTGGTTTTGCAGTTTACTGTTCAGGGTGTTCATCTCTTCGAAATCGCCGCTGAGCTTGACCAGGCTTTTCAGGTAATCTTTCCTTTCGGCCTTCAGGCTGTCGGGGTTGTAATGGTTTTTATCAGCCAGCTCCATAGCCCGCTTGTAATCAGCCATGGCTCCCTTCTGGTCCTTTAGTTTGAGTTTGACTTCGTACCGGTCATACCAGGCATCGGTGTAATCGGGAAGCAGTTCGATGGTCTTGTTGAGATCCTCCAGTGCACCCTGGTAATCTTTAAGGTCTGATTTCAGCTTACTGCGGTAATAATAGCTGATAATGTTCTTCGGATCAAGTTTACTGACGATGTTAAAGTCGTGGATCGCTCCCCGCTTTTCATTCAGTCCGATCAAAACGATGGCGCGGTTGTAATAGGCGTAGGAATTGTAAGGTGAAAGAGTGATCACCCTGTTCAGGTCTTTCAGTGCAGCAACCCGGTCTGAACTTTTAAGCCTGGCCAGCGCCCGGTTGAACAGGGCAAAGGTGTTGGCCGAATCCATGGCAATGGCACGGCTGAAATCGATGATGGCTGAATCGACCTGGTTCAACTCAATCCATACCAGTCCCCGCTGTGAAAAAATATACCCGTTTTCGGGGTTTATTTTCCTGGCCATATCCAAATCTTCAATGGCTTCGGTATAGCGCTTAATCTCCTGTTCTGCGCTTGCTTTGAGGATGTAGACATTTTCGCCCTGGCATTTCAACAGGATTGCCTTGTTGCAATCGACAATGCAGGAGTAATGCTTTTTCAGGTACAGGTTTGTCCGGGCACGATGAGCCCAGATCTCCCCGTTATTCCCATCCATCTCCATGGCTTTCTCAAAATCCTCCATGGCCCCCTTGAAATTCTGCAACTGGCTGCGCACGATGGCCCGGTTTGTAAATACATCCGCCAGATAGGGCGACAATTCAATCGATACAGAATAGTCCTGCTCTGCTCCCATAAAATCATCCAGTCCGTATTTGGCGTATCCGCGCAGAAAATAGAGTTCAGGGCTTGAAGGCTCCTTTTGAATCACCAGGTTCAGGTATTTCAGCGCTTCGATGTAATTCCCTTTCCTGAGCATGTTCACAGCCGATTGCCTGAAATTGAACTCTGACTGAGTGAATCCATGGATCTGGAGAAGGGCCAGGAAGCAGAATAGCAGTAAACGATTAAGCATGCTTGTATTTTAGGCTCAGAGATAACGTAAAAAGGTATGAAAAATTTTAAACTAAATTTGCGGAGCCAAACCGGTTAATTATTTTACTGAAACCATGGGATTTAAGATCATTGAAATCAAAGTGTCGACAGGCTATTCGGATGCCGAACTCAAGCAGCGGATAGCAAAGGAGCTCCGGCTGGCTGAATTTACCTGGCAGATCGAAAGTAAAAGCCTCGATGCCCGCAAAAAGAGCCACATTCATTGGCTGTTACGTATTGGGGTGCATTCTTCGGCGCTGCGTGGGAAAGATCCCGAGCCGAAGGACACTTTGAATATCCCCTACAAAAAAAGAGACCAGCGGGTCGTAATCACCGGCAGTGGTCCTGCCGGGTTTTTTGCAGCCCTGGTCTTACAGAAGGCAGGGTTTGATACCATTTTACTCGAACGGGGTACAGAGGTGGAGAGGCGGGCCCTGGGTATCGCACAATTCGAAAAAACAGGTCAATTCAACCCTTTAGCCAACTATTCCTTTGGTGAGGGAGGCGCAGGAACCTTTTCGGACGGGAAGCTGACTTCGCGTTCAAAACACATATCCAGGGAGCGCGATTTTTTTATCTCCAGTTACATTGATGCCGGTGCGCCTGCCGAGATCCGCTACATGGCTTATCCACATGTGGGAAGTGACAACCTGCGCGGGGTGGTAAAGCGCCTCAGGGAGCAGTACCGGGCGCTGGGCGGAGAGATCCGGTTTGAAACCACCCTCACCAATCTGGAGATCGAGAAGGGCAGGGTGAAGGAGGCTGTTGCCGGCGAAGAGCGCATTCAAGCCGACTATTTTATTGTGGCCCCCGGCCATTCAGCTTATGAAACCTATCGTATGCTGATCGGCAGGGGAGTTCCCTTCCGGACAAAGAATTTTGCCATCGGAACGAGGGCCGAACACCGGCAGGAGTTGATTAACAAAGCCCAATGGGGCATTGAAAGGCTTCCGGGTGTGAAGGCAGCCGAATACCGCCTCACCTCCGATGGTGACGGGAAACATACCGTATATTCATTCTGCATGTGTCCTGGCGGGATGGTGGTGCCGGCAGCCACTTACCGGGATATCAACATTGTGAACGGCATGAGCAATTACCGTCGCAACGGCAGGTTCGCCAATGCAGGTTGTGTAGCAGCCATTCATCCCGATCAGTTGGCCGGCCGGCAGGTTACTCCCCTTGAGGCGCTCGACTGGCTTGAAGAACTGGAACGTTCCTTCTTCGCTTTTTCAAATGACTATCAGGCCCCGTTCTGTACGATCAGCAATTTCATTGCCGGCACAGAACCCCGGGAAATACCAGAAACAAGCTATCCGCTTGGGCTCAAACCCGCCCCATTGTGGAATATGCTGCCCCCGGTGGTGACCAACGCCCTGCGTGCGGGGCTGAAAGATTTTGACCAGCGCCTGAAGGGGTATGGGAAGGGAATACTGTTAGGGCTTGAGAGCAAAACTTCCGCTCCTATCCAGGTATTGCGTGAAAACAACGGAGTATGTTCAGGATTTGAGAATCTTTTTGTTGCCGGAGAGGGCAGTGGTTATGCAGGGGGGATTGTTTCCAGTGCGGCAGACGGGATTAAAATCGCCATGCAGATCGTAGAAAAGGAACAATAGGGATACAGGTCAGGGTGTGCCTTTGGAGGTTACCCTGGCGTCATCGTTATAGCGTGCTACGAAGGCCGTTTTTATCCCCTGCTTGCGCAACTGGTTCATGAGCGCATTTGCGGCCCCGATGGTTGTGAAAGAACCTGTCGTATACCGGTACCATCCTTCAGAAAACTCCTTGTATACCGGCTGTTTCAACTTATATTTGGCCTTGATGTCAGCAGAGGTATAGAGGTTCGATTTAAAGGCAAACACCTGTACCCGGTAAGATAATCCCGGCTGAGAAGGTCCGGATTCATCGTTAAGCAAACTGCTGGTATCAGTCTCCTCTTGTGAAAAGATCAGGGTATCGACAACCGGCAGTTCGGGGAGGGATTCCTTCACCGTATCACGAACCGGAAAGCCGAGCGGGGTAGGAAGTTCAGGAAGTTTTCCCGGCGAGAGGCCAGCTGTTTGTGTTTTCACTACAGGTTTGACCGGGGGTTCAGGTTTAACAGGCACAGGGCCCAGGTTTTTCCCTACATTGGCAGGTTGCAGTTTGGCCGGGTTTCGCCGGTTGAAATTGTAGGTGACGGTTATCGCGGCCATGGAGTAGGCATCGTATTGAAATCCGGCCCTTGTTCCGTCAACATAATCGGAATTCACGCCATGCATGGTCCATTCAATTCCAAGGTTCACCTTCTCTCCGAAGGAGTAGTAGGCTCCTATTCCGCCGATAACAACAATGGCCGATTTGGCGTAGGGCCCAATGCCGGTAGTATCAATTTCATCGGTGATCAGATTTTTTCTTTGGGTATCCCAACTGGTATAGCCGATCCCCACTGTACCATAAACAAAGAATTTTCGATTGGATTTGTAGGTTGAAAACAGGTTGCTGAAGTTGATGGTGGTATTCAGGTTGTATTCCATGAGGGTTCCGTCAAAATAGAGGTTACAGGGGGCTCCGCTGTTATACGTTCTTTTGGTTCCCGAAATTCCGCCATACATCACCTGGGCGCGAATTGCAAACACATAACTGATTTGCCTGGTAAGAGAAAAGGTTCCGGCATATCTCCATTCGTTGTTGTTGGTGCTGACGGGCCAGAAGCTGTTGACCTTCAAATCGCCGAAAAAGATATTGGGACCTCCAGAAACCCCGATTGACCAGTTGCTGAAAAAGCGCCGGCCCAGCGTTCCCTGGGTTTGAGCGTGGGAGGAGAAGGATGCAGATATCAGCAGGATGACGGTAAAATATCTTAAAAATCGGATCATATATGATGTACTAACGAATGCAACAGGTGTACTTCTCTTGCTTATACCTGTTATTACCGAGAAAGGTTACACAATAGTATGACAGATTATTGAACCATCCAATTTTTTAGGGTAAAAGTTTTTCCAAACTATTGGTTTTTAATAAAGATTGATTAATTTTGCACCCCAAATTCCTCCTTAGCTCAGTTGGTTAGAGCATCTGACTGTTAATCAGAGGGTCGCTAGTTCAAGTCTAGCAGGGGGAGCAGATCAAGTCTAAAGTGCAAGGTGCAAAGTGTAATTTACACTTTGCACTTTTCGTTTTAGACATTTCATTTTACATTTCGGACTTGGCACTTGTCAACCAGAGCCATTCATATTGTTCTAACTTTGACAATATTGTTATCTTCTCAGAGTTTCTTTATTTCATTAAAGGGTCATAAAAAGACCATATGCGAAAGTGGATTTCCCCGTTTTACAAGTTGGCAGTACTGGTAATTGCTGGATTCGTCATTCTCATCATTTTCTTACCAAAGTCTTATAAAGTCCCGGTATTCAGAGATAGAGAAGGGACACAGTTCTGGACCTTGAAAACAGGTTCAAGGATCGCCTACATACATATTCAGGCTAAAGGTGAAAAGAGGCCCTATCCCGTTATATTCCTGCAGGGTGGCCCGGGTGGCCCTGTTTACGACGAGAACATCCGGACACTTTCAAATCTGGCAGTGGCAGGATATGATGTTTTTCTTTACGACCAGATCGGTTGTGGATATTCTGACAGGTTAAAAAACATTGAAGAGTATACCGTTGAAAGGCATAAAAAGGACCTGGAGGAAATAGTCGAAGCTATAGGTGTTGGAAAAGTAATTTTAATTGGTCAATCGTGGGGTGCAATTTTAGCTGCTGAATTTATTGCGGATAATCCAGGCAAAGTAGAAAAGGTCATTTTTACAGGCCCGGGATATTTGTTACCTGTGAATTCATCGCTTGCAAAGATCAAAGCACCGGATAGCTTAAATCTTTTAAGTCCTCCATTTACCAATAAACAAGGCCGCGAAAAAGCATATAATTACAGGGCAAAGGTGGTTGAAATGTGCGCAAAAGCATTCAACTGGAAGTTGGCGACAGACAAAGAAATGGATGAATTTGAGACCATTCTTGACCATGAAATGAGCAAATCTACGCTATGTAATCCATCCTTAATAAATGCTGCGGAAAACAGATCGGGTTTCTATTCGATGGTAAAAACTGTTCAAAGCTTTACTTATACAAATGACATCAGGCCAAAATTGCGGAATTGTACTATTCCTGCACTTATCATGAGGGGCCAGTGTGATGGTATCAAATGGGGATATGTGATGGAGTATCTTGACCTTTTCGTCAATCATAAATTTGTTATAATTCCTGGTACAGGGCATTCTATTGCCAGGGAGCAGCCTGAAGTTTATATTACTACCATCCTCGACTTTTTAAAACAATAATGTCCTGGTTGCAACTTTGAGCCGTAAGGGGAGTTTTACCGGACAGGGCGGCAGAAATGTCGCCTTTTTCTTTTCCTGTCAAGGGATTTCGCAGTTGCAACTGTTTCTGCCGTTAAAATTTATATCCCGTATAAAGTGGGAAAAACGACGGATTGACCATGCTTTCGCCGGAACAGCCTGACCGTCTCATGTTATTGATTACGAAACGGGTAAAGTATTCAATCCAATTTAGCAAGGGATGGTCATAAACTCCGGTTTTATAGGGTTGCAGTAATCCCTTATTACCAGCGTTTTTACTTGCCTTTTGTATTTGTAAATCGTATATTTGTGAGGATAATAAACCCTTTTAACTTTTTTGAGCAATGACTTCAGAAGATTACGAGGACATCCTTTACGACAATCGTATTCTCCGATGGTCGGCCAGGATTCTGGGGACCATAGAGGTGGTATTTCTTTTCTCCCTCGCCTACGACCAGTTGATCAAAGGAATAATTGACAAAGGGTTATCAGCATTTATACCCTTGATCGGCGGACAGTATTTACTGGCCATCACGCTTACGATTGATTTTATAGGTCTCGTCATAGCTTACTGGAAAGAAGGTCTGGGCGGGAGTATCTCTCTTGCCAGTCTTATCGTGTTATTTATCGGCTGGTCTGATTTCCACATAATCTTTATTTTAGGCATGGGCATGATTTCTGTTCCGTCCATCTTGTATCTTGTATACCGGTTGAGGATTTATCTGGCTCTTAAGAAAGCTGAACAGGATTAAACAAAATGCCGTTAAGTAGTTATTGCTTGTCATCTGGAAAAACCGGAGCTCCTGACCACCCTCTGCCGATTTTGGCTGACCATCGCAACTTGTTAATAACCAATACTTAGGGCTGGTCAATTTATTTCGTCCAGAAGTGGTTAAAGCAAGCGTTTTTTCCAGTTGGCAGCGAAATTGAAATATGCCGGAATTTTTTTACTTTCGACGACGCCTTTGAGGTCATGCCAACCATCGGTGTAAAATGGATATTTTAATTTGAGATATATGAAAAAGATTTTTACTTTCCTGAGTTTGTTGCTCTTCCTCGTATTTGCAGCGACCTCTCCATGCAAGTCCCAACCGGGAACACTTGATCACTCGTTCAACCAAAAGGGCTTTGTGACGGATTCTGTCATATTACCGCAGAAAAACATGCAGGGCAGGGCCATCGTGACCCAACCCGATGGAAAGATCCTGGTCAGCGCGGTAATTTATTTACCGACCAATAAAACTCGCATATACAGGTACAATGAAAATGGTTCCCCCGACCAGGGTTTTGGCAGCCATGGGATCCTTGAACTTGATTTCAACAGCGGCACCTTCATAGAGTACCTTGCCTTGCAACCCGATGGCAAGATTATCGGCGCTGGATCAGGTATAACTGCTGGAGGGCTTACTTTGTGGACAGTAATTCGCCTGAACCCGGATGGTTCTTATGATACCTCTTTTGGAACGGGCGGGGTTGTCGAGACAATCTTTTATGGCTCCACCGAAGTAGCCCATTGTGCGAGGGTATTGCCCGGAGGAATGCTCCTGGTATCTGGTATGGCTAAAAACACCAATACAGGTGTGGCGGAGTTTTTCCTGGTCCGGTACAAGGCGGATGGAGCACTGGATCCCACATTTGGGACTGAGGGAATTACCAGGTATGTTACCCCGGGTGGCGCTGGTTTTGCCAGGACCACTGTCTGCCTGCAATCCGACGGCAGGATTGTTTTGGGAGGATTCAGAAACTTCGCTGGTAATTTTGCTAAATACACGATGATGCGATTCTCCCCTGATGGTATTCTTGACACCTCATTTGGCAACAATGGTTTAGTGATCGATTCATTGGGCATTGAATATGTAAGTTATTCCTTTACCATTCAACCCGACGACAAAATCGTTGTTCCCGGCATGACCTATTTCACGGGCCCCAACAATCCACACGCTTGCGCATCCAGGTATTTAGCTGATGGAGCGATCGATCTTAGCTTTGCTGATCAGGGTCACTATATCGGAGACCTGGGATTTTTTCTTATGGCTGAGGTGCAGCCTGATGGCAAAATCATTGCGGCAGGGCGTTTACTGGCCGATTCCACCATAAGAACCCCTGTTGTTTGCAGGTTACTTCCCTCAGGACTTCCCGACCCGGATTTTGGCAACAACGGTTTTTTTCTCCTTGAAGAGACACTCCCTGGAAGTTTATTTAGTATTAGTTTAGATCGCCAGGGAAAAATAGTCACATCAGGTACATGCAATGAAAATAGTACATCAGGGTATCATCTCAATCTACTCCGGCTCAACTCTTTTGCAACAGGCGCTGATGAGATGGTCAATGAACCCCTTATACAGCTGACCCCAAATCCTGTTATTGACCACGTAACGATCAGGCTGAATGAACCAGGTCAATTCAAACTGACACTATGGTCAATTGACGGAAAACAGGTTCATGAATCTGAGCTTACGCAGAAAACAACAGCCATGGATCTGGGGTTCCTGAAGCCGGGAGTCTATTTTATCCGCGTTAACAGTCCGTATGCATTGAAAACTGCCAAGCTGGTGAAGTTATAGTTTGCTTCAACTGGCCCGTTTTATATCCGCTTTTCCGGAAACTTGTCTTAACCCCCTATAAATTGGACACCTTTTTCACAAAGGTGTTGACCACATAGGGTCATTAATACATATTATACAGAATATGAACGATTTAAATCTGCAGGAAGGAAGTCAAATAGTTGCAACTTTGAATAGCAGGGGGAGCTTCAGAATCAGCCATTTAAATAAATTTTGTAAGTGGCTTTTTTCTTTGGTACATACAATAGTACATACAAAAGGCGGGAATAAATATCCGGATCAGGGATAGCTTCCTGCCGGATTTCATTGAATTTTCCAGGAATTCATTAAAAATGATGCTTTTAGCAATAAAATCCCGCCAAAAGAACAGTCCATAAAAAATTATGTAACTAATCAGTGATTAAAAAATAAGGGTTATTAACAGGATTTGGTTGTAATGAACAGGTTGATTTTTGAAAATAATTTGGCTTTTAGAAATCTTACACATACTAACATTTATTATTTTAAAAG
>Ga0247840_10000508_pt1 | contig 80207 bp, 83 predicted proteins | sample LaCruzMarch2015__FD_192404 | JGI IMG/M metagenome (GOLD analysis project Ga0247840, IMG submission 192404) | Freshwater microbial communities from meromictic Lake La Cruz, Castile-La Mancha, Spain - LaCruzMarch2015_17m | ecosystem: Environmental > Aquatic > Freshwater > Lake | place: Spain... | reverse complement strand
TCGTTCACCTCCTGTTGCTCTCCACCCCGCCTCACGGCGACGCAGTTACAGTCGGCTACAGGCTGTAGCGTTAACCTGGAGAGGACTTGCACCTCTCTGTTTGAGTACGCTCACAGGCGCACTGGGGGCCGACTCTTGAGTCGGCCCGTCGAGTATTGTCACAAACTAGAAAGGTTTTTTCATTCCCATGCTTTCCCGGAATATGTCCGTTCTGTTTGCCGTGGCTTTTTCGTCAAACTCCCTTTCGTCTCACATGTTACCTTCGTAGGTCATTAGGTATTGAGATTTGGCGACGGATTCTTATGCCATCGGCCCTCCCCTCCGGCCTGGGCATTGTGAGCGCGTGTTTACTACTTGATACTGAGTTCCAAACTCAGGCGCTTCGAGGGCACAAACCCTGACCGGTGGAAAAAGAGCAGAAGATCCTTGTCGCTCCAGTCTACCAGAGTGTGAATAGTCGTAACGCCAAGCTTGGCCATCTGATCGGTAAACTGCTCTATAAGTTTTCCCGCTACGCCCTTGCCCCCGGCCATGAGATGAACGCCGATAGTATCGAGATTTGCCGTGGTCTCGGGAATTCCGAATTCGCCTGTGTAGAGTTGTCCCATGATAAAGCCGACCAGTTGTCCGTCAACTTCGGCAACCAGGGAGCTATTGATACCAGCTCCTTTGGTAGCTGCATCGAGTTTTTCCTTGTAGTATTCCGGGCGTGAAACTCCGAAATACATGGCGTCAATGGCCGTTATGGCCTCCAGGTCGCCCTCGTTCATAACCCTGATTTCAGTTCCACCCGGTTCGTTCTCTTTCATGCTCATCACCCCTTTACTCTTTAGGCTTGGGCACAATGTTCTCGGAGCTGTACTTTGCCGGATGGGAGTTAGGTCGACTCCGAGCCAATGCGTATTTTGATTGATTTTTGACGACACCTAGTTTATGAATACAACTTACACCAAATGCTTGTCAAGATTTTTTCGAGACTACGCGTAACTTTTTCAGGGCGACACTAAGTTGCATTGTTCAAGGCACATAGAGCCCTCTAGCAAGCCGAGCATCCCATGAATGTGGGTTAGTGGGGCAGATACAAAAACTGCTCCGCTCAAAATTCGTCAACTCAATACATTTCTTACCGGTAATTCTAGGTTTTAGTGAGCCGTGTTCTCCTATTTAGATCAACGTCACAGGAAATGCTCGACATGAAATAGACATGAGTGATATTCGGGTGGCCGTAATATCGCATACTGATCATTCTCGCGTGTCTTGGACCCCGCAATGCCTGATGGCGACATAGTTGAACCAGAAAGCAGAATAGCCGTTCCCAGACAGCGAAGCTCTCTTGCTTCCAAGAAACTAAGACTGATTATGGATTCTGCGGAGAAATTCTTCTCCGCACGCGGGTTTCATCAAACCACCATAGCAGATATTTCCCATGATTCGGGTGTCCATGAGGCCTCCGTCTTCCAGTATTTTAAAACAAAGGAGAACTTGCTGGTTGCCATTCCGGAACGACATCTCACGAAAACCCTGGCCGGCATTACCGCGCATCTTCAAGGCATGAAAGGTGCGGAGCCCAAGCTTCGGAAGCTTATGTGGCACCAGTTGAGGGACCTGTCTGTCAATCGAGATTATACCTCCATCCTGTTGCGGGAACTCAGACGGATCTTCCGGTTATTTTGTGCTTTCTCGTTGAAACGTTCTTAGCGGCGGGTTAGAATGGTTCAACAACGGAGGGAGGACGACAATGTCTGACGAAGAAGGAATTCAGGTCAGTCCAGAATTGAGCCAAGATTTCAGGAGCTTCGAAGAGTTCTGCTCTGAGAATACTGGCAGTGAACTAATCTACTTCGATGTGGTAGCCAAGAATCCCTTGGAGATGGATCCGGTAACGCTGGCCTTCAGTATGAGGAATCTTGTCCGCTTATCCATAGGACTCATGGATTACCTCCTGGACTCGTTGAATGGCGATTCACCGCCCACCGTAAGAGAAATTCTTGCCGTCAGAGGGATTGAACTGGACAAATCTCAGGCGCCTCGGCTCAGGCAGATAATGTTTACCTTTCGAGATAACCCGGATGAAATAATGGGTGGGAACCTCGTAAAGGCCTTGCAATTAATGACGATCGCCAGGGAGTGGAGGAGAGTTTCTCTGAACCTAGGCGAGTCATACAGCCCCCCCGTCGAAGGGTGGACCTCCGAAGATTTTGGCGGCGACGATTCCATGCTGGAAGCTGTCCGCTCCGTTGAGAACCCACGGTGGAACCAGGAGGAGGAGAGTTAACAGCATGCAGCAGGACTACCTTCTTGCACCAATTTCAAACGATGGCAGACGAGTACTCGATCTCGTTAAAACGGACAGGCAGCAGGCTTCCATGCTGATGGAATCCTTGTCACTGGATGAGCAGGTGGCGTTGGTCAGTCGCCAGGCGATCCGCGATCCAAAAGGCGCACAGGACATCCTCTTTCTCCTTGATGACGCGAAAAGCAGGGGCATTGTGGATGAACTGGGTGACAGAACCGTCTTTAGAATTATGAAATCACAGAGTTCTACTCACATAGGTATGCTGCCGTTGATGAGGCCCGGTCGCATACAATCTGTCCTCGATCTTGATCAGGAGTTGTTCTCGACCAAGGGGACTACCGATCCTGTTGCGGCTTACCACTGGATGGTCAGTTTTTTGGAAGAGGACGAAGAGACCTTTGAGCGACTACTCATTTGTCTTGACATGAAGGTCGTGGCATCTGCGTTTCAAGATAAGATCGTGAGATCATGGGCCAAATCGTCTGAGTTAAGCGAGGACGATGAGGAAGTTCTGTTTCCGGCCGACTTCTTGGTGAGACTGGATCGAGGAGAACTAAAGCCGGAGGATTTGGATGTCACCGACGAGGAGACCCTCGATATTTTGACCAAGATCCACTTGACCGACCAGGCCTATTTCAATGAACTCGTCTCCTTGATGTTGCGGGAAGAGGACCTCAAGACCCGTTCAGCGGAGGAGGCCTTCGACAGAATTCACCAGCAGGTGGGAGACATGAAAGGAATGACGGAAGAAGCTGAGGACATGTTCGTCCCTCTGGAAGAGTGACGTCGGCCCTGAAAGAGCGGCACACAATCAGAATAGGATCCGGTTCTGTGCCACCCTTTCAGGGCTCTATCAGGGGTTGGGACCAACCTGCGGAAAAACTGAGCATCGGTGTTGCCTGTTTCGAGTCGAAGCAGCACAACGTTTCACTTGGGGCCGGTGGATGGTCCTACTGGGCCGGCTGGTTTAGGTGAATCCTGGTCCGGGGGAAGCAAGATCTGAACGTTCATTTTTTTCCTGAGAGAATCCGTCAACTTTTCATAATTGTCTTGCTGTGCCTGGAATTTCAACTGCTCGAATATATACTCCTTGGCCAAATCGAACGAACTCTCCTGTGGCGGCCTTTTGTCTTCGACGAAGAGGACGTGATATCCGAACTTACTCTTCACAGGGCCGGTGATTTGGCCGCTCTTGACTGTGAATGCAACCTCTTCTATCTCAGGAACCAGACTTCCCTTGGGAAGCCAGTCAAGATCCCCTCCTTTGCTCTTACTGGGACAGATTGAAACCTGACCCGCGATCTCGGCAAACTTTTCGCCCTTCTTAATGCGTTCTAGCACACTCTTGGCTTCTTTTTCAGTAGCAACGAGAATGTGGTGGAGGTGGACGCTTTCAGGCGTTGTGAACTGGTCTCGGAACTTATCGAAATATTGCTTTGCCTCCTGTTCAGACGGAGGCGGCAGATCTTTACCCATCCTGTCCAGGTAGATACGCGCCAACAAATCCTTTTGGGTAAAGTCCATGAGTTTCTCAATATCCGGGGCCTTGTCCAGGCCCTGCTTTTCAGCTTCTTCGGCAAGCACATATATATTGACTACGTATTCAAGGCTCTTCTTTCGGCCTTCCGGAGTGAGATACAGGTCCCGGTACTTCTCGGGTACAGCGTTTGCCAGCCCGTTCAGGTCCGCTTCAGTAACGGTTTTATTTCCTATCCGGGCCAGGACTTTTGTTTCCTGGGCGTCGAGGGGCATAGGGATTGAAGCTAACGCGATTGCCAAGGCACATGCGACGTACAACAAGTATCTCGAAATGTTTAGGCTATTTTTCACGTTAATCTCCTCCATCGGTTTATTAGTTGACATGTAACTTACTAATCATTTTAACCTTTTTCATAGTGTGAGCCTTATATCACAGCACACAGTTCAAGTCAAACTTTACCGGAAGTGTAGCGCGATTGCCGTCTCCGCTCTTGGTGGAGTCTACAACGACTTGTCGTAAAATGTAACGGTTCGGCTGGAACAGTTTGACTAATCATTTGAACGTGCTAATGGTTCTGAGAGAAAAAGTTGCCTGCTAATTCCGCAATTGGTCACAGGTTGTTGACGCAAGTCGGGATTAACAGCGCGGCGCTATATCAAGAACATCCAAATCACCTTGGGTTATTGAGGCCACAAGAGTTCTCTTGGCAAGAAGTAAAGCCTGTTCTAAGTGACCGCCTATAGCTGCTGCCTCAGGTGGTGCAGGCTATTAGACAAAGAGAGTGAGAAAGGGACTGGAAAGTTGCCAGTGTGGGCCGTTTGGGCTGGAGTATTTTTCGTGGTCGCCCTGTTAGCCGAGTTACTCCGTATGAGTTTACTTCTGGTCCGGGGCCTCAAAACTCAGCTTCGCCTCGAAATAGCCTCCTGCCCGGAGCTTACCGACCCATCTCCTCTCGTAAGCATTGTCGTACCAGCGAAGGACGAAGCACAGAACATAGAACGGACAGTCAGGTCGATTCTTGACTCTGATTACCGTAATTTCGAGATCCTGCTGGTGGATGACCGCAGCCTCGATGACACGTTGCCAATCATGAAGTGTTTGGCACGCCATGACTCTAGAATCAAAGTTTCCTCTGTGACCTGCCGTCCGGCTGATTGGACTGGAAAGACTCACGCATTATTCAATGGGACCGAATCGGCGTCAGGAGATATCCTGGTTTTTACAGATGCCGACGCGCTTTGGAGTTCGGACGTCTTGTCTCGCTCAATAGGGATATTTATGTCCGAAGATCTTGACATGTTAAGTCTTTTGCCAAGCTTCACGAGGAGAGGATTCGCGGAGAGAGTTGTTTATCCTCACTTGGCCCTCGGCCTTTTGTCCCTCTATCCTTTGTCCGACGTTAATGACCGCCAACGTTCGGCAGCCATCGCCTCGGGCTGTTTCATCATGATTGCAATGAAAACCTACGACGCACTGGGCACATGGATGAAATTTAGAAAAACGATAACTGAAGATGTAGCCATGAGCAAGGCCATCAAAGAGCGAGGCGGCACGTTGAGAGTGATGAGGGCAGGCAGCCTGATTCGGACGGCTCCTTTCGGAAGTATATATTCCGTCTGCCGTTTCTGGCGTAGAACATTTTACGGGTGCCTGGGGAAAAGTGTTTCCAAGATAATTCGGTTGTTTGCAAATTATATTTCACTTTCCCTCTTATGTGTAATATTTGTTCTGTCCGTATTGTCAGTCCTGAGACATGGGGCCGGCGCTCCGGAACTGATTCTCTTAGTAGTTTCTTCGACTGCGATGGCGGCGGTTATCGTTCCCTTCAGTATTTTCTTGAAACGAGAAGGGGTGAGCTGGCTATACGGATTAACTGCGCCGCTAGGAATTCTTTTGAGCGCCTGGGTTACGCTCAGTACGCTTGTGGCTGTGGCTTTTGGGACGGGAATAGAATGGAGAGGCTCAGTTTATAAATGATGCCAGGCCGTGATGCTGAACCGCACTACCTAGTTTTTTTCGTGCCTCGTTTCCGTAACTATTTTGAATGGCCCGGCACCCTGTTTGGCCGGCAACTGAATTGCGGGGAGAAAACAATTGACCATGTGCAGAGTTAGCTGTTATGATTCGGACTCGCCCGCGCGAGTCCCCGGACGAAAGGAGATTCTTCGATGAGCCTGCTGAGGGTGGGTATGTGTTTACGAACACCAATGTTTTGGATGATGGCAATTCTTTTTTTGATCCCGGCATTCTCATCGGCTGAAGATTTCAAGATTTTCACGAGCGACGAATACGGCTTTACAATGAGGTATCCAGCTTCCTGGGTCAAGATAGACCGGCCTCAGGGTAACTATTACGTCGTATTTCAGTCACCCGAGCTTGTCGACAACTTCCGAAGCCGAATTCACATCGCTGCCCATTCTCCGGTTAAGGACTCTTTGGAAGTATTCAAGCAAGAGTTGCGTAACGGTATCAGTGACCTTCAGGGAAAGTCCAGTACCCCGAAGGAAAAACAGACTGTGCAAATATTGGATGAGGGCGATTTCAAATGTGAAGTGCCGGGAGCATATTATTTTTTCATCCAGGCTTACGAGGACAAGCTAAAGATTTGGATGGATATCGTGATCGTGTTCTTTAAGCAAGAACAGACACTCCTCAGAGTATCGTGTTTGGCTCCTTCGCAAAGTATGGAAAAATTTCATCAAATTTTTAATAATGTTCTCGTTTCTGTAAAATTCATCCCTGGAGTTGCGTCTCAAAGCCAACCATCTGTTCCTCCACCCAGCCCCAAGCCGGGGACCCCAGGCGTGATTCAGCCTCAGGCTCAGCCGACGATGCCCCCGGTTGGAACCACGCTCACGCCGAGACAACCTTCCGCGGCTCCTCCAACCCCGGCGCAGCCTCAGCAGATGGCCCCCGCCCCCAAGACGATGAGACCGGAGACGCAGCCCGCGCCTGCTCCTTCTTCGACAGAAGTGCAACCAGCAGCTCCAGCAGGCCCGGCAACACAACCCGCGCCTGCGCCCAGACCCGGCCCTGGCCCACGCGGTCCATCAAGGACTCCGGAAGGACCGGCGACCGGAATAGTAAATTGATTGCCAATCCGATTAATTGTCTTACGTGTTTTCTTTGAGATCGGTTTCACATGAGTCTACCCAGGGCATTTGCTTCATTTGATTCCCACGAGGGATTCAGACAATTCAGAAAATATCTCTCAGACCCTCGACCTGCGTCCGTTGACGTACAGGCCTTCAGGGAAAGGGCGATGGAGCTTGCTGAGAAACATGAGCCCAAAGGAGATTATCGAGAGCTTGAACGAGCGTTGTTAGAATTAGAGGTTTCTTTTGACCCGACGGAATATAGCCGCGTATCTGCACTCCTGACTTTCTTAACCAGGACTATGTTTAGGGACGTATCGAGTCCGGTTCCCGCATCCATCAGGCGAAAGATAGTCGAATTTGATGGTCCTAAGTTTTTTTTCGTCGGCCACACGTCATACTTTGACTATGCCCACACTGCCGAACTCTCACGGAGAATGGGGTTACCATCCCCCATCATGCATGCTTCAGGCACTCTCACAAGAGGGTGGGTATCGCAGTGGCTGAAAGCTTTTCGCACCCTTGTTGTACCGAAGAGTTTCACTCCAGTTCAACACCGTGCCTACACTTGGTATTGTGCAGCCTTGGCAGAAGGTCCGGATACCCAAGCCCTTTTTTCCAGAACCAGTAGATACACCGTGAGGTCTCGGGATGGAATCTTGCGGGAACCATACGTTCCTCATGGTGTAATAGCTGCGGTAAAGGCTACAGGTAGAGGCCTTGTTATTCCAGTCGCAATTTCCTATTCATGCATTCCTGAGGACTGCTATCTGACTTCTCCGAAGTTCTTCCCTGTGCTATCCATGTTCCCCACAAGCAAGTCCTTTCTTATTCCCCTTCTGTTGGGGCTGGGCAAGTCGGAAAAGATTCTTAGGGGATTGGATTTGGTGTTCGGGGACGTGTCTACCGCTGTTGGAGAACCCTTTGAAATAGCCAACGACAGTTCCCTGACTCTTCAGAGGATCTCCCATCGAGGTATAGAAGAAATCGCCCGCAACAAGCTCATACATCCTAGCCAGTTGGTTGCGAAATCTATGCTCGGGATGGATAAGGTCGACATCAAGATACTGAGGGGAAAAGTCGAGAACGAAATAGACAGTATCCGGTCCTTCTTCAAGACCAGATACCGCAAGGAACCGCCATTTCATCAGGTTGTTACCTCTGATTTGCCCGAAACTATCCAGCGGGGCCTGAAGGCCTTGATCAGTAGAGGGGCCGTTTCCAGGTCTATCTTCCGTAGAACCTATTCCCCGAATAATTCTGCTCTCATGAGGTTTTATGCTTACCATGCGGACAGGCGAATTTATCCTCTGCAGGGCCGAAATACAATGACTGTCGTTAATGCCGGAATGTGGGGCTACACGCTTGCACTTCACATCGGCATGAATCTGTTGAAGAAGGAAGAACTCTCGGAGCAATCCCTTATCCTTTACGACTCCAGAGAGGACCTCGTCGAGAAACTGACCGTGGACGGGAGACATCCGTGGCATTTTAAGGATATTCCCTTGCCAAGGTCGGTGAGGCCTGAAGCAGACCTTATGGCCGCTGTCGGTGACACTTCACTGATTCTCATTGTCACGCCCAGCAAGTATTTTTACTCGACCATAGTAAAGATCGTTGAACTTGCACCGGAGGGCAGTGACCTCGTAATAGCAACGAAAGGCTTTATTCCGGAAACGGGATTACTCCCTTGCCAAACAGTCCAAAAGGAATTGGGTCGAGTGGGAAAGAAGATGAGGATCTCGGCCCTTTCTGGAGCCAACCTGGCCCACGAGATCGTTCTCGGAGGAGCCGGAGTCACTCAGATTGCCTGCGAACACTATGAGACTTTCGAAAGGCTGAGACCCCTTATTGAAACACGGCGTTTCAAAGTCGTTTTCTCCAGCGATGTCATTGGTACGACTATCTCGGCCGCGCTCAAGAACGTTTATGCCATTGGTTTTGGAATACTTGAAGGCGCGAAGCGTGTTCCTGAAAATTTTCTTGCCACTTATGCAACTCTTGTAACCACTGAAATAAGGCATTTCGGATTACTTCTTGGAGCCTTGCCGGAGACATTCGACGCAGAGAGCCAGGTCTGGATGGCGGACCTTCTGGCTACTTGCCGCGGTGGACGTTCGGCAACATTTGGGAGAGATTTGGCTGAAATGGATGAAAAACACGGTAGGTCAAGGCCGGCTCGTCTGTTGCTCGAACAGTACAGGAAAAAGAAAATAGCCATTGAGGGTTTTGAGGCTTGTCGCCTGGCTCAGAGGATAGCGACTCAGCGAGGCTTTCATCCTCCTATTCTGGGGGAGATTTATTCCATCCTCCACGGCGGAAAGCAGGTGGACGTGGACAGCTTTATAGACAAATGCCTGGATGCCCTTAGCCCAAGGATGAGCTATCCCATGCCGTCTACATTGCGCTACCGGTCTTCGAAATGACCTGCAATCCGATCTCTTTTGAAAGATGATTCCCCTTGTATTGTAACCGACTTTTTTTCTTAGGATACACCAGTCCTTGTAGCCGGGGAGTGACCTTTTCCAAAAATGTCCGGATATAATAAAATGATTGACGACGATTCCGTAGGCCCGCTGATAGCAGAGCCATCCGTGCGTGTCGGGGGTCAGATTTGAGCTTAGCCGTGAACAGGAGCAGTTCCAAAGAAACACAGATTCTGATTAGGGACTTTAAAACGGGCTACACGATCGACCAGTTTTTCCAACTTCGTTCTGTCGATGCCCGCAAGACTCGGTCAGGTCAGGACTACCTTGATTTGGTCCTTGGAGACCGTACAGGGACGATTGTCGGAAAAATGTGGGCCGACGCAATACGCAAATGGGGAAAGGACTTCAAGGCAGGAGATTGTTTGAAGGTGGGGGGTAAGGTTGAAGTATTTAAGGAAACGCTCCAGGTGATCGCTGAGCATGTTCGGAGAGCAGACATATCCGAGTTATCCGATCCCACGGTTTTGCTGAGGACGTCTGGCTTGGACCCCGAAACCCTTCTTGATGAACTCAGGCAATATGCGCTTAAGCTGGAACCCGTGGAATTGGGGAATCTGGTTGCGACGATTCTGGAGAATAATTCAGAGGCTCTGAAGGAGTGCCAAGCTGCTAAAATGATTCACCACGCTTACAAGGGGGGACTCATAGAGCACGTGGTCACAGTTACGCGCAAGGTTGATGCCATTGTCTCCGTCGAACAAAAAATAGATCGAAATCTTGCCATTGCAGGAGCGATATTGCATGATATAGGCAAGATAGTCGAACTCAATGCCACTGGCCAAGGAAGGACACCGGAAGGCCGGCTAGTCGGGCATGTGATAATTGGTATGGACATGGTGAGGGATGCCGCTCTGAGACAAGATGTAGCCGATAGCCCCTGGTTCAGAGAGCTTCAGCACATAATTCTCTCTCATCATGGAGAAACTGAATTCGGAGCCCCTGTGCGTCCCTCAACACGGGAAGCTCTTCTGGTTCATTTCATTGACAATTTGGATTCCAGATTGAAAATAATGGAGGAAGCCTTGGAATCAACGGATTCGGAAGGCTTTACCACCTATAATAAGTGGTTGGAGGGAAGGGTCTTTGCAGGATTCCGATCCCTTGCCAAGGAGCAACCAAATGATTGAAATTCAAGAAAAATTGGCTGAGATTCGTCAGAAATCTAATGAACTAAGAGGTTATCTTTGACCTGCCGGGCAAAATATCTCGGTTAAATGAGCTTGGCAACGTCCGGGAACAGTCTGAATTTTGGAGTGATCCTCATTCTGCCAGAGCGCTTCTCAAGGAACAGAAGCAGATTTCTAAATTGGTGGACAACTTCTCCGGTCTCGATAGGGAGTTAGACGACACAGCCGTCTTGTTGGAACTTGCTCTCGAGGAATCCGACCAGTCCGTGCTTAAGGAAGTAGAGGATAAACTCAGATCCTTGGAAGAAAGCATTTGCGGCCTAGAAGTTCAACGGCTTTTTGACAGACCCGAGGACAGAGGGAGTGCCATAGTCGAAGTTCATGCCGGCGCGGGAGGCACAGAAGCTCAAGACTGGGCTGAAATGCTATTACGAATGTATCTTCGATGGACCGAGCGGGAAGGGTACAAATCCGAGATCCTCGATACCTTGCCCGGAGAAGAAGCCGGGATAAAATCAGTCACCTTCTCTGTAGAGGGCGATTACGCGTATGGACGCCTCAAAGCTGAAGTTGGCATTCACAGGCTGGTCAGAATTTCTCCGTTTGATGCAAATGCCCGCAGACACACATCGTTCGCGGCTTTGTTTGTGTATCCCAGCGCCGATGAAGACGTAGATGTCCAGGTTAACGAGGCCGACCTAAAGATTGATACTTACCGGGCCTCTGGGGCTGGAGGTCAGCACGTCAACAAGACGGATTCTGCAGTGCGAATCACTCACCTCCCTACCGGTATCGTGGCCCAGTGCCAAAACGAGCGATCTCAGCATAAGAACAAGGCGATGGCCATGAAGATCGTGAGATCTCGTCTTTACGATCTCGAGTTAGAAAAGAAACGTGAAGAGAAGGACAGTCTTCACAAGAACAAGAAAGATATTGCGTGGGGATCACAAATCCGGTCCTACGTGCTGCAACCCTATCAGATGGTGAAAGATCACCGGACCAATCTTGAAATTGGAAACGTTGGAGCTGTACTCGACGGCGATATCAGTCGCTTCATTCAGGAGTATCTCTTTTTCGAGGCTCGTTCCAGGAGCGCACAGGGTCTGAATGCCGCGAACTGATACTTTGATTGCTTGTGCGATAGTGTTACACTGCTGTGATTTGCAGGACAGATAGGGATGAACTTGGAAACCGTTAGGGAGAATGCCATGGAGAAGTGCAAACTATACTCGCTTAGCACTTGCAGCCACTGCAAAGCCTGCAAGCGGTTACTGGGTGAGTGCGGAGTCGAATACGACTTTACCGATGTAGACCTGTTGCCTGAGGAAGACAGATCTGAAATTGTCGATGAGATGAAGCGGCTCACATCTCGGTGTGCCTTCCCCACAATTATAATTGGAGAGAAGGTGATAGTTGGATTCAAAGAACAGGACATTCGAGAAGCTCTGGGGACTTAATTTTCAAATCTCAACCTTGGCAGACGATCGGAACGTTCCTGGTAATTAGTGGATTAATTCTTCTCCCAGTGAATCACGAGCAGGACCCACTTGCTCCGGGAACCATCCGAAACTGAGACGGAGGGAGCCGGAGTTGAATCTGGGAGTATCTGAAAAAAACTGTTTCAGAAAAAGCCCTAAGTCTTTCCATAAAGTCGCACTCTTAATGCGCACAAATAACCACTTGCAACAAAGAGGAGTTTCTTCATGTTTTTGCCGAGAATTGACGAAGCGAAATGTAAACAATGTGGAGAGTGTATAGATGTCTGCCCGGCCGATGTAATCGCAATGGACGGTAACGAGACAGTTGTAGCAAATCCTGCCGACTGCCTGGGGTGTGAGTCCTGTGTGTCAGTTTGTCCTGAAGAAGCCGTCACTGTTCACGAGATCTGACAATCCGCGTCCCCTCTCATCAGCACAGGGGAGCTAAATCTTGTGACTTTTCCGACCTGTTCAACATCACCAAGAGAATGGGTGGGAGGCGATCTCGGGATCATTTGTTAGGGTGTCCAGCAGGACGTCTCATGCGAAATCCTTCCGTCAGAGATCCTGGCGTGGATCTATCGGGAATCCTTAACGGGCTAGCCCGAGCCGGTTTCGTATAGCGTTAAATCATGTTGGGCCGACCCATCCCATTGCGTCTGCCTCGAGATCAATATTGTTCCAAAAGGTGTATCCTGGTAGATTCTGGCCAACTGGAGCTTGACTATTTCCAATAGCGCCAAGAAAGTCGTTACCACGCTGAGACGTGATGAATCTTCGTCGAATAAAGACCAGAATGTGAGCCACTGTCTTGACTTAAGCCTATGTAGTATCTGGTTGATCTTATCTTGAACCAACAGACGGTCGGGTTGCAATTCAATGAGGTCTTTTCGGGAAATCCTCTGTAGAACAGTTCGAAAAGCGGCCAGAAGTTCACCTATATCCCCTTGTAAGGGTTGAGCCGACCGGGAAAGATCCTGACAATCCTCTGGAACCGGCCTGACAAATACCTCACGGTCAAGCATGTTCACTGATGCCAATTTTTCGGCTGCCTCCTTGTAACGCTTATATTCGAGAAGATGTTCTACCAACTCGGATCTTGGATCATCTCCCGGTTCAGGGATTTCCTCTTCATCGCAGGCAGGCAGTAACATCTGAGACTTGATATGAACCAAGTAGGCCGCCATAACAAGGTACTCCCCCGCGACATCAAGGTTGAGAGATTGCATAAGTCCGATAGTGTCGAGGTACTGTTGCGTGATCAAGGACATGGGGATGTCCGTGATACTCACCTCGTTACGCTGAATAAGGTGCAACAGCAGGTCCAGAGGACCTTCGAACACTTCCAGTTGGACCTCATAGGACATGGATCAGCCTAAGCCGGCCAGAAGTATGTTTTGTATGAAGCGCATGGGCGGCACGATGATGTAACCAACCGCCCCGCTCACTAACAGGAGGACAAGAATTATAAATCCATACGGCTGAAGTTGTTCCAGGCGATAGGCTTGCTGAGAAGGGAGAAGACCCGTAAGAATCCCGAAACCGTCAAGAGGCGGCACGGGGATAAGATTGAACACTGCCAGGAGGATATTCATCTGCACTCCGCCGAGCAGTATGGGAAACATGGGGCGGAGTATGAATCCGCCGAATTCGCCCAACGGCCTGCCCTGAAATGTGAAGACAAGAATATGGATAATGAGGGCCAAGACAGCCGCAGCCACAAGATTGGCCGCCGGACCACCCAGACTTATCCACAGCATGTCCGTCTTTGGATTACGAAGATTGCGCGGATCAACCGGAACTGGTTTGGCCCAGCCAATTTTCATCAGCACTAGGGCCAAAGTGCCCACGAGGTCCAGGTGACTGAGAGGGTTAAAGGTGAGTCTCCCCGCAAGTTTTGCAGTTGGATCGCCCAGTCTATAGGCCACATAACCGTGAGCAAACTCGTGGACAGTTATAGCCAGCAGAAACCCAGGAACGATGATGATGATTTCCTGAATAATTCCGGCAATGTCAATCTGCGGCATGGTACGGTGGGCCTTTCGTACAAACGGCAAATCACCATCCTGAGTCCCGGCGACGGAACAGACAGTTCGGAGCCCCCAGTACGGAAATTATTTCTTCTTTGGTTGAGGTTTGCCCTGTGAAGAGGCTTTTCCTGCAGATGCCGGTTTTTTCTTGCCGGTTTCAGGCTTCTTTTCTTCTACCTTCTTCTTGTCCTTCTTTTTCGTCTCGCCCGCGATGGTTGCTGCTCTTTCGGCCTCAGCTTCTGCTCGCCGTTGCTCTTTCTTTTCCTGAAGTTTTTGCGTCTGGTCTTGCAGGAATGAAATACGGGCTATGGCTGAGGTGATTTGCTTGACCTTTGCCTTGAAATGCTTAATTTGAGGATCTCTTGCGACAGCAACCTGACTCAGCCCATTGTTCAACAGGGCTCCAGTCCGATTCCGGCTCTTTTTCAAGTAATCGGCTTTTTGGGCCTCCCGAGTGCTTAAATCCTTTGATGACATGAATGACCTCTTTGGAGATTCTTCTAGAATTATTGGTTCGAATGCTCGTCCGCGTGCAATTCCCGTTCGCTCTTGACAATATGATTAAAGGTTTCGACCGCTTGGGGACGGACGGATACAATACGTCAAAACAGCCCCCACGAACTGTGCTCCACGAACAATTACCCTTTGAAGGACCTTTCTGTTCGTGCTGCTGGTCGGGTTACCTTTCGTCCGGATTTTCAAGCTGCCTTCATTGAAATGCTGTCAAGCCTATTCCTGAACGCTGTGGCTGGGGTGGGAGGATTCGAACCTCCGAATGCGGGTTCCAAAGACCCGTGTCTTGCCACTTGACGACACCCCACCATGACCGATCTTCTTCCACGACCGGTAGCGACTAACTCAGTCAATTGCTACTCCTCGTTGGACCGGCCTTGCGAAAAAGACTTTCCACTTGGGCGGTATACGTTCCTTAACTCTGATCACTTGATCACTGTCTGCAATTCCAAAAAACGTGGGCCCGCTTCCAGTCATCAAGATTCTTTTTATTCCCAGATCGCCTAAGGCCCTACGAACTGTACCTGTTTCCGGGTATAACCGTTCACAAACAGACTGCAGGTCGTTATGGAGCAAGTCCTCAAACTTATGAGGCAGCCCAAGTAGTTTCCATAATTTACCTTCCCTCGGTCGGCCTGTCAAGCCTTTGGAAAACTCGCGAAAAACTTGTCCAGTTGATACGCGAAAGCCCGGATTAATGAGAAGCACCGGGTAAGCGTCTTTTAATGTAACAGAAGTGAGGCACTCGCCGACACCTTCTCCCACTGCTGTACCCCCTTTTAAAAAGAAGGACACGTCCGCCCCAAGCGAAAGAGCGGCACGACTCATGTCCTCGTCCGTGAGGTTCAAATTGAACAGATTCCGGATACCGAGAAGAGTTGCTGCGCCGTTGGAACTCCCTCCTCCCAGTCCGGCTGCCTCCGGGATATGCTTCATGAGTAGTATATTAACAGGAAGCTTCTCTCTGAACTCGTTCTCGATCCAACGAATAGCACGAATGACAAGGTTGTCTTCCGTTTCGAGATCCGGATAACCGGGAACCTCAATGGTGGTTTGCCCGCCACTTTTCCTAATTATCAGCTCGTCACATAGATCGATGGCCTGGAATAGCGTTTCTATTTCGTGGTATCCGTCAGGTCTGACGCCTAGTACCCGCAAATAAAGGTTGATTTTCGCAGGAGCGGTTACACGGATATTGCGCACGGTTATGTCACCCGGGGTGTCATTGCGTGTATGAGAGATGGGCCCGCCTCAAGCATGATGCCACTCTCAAGATCGGAGCATCAGGCTTGAAGTATCTGTCACTCTCCTGAATCCGTCCGATTTCAGAGCTGACTTCGACAGGAGAGAGCAAGCTCTGTAACAGTACTCGGTGAATTAGCCTCCCGGTTAGAGCCGGTTTTGCGAACGCAGGCCGAGAATTTTTCCACAACAACTGATCTTGTAAGCGAAAACTTAATAATAGGCAACTTAAGTTGAGGCCACTGGCGCCAGGACCTGTGGTCCGCGAATCACGCCGAAATCGCTTGACATTGCAGAAAGTGGTTGCTAGATTTCAGTAAGTGCGGGCATAGCTCAGTTGGTAGAGTGCAAGCTTCCCAAGCTTGATGTCGCGGGTTCGAGCCCCGTTGCCCGCTCCAATGAGTGGTTCAGGCCACCCGGGTTGTTGATCCCGGGTTTTTTATTATGGCCCTTTTTGGGGAAGCTCTCTACGATGTGTTCAAAGAATCTTCATGGGAATTGGATCGGATGAACAGGCAACTGATTTCTGATCTTTGGGTGATGATCGAGCCTGTTGTGGGTCCGGAAGGCATAGAATTGGTGGAACTGGAATTTCGACCCGAGGGAGGCCGATGGGTTCTCAGACTTTATGTTGACACCCCTGGAGGAGTGACCCTTGAGGACTGCGAACTGGTCAGCCGCCAAGTCGGTGCCTTGCTTGATATAAAGAATCCAATCGAGCGCCCCTACACTTTAGAAGTTTCATCCCCTGGAATTAACAGGGTAATCAGAAGAAAAAAAGATTTTAACCTGTTTGCAGGCTTGCCGGTATGTATCAGGACTCGTAGGAAGCTGGAGGGAAGACGGAATTTTTCCGGCACTCTGAAAGGAACTGAGAATTCAAGAATAGTTCTGGAAATTGATGGGACACGGGTGGAGATAGATCTGGAGGAAGTTGATAAAGCCCGATTGGACCTACCAGAAGAAGATCTGTTGCGCCGAGACTTGCGAAAAGGAGCCGCCAGAACGGGGGAAGTGCTATGGTAAACCTGAATCGCACAATAGACCAAGTGGCCAAAGAAAAAGGAATCACCAGAGATACGCTGGTTGAAGCCTTGGAGGCTGCTCTTGTGTCTGCAGCAAGGAAAAAATACGGAGGCCGAGTCGAACTCGAGGCTCAATTTAGCGATGAAACTGGAGAGGTGGAAGTCTTTCTGTTCAAGGACGTGGTTGAACACGTCGAAGATTCCACAACTGAAATTGATCTTGAATCAGCACGACTTGAATTGGATCCGGATGCAGAAATCGGGGATCAACTCGGCGTGAAGATGGACACTGATAGCTTCGGCCGTATCGCGGCCCAAACAGCCAAGCAGGTAATTATTCAAAAAGTGAAGGATGCCGAACGTGAGAATATCTACTCTGAATATAAGGACCGTAAAGGCGATGTTGTCACAGGAATGGTTCAAAGATTCGAGAAGAGAAGTATTGTAGTGAACTTGGGCAGAGCTGAAGCTGTTTTCCCCTACACTGAACAAATCCCAAGGGAAACCTACCGCCAAGGTGACAGGATCAGGGCTCTGATTCTAGAAGTCCGGCGCACTCAGAAGGATCCACAAATAATACTGTCTCGCGCTAATCCGGCTTTCCTGGTAAAATTGTTCGAGCAAGAGGTTCCGGAAATTGCGGAAGGCATCGTCCGAATCATGTGCGCTGCTCGCGAACCAGGACAGAGAGCTAAGATAGGTGTTCGATCCTCCGATGCCGATGTAGACCCCGTAGGCGCGTGCGTAGGCATGAAAGGATCCAGGGTCCAGTCGGTTGTCCAGGAGTTACGAGGAGAAAAAATCGACATTATCCCCTGGAACGACGACACTGCTCGTTTTGTCTGTAATGCGCTCCAGCCTGCTGAAATCTCCAAGGTTATTATCGATCAGGACACAAACATTATGGAGGTAATAGTTGCCGATGATCAGCTCTCTCTTGCCATAGGCAAGAAAGGACAGAACGTAAGGCTGGCTGCCAAGCTCACTGGTTGGAAGATTGATGTGAGGAGCGAATCCAAAGAGGAAAAGATTACCGGTGAATCTTTCGAACGTCTCCTGTCAATCGACGGCATGGATGAAGAGACCGCCACGATACTGTTTGACAACGGATATCGAAATCCTGAGGACATAGCCAAGGCAACGCTGGTGGAGCTAACCAGCTTCATGGGCATTACTGAGGAAAAAGGGGTGCAGCTTCTTCAGGGCGCTCTACGCTATCTCGCCAATCCACCTATTGATGAGCTTGAAGAACCTGATTCCGTGGAAGACAGCGGCGAACCGGAAGCCCCCGTAATTGAACAACCGGTGAAACGCAAAAGGAAAAAGTCCAGCGAGGCCGCGACTGTACAGGTGTAGAAAATATGGCCTATCTGCCATGCATGCAGGGGAAAGACGCCCATTATCGTGAAAAGAGGTCATGTCCCTAAGAGAATGTGTATCGGATGCCGGCAGAGGAGGCCGGCAAATGATATGATCCGTATCAACGCTGTAGGAGACTCCCTGGCTGTGTCCTTCGCTAACAGGAGACATCCCGGGAGAGGATGCTATGTATGTCCCACTGAAGCATGCGTGGAAAAGGCTTTGAACAAGAGTCTGTTGCAAAAAGCACTGCGCCGAGATATTGCTGTAACACCCTCCAAAGAGGTATTACTAACTAAGAGGGCTTGAAGAGAAGGGGTGACCGGATGACCATGCTGACCGTTGATGACCTGGCCAGAGACCTGAAGGTCAGAAACGAGGACTTGCTCAAAGAACTCGCAACTATGGGCTACGAGGTTGATGGCCCTGAGAGCCCTTTGGAAACGGATGACCCTGCAGCTTTACGGGCTCAACTCGTGTCTGTTCTTCCTCAACGGGAAGTAGTGGAAAAGAGAATAAAGCCCACCGTTATCAGGCGTAGGATGAAGAATCCGCCCCCAGAGCTTATGGAAGAAGACAGATCATTAGAACCTTCTTTCGAGGGCCCCGTCGGCCCGTCTCCACGTGGAGAAGAAAGACGGGCTTCCACGGAGCGAATGCGCGCACAGGAGGCAGAAGCTGCCAAGAAACCTTACAAGAAGATCAAGAAATCCGAGCCTGCCCGCATCATCGAAATGGCGCCTAAACCTGCGGTCCCACGTATCCACAAAATCGAACAACCCCAGCACGTACGATCAACACATCCAATAATGGAGCAACCCGTATCCCCCGAGGCGGGCCACGGGATGCAGACCACTGTCGTATCACCCATAAAAGAGTCTTTAACTGTTAATGAGGAACGAGTTCGCCTCCCTGAAGCGGCGGTAAAGTCTGCTGGGCCTTTGCATGAGCGTCTACCAAAGGAAGCGGATTCCGAGGAGGCGACTAGCATTTCGGCGCCCCCCGGGGAAGCCGGGTTAACTGAAGACAGGCCTGCTAAAAGAAAGAAAAAGAGAGAGAAGAGGTTGCAGCCGGCCCAGATCATTGGAAAGGTGGAACTCAGGAAAGAACCTGTCAAGGAAGAGGAGCCGCCTCAACCTGTGGCTGTTCGGGTGATTGAACCACCCAAAATATTGGCAAAACCCGAAAGCAAGCCCACAGTGATGGCGCCCGTCACCATTGAGGACGAAGAGGCTAGAACAAGAAAGAAAAAAGACAAAAAAACCAAAATCCAACCGGACGAACGTATTGAAGAAGACAAGATCAAGGTTCGCCGACGCAAAGAAGTCATACTCGGCGCCGATCTCTATGACGAAAGAGGGAGACACGGCAGGCTGAGGGGCAGAGGGAAAAAGACCAAGCGCAAGACCGAGATTACCACTCCCAAGGCTATCAAGCGCCGCATGAAAATACCGGAGGTCGTCACGGTGGCGAACTTGGCGCATAAGATGAGTGTGAAGGCATCAGAGGTGATTCAACACCTTATCGCACTCGGAGTGGCCGCGTCCATGAACGAGCCCGTCGATTTTGATACTGCAACGATCGTGGCATCTGAATTCGGGTTCGAAACGGAGTCCAGCGTCCAGTCCGAAATGGATTTGCTTCCCGAGAAGATTAGAGATTCTGAACTCAATCTTGTTTCAAGGCCACCCGTCATAACTGTGATGGGACATGTGGACCACGGCAAGACATCTCTTTTGGACGCGATCAGATCCACTCACGTCACTGATCAGGAGGCGGGCGGGATCACTCAGCACATTGGGGCTCACAAGGTCAAGCTCCCAAAAGGCGAGATCATTTTTCTGGACACTCCCGGACACGAGGCCTTCACGGCCATGCGTGCCAGAGGAGCACAGGTGACGGACTTCGTGGTACTTGTCGTGGCTGCCGATGACGGCGTGATGGATCAGACGCGTGAGGCCATAAATCACGCACGCGCTGCAAACGTCCCCATCATAGTAGCTGTTAACAAGATGGACAAACCCGAGGCCGACAAGGACAGGGTCACACGAGAACTGAGCGAGCACAACCTTATCAGTGAGGCATGGGGAGGAGATACGCTTTTCTCGTACGTGAGCGCAAAAACAGGTGAAGGAATCGACGAATTCCTCGAACTGATACTGCTCCAAGCCGAACTCATGGAACTCAAAGCCAATCCCGACAAGAAGGCCATAGGTTCAGTTATTGAGGCCCGCCTGGATAAAGGGAAAGGAGCGGTGGCCACAGTTTTGATCAAGGAGGGGACCCTGAAGCTGGGTGACCCTTTTGTTGCGGGAGTTCATTACGGTAAGGTTCGGACTATGCTCGATCACGAGGGCCGTCCTGTTGAAGTGGCTGGGCCGGCCACTCCCGTCGAAGTTCATGGTTTCTCGGGTGTTCCTGAGGCTGGTGAGCCCTTCCTAGTCGTTGAGGAAGAAAAGGTGGCTCGCCAGATCGGTACGCAGCGACAGGAAAAGCAGCGCCGACAGGAAGCCTCTGCTGTCGGTCCCGCATCCCTTGAGGACTTATTGGCCCGTATGCAAGAGCACGAGACCAAAGAGCTGAATATCATTATCAAGGCCGACGTTCAGGGGTCGGTAGAGGCCCTCAGAGAGGCTCTACTCGGAATAACATCCGACGAGATAAAGGCTAGGATCATTCACAGCGGCGTAGGTGGAATCAGCGAATCGGACGTCATGTTGGCAAGCGCATCAAGAGCCATTGTCATCGGTTTCAGCGTGAGGCCCAACCCGAAGACAACACAGTTGGCAGAACAGGAAAAGATTGATATCCGCCTCTATACAGTAATTTACGAAGCCATCGAAGATGTTCGGAAGGCTATGGAAGGACTGCTCGCTCCCATAGAAAAGGAAATTGTGCTTGGCCGAGCAGAAGTACGACAGACCTTTCACCTTGCAAAAATAGGCTCTGTAGCCGGATGTTATGTGACCTCAGGAAAACTGGAGAGGTCGAATCAGGTGAGATTGCTACGAGACGATGTGGTTGTTCACCAAGGAAGAATGGCCTCAATGAAACGCTTCAAGGAAGACATCAAAGAGGTGGTCGAAGGGTACGAATGCGGAATTTCCATTGATAACTACAGGGATGTAAAAGCGGGCGACATTATCGAAGCCTTTACCGTAGAACGGGAATTGGCCAAGCTGTCGTAATCTTTGTTTATCGTGGGCACGTTGGTGGCTCGTGATTACGGAATTCAACCCAGGTTAGAGTTTTTTGCGGGAGGAATATATATACTTTGCGGTGAGGAGAGGCTATGGTAGTGGGTGTTGGTTTCATTAGGATGCTTATCCATCAGTCCTCCTCGCTGAAGACTAAGCGCCAGGTTGTCAAGAGTATACTGGGGCAGGTTCGCAGCAAGTTTGATCTGTCGGTGGCAGAGGTTGAAGATCAGGACAAGTGGCAACTATGCACACTCGGATTTGCCGTGGTTACCAACGATGCCGGCCACGCCCACAGCATGCTTGAAACTGTGATCGCCTACGTGGAAGGACTTCATCTCGCTGAGATCACTGATTCCCATGTAGAAATCGCTCACTATTGACAAGGGTTTCATTCCACAGCCAAACAACACGATTCATTACACACCGAGTTTTTATCCCATGCCCAGCTTCAGAAAAAATCGCGTGGCTGAACTTCTTCGTCAAGTCATAGCAGAAATTGTCGTCTTTCAGATTAAAGACCCTCGTGTACGAGGTGTCACTATCACCGAGGTCCAAATGAGTGCCGATCTCAAATCGGCCCGAGTTTATTTCAGTTGCATGACGGACGGACAAAATGAAATGCACAAGAAGGGCCTTGATTCGGCCGCGGCGTTTATCCGGAGGAAGTTGCGCGAGGATTTGAACTTAAAATATATCCCTGAACTTTCGTTTTGGTATGACACGGCCTTCGACCATTCTGTTCGGATCGGTAAAATACTTAAAGAAATTAAGGCACCAGAAGCGGATGACTGATAATTCCATTCCGGATGTCCTCCGAACTGAGGACAAATTCTTGATTGTTACCCATGTAAACCCCGACGGAGACGCTGTCGGCTCCCTGCTGGGGATGTATCTTGCCCTCCGTGAAATGGGCAAAAAAACATGGCCGATTAGCGGTGAAAAATTCCCGGATCTCTACGATTTTCTCCCTGGAGTGGACTCCCTCATTACCGATACGCATAGTCCGGATGTCGATCCACACTGGATAATAGCCCTTGACGTGGCCTCGGAACCTAGGATTTCAGGCAACATAGAGCGGTTCCGTAACAAGGCCGTGTTGATTAACATAGATCATCACGCAACTAATCCACTTTACGGACAGTACAATCTCATTGATTCCAAAGCCACGTCGACGGCTGAACTCGTTTTCCGAGTTCTCTCTCAGGCAGGATACAAGCTTTCGGCGGATGTGGGTAAGTGCCTGTACACCGGCATCTTGACCGATACCGGGTGTTTCCGTTTCTCCGGCGTCAACACTGATACCCTGGCACTCGCATCCCGGTTGCTTGAATCAGGATTCGACTCCTACGAGGTTACCCGATCCATCTATGAAGAGTACCCTCTTTCACGACTTGAACTGGAGCGTCTGTTGTTGAACAGGATTGAGATCCTGCTGAACGGCAAACTCGTCATCAGCACCCTCCATTACCAGGATTTTCAGAAGCTGGGAGCACCACTTTCCGACGGTGAAAATCTTGTTGATAGACTCAGAGAAAGTCGCGGGGTAGAAGTAGGAATTCTCATGACCCAAGTTTCCGAAGATGTGTGCAGAGTGAGCTTTCGGTCAAAGGGGTTGGTGGATATTGCCAAGATTGCCGCATCTTTCGGCGGAGGAGGACACCGCAGCGCAGCAGGACTTCGGTCGTTGGTTCCCCTGGCAGAACTCAAGCAACAGATTGTAGCGGCAATCGCGAAAAAGATCGACTAATACTGATTGGCTACAGATATTGGAACGCTGGAAAAGCGCCTGACAAGTAGCCCCTCATTTACTCGACAATTGATACTGTGCTTCAAACGGTAGGAGCCTGACGCATTAGGTCTTTGTAACCAAATAGCCCTTGTTCCTATAACATTGGAGGACAGTGACGCTTATCCCGCTAAAAGACTTCTATTACTGAGATGTTACATCTTTGATAGATGTATCACCATGAGATAACATTTGTTTGCATAACGAATTGATTGTTTTTCTAATAATAATTATCAGACATCTTCCCTCTTGCCTCTTTCATCTTGCAAGTTGATAAGTTATCTAAATATGTGATAAGATACTTAATGTATTGACGCTTCATCCCATGCAAAGGGCGGACTAAACCCCATGTTACGGCACATCCACATTCCAGTCCTGGTGATCACGCTCCTGGTTTCCCATAGCTTTTGCCAAGCCGACCCCATCATGCCGAATGCTCCGGCGTCCTTTTCCTGGATCCCGCACGGGTACGGAGCCACGATGCGCATTGACAATCCCACGTGCGCCCAAATACAGGATCTCTATGGATTCCGGATCTCCCCCCATTATGTGGGATCCTGGTCAGAGCCTGTCTGGGGATGGGATGTTCATTGTGGTCCCTATTTCGGACCTCCGGTTTCCTACCAGGATCCCGGCAAGTACCAGCTACCCATTGGCCTCATTTATCCCAACTCGGATCGGTGACATCCACAGTCTGGTTGGTCTTAAACTCCTTGACCTTGTAGTTGCCGAGGAGCGATCCACGCACTGATGAAAAATGTGGAGCGGAAGGAACTCCATCACTTGAGAAAAAACGACTTTTCCGGAATACACAGACAACCTCCCAGGAAAGGATTCCCCAAGGATGGCATTTTGGTCGGAAAGATTTCAAGTCGTTAAATAACATCTGGTTACTTTTCTCACATTTTGTCAGCAGGTTATAAACATAACCTGTATCAACGTTGGGACACTATTGGCCTTCTGTGAAAAGATCGCCAAACCCTTCAAGTGGAAATATACCAAAGATGACCTGAAGAAAACTCTCGAGCGGATCGCTGAACGAGCGGCAACGGCCGACCCGCTTCGTCTCGTAGCCTGAAGCTCTTAAAGAGGACCAAGAATATGCAACCGAAATTCCGAAAAGGAGTACTTAGTCCAACCCGCCGTTTGTAAGAATGTGCTTCGCAACTCTCACAAACGCCTATTTGTTAGGCTCGCCTGAACATCTCGCGTTGCAGAGGCCCGCTGACACGCCGGTTGATGCGGACTCCCATGGTTTTACCGCCGCTTAGCTTGAGAACCATGTCCGAAAGGCAGGCTGCTTGCACGACAACCGGCACGATTGGTAGTCGCGCACGCGTGCTACGTAGCGAGAATGTATTTACAACTCGGTCCATTAAATAAGCTTGTTGACAAATTGTCACAAATTTGATAGAGTACAATCGTTAGGTTTACGTATTATAGTCCTTTAATGATTTGATATTATCTTAATTATGGAAGGAATAGGAAGTGAAAAAAATATTACTGGTGTTGTTGTCTGTTGTCTTTGTAACGTTAACAGGGATCCGGTGTGGGCACGCCTATATGGTGAGTCATGGCAACTGGACGGGTTTCTCCGGTTCAGCATGTTTGCCCGCTGCTGGATACCCTCCAATCTCGATGACGCCACAGGTTGGACCTCCAGTCCAACCAATGATGGCAGGACCAATGGGGTATCCGGGATCGATGCCTCAGATGTATGCCGCTCCGAAGCGCATTTCCAAGTGTAGGCCGGGACCGGCGGCGGCGGCTTGCCTTCCCACTATGTACCCTCCGCCCGCGTGTGGTCCGATTCCCATGCCCGTCGTCTTCAGACCACCTGCACGGTGGTATTAAGAACAGTTCTTATACCTACATGGGTCAGCCCAGGGTAAAGCTCTGGGCTGTTCTTGTTCCTCTGCACCGGCCAAACCTCGTGAAAGCAATCACGGGGTGTCGCTCTTTCTTCTCTTGTCAAATTTCTGCAATTTCGGCTTCTTGATCTGTTTGGGGGGCTGAGTTTTTCCTGGGGGTTCTTCAGTTACGGTCATTCTATCCATTTGATCGCTGAAGGCCCTCCACGATGCCGCATATTCTCCGGCTTTCTCACGCATCATGTCCAAAGCCGACTGAGCTTCGAGAAAGGCTTCAAAAGACCTGAGTTCCTCAACTATGTTAATCTTCCAAGGTGACTTGGCAGTCTCCCGCACCACGCGAATCAATCTCAAGCCGCCCTTCATGGTCCGCACCTGGAGGAGAGCGAATGTGTCTTCCGACATGGTCACGATCGGAGAACTCTGTGGATCAAGAATGTTCAACAAGGCAGAGTCTTCGGGAGGATGTTCGAGCTTGAATTGCGATGTGAGGTTCAGGGCTAGTGCTTTGGACTCCTCCGAAAGAAATTTTCTACCTTCGGCAACGTAGCCCGATTTCATGCGCTCCCTGTATAACATAAAAACCGCCTCTGGTCTACTTGGGACAAATTCGCAACCCCACTGAAGGATCCCTGTGACCAGAACAAACAAGGTCGTCGCAGCACGAATTTTCCCACATCCGGTTTTACATGGTCGACTCCCGTGCAGGCTTATTTCGGCGCCTTCAATATGTGTAAACCCATTCATGCACTTTGAGGGCATTGGACGGTCTTTTCGCAGCCGTGAGGCGCGGTGAGGACTTGTGTGGCATCAACAGACTCTGCCGGGAACCAAGCTTTTACTAGGCTGCCCTCGCACTCTGCATCGTCAACCTCCAGAGTTCCCCCATGAAGGTGCACTATCTCTTTGCAGATGGAAAGCCCGAGCCCGGCTCCTCGCTCCCCTTCTGTTCCACGATCTCTTCCCTTGTGAAAACGTTGAAATATCTTGTCCCGGTCCTCTGGTTTTATTCCGATGCCGGTATCTTTTACCGCGAGTTCCACCCCCGGCATTCCGTTCCGCCTCAGAGACCTGGTCTTGACTGTGACTGTTCCGCCTCTGGGCGTGAACTTGATTGAATTGGTCACGAGATTGTTTATGAGTTGGCAAAGCCTTCCCAGGTCTCCTTCGATTCTTGAAATGCCCGGCTGGAGATCGGTATTGATCGTGATGCCTTTTGTTTTTGCTAGGATGCGTAATCCCTGCAAAGACTGGTTTACCGGAAGGTTCACATCTACGAACGATCGGCGTAAACCTATCGAGCCGGATTCCAGTCTGAGAAGTTCAAGCAAGGAGTTGATGAATTCCAACTGGTCCTTGGCGCACTGATAAAGGGATTCCACGTTTTCGGCCGCAGAAGACGGTATATGGCTCCTCCTCAGTAGCTCGATAGTACCCAGAAGTGTCTGAAATGGCGCCCGGACGTCGTGGGAAAGGACTGACAATAGCTCGGTCTGGCGGCGATTGTCCTGTTCGGCCTGCCGTTTAAGTCGATTTCGCTCAACCAGGTTGTTGATCATCAGTTCGATTTTCCTCGGATCAAGCCCCAACAATTCTCGCTTTTCGAGGTATCCGTCTGCGCCGGCTTTGAACGCTTCGTTCCACGCGTCTACGCTCTCGAGGGAAGAACTTATGATAACTGTGTTGTAGGGATCAGCCTCTTTTATTTTTCCGCACACTTCTACGCCGTTTCCATCAGGAAATACAATGTCTAGTAGGATTGCGTCATAGCCGTTGCCGGCGTTTTCCAATGCCGATCCGGCTGTGGAAGCCTCGCCAATGATGAACCTGTCGCCAAGCATCATAGATACTTTTCGGCGTATTATCGGTTCGTCATCGGCGATTAGAATGGATAGTCGCTCCGGCATTTTTCACTCCGTTGGCAAAGGCACCCGGAAAATAAACCGTGCACCTTTGCGTGGCTCACTTTCCACTTCGATGCTCCCTCCATGGGCTACTGCTATCCTTCGAGCCAGGTACAGGCCTCTACCCGTACCTCCGGTGGTAAAACCAAGCTGGAATATCTTGTCCAGATTCTCATGAGCTATACCGGGTCCGGTGTCTTCAATGCACACAAGCACTTCGAAGCCGTTTCTCGTGAGCGATACTGTTATCTCCGAACCAGGATGGCAAAACTTGACCGCGTTCCTGATTAGGTTGTCCACTGCTCGGATTAGATATCTCTCTTCTCCTCTGACCACAATAATCGGCTGGTCGAGATGGTCCGAGACTATCTCGACCTGTTTGGACGCTGCAGATTCCCGGTAATTACCGACGCTTCTTTCGACGACAAAATTGAGGTTAACATCTACCGGACGTATCTGAAAGGCATCGGAATGGAGTCTTATGAAATCAATCCTCTCTTCGAGCATCGAGCATAGATCAGACCTCTTCCGGGCCACTTGGTCAAGAAAATCCAAACCTTCGTCGAAACGCGAGTCTTTGAATAGCTCCCTGGCACTCTCGATGCCGACGCCCATGACATCAAGGGCGGCTCTGAGTTCGTGGCGGTAGAGTCTTCCGATTTCTTGGTTGATCAGATGTTGATCAGTTGTATCCCGAAGCAATATGACCTGTGGGCCTAGTTCCACATCATATCTCTTTCCACCTAATGTCATGGTTACTCGGTCCCCAAACACGTGGGTCTCGTCTCCGTTGTCGTTGATTGCGGAGGTTATTCCAGCAAGAACACGCTCCCTGGAGTAACGACGCAGAGCCTCCTCAAGCGAAGCAGATCCGAAGAGTCGAGCCTTGAGCTTTTCATTTTCGCTGAGCATAGTTTCGGCGGCAGAATTCATATAGTAAAGGAGGCCGCCCCGATCGATGCAGATGACGCCGTCAGGCAACATCTCCAAAGCCTGTCTGTCCAGTTCCTTGTTTCTCACGCGCCGTTGTCGCTCTTCCTTGAGACTCTCTGCTCGGTATCGATGGACTGATTCTCTTGCCACAGCGTACGAGTCGTAGAGAAACTTCTTCACCATACTCTGTTTGGCAGGTTCGGCGGAGAGAACCAAACCATCTCCAAATGGTTCCAGCAATCCGCACGACCGCAATGTTCGAAAAAATAGCTGATCCGTTGGGCTAAGCAGGAGAGCCCGCCATTCCTTAATGGTTAACGGTACATGGAAGAGAGATATCAGGTAGACCGTCCTCGTAAGAGAAGACAGCTCTTTCATATCCCGAACAGATCGAACCAGTTGGTGGAAATCAGCAATTCCAGAGTGAAATTCCGCTTTCAAAGCCGGGGCTACCCTTGAGACGCCTGGACGCCATAAGTAAACGTCCTCGACTCCTGGATATCGAGACCGCAGGTATCGCACATGGTCGGGGGAAACCCCGGAATCGAGAATGTTCAGAATGCATAGCCTCGAAGCTGTCTTAAGCTCTTCCGGTACATCCCGTCTGTTGATAAAACGTTGCATGAGGAACGGGACCGCGCGGGTTGGATCGGTTTCACGCAGAAGGATGATCTGCATGAGGGACATTTCTGGAGAGCGAAGATCCTTGAAAAGTGTCTCCGGGTTTCCTCTTAGCTTCCGGAACGCCCACAAGCAAGAAGGGGTCAAGAAACCTCTCTTCTCAATGGTGTTCCTCAGCATTACTTTTTGAGCCGATGCGGACCATCGCGCGCCTGCCTGAACGGCTACCTGGCGAAATGAAATCTCCCTCTTTTCCAAGAAATTAAGCAAGGCTGAAAAGGATTCATCAGAAAGCCTCAACTCATTGTGATTATTATTCTCCTTTTGAAAAAGTTCTTGAAAAGTTGACAGCACTGCACTCAGGGGGCGTCGCTTCTCCAGCTCATTTAACAACTTTGTTAACATGAGTCGTTAATTATTCGATATTACGTCAAATGTCAAGTAATATGGCAAACAGGACGACTCGCCAAGGCAGGGAATCTCGAACTTTGGAACGATTGTACCTAACGTAACCTTGATCAACCAAGTGGGAAGCAATCACGCACACTGTAGGCGTGCGGTAACGGCCCTAACGCATGTTTAAGGCTTAAGTGGTGGTGAATGGTAAAGGATTGGAACGTTCTCAGGTCGCTCGACCGAGTTCCTTGAGGATTTCCGGCTTAATCCGTGCTATGTCTCGGCGCCAGGTGGCTGCTTTTTTGATAACTTCTTTCTCCCAGGGTAATCGATCGGCTTCGTCCTTCTCTAGAATTGATTTTTCGAGATCAAGCGGCACCGGCGGAGTCAGAATCCTGCTAAAACGCTCCAGAATATTCTTTAAGATACGATCTCGTTCGCTCACCTGTTTTCTGGTGAGCTTCACATGTCCATCAGCGGGCGTATCCTTGGGAATCAGGTCGAGGCCTTCAAGGTCCCAGCCATTTTTTTGGGCAACCTTTATGACTGCTTTGACGTAGTCATAACTCCAGTTTGAATTAGTTTGAGAGGCCGATGCGTCGCCGCGCAAAGAGGATCCTGTAACCATGAATCTAACCCCCGATTTCAAATAAAAAAATGTAACAAAAACAGTAGATGGAATACTTGGGAGACCTGACCAGAAAACAGAGTTACCCCTGTTTACTCTTGTCATCACCCCGTGTTACGGCTAATAAGCCGTAATCACACGGGTCGCTATATTGCGTAATCTGGGCCTTGTCAAGTTTTTTTGTGGTTACTGCAACTTAATATTTGTGGTCATTGTCGTGGCTGTGACATTGAGCCGAAGTGTTACAATGTTCATGGGCGTGTTCATGAGAATGGGCATGGGTATGCTCGTGGGTATGAGCATGGCTGCGGGTTTCAACATGGTCCTCGGACACAGGTTCTTCGATCTCAGAAGACACGCCCTTTAGAGCTTCCTGGAATTTCGCGTTTGCGGACTTAACAAGCCGTATTCCCTCCCGAACTTGAAGAGCTGAATCCTCGTGGCCTCTTGTCTCGAGAACTTGAGCTACCTCAACGTAACCTTTCAGATGATCCAGGTTATGGTCAATCCAATGCGCCAGACGGACTCTACATTTTTCAACTTCATCCATGCTAACTCTCCGTAAAGTTTTTTAAAAATACTTTTTCATCGTGTCTTTAGAAAACCCTTTTAGATTTTTTTCTGCAATAACCATAGTCATGAAATTGGCCAGAATCTGTTTACCCCCATTTGCGGGGGAATTCGCTTCATGATGTGGATGCAAGCCCCTTTCAGGATGAAATGCTACTCCATAAACAGGACGGCCTGGAATCCGTATCAACTGGATCTCAGACATACTGCTTCTGGCCAGATTTATGAATGGTTCCGGAACCAACTTGACCTCTTCGTAATGATTATGCGTTACCCAGAATTTGCCTGGATGATTGACAACTCCCTCGAAGATAGGATCTGACATGAGAGTTTCAAGCTCCACAGTGCCCCGTTCCGCCACTGCTTCTTTTGGATAAGATCCCACAGTGCTGCATTCTAATGTAGGGTCGATAAAGCCCAACGAACCGCCGAAGGCAAGGGCCAGGAACTGGTGGCCTCCACATATTCCCAAAACCGGAGTCCGGTGATTGGAAATCATTTCTTTCAGAATAGTTTTGGCGCGTCCCAGTTTTTCAGCCGCTCCATTTCGATACATGTGCCACGGAGTTCCTTGAGGACTCAAGAGGACGAAGTCGATACTTCCGGAATTGAGTAATTCTTTGGTTACGTCCGAAAAATGAACGTAATCCAATTTCACTTGGAAATCGTTCAGGGCCGGAATTTCCGAGGGGAGTTTATTGAGGACAGTATACCTCAAGTCACGGTATCGTGACGGGTCTGGTCCTTCCAGTTCCAAGTCGATTAGTAAGCCTTTCAACTTCGTGCCTTCGATATACATCCAAAAAAAAGTAATACCGGCCGCGACCAGTGCAAAGAACACAAAACCGAGGACGATCCGGCGGCAATTTTTGTGACTGAATCCTCTCATGAACAAGTCAATTGGAGGCTTGGACGGGGTGAAATTCCACTTATCGGATATTTACAGAGAACCTGATCCCCAGCCGGGTTAAGTAATAGCTTTGTAATTGTGTTCCCATTCCTGCCCATGACTCCTGGGGCCGATATCGGATTCGGGCCGACCACAGAGCCACCATGGACCGTCACTGATTGTCCCACAAACCGGGAGGCATTCCCCAGCCCCATTGGCTGTACGGTCTTTGAAGAAAAACCTGATAGGAATCTCCATCGACCGCTCGAAAAAGACCTCGTATCGTCCCGTCTGGATAGACCAGTCCGTTGAATGTGTGACCTTCTTTAACTCCAAAGATATGGTTACCTCTTATCTTAGCGTTGATCTCAAATTTGGCCTTGCCGAAAAAATTTCCCCCTTCTACTATGCCATAGATATCTTCACCGCGTTGATGAGTAATCGTCACGCTTCCATCGGCCCCGAATATGGTCCCCTTGGCATTCCCGATCCAAGCGCCCCGGATATCCATTGCCATGCCCAGAGAAGGCCGGAACAAGACCGTACAACTCCATGCCACCATGCAAATCAATAATGTAAAACAGTACGTTTTGTTCATAACACTTTTATATCACATAAATTGATAGCATGACAAGAAATTGAGTATGGTCATGGAACAGATTCCGTGCCTGTCCCTATTAATGATTAGGCTGCCGAATTCGCTCCAGCCTTTTCGTGAAATATTGCGAGATCTTTCTTTTCCCCCATGGTAATCAAAACGTCTTGATCTTCGATAACTGTGTTTGGGCCGGGATTAAATACCATTTGGCCGTCCGTCTTCTTAACTGCAATTATAATAAGGTTGAGTTCCTTTCGTATGTCGGTGTCAACGAGTTTCTTTTCACTGTAGACAGAACCACTGGACACCTGAACTTCTTCCAATTCGATGTCCATCTGCTTGTGATCCATCGCCACCTCGAGAAATCCCATTACCGCGGGCTTGAGAATCCCCATCACCATTCTCATTCCACCGATTCGATATGGGCTGATGACTCTATTAGCGCCGGCTCTCAGTAGTTTTTTCTCAGCCTCCTCTTCACCGGCTCTGGCTATGATTTCCAGCTTTGGATTCAGTTCACGCGCGGTTAGGACCACATAAACATTTGCAGCATCCGAATTGAGCACGGACACTAGACCTCGGGCACTCATTATTTTCGCGGCGATAAGAACATCCTCCATTGTAGCGTCACCAGGAGAAAGGAAATAGCCTGTATCATTAACCCTATCCTGCATTTCCGGGTTGTTTTCCACCACCACGAACGGGATGCCACGAGCATGAAACTCGTGGCAAACGAAAGCCCCCATACGGCCGAAGCCGCATACTACAAAGTGATTCTTGATTTTTTCAATAGCCTTCATGGAGCGCCGCCTCGTAATAACCTTTTTTATCTCGCCTTCTACCAACCACCGACCTGCTTGAAAGACAGCTTGTCCAACCACTCCGATACCTATACAGATGATGAAGAGCGTAAAAATCTTTCCATGTGAGCTTAAAGGATGCACCTCAGTAAAACCTATGGTCGTAATGGTTATAACAGTCATGTACAGCCCGTCCAGGAAGGGCCAGTCTTCTATGAAATGGTATCCCAACGTTCCTGAGATCAGCACCAGCACTATACTGAGAACAGTTCTGATGATTCTCTGTCGAGTCTCCAAAATCTAAACTCCAAGACCCATTAACACGGGACATATTCCTGTTTATTGTGGACCCTTTTCATGCCGGCGACTTATTTTTAAATTCAATGATCTGCAGAAAATTCTAGTACTGCACCCACCAGAATCCCGAAAAAGGTCTCCGGATTCGTACGTGCATTGAGCCCATCATATTTCCACCCCAAATGTTGGAAACAGATTCCGCATAGCAGAAATCGCCAGCCATACCCGGCAAACCAGGAATGCTCTAAAAAGAGGTCCTCGTGCGCCACGACATTTTCACAATGGCCAAAAGTCATGAAGTTACACTGAATGCCAGACGGATTGACAAACGAGTGATTTTCGGCGCCATTGAGCTTTACGGTTGAACTTGAAGTCGTTATCAGGGTCCCACACTGCGCACAAAGGTACTTTTTAACATCCTCGTTAGAGTCATCCCGATTCAGTTTAACGTATGCAATCATGGGCAACAAAGAAATTAGCGGAGGAGATCTCCCTCGTCCGGGAGGCCGGATCAGTTTACCCGATTGAAATCAGGTTTCGCTCCGACTATTCTCGAGGCGTGCGTAATCCTCTTGCACTCAGGACACAGCTTCATGTCAAATGCTTCCTCGGGAACGCCTACCAACTTAGCCACATGTGTCAACATAATCTTGGACACGTAGAAGTCCCCACACCCCTCGCACTTTTCCATTCTGATCCGGTTAATAACGGTTCCGCTCATTAGGATAAGGCGTTCCCCGTCACAGTCTACCATTTGCAAAGCTCCTGTGGGACAAATGTTCACACACGACCCGCAGCCGATACATTTTGGAAGCCCGTGAATATAATCTTTTAGAATGAGAGAGCTTTCTCCAGCATGATGAAACCTGATTGCCGACACGCCGAGCCTGTCCCGACAAACTTCAACGCATTTTCCGCAGCGCTCACAGATGTCGCATCTCATACATCTCTTTGCTTCTTCCTGTGCGGCAATTTCGTCGAGCCCCAGTTCAACCTGATCGAACGTGTTCATCCGTCTGTCCAGATCTATGGCCGGAATCTCCTGGCGTTGAATAAAAGCTTTCTGGTGATAATCCATCAATACGGGCTGGATCATGTCCCTGGGCCTGGGCAAGGTTTTCAACGGAAGGGGGTCTCTTCGAAGATATGCATGAATAGCTTTGGCCGCGCGTTTCCCTGCTCCTATGGCCTGAACCACTGTAGCAGGGCCGGTTACTGCATCCCCACCCGCAAACACATCGTCAATACTTGTCTGCTGAGTGTGCAATCTTACCTTGATAGTCTCTTTCTTACTAAGCTCCAAATTCCCAAAACCGGGATAGTTTCTTATATCTGGTTTTTGGCCGATTGCTGCAATGACAGCTCCAACAGGCATCTTATATTCTGAGCCGGCAATGGGTATGGGTCTGCGGCGACCGCTGTCGTCTGGTTCCCCTAGAGAGGCCATGACGCACTCCAGAGAATCAATCTTCCCATAACTGCCTATTATCCTCGAAGGAATAGTCAATTGATGGACGTGGATTCCTTCTTCGGCCATCTGAATGATTTCCTCAAAGTGTGCGGGCATTTCGGACCTTGTTCTCCGATAGATTATGCTGACTGCCTGAGACCCAAGTCTGACGCAGGTACGAGCAGCGTCTATGGCTGCGTTTCCGCCGCCCACTATGGCGACGCTGTTGGCTGGTTTCACCTTGTATCCGAGAGCCACATCTTTAAGAAAATTGAGGGCACTGAGCACCTGGGGGTATTCATCTTCGCCCTGAATTCCAAGTTTCAGTCCTTCCCACGCTCCTATTCCCAAGAAAAATGCCCTGTAACCATCCTTCCTTAGTTCATCGAGGCTCAGACCGGCGCCGACAGGGGTATTGGAGACGATTTCAACTCCCATGTCCTTGATGGACTCTATCTCCCTGCGGACCACGTGACGGGGAAGGCGAAATTCCGGAATTCCTGTAACCATGAGTCCCCCGGCTTCCTGCATGGACTCGAAGACGGTCACTGGATAACCTTCCCAAGCCAGAAAGTAAGCCGCGGTAAGGCCGGCAGGGCCGGAACCCACTACAGCGACTCTATCTTCATGGTGGTTCTCTGGACTAGGGATCTTGTAATCGCTTCCTTTGTCCATAATCATTTTACCCGCCAGCCCCTTGAGGTCTTTGATGCACAACGGCTTATCAAGGTATCGCCGCTGACACCACGACTCGCAGGGGTTCGGACAAATCAGTCCACAAACCCAGGGAAAAGGGTTATCCTGCCTGATAATATCTATAGCTTCATCGTATCGGCCCTGGCCGATGAGGGCAATGTAAGAAGGGATATCTATTTCTGCCGGGCAATTGAGCTGGCATGGAGCAGAGGATTCCCGTTTCAGCCCATCTGTGTCATAAACAATATGATCTCTATCCGCTGCAGGACCGGGAGGAAACATTGGACTAACAGGCATGAAACACTCCTGTTGACGTCTCTAGAATTGGCAGGACTCCTGTGAAATTGGGTTGATAACAACCTTGAGCCGGTCTAGGGACGAAACAAAGCCAAGGAGAAGGTTTATCGTGATCCATACCGTGCTGAATTACTGGATGACGTTACTAACGTCTTACCCGAGAGTTCTCACGGATCAATTGTTCACGCCCACGTGAGACGATAGAGACCAATAAACTATTATGGTTAAGGATTCGGCCATCCGCTGACCACAGCTTTGGCAAATTTCTCTCGTCTCACTTCGGACGAGCGGGCTGGGCTGACCCACTTGAGGGCAGCGGTAGTGCATCCAGTGACACACGCCGGTTCAAGTCCCTCATCGACCCTGTCTTTACAATAATCGCATTTGAAAACCCGTCCCGTCCGGCTGTCCCACTGAGGGGCCCCCCACGGACATGCTGTTATGCACGCCTTACAGCCAATACACAAAGACTGGTCAACAGACACAATGCCGTCCAGCGCCCGCTTCTGCATGGCTCCAGTGGGGCATGCGGACACACACCAAGGATTCTCGCAATGGAAACAGGGCATGAAAATGAAGTGTATCCTCGGGATCTCTCCTCTCATGTGCGGACCGATAGGAATGATCTTGCAAAAACTGGGTCCTACCGGCACGTCGTTCTTGGTCTTACAGTGAACTTCACATGCACGGCATCCGATGCACCTATTCTGATCCTGGTATATATAATATTCGCTCATATTTCTCAGCCTCCGTGGTACAATCCAGCTAAGCCTTCTTGACTGTAACGAAGCAGTCCGTTATGGGACAATTACCGCCTATCGCAACCCTCAGAAGCCCCTTCATCAAGGTGTTATCCCTCATCCCCTTCTTGTATGCACGAGTTTGCAGCGGTATTTCCCTGCCATAACCGTGGAGCGTATAGACTGCCTCCGGATGAATATGGTCGGTCACAGATGCTTTGATCGTTTGGGTCACTCCGCAGGACGAGACATGAACCAGGTCTCCGGTGCTTATGCCGAGCTTTTTCGCTTCACCGGTGTTGATCCACAAGTTGTTTTCGGACTGAATTTCGTTGAGATACATGTTATTCAAAGAAGTTCCCTGAGTATGAACTGCGATCTTGCCCGTTAATAGCCTGTAGCAGCCTTCGGGGGGAGCCTTCGGGCTTTCGTAGGGCGGAAAAGACGGTAAGCCATTATCCTCAAGCAAGCTGGAAACAAATTCTATTTTTTTTGAAGGAGTTTTGAACTTGAGACCGTCTTTTCGGTCCCAAAGTATCTGATCCTTTGACAGAGGAATATGGCCCTTGTCGTAGAAATCCTCGAGCCGGAAACCCATGTCCTTCAATTGGAATTCTATCAGTTCTTCGATAGTTGTGTATGGAAAGTATTGTCCGAGATCCAAACGTTCTGCCAGTTGTCTGAAAATCCACCATTTCGGTCTACAATCGTACTTAGGCTCAACCGCCTGTCTTCTCAGCCACAGGGCGGGCTTGGGACCTGATTTGACAATGACCGGGTCGGTCCTTTCCAGGTATGTTGCTTCAGGAAGAATGACATCGGACACCCAGCCGGTATGACTGTAGTTGACATCTATGGTCACCAGCAGGTCCAACTTGGACAATCCCTCTGTGAAAGCGTCGGGGTCGGGGAAAGCTGACAATGGATCGAACCGGTAGTTTATGTAAGCTTTTACGGGGTAAGGGTCTTCATTGAGAATAGCGTGGGGAAGCATCTGGGCTAGGCCGTAGTCGGCTGAAAGATGTTTGTATTTCCATCCTACTCCGTCAAACCGCTTTTTGTCTACCTTGGGAACAGCGTCAACCAGTTTTCTGAGTGGTTTGTGGCCGGCATCAGCTTCGCCTTTATTAAAAATCAGACCTCCCCTGGCTTCATAGGCTCCGAGAAGCGCATAGAGAAAGTAAATGGATCTTCTGAAGTAATAATCATTTTCAGTCCAGGCCGTCATCCAACCCTGGTACAGGATGACAGCGGGCTTGTGTTCGGCGAGTTCATGAGCCACCGACACTATTTGCTTCGCCCCTATGCCGGTCTCTGTCTCGGCCCATTCCGGTGTATAAGGCTCCACAAATTTGACTAGTTCACCCATGCCGAGAACCCATCTCTCGACAAATTCGGCATCGTACAAATGCTCCCTTATAATCACGTTGATCAAGGCCAGATTCAGAGCGTAATCCGTACCGGGCCTGATTATGAAGAACCGGTTGGATTTGGCGGCGGTGTAATTCCAACGAACGTCTACATGGGTAAATTTCATGCCCCTTTCCAGAGCGTCTATGAAATCCTTTGCTTCCTTGGTCCCGATGGACTGGAGAATGTTTCTCCCGTACAGGATTGAATAGTTACAGTTTTTCCAGTCATAGGATACCGTATTTCTCCGATGGCCCGTCATGGCGTTGTGGGCGTTATGGACGCTGTTTGAGCACGAGCCGTGGTGATTAAAATAATTGGGAGAGCCCAGAGCCTTTATGAAGGCTTTTTGCATATCGGTGAAGGCGCCTCCCCGGTCTCCGAGGACCACGCTTTCACCGCCAAAATCGTTTATGATCCGTTTCAATTTATCGGCCACATAGTCAAGCGCCTCCTCCCAGCTTGCCTTCCTCCATTTTCCGGATCCTCGCTCTCCGTCTCTTATTAGAGGATGTTGGAGGCGCTCGGAATCATTTTGGAAAACTTTTCCGGCAGCCCCTCTCGGGCAGAGAAACCGGCCTCCCAAGAGGTGAGGATTACCCCATATATGCTTGACTGCTCCGTTTGCCACCTCTACTTCAATGGGACAGCGCACCGTACACATGGCGCAGATGCTGTAAACCGATTTGGTCACGCCTTCCGACATATACTTTTCCTTTCAAGGTGATCGAGAGACTTCATGTCACCGGCTCCGGCCTGGTAACTTTCCAGAATGTTTTTTATTCTCTTAAAATAGGGCAACTTATTTTTTATCCTCTTGAAGATCAGATATGCCGCGGCGTAAAGAGTTATAAAAACGCATACACTTCCCACCGAGCGCTCAAGAAAAAGAAGCTTAAATTCCAATTCCGAGAACCTGTACTGCATCCACGCGAGGGCAAAAAAAATGGGCCACAGAAAGGCCGCGGACAAAGCAATCTGCGCGAAAAAAGACTTGCCAAATGCGTCGTTGGCCAGCTTGTTCGCGGCATGATAAGCCTTCTTGTCCCCTGCCTTAAGCGCTTCGATAGAGATGTTACGGTATCTGACCACCGCTGCGTTGGTCTTGTCTATTCTCTTCCTGCCAGCCAGAAAGGCTAACGATATGGTGAACTCTCCAATTGTCAATGCGATGAAGGCCAGAACAAAGGTTCCAATCAAAAAATCCACAAAGGCGTACCCCGTTATCCGGTAAAACCAGATGAGGTAGGGATCTATTGCTACGTAGACCGGATGCATGTCCATTGTTGATTGTAAAGAAGGAAAGGGGGTTGCGGTTCCCCATTCCAGATTATGTCGGCATCAATCATTCCCAAAAGCCATGTCACAGCCCCGGCAGTACGGAATAACCCAGGAAACCTTTAGTGGTATAACCGATGCCGACATACAGTGCCAGGACCACAAAAAGCCTCTTTAGCCATATCTCGGGTATGTATTTGGAGGTGATTGGCCCCAAAATTGACCCGATAAAGATTCCAATCAATTCTGTACCTATCAGCAACCAGTCAACAGGGATTCTCTCAAAAAACATATAAGAGAATATGGAACTGATCATGCTCACGAGAACAGCCAGAGCCGACGTACCAGCCACAATAAACATGGGTAATCTGGCTACGGAAGTCAGGAAAGGCACGTAGAGGAAGCCGCCGCCTACGCCTATGAACGAGGAAATCCCCGAAATCACGAAGCCTCCGAGGATAGGCCAAACCGGATTAAAAGAAAATTCGACGCCATAAAACGTAAAGGCGATTCTCAATATACCCAAGTGAGTTACGCGGATGCCGTGAGATCGGTCGTCGGTTTTGTCGGTTGACCCGGCCTTCTTGCTTATATGAGCGTCTTCGAAAGCCTTGGTTGCGGCTTTTGCAGCTTTCCTGCTCGCCTGACCTTTCGGCGTGGTTTCGTAATAAAGAACTCCCGCGACCGCAAAAACAATCAGGCCGAAGTAGCCCACATACATGCTCAAGTCTATTTTTCCCGCTGTAAGCTTAGGTATGAGGTAGCCTGAGAGGATGCCGCCTCCTGCCAGACACAGCCCCAGAGGCAGCACCAGCCTGCCCATCCGATAGTAGGTAGTAGAAGAGATCAGGGCCGAAAATCCGACAAGATACTGGTTGCATACCCGGATAGAGTCGGTAAGAAGTTTGTTCAAGGTAGGATTCGTATCTTTGAAGGTCTTTCCGTAGTCAGCAAGGCCGAACACAGTGATGTGACCAACCCCTGCCATAACTCCACCGAAAGCACCCACAGAGGAAAAGATCCAGCCGACCCAAACTCCCCACAAGATAGTGAAGACCCAGAACGGCTTGGGGGCGCCGGGAATACCCATGAAACCGGGCTCGGCGTTGGGATCTATCATGCCTTTGCCGACTCCTTGGGGGGTCTTGGAAATTGCGTCTTCCAGCTTACCTGCTTCTGCAGGACACACGTACAAAATGGCCGTAAGAACAGCGAGGGTAGACACAATCCCTACAATCACCCAACCTTTTCTCTTCATAAAGACCTCCATGTGCAGATATATCAGCCCTCGTCTCCGGAGAACCTATTAAGAAATCTTTCTAAGATTGTTCATGAGTCTTTTTGGGGCAATACCATGCCCTACGGAATTCCCTTGCGCCAAGGTGAAGAATCATTAAGAACAATAGTCTCCATACGGGCTGTCTCATGCCATTTCAGCCTAGCTCGACAGGCATTACTTCCAGCCTGTAAATGGTGACGGAGTAAGACCGTAGGAGCCTTTGAACCTACAATATCCAGACGAACTTACGCGTGTCCAGCCCCTAAATGAGCTGTTCTTGTCCTTGTAAGCAATATCACGTCTAGGTCGAACACTTGATCCGGACAATAAATTCTGCCCCCCGAGGGCTCTTTGCCAGTGACAACCCGCCTCCGAGAACTTCTGCAAGGGCTTGGGCTCCGGCTAATCCCAGACCATGCCCGCGGACGGGGAAGCCATCTGCTTTACAATGTTGAAAATACTGGTCAAATATCTGCTGGTGATAGCAATCAGGAATTCCCGGTCCATCGTCCCGTACGGAAAGGATCAAGTAGCCACTGTCGGCAGCACACCTGAGGTAAACGCTCTTGTCCTTGTATTTGAAGGCGTTCGAAAGGAGATTGGTCATAATGAGACAAAGCTTTGTTTCATCCACGTGGATGGTCCTGTTAAGCTGTGTTTCTTCTGCCTCCAGGAAGATATGATTCGCAGTGAGAACGTTTCGAAATCTGTCCAACGTGTGAGCATCCTCGATGGCATCGGACACAGGCGGGTCCACAACGTCAAAGATCTCAATGAGGGCATTTTTTAGGATATCGGACAAAGTCGAGTTGCCAGGTTTGACTATGCCCATTGAGGCCATGTCCACTTCGAGCATACTATTGGCCAAATGCCTCAGCCGAAGAGCATTTCTTAGAATTCGTCTCACGACTTTCTCCTGCTTTGCTGACAATAATCCGTATCGTTCCTGATTCTCAAGCAGGGATCGAGCCCCGGTTTCAATAATATTCACGGGGTTCTTGAGGTCGTGTACGAGGTGTGCGGTTTGAATATTTTTGATGGTCACCGATTAACTCCAGAATCGTTTCGGCAGGATCATTAGGGCAAATCAAGATTCAATAATCACGGAATCGTTCACGCCGAGTTTCACATCAAATTTCTCCCAAAATTCCTTTTCACTTTTTCTCCATTCCGGCCCGAAGCGCTTACCAAAAGATGAACCGACCTTTTCAAAGACGGACCTCCAAGCAGAATTATAACTCAGGGTCAATACATCCTCAATAAAGGGCGCTATTTTCCCCAGTTGATCCTTGGGAAGATAGGCCCGTGCTCCTAGCTCGATAGATCTTTTCAGCGATTCCGGGCTCAGGGCATGGGCAGTGAGGATTACCACCGGAATCTTCCTGGACACGGCGAACTGCAGCAGTTCGAGACCTCGAACTCCCATAATGTCGAGAACGGCCAAATCATAGGTCAGCAAGGACATCTTTTCCATGCCCTCTTCAAAGGTTGATGCGTGGTCCAACTCCACATCGTATTCCTCAAGTTCTTCGGCGATGATCTCAATTATGTCCCGTTCATCGTCGACCGCGAGGATTTGTTTTCTCTTCAAAGGGTTTGATGGCATTGACGGTTCTCCGAACCCTTTATTTAATATACTGTCAAGATTCGTGTCAAGGTGCTTTGCGGCGATTCAGCGTGGAATAATTTAACGCCATCGCGCTTTGCCACCAGCTATCGGCTTTACCCTCCGCACTGACCCATAGTTAGTATGTAGTCACGAAGGCATGAAACGGTCCCTCCACGCAGGAATTATTCCGAAACCGTCCGCCGAGCGCACCGCATTTTCCACCGCCTTTTGTAACGCTTCTGCTGCCATGAGTCCGATACGGTTGGGGTCTGCCGGTCTGTCGCCGACTCCCAGGAGAATTGTCAGGTCTCCGTCAAGATGGCTGTGGAATGGTCGGATGACGCGATCCAAGCCCACTGTCGCTTGAGCCGCGATTCTGGATGCCATAATCTTGTCCAATCGCGCATTGACGGCTACCACAGCCAAAGTCGTATTCTCAAATGAAATTCTTCGTGATTCGGCTAATCCTTCTTTCAAGAGCGAAGCCGAATCCGCTAACTCTAGTGAAGAAACTGATTGCCTGGCGCCGGCGAGCAGTTCCCCTGCCGTGCCTGTCACATCTCCATAGGCGTTGACAACTACCAGTGCCCCGAGGACTATTTCGCCGGAAGTGACTGAGGCTGACCCCAATCCACCTTTCATGGCCTGTTCCACACCGAACAGTTTTCCCACAGTTGCACCCGTACCAGCGCCCACGCTGCCTTGTTCAAAATGGTCGGAAGATGCGCACCGGCACGCCAGCCTGCCCATTTCGCTATCGGGACGCACGGCACTGTCTCCGAAGTTCAGATCGAAAATCGCTGCGGCCGGCACTATCGGAATGGTCATTCCACCGTAGTGAAACCCTACTCCATGCTCCTCCAGGTAAGACAGCACACCTCCCGCCGCATCCAGACCAAAAGCGCTTCCTCCACACAGACACACGGCGTGAACGCGATCCACCACGTGCAACGGACGCAACGAATCAGCCTGCCGCGTGGACGGTGCGCTTCCCCCGATATGGAGGCCCGCCGCTGCGCCGGAAGAAGGGAGCAAAATTACCGTCACCCCGGTCTTGGCATGAGTGTCTGAGGCATTGCCTACCCGTATACCCGGGACATCAGTAATGTCCCCAGATAACAAACAGGAAGAGTTTCTCATACAGACATCCCCTCGCTCCCAATGATCCATACCATCGCGGTGTCGTGCAATAATATGGTTTTTCTTCCAGGGAATTGCAATGGCATTGGTCAAAACAGCCAATAACAAGACTCAAGGGTTTGCAACAACTCGGTTATCATGGACGCCTGCCTTGTGGACCCATTGTTTGACACTCGCTGGGACACCGTGATATAATACATCTCAGGTTGGGCGGGTAGCTCAGGGGGAGAGCACTGCCTTCACACGGCAGGGGTCGGAGGTTCAAATCCTCTCTCGCCTACCAGAAATATCTTTTGAAGTCAGGATGTTGCGTCAAAAGACCTCATCCTGATTTTTTTGTGGCTGACAAATGACGTCATTTTGACGTCGCTTTTTTTGCTTCAGGTTTTTATAGAACCCCGGCTTCCACTACGTTAAGCTGAGTCCATCCGTTGTCAAATGTCATCTCGTCAACAGCTTTCAGGAGTTCTTCATCAGAAAGATTTATGTAGAGGTCCTCTACGGCTCTTCGAGAAGAGTGACCACAGATACAGTTTCTTGTAGTTGCATCCATCCTGGCCCTCCGTGGGGCTGGATGAGCTGTTACCGACACCTGATGGATTGTCGCCGGGAAATACCTGCGCAAACGTGGCTGAAGAAAATAGAGCCAACGTCCCGAGGCACAACAATATGAACACAGCCACAAATCTTGAACGAGAGACTATCATCTCAACCATACCCCCATCATCAGATCGGCGATAGGAAAGACTTTGACTTAAAACTTGCCTTCCGATCAGCCCCCTCACATCATTGAAACAAAAGAACTCCCTATCAGTCAGTGATCTAAGCACCAATGCTCTCCTTCACCTCACAGACAGGAGATCACAAGAGCACATAATTCTTGGCCTCGAGTTCCTGTCCTGCTCATCTCGGGCTGTACCTGGAAAGAAGAAACACTGCTAAAACCCCTAACCTTCTCTCCAGACACTAGTTCGCTTTCTACTGATGTGGCCTGAATTTTATCCGTTCAGGGGGGTGCCTGTCAAGCGTCCTGAAGAAGGTCATCATGGAGCGCTTTCATTTGCTGGGACGGATGTGTTAGCCCCCCCCGGTTTGGCACGAAAGTTGCCGAGCGCTCTCTGAAATGGTGCGCATAGGCGCGCCATATCGCGACTGTTTTTCGTTTTCTCTTGCGATAGTGAATCACTATGATATGCGCTCGTCCCATGAATCGGAACGAAGCGATAAATCTCTATCGATCAGGCGAGAAGCAGACAGTTGATGTGCTGGTGGATTTGGGTCGGCGCATCGAACAGTTTGAGGAAACTGTGGCGAGGAAATCGACAAACTCCTCGAATTCCTCCAAGCCGCCATCGTCCGACGGATTTGTGAAGCCTCCGAAAAAGCGAAGGGCACAGGATGGAGAAGCCAAGCGGAAGCCTGGTGGCCAAAAGGGTCACAAGGGAGTCTCCCGAGAGCTTTTCCCACTTGATCAAGTGAGAGAGATTCTTCCCTTCTATCCTGAGAAATGCAAGAAGTGCGGTACACCAGTCCCAGATAATCCCACCCCTGAGATGTTCAACTCGGAGCCGATAAGGCACCAGCAGTTCGAAATTCCGCCGAAATCTCTCGACATCACGGAGTGTCTACGATTTGGGTTTAAGTGTTGTTGCGGGACTACCACCTGGGCAGAACTGCCTGTGGAATGGCAATCAGGTTACGGCCCCCGCTTGACAGCGATTTTGGCGTATTTGACAGCAGGTCATAGGATTTCACGTCGCGGAGCCGAAGACATAAGCGGAACACTCCTTGGAGTCCCGATCAGTACTGGATCAGTCTGCGGCCTTCTCAATCATGCCGCTGAATCGGTGAAACAGACATTCGAGGAACTCTTGTCGAGGGTACCCGACCTTCCGTTTCTCAATGCGGATGAGACCAGTTGGCCGATAGGTCGAATGCTCAGTTGGTTATGGATTTTAGTGGCCCCGAAGTTTGTTGTGTTCAAGATTGGCCCCCGGAATTCCGAGACCCTCAAGGGAGTCATCGGAGAGCACTTCGAGGGGATTCTGTGCTGTGATCGTTTCCGGGCGTATTTCAAAGCCCACGACGGCGTTTTTCAATTCTGTTGGGCCCATCTCATCAGAAACTTCAAAGAGTTGGCCTCCACATGCCCGAAAGAGGATGCGCAGCGCCTCAGTCAGCGGATGTTGGACGAGGCCAAACGCTTGTTCCATATCTGGCACATGTACACCGGAGGGGACATTACCCGTTCGGAACTGATCCAGCTGTCCCTGCCCATCCGGGCAAGGATGAACGCTTGCCTACAAAAATATCAGGCAAGTGAAAGTGCAAAGGTGAGCAAGTTTGCTAAAAACCTCCTCCAGTGCCGGCAAGGGCTGTTCACCTTCCTCTATCATGAAGGTGTGGAGCCGACCAATAACATTGCTGAACAGGGTGTGCGCCCGCCGGTGATGTGGCGGAGGATCTGTCAAGGAAACAAAACCGACCAAGGGGCCAGAGTGACGGAACGACTCCTCACCGTGATACAAACCTGCCGCATGCAGGGCAGAGATCCCATCGAGTTTCTTACTCAGGCAATCCGCGCGTACCGCAAAGGCCTTCCTGCGGCCTCGTTACTACCCACGGAAGAGAATCAACTCAAGAAAGTTGCTTGACCCCTTTAAACGGAAACGAAAAAAGAATGGTCTAGAAAAATTAGACAAGACATAAGTGGGAGAGCTGCTCTAAACTGAGAAAAGAAAGGAGCAGCACAAGTGGCAAGGAGAGCGAGAAGGAATCACGGAAAGGCATTCAAGGAAGTGGTGGTGTTGTGCTAGGGGTCTTGAAATATTAGTCTCTCTCTCAAGAAAACAGACCAGTTCTGAGTCCGCCTTTTAATAAAACTATCCTCACCTGTTACTTGGTCAGGGTTTCTCAACTTCTGGAATTTCGCAACGACTCCCTCAATAAAAAACCGCCTTCGACAACGCCCGATGTCGAGTTTGAAAATGAAACACAGGTCAGACTAAACTCCTTCTTTTCAATTCCTTCGTAGTCTTCTTGCCAAGTCAGTGTATCGCTTCTGGGTCTTCTCATTCATTACCGCAATGGCAAGAGCTTTCTTGCTTCCCACAATAATGACGAGTCCCTTGCCTCGGGTGACCGCTGTATAAAACAAGTTCCTCTGGAGCATCATGTAGTGCTGGATAAGCAGAGGTATCACCACACATAAATACTCGGAGCCATGGGACTTGTGGACCTTGATCGCGGGTAAAAAAAAGGAAAACCCTCGTTGTTCTTGATAGATCAACAGGATGTAATCCTTTTTGCAACGAACATCTATCGCCAACGAGGTGAGTCAAGTATGCCACAAGGACTGCTTCCTTTCCAGTACGAAGTTGAGAAAAAGCCGGGGGGCATGACGGCGTTGGCCGATCTCCCTGCGTACCTTGAATGTGCTTATCTGATGGGTTTGGGACGTTTGATATCCCGGAACGTGCATGCTCGTAGTGGAGATCAGGGTTGGACTGACGAGCAGATGGTGATGTCGCTGGTGCTCCTGAATCTTGCAGGAGGGAACAGCGTTGACGATTTGAGGATTCTGGAAGGTGACGAGGGTCTGAATCGAGTTCTGCGTCAAGTTGAGGATTACGGGCGGACGAGTTCCGAGAAGCGAGCACTCAAGAGGCGGTGGCGCAAGGAGCGTACCCGGACGGTGTCGTCTCCCACAGTTATGCGGGCTTATCTGGAACTGTTTCACGATGCGGGGCAGGAAAAGCACAGGCAGCCTCATACTGCCTTCATTCCGGAGCCGACGGAACTGCTGTTTGGCTGGTCAAGAGCACAATGCGGGCCTCGCTGAGGAAATTCAGCAATGCTCTCCAGTGAAGACTGCGAAGCTGGACCAGGATGCCACGTTGTCCGAGACGTACAAGAAGGACGCTTTTTACTGCTACAAAAAATATAAGGCCTATCAGCCCATGAACATCTATTGGGCGGAACAGGGGCTCGTGCTTCACAGTGAATTTCGAGACGGCAATGTACCTGCGAATTTCGGCAACCTGGCTGTATTGAAGAAGTCGTTGGATCTGGTACCTCAGGGAGTAGAGAACGTATTCCTGCGTTCGGACACGGCCGGGTATCAAGAGGAGCAGTTGAGGTATTGCGATGCGGGAAGTCTGAAGAGGCTCATTCCATTATGAAGGAGGACCTGGCAAGGGGGAGGTTTCCTTCAGGTCTTTTCGTCGCCAATGCTGCTTGGTGGCAGATCATGATTATGGCGTTCAATCTCAACGTAGCCATGAAGCGTCTGGTTTTGGGGGAGAGGTGGATAACTCCCCGCATGAAGGCGATCCGCTTTTGGCTGATCAACGTTCCGTGAAGAGTGCTGGACCACTCCTGGAGCGTTATCGTTCGACTCGTCGCGGAGGGCATCCGTCCACGAGATACTTCTTGATGCACGAGGGAGGATGTTGTTTCTGTGCCGTTCGGGCTAACCTGAGTACCGGAGGGAGACATTCGCGGCCAAAGGGGATGGCTGTAACAAGCCGGAGGGGGTCGGCTCGTTCAAAAAAGGGCCCGATACCGGTGGGAACACATATATTCCAGAAAGGTGGCACGAGAGCCTGTGCTCGGGTCCTCTTTCGATCCATTGGCTGGTGATTCGGTCCCCCGGATGCTCACAAGACCGGTACCGAAAAGTAGACCGTGGATTTTGGTGCGGGTTTGTCCTTGACCTAAATAGCGCTTTCCTGCATTATCACTTCTGCCTGTGCCATCCGATTTGGCCTTCAGGTCCTTGAAATTCATGGGTCATACGGGGCAGGGAAAATTGATCTCTACGGAATTTCTTTATTGTGTAAAATGAGTTCCCGACAGACGGAGGACAAATAGTGGCTGATAATCCGGACTACAGAGTTTTTAATGAAGTTAGCTATGGCCTTTACGTAGTAACCTCAATCATGGGCGGTCGAATGAATGGACAAATAGTCAACACTGTCCTGCAAGTGACCTCATCGCCGCCTCGATTCGCCGTAATCCTCAATAGAAACAACCTGACCTACGAGTTCATTTCCGAGAGTTTGGTATTCGGGGTATCAATTCTCAGCCAAGAGGCACCCTTGACATTCGTTGGGCTATTCGGATTTAGGACAGGTCGAGACGTGGACAAGCTGTCTGAGGTCAACTGGATGAAGGGAGTAACAGGCTGCCCGATTATCACGGATTATGCGCTCGGATGCATGGAGATACGTGTGCAAAGTCACATGGACGTGGGCACCCACACCATTTTTGTCGGGGATGTTGTTGATGCTCGTTCCTTAGGTTCCGGCCGCCCAATGACTTATGAATTCTATCACACGCACCTTAAAGGCAAGACGGCAAAGAACGCTCCCACCTACAATCCTGCCGCCAAATAGTGACACCGGCTATTACAGGAGGGTCTTAATCGAGAATGAACCCCCAGGCGCCTGCCAGAACGATTCCACTCTTGGATTTAAGGACACAATTTGCGTCAATAAAGGACGAAGTGGTCAATGCCATTGACGGTGTCTTGAAGAGCCAATACTTCATTCTTGGTCCGGAGGTGGAAGCGCTCGAGAACGAAATTGCACATTATTGCGGTTGCCGATATGCTATCGGCGTTTCATCCGGTACTGACGCCCTACTGGCGTCGCTGATGGCCCTGGGCGTTTCTGCAGGGGACGAAGTAATCACCACTCCTTTTAGTTTCTTTGCGACCGTTGGTTCGGTATTGCGATTGGGATCACGAGTCGTTTTTGCGGACATAGAACCGGACTCTTTCAATATCGATCCTGTTGCAGTTGAGAACGCCATTACGCCCAGGACCAAGGCCATCATTCCTGTGCACCTGTTTGGACAGTCTGCAGAAATGCAACCATTGCTCGAAATTGGCGACCGTTACGGCGTGGCTGTCATAGAAGACGCCGCTCAGGCAATAGGAACCGATTACAAAGGAAGGCGTGCCGGCAGCATGGGAATTACCGGCTGTTTTTCCTTTTTCCCATCCAAGAATCTGGGAGGATGCGGCGATGGGGGCATGATTACAACGAATGATGATCTGTTGGCAGATCGCATCAGAGTAATCCGTAATCAGGGCTCCAATCCGAAGTATTACCATAAAGTGCTGGGTGGAAACTTCAGACTGGATGCCATTCAAGCAGCGGTCTTGCGGGTCAAGCTGAGGTATCTTGAGTCGTGGACAAAACAGAGACGGGCAAATGCGACCTATTACGAAGAGTGCTTTGACGACCTTGGTCTTGCGGGCGAAAAGATCATCCCGCCGCCCCTGGTCCGGGAGAGACACGTCTACAACCAATATGTTATACGGGCCGGAAATCGCGATGCCTTGAGAGAATTCCTTCAATCTAGAGGCGTCTCCACAGAGGTATATTACCCACAGGCATTGCACCTTCAAGAATGCGTGTTAGACGGCCGGTACAGGCAGGGAGACTTCCCAGTCAGCGAAGCGGCGTCAGCCGAAGTCCTGGCGCTGCCCATTTATCCTGAACTAAGTCTGGAGGACAAAGAATATGTCGTCTCTGCGATCAAGCTATTCTACGAAAGCGAGACATCATCCGGCGCGTGACAATCACCCCGCGCCTTTCTCATAAGTAGTATGCGAGTTCTCCTTATTAACAGCAACCTGAAGGGGGATGTCTTGGCGGCGCCTCCCATCGGGCTTTGTTATGTGGCTGGAGCTACCGAAGCTGCAGGCCACGACGTTAAGGTGCTGGATTTATGCTTTAGGCGAGACATTTCCAGAGAGCTTGACCATGTAATAAGAGTTTATTTGCCGGAAGTTGTAGGGATTTCAATTCGCAATATCGACAACTGTAACATGCTCCACCCCCGCTCCTATCTCCCGGAAATAGCTGACATCGTAAGACAAGTGAGAAGGCTCACGCACGCTCGTATCGTTTTGGGCGGCTCGGGGGCCAGCCTCAGCCCGAAAGGTCTGCTGCAATTACTAAGGGCCGATTTTGTAGTTGTGTCTGAGGGAGAAAAGGCCTTTCCGCAACTTCTCCAATCCCTGGAGACGGGGAGTCCTGTTATCAATATCCCAGGAGTAGGGTTTTGCGTGGATGGTGTTTTTCGTTTTACCCCACCGGATTTGGCAGATTTCACAAAGGGTAACGCGGACGTGGGTAAATGGATCGATATGAAGCCCTATCAAAGGATGGGGAGCAGCCACAATGTCCAGACCAGAAGAGGTTGCAGACAAGGATGCATATACTGCACCTATAACCAGTTATTGGAAGGAAATAGCCTGAGGCTGAGAGACCCGGTGGACGCAGTTGACGAAATTGAAGAAGCCTTGTTCAAATACAAACCTGAATCTTTCGAGTTCGTCGATTCTGTTTTCAATGACCCAATGGATCACTGCGTTGAAATCCTTGAGGAAATAATTAGGCGTCCGTGGAAAGCCACTTTTACTGCCATGGGCGTAAGTCCCCGTGGCATTGACGGAAAATTTCTGAACCTCATGTGGCGGGCTGGTTTTACTTCCTTTTGGATAACCCCGGAATCAGCTTCGGAGACAATGATAAGAAACTATCGCAAGGGCTTTAGCATTGATGACGTAGCCGGAGCGGCCGATGCCATCAACAAAACCCAATTCACCGTGCTTTGGGATTTCCTGATAGGCGGTCCGGGTGAAAACAATCGTACCCTTCAAGAAACACTGGATTTTATCCTCAAGTACCTGAGAAGGGAGACCAGGCCCCCATACTACACGGTGAATTTTTTTGTGGGGGTCAGGGTCTATCAGAACACCAAGCTCTGGGAAATTGCTTTGAATGATGGGTTTGTCCGGCACGATAGCGATCCCCTGGACCAACTCTGGTATCTTTCCAACGAAATGGATCTGGAACAGGCCATCAAGCAGATGGTGGATGCCGCGGCTTTGTGCCCGGAGATTATTTCCGGCATCGATGAGAAGTATCTTAAGCTTTCCAGGATAGCAGCGGTATTGGGAAAGGTCATTAAGATTCCCATGCTCTACTGGAGGCTTATGTATGCGGGCAACAGAATCTTCCGCAAGACCGTTCTTGGCTTTGCTTTCAGTTCCGACGAAGTTGTCAACCTACTTCGTAAGCAGTTGAATCGCCAGGGCTATCGGGGTCATCTCATTAAGAATACTGATTGATCTTAAAGCTTTGGCGACAAGTATTCAGAAGCATTCTTTCCGGATCAAATGTTCATGTCAGACTGGTAACCGTCTTCTCGATGACGTATATCAGCGGTGCGGGGTAGATTCCCAACCAGATGATTAATCGAGTGCTTCTCGAAAATGATCGCGAAAAAGAACGCGACTTTTTTGCGAATATGTGATCTTCTTTGGGCATGTCTCGTCAACGAAACATGCCGAACCAGGAGACCTGCACCCTGGAGGAATTGGAGACCGCGCGCGGCAAAGGCGCGTCACCGGTCCAGCGATCCTACATTCGCCTCATGGCCATCAAGGCCTTGATAATGGGGTTGCCTCATGAACGAGTGGGGGCCTTGTTCGGTGTAAACGATGACTCGGTTTCCTACACAAGGAAGGTAGTATCAGGGAGTTTTCGCGGATTTGTCAATTCTTAGTGAGATAGCCGCGAGGCGAGCCTCCAAATCATTAAGCTTGGACTGTAAAGCATTGAGGGTGGCCTTGTCCGACGGTCCTGTGGTCCCTCCACCGGTCTTTTTCAACGAATCTGTGAGCTTGCCTAATTCGGTCTGTATTCCACCAAGTTGCTGGATCAGGTTTTTATTTTGTCCCGCAGAATCTTGGGAAACCCCATAAAGAGTTTTTTCTATTGATGTTCCCCTTTTGTCTAGGCTTGCCGATATTTCCGCGGTTTTTCGCTCCATTCTCTCTGCCGTAGCCGACATCCTCCTAATACTGTCGGTCATGTACGGTACGTTTGACGCCATAACTCCTGCGTAGTAGGTCATTTGTTCCATGCTTGCTCTCATGCCCTCGAAATTAGACACGACGCCGCACCCTGCCACGGCAAGCATTGACAATCCTGTGAGTAAAATTTTCAAAGTTCTATGCACCAGCATTCACTTAGTGATATGTTCTTAAAGGATGTCTCTTGTTCGATAGAACAAATCCTGGGACCCGCCCTGCTCGATCCTCAATTCCGCCATTTAAAGGTTCCAAATTTGTCAGGATTCATCAGATCATCCGGAATCTCCACACCGAATGATGCGTGCTCCTGACGCACCATGATTCGAACTCCCCTACCGGGAATCGTAATTTCTTCCTCTCTAGGAAATTCCCGGCCGGTCTTGGTCTGGAAAAACTCTACTACGCTAAAAATCCTTGTCACCTTGCCCTGTGCATCAACACTTTGTGACTTTGCAACTACGAAGTCTTTTTTTGTTACCCAAATTAGTCTGTAGGACTTTTCTTCCGCCCGTGACACCCGAATGACCCAACAGTCGCGATCCTGAACCTTTTGCTCCTCGACCAGAACCGTCCTGTCGACGCTTTCCGGCACGAATCCTTGCATGTCCTCCATGGTGAGACCGGTTCCGCCGAGATCCACCGACGGGTCATCCACTGCCAGAGGAAGGGTCTTTTCTGTGGCAGGAAGGTACATGAAGGCCCTGGGCTCTTTTCCCAGCGGGATCTGTAAAAGAAACCTTAATCCCTTAGATTCTTCAGGTTCTTCGAAGTCCATAAAAAAACTGGTAAGTTCAGGCCGGACCTTTCCCATTAGCCAAATGGTATTGGTACCACTTTCCTTTTTCCCTTTGAATGTCTTGATCGAGAGAATGAGACGGAAATCTTCGTTGAAGTTCTGTTTGGCTACCTGTTCCAATATCTCCTGCGCGCTCAGCGCAAAGACCGCCGCAGGAACTAGGATTAGCGCCAACCCTAAAAGGATCCCGTTAATCAACTTCTGACGACAAATCATAACTTTCGAATCCTCCTGATGTGAACTCCGGGAAAGATCCAGAGGTCACATTAAAAAAGACGGATAACATTACTGGATTCTTATAAATTAATATTCATAGATACTCCTCGTTTAATACCACAAAAACACTGGACTTGGCAAGTGATTTGTGCCGGCAGGAACTGCCATGAAAGGATGTTCAGAGGAAGTTAGGTAGTTCTTGGCAGTGCTTATAGAATGACAAGATGGATTTTTGTAACCTTTTGGAAAGTGAAGCGGCATGAATCGCATCATAGCCAGAGCATTCAAGCAGGTTCTTCACGACTCCCGGCAATGCTTGTGAAAAAAGCGAGTTCTCAACAGAGTTTGTATGCTCTTTCTATAGGTTTGACGCAAAGGTTCGTCTGTGATTTGACGCTTTTTTCTCATGCTGTTATATATGGCTTTCCAGTACGCTCTAGGGGAGACAATTTATGAAAACACTAGCGACATCGGCTTCAATTCTGATACTTTCCCTGGGATTGATCGGGGATGGGCACTCTCAGTGGCCGCTGGGCAGAGAAAGCGGTCAGGTTCCCAAAGGCAATGAACAGGCCACATGGAACCTTATGGCTAGTGGGCGGCACCAGATTTTCGTGTCGCCTCATATAAAGGGCCATACCTTCATGATCGATACCGACACGGGCAAAGTGTGGGTCATGAAAAAAGACAGCACTTCCGGAGAGTTCTCATTGCAGAGAATTCCAGTCGAGGAGGTTGAAGGGCCACAGCCGGAAAAACCTGTTTCCAGGAAAACTACTCCTTCAGAAAAGGAATCCGGCAAGTAGACCGGTTTGTTGTGGCCGCAAATATTCGGGGGAGAACAGATTAGCCATGAAGAAGGATAATTACAACGTCGCCGTGGTGGGAGCCACCGGAGCTGTTGGAAACATGATGATCAGCGTCCTGGAGCGCAGGAATTTTCCGGTTGGCGAGCTTTTATTGCTCGCATCGGGCCGTTCTGAAGGAAAAACTCTCAAGTTTAAGGGCAAGGATCGTGCCGTAAAGGAATTGACCGATTCCTCTTTCGAAGGTGTGGATATTGGTTTGTTTTCAGCCGGTGGATCTATCAGCGCCCGCTTTGCACCCATAGCCGGCAAAAGTGGCTGTGTTGTCATTGATAACACAGCTCACTTTCGGATGGATCCGGAAGTGCCGTTGGTCGTTCCCGAGGTTAATCCTGAAGCAATAGGCGGTTACACGACCAAGAACATCATCGCCAATCCGAACTGTTCAACTATCCAGATGGTTGTCGTGCTGAAGCCGCTCCACGACGCAGCCACTATAAGACGTGTCGTAGTTTCGACCTATCAGTCGGTCTCCGGCACCGGCAAGGATGCCCTGGAGGAAATGTTGGTGCAGTCACGGGAAATTTCTGAATCACTAAACTGGACCAAAGAGGACAACCTCTCAAAGCTGAGTGAGGAAATCCGGCGTTTCCAAAAAATGTCTACCAAGGTGTATCCGCACCGAATCGCCTTTGAATGCCTTCCCCACATAGACGTTTTCCTGGACAACGACTACACTAAGGAAGAGATGAAAATGGTTTGGGAGACGGGTAAAATATTGGATCCATCCATAAGGGTTACTGCAACCACGGTGAGAGTGCCAACATTTTTGGGCCATTCCGAGTCAATAAATGTTGAGACGGAAACGGATATTACTCCTCAGGAAGCTCGTAAGCTTCTCAACAACTCACCGGGCGTCAAGGTTATGGATGCCCCTGCAAAGAACGAGTACCCTCTCACGGCTCTTGCCGCTGGAGAGGATTACATTCTGGTGGGGCGCATCCGTAGAGACGAGTCTGTTGCTCATGGACTCAACCTTTGGGTTGTGTCGGACAATATTCTGAAGGGCGCTGCTTTGAACGCGGTCCAGATTGCAGAGATCCTTATAAATAAATATCTGTGACCAAAAGGTCTGAGAATTCCGGTCAAGTATTCGGTCACTACCTATGGAAAGGAGTTGGGATGAGCGTGAAGCGTGAAGCTGTTATAGTCGGCGCCACTCGTACACCGCTAGGCTCTTTTGGTGGGAGCCTGAGCAGTATTGGCGCAACTGCGTTGGGCGGTCTCGCCATTGAAGAGGCCGTAAAGAGGTCCGGTATAGAGAAGACGGATGTGGAAGAAGTCATAATGGGCCTGGTACTTCCGTGCGGATATGGTCAGAACCCGGCCCGCCAGGCTGCGCTGAGGGCTGGCCTGCCTTATGAGACACAGTGCTTCACCATTAACAAGGTATGCGGCTCAGGACTCAAGGCTGTTATGTTGGCCGCTCAGGCCATACAGCTTGGGGACGCCGACATCGTGATAGCAGGCGGCATGGAAAACATGAGCATGGCTCCCTACTACCTGGAAAAAGCCAGGTTCGGCTACCGCATGGGAAACGGCGCCCTGTTGGATCACATGGTACACGACGGATTATGGGATATTGTGAATGACTTCCACATGGGGGTCAGCAATGACCTGTGCAGCGAAAAATACAATATCTCACGCGAAGACCAGGATCGATATGCTGCGCTAAGCTATGAGAGAGCTTTGGAGTCTATTCGACTGGGCCGATTCAAGAAGGAAATCTTGCCTGTACAGATTCCCCAGAAAAAGGGACAGACCAAGGTTTTCGACACGGACGAGTGTGCCAGAGAGACATCTTATGATGCCTTGAGCCAAATGAAACCAGCCTTCCAGAAGAATGGCTACGCCACTGCGGGAAATGCGTCCATAATCTCCGACGGCGCCGGCGCCTTGTGCGTGATGGCCGAAGAGAAGGCCAAGGAAAGGGGCATCGAGATTCTTGCAAGGATCGGAGCCCAGGCGAGTGCAGGCATTGATATGAAGTATGTACTCATGGCTCCAATCTATTCGATTCCAAAATGTGCGTCCAAAGAGGGGGTGGATTTCCAATCAATAGACCTTATGGAAGTCAATGAGGCGTTCTCAGGATCCACGGTGGGCGTTATACGTGAATTGGGGTTGGATGTGGACCGATGCAATGTGAACGGCGGATCGGTTGCCCTGGGACATCCCATAGGCGCGAGCGGGGCCCGGGTTCTCACGACTCTCATCTATGCCATGATGGATAGAAACAAGAAAACCGGCATGGCGTCTCTGTGCCTTGGCGGAGGAGAAGCCGTTTCTCTGTACATCGATCGCTGAACCGGGCACATGGTCGATGGGAACAGGTATGAATAATGGCGGACAGAGAGAGACTGTCTCAGAATGGGCATAATTCACCCTCTCCATTGAGGGAGAGGGCAGAGTGAGGGCGCTTTTCGGAGTTTCGAGGCACTTTCGACATGCCCGCCCCACTCCAAGATTCCTTTTGTCATAATGTAACTTCTTTGACAGCGAATTGGGATGACACGATATTTGTTGGATAAGGCCGGAGGAAACCATGCTCATTGAACACAATCCCCATTCGTTCCTCACTGGCGATTTCCCGTTTCTTCCTTCTGTCCCTGTAGAGATATCGGCTTACAGATTCGAAGCTGAACTCATGTTTGAGTTGCACCATGAGGGGGTTATAGGGTTTCCACATGGAGGAGTGGCCATGGGGTTGTGCCTGGATGTCTGGCAAAGGTTCGGCCGGCCTTCATATCCTGTGGAGGTAAACTTCAAATTCGGGGGATCAGGAGTCCGAATCGGAGAAAGTGTCTTACTCAGTGCTGAAATCGGCCACGGGGATAATGGCTCCAACTTGATTGCTCGAATCACAAAACCAGGCGACAAGTCTCCATATTTAAGGACTGAAATCAGACCAGCCAGTGTCCATGCAAGGAGTGATGTAGCTGGTTCACGTCCATCCGGCGAACCACGCAAGCTCCCATACTACAGAAATTGTTTCGTATGCGGCCACCACAGATCCATTGCGGGTTTGCAGAGAAGATTCAGGGTACATCACCAAGACGGCTCGACTCTCGTCACCACTCCATGGGCCTGTGATTCAGAAGACGTGGACCGGGCTCGCCTTTTCTTAATAGGGGAGAATGAGCTTCACCCTGCTGTTCTTATTTCAATTTTCGATGAAAACACCGGGTGGGCCGGATTCATGGAAACCAAAGGAGCCGGCTTTACAGTGCGAATGCAATTTACCCTGTTGCGACCAGTGGGAAATACCGAACCACTTCTGTTCGTAAGTAGTCCCTCGGGCATTAGAGGGAGTTCGCGCGCTCCTCGTTTCTTCTCGGCAGAAGGAAAGGTTCTTTCCATGATGGATCCGGGAAATCCTGAGACAGTCGCTTATGGAAAAGGCGAATGGCTCATCCTAAATTTTTTGACGGAGCAGGTTAAGAAGAACCTGCTCCCTGAAGACGACTGGCAGTGGATCTTCTCGGATGACCAACGGTAATAAAAAGTATTGCGAACCATCTTTTGAGAGGTGAACAAGTGATAGAACACGTGGTGGAAGGCGTCCAATGGATACAGGGGAAAGACAGCTTTCTCCCGGATTCCCACGTTTACGTAATCGGCAAGTCCGGTTCCTCGGATTTTACGCTCGTGGACTGCGGGTTGATGGACATGGGCTCTTACAAGTTGGAACAGCTCGAAAGTGCCGGTATTTCTCCAAATCAGGTCAAACGGATAATCATGACCCACACTCACCTGGACCATATCGGGTGCCTGCCCGAGTTGTTGAGGGGCTTGCCTGATGCCGAAGTTTGGGTACATGAAGACGAAGCGTCGTACCTGGAGGCGGGTGATGCCAGAATTATTTTCGGGAATAGTATGTTTGAATCGATGGTAAAATCACAGTACGCTATCCCTCAGGATTGCTTCAGGATCAAAGTTCAAAGGAAGTTGGTTGGCGAAGAGATGCTTGATTTGGGCGGCATTGCTTTTAAGGTAATACATCTTCCCGGACATAGCGCGGGAGGCATTGGGTTGTTTAGTTTAGAGCATAAGCTGTTGATTTCGGGAGATACAATTTATGCGGATGGTGCCATTGGGCGATATGACCTGTTTTCGGCAAATCCCTCGGAGTTGAAAAGATCCCTGGAATTGGTTGCCGGCTTGGGAATTGACATTCTGTTGCCGTGTCATAACAGGATAGTGAAGGGCGGGGCTGAACCAATGATCAACAAGACAGTGGTCGACTGGTCCGGCTTCCTGGGCAATTGATCTCCTAACTCAGGCTGTCTGGTATGAAGCAGCTCTTGAGAGAAAGGAATGAGAAATGGGCCATACGGTTGCCGAAAAAATTATTGAGGCCCACTTGGTAAAGGGAACGTTGGAGCCCGGCACCGAAATCGCCTTAAAAATAGACCATACCCTCACTCAGGATGCCACTGGAACCATGGTCTTTTTGGAATTCATCGCCATGGGGACCCCGAGAGTCAAGACCGAACTCTCAGTGAGTTACGTAGACCACAACCTCTTACAGGCTGATTTTAGGAATGCCGACGACCATAGATTCCTCAGGAGTGCGGCGGCAAAATATGGTGTGGTTTTCAGCAGACCGGGCAACGGAATCTCACACCAGGTCCACCTTGAACGCTTCAGCGTACCGGGAAAGACGCTCTTGGGATCCGATAGTCACACGCCCACCAATGGTGGGAGTTCTATGCTGGCCATAGGAGCCGGAGGTTTGGACGTCGTAATGGCCATGGCCGGGTACCCGTTTTATCTGATGATGCCGCAAATTGTCGGCGTTTACCTGAGCGGTGCCTTGCAGCCATGGGTTTCGGGAAAGGACGTGATTCTGGAAATGCTGCGCCGCCTCACGGTTAAGGGTGGAGTGGGAAAGATTTATGAGTATTTCGGTCCCGGTGTGGGGACCCTTTCGGCTACGGACAGGGCCACTATCGGAAACATGGGCGCTGAACTTGGTGCTACGACCAGCATTTTCCCGTCCGACACCCGTACAAGGGAATTTCTGGAAAGTGAGGGACGGCTGACCAGTTGGACCGAAATCCTTCCGGATGATGACGCTCGATACGGCTCAATAATTGAGATTGATCTGAGTTCTATCGAGCCTCTGATTGCCTGTCCCAGTTCACCTGACAATGTCAAGAAGGTCTCTGAGGTCGAGGGAATAGACGTAGGGCAAGTAATCATCGGTTCGTCGGTTAACTCCTCCTTTCGAGATCTGATGATAACGGCAAAGGCAGTTGAAGGACGGCATTGCCATCCGGACGTCAGCTTTGAAATCAATCCAGGTAGTAGCCAAGCCCTTCTCAATGTTGCTGAAGCGGGAGGCATGATCAGTTTTCTTCTGAGCGGGGCCCGCATTCACCAGTCCGGGTGCCTGGGATGTATAGGCATGGGACAGGCCCCCGCCACTGGTACGGTGTCACTTCGGACGTTTCCGCGTAACTTTCAAGGGAGGAGTGGAACGGTCCCCGACGCGGTGTACCTGTGCTCGCCCGAGACAGCGGCGGCAGCGGCTCTTTTCGGCAAGATCACAGACCCCAGGAAACTCGGGGAATACCCCAGAGTATCCAACCCAAGTCGGTACTTGATAAATGACGAGAACCTCGTTTTTCCTCCAGAAGACTCGGCTGGCGTTCGGGTGTTAATGGGACCGAATATTAAGCCGTTCCCTGAACTGGGAGGTCTTGAAGACACTCTGGAAGGAGTAATTTTGCTCAAGTTGGGAGATAACATCACCACAGATGATATCATGCCGGCCGGAGCTGGAATCCTACCTCTCAGGAGCAATATTGAAGCTATTAGCGATTTCGTGTTCCGCAACATCGAGCCAACTTTTTCTCAGCGTGCCAGGGATGCTGGGACAGGCTTCATTGTAGGCGGAGAAAACTACGGTCAGGGCTCTTCAAGGGAACATGCCGCCATTGCTCCACGATTCCTCGGCGTTCGCGCTAAGATCGCGAAGAGTTTTGCCAGAATTCACAAGGCAAACCTCATCAACTTCGGGATAATTCCATTGACGTTCGTCGATCCGGATGACTATGACCACTTGCTCCAGGGCGAGAAACTGAGGTTTGAAAGCCTGAGGAGTGCAATACAGTATGGTCAGACGGAATTGGTTGCCCAGGTTGTTCCATCAGGGAAGAAGGTTCCCCTGCGTATTGATGTGACGAACAGGCAGAAACAGATCCTGGTGGCTGGCGGTCTGCTCAACCTCGCAGCCCGGCATTGAGACCATGTGGCTTGTCAGGAAGGGGTTCTGATAGGGCCTTTTTCTATCTTTTGCCGGACAAAAATCTCATCCGGTTCCTGATCCTTTAGTGGCGCCAGGTTGCGGCCATGATGGATGAGAATCTGATCAGGTTCCGTCTGGCTGACCAGAAAGGCCGAAACCGATCCGGACTCCCAATATAAGTTGAGCATGGGAGGGTCATAAGAAAATCCGCCCTGTCCCGCCACAATCCAGGCTTGATTTCCATCTCCCCGGTAATGTGCTCGGAAAGTCCCTCCTGCATTCAGCGTGAGTTTCATCAGACGCTCATTGACCTGCACTTCCAGGCCCTCTGTGATTTTCGCGTTAAGGATCCATGTTCCAGCCAATTTGCTCGCATGTTCCAGCTTTTTGCTCTTGGAGGCCTGCTGGCCTTGGCAGGAAAACAGAAAAAATACGACGACCGCGCCGAACGCGCCCCATGTATAGATCAACCGGGGGACTCGATGAAAAGGTGGCGTCATTTTTTTGCATTACAACAAGACAAGGCGATCCACGCAGGGCAGACCGCCTCGTTTTCGCAATAATTTATCAAGATCTAGACGACCAGGTTGATGGTTATCAGAACCAGCCGCTGGAAGAGCTACTCGCAGGCCAATAACCGCTGCTCGAGGAGCTTCCGAACCACCCACTTGACGACGATCCGCTGCTGGATGAGCTTGCAGGCCAATAACCGCTGCTGCTGCTGCTGCTGGACGCCGGGACACAGCAATACGCGTAACCGCTGCTGCTGCTCGATGCCGGCACGCAACAATATGCCGCCACTCCACTGCTCGAGGAACTTGCGGGCCAATAGCCACTGCTCGAGGAACTTCCGAACCATCCGCTTGACGATCCACTGCTGGACGCCCATCCACCCCAAGTGGCAAAAGGTGCCCACGCCATACGGCGTTGGCCCGTAGCGAATGATGCGCACAACACAACAACCATCCCAACAACTAAAAGCATCAATGTAAATCTTTTCATCGAATTCCTTACCTCCTCATAAAATAAGACACTGCTTCGGCTGTTCTCCAAATCGAAAACAGTTATTCCCTATTGAATGTACACAGTATATTTTATTGGCTATCACGACTCACATCGGTTGTCAATACTTTTTTCCATACTATGCCCACTCCGTTATCCCGCCGCGCCCCCCCGGCACTGCCAAGAACGACCTTGACTCGTCCCCGTGGTCTGATAGGATTCTCCGTGTTGGGATTTTTGTCAAGGTTTTTTTCCGCTGGTCATTTTTGCCTATTTGACCTCGGAAATCCTTATGGGAAGCCGGTTTGATCCAGCTCAGCACGCAACCGAGGAATTAATCGCCATGCTCAAACATTTGCTTGTAACGCTATGTTACATCTATGTGATTATAATTAGTGTATCAGAAGTCACAGCAGCCCCAGGAATTATTAGTGAATATGGTATGGGTGGCGTTAAGCCGCCGTCTGGTCCTAGTTCACAAAGGTCTTCACTCGCACCGATATCGCCATCGTGGGGAAAACTTCATACCAGCATTGATTTTGTTAAATTAGCCGCTGACGAGGCTGAAAACCCTCCTGACGAGACGGGCCGACAATCTGCCGCTCGTCCCAGTTCAGATCAGGTTCGTCGTGCGGGAGAGATGGTGGCGGAAGGAGACACCACTCGCGCTGCAGAACTTATTCGTCAAACGATCAGAGAATGCGAAAGCGGGGGGGATGAAAGCGCGAGAGAGTGTTCGGAGTGGCTCACGGCTTTGCAGGGAATCAAGGCCCTTCTGGATAAACCGCCTCAGAAGATAATACATACCAACTCCCTTGGCATGAATCTGGTCCGTATCCCGGCGGGGGATTACATGATGGGAAGTCTAAAGCAGGAGATGGACTGGCTCCGACTCACCTTCAAGAAAACGTGGAGGGAAGGCCATAAACAGTGGTTCGAAGACGAACTGCCGCTCCACCCTGTTCGAATAAACCGGCCCTTTTACATGGGGGCTACAGAAGTCACCGTGGGGCAGTTTCGTCAATTTCTGCAGGAAACGCAGTACAAAACAGACGCGGAAAAGGGTGACGGTGGAATGATATGGAGCAACAAGGAGGCCCGCTGGGTTCCAAAGAAGGGTATGAAGTGGAATTCAGTGCCCTGGAAAACTGCCGACGATCAACCGGTGGTGTTTGTGTCATGGAATGATGCCAAGGCTTTTTGTCAGTGGCTAAGCCGTAAGGAGAAGCGAACTTATCGGTTGCCTAGTGAGGCGGAGTGGGAAATGTGTTGCCGCGGAGGAGCGGCCTGGGTGCGGTATCCTTGGGGAAACCGTCTTCCTGGAGACCACGACATGAATTTCGGCGATGGCAATCCAAAGCTTCCCGAAAGTCTCACCACTGTTGATGATGGCTACGAGTTTGTATCGCCGGTGGGGAACTATCCCCCTAACGGTTACGGCCTTTATGACATGGACGGCAACGTTATGGAGTGGGTCGAGGATTATTACGACAGAAACTACTATGAAGGGTCGCCTCTTGAAGACCCAAAGGGGCCTTCATCGGGTAACTCGAGGGTGAACAAGGGAGGGAACTGGTTTACCAGCCCATCGGATTGCCGCTGCGCGTTTCGCGGATTTTCCGGCCCGGAAATGAGTTTCTGGAATTTGGGGTTTAGAGTGGTTATGGATGAAAAAGAGGACGACGCCCCAACGGCTTCAAAGACGGTTCGATCCCAAGAAAGTGATACAAAGATGGGGGCCGCCCTACCCCCCAGCGAAGCTGATGGGACGAGAGTTTTTCGGCAAGCAATGTCTGCGGCTCAACAGCAGCAATGGGACACTGCTACCCAGGAACTTGAGAAGGCTTTGAAAATATACGAGCAGAGAGAGGATCCTATGTGGATTGCTCGAGTCAAAGCCACTCTCGCTGGAGTTTACGCTGAACAGAACCGCATTTACAAGAGCAAGGAACTGTACACTCAGGCTCTGGCCGAATTTCGCAAGATAGGGGACACGCAGAGCGCCAAGCTTATACTGGCTCGTCTGGGTGAACTTGAGACATCCCCGGGCGTGAAGGTCGTGGAGATCCAGAAGGGCGGAATTGCGGAAAAAGCCGGTGTTGTGGTCGGTGATGTTATTGTGGAATATGCAGGGGAGACGGGCTTCAGGGTCAGCGGCTTCAAGAGACTGGTGGACGATCACTCGCGGGCCGGCAAAGTTACCTTGAGTGTTTTGAATAACAACGAGATAACTACTTCCGTGGTGCCGACAGGTCCTTTAGGGGTGGCAGTGGAGGATATCAAGAGACCCCCGAGACCGCGAAGACCTCCGGAACAGGAAACCAATCGTGACCGAAGGCCATCCAGACAAAGAAGGGACCGCCGATAGGGTTGCCTGAGGCCCAGGAATTGCGGCAAGTTCATTCAGCTTCATGAATCTTTCCGGAAAAAGGATACTAATAGTCAAGCCGAGTTCTCTGGGTGACGTGGTCCACACTCTGCCACTTGTCCATGCCATTAAGCGACAGTACCCAACGTGTCATATTGGCTGGGTAGTGCAGAAGAGCTTCAAGAGCTTACTCGAATCCGACCCCTTCATCGATGCGTTATATCCTGTATTGATCCCATCCACCAGCGACCCATCAGCCTCATGGGCCACCTTCTTTCGTGCTGCCGGGGCAACTATTCGGACATTATCCTCCTTACGAGCAGTGTTCAGGAATCGCCCCTACGATTTGGTGTTGGACTTGCACGCCTCGTTCAGGAGCGGTTTACTCGCCCTGACCAACCCGGGGGGAACCAGACTGGGCTTTTCAGACGCGAAAGAGTTCAACACCTTCTTCCAGAATCATCTTGTTGTCGGTTCCCCGGAAAAACCGCACGCCGTAGACAAGAATTTGGCATTTGCACAATATCTTGAAATCAGTGCTGTCCCTTGGGACTTCCGCGTAATGATCGGCAACGCAGAGCGCGAAAAGGTTCAAGTTTTTTTTAAAGAAGCCGGTATCGGACCAAAAGACCAGGTGGTTTATGCCAACCCCGCAGCGCGGTGGAAGACCAAGCTTTGGACAGTTCCGGCATGGGCACAATTGGCCGACCTTTTTGCCGACACGGGAGAGGCTCGTATGATCTTTGGAGGAGGTCCCGGCGACATACTCTATGTGAAATCGATTGCCCAACGCGCCCATAGAGGGACCATCGTGGCAGCGGGACGGCTAAGTTTGGCTGAATCAGCCGCTTTGATAGAGGCGGCGGACGTCTACGTAGGGGTGGATTCCGGCCCTATGCATATCGCCGCATTTGTCGGAACACCCGTCGTGGCGATGTTTGGCCCGACCGATCCGGCCAAGGTTGGACCTTACGGAAACGGACATCGAGTGATACGCAATGAATCGCTCCAGTGCCTGGGATGCCGAAAAAGATCATGTGAGGACCAGCGCTGTCTGGCAGAGATCACTGCTCGGCAGGTATTCGATGTGACCATGGAGATGCTGCGTGGCCGAATTGAGTCGATTTGACGGGCAAGCGTGATTACCATCACTACTCATGAGAAGTAGCGATTGTTCCTATACTATTGGCGGGCAGTGGCGCCAGCCCTATTGCTTGATTTCTTCTCTCACAAAGCGACTTTTCCTCAATGCGAATCGGTATCAGTTCGATCTTTCCAAAATCCCCGGACTTAGCAAGTTTTAGTGCTTGACCACAGGCACCGAATAGTGCTTTATTAACTGGTTTATGAATTCTGACTTGGGCATCGGAATTCCCCCGATAGCCATCTTCCCAAGGGGTTCAAATGAAGCAGTATAAAACGGAAGAAGTACGTAATGTGGCGGTCGTTTCCCATTCAGGCTCGGGTAAGACGACCTTCTGCGAAGCCATGCTATTTGACGCCGGAGCTGTTGACCGGTTGGGCAAGGTTACTGATGGGTCCTCGAACTTTGATTTTGAGCCGGAAGAGGTGAAGCGGGCAATCACCATCGGCACCGGGCTGTTTACCGTTGAGTGGAAGAAGAAAAAAATAAATTTACTTGACACGCCGGGCGATCCGAATTTCGCAGCCGAGGTGACAGCCGCCCTCAGAGCCGCCGACAATGCAGTCCTGGTCGTGGATGCAGTGGATTCCATAAAGCCTTTGACGGAAAAAGTGTGGTCCGCCATTGAAGCGGCAGGTCTTCCAAGGCTGCTGGTGATAACGAAAATGGACCGTGAGAGAGCTGACTTCGCCAAGGTTATAAATGACGTGAAAGAAACTCTTGCAGTCAAACCCCTTGTTCTTCAAGTCCCAATAGGTAAGGAAGGTGGGTTCACCGGCGTTGTGGACCTGCTGTCAATGAAGGCTCTCACATTCGACGGTGACGGAAGAGGAAGTTCGAGGGCTGAGATCCCGCCTAACCTAGCTGAAGAGGCAAATTCCCGACGGGAAGTGCTCATAGAAGATTTGGCTGAAGTGGATGACGGTCTTATGGAAAGGTATCTTGAGGGCGAGGAACTGGGAACGGACGACCTGGCTCATGCACTGAGACAAGGCATTCTTAAAAGGGTTTTTGTTCCCGTGCTGTTGTGCTCGGGGGCTACCAACAGAGGTATCCAGCCGATCATGGATATAATTGCCGATGCTTGCCCTTCCCCTGCCGAGTTGCCACCTGTCACCGGCGTCACTCTTTCGGGACAAGAACAGACCAGGACGCCTTCTCCCGAGGACCCGTTTTGCGCCTATGTCTTCAAGACACTCGCCGACCCCTATGCGGGTAGACTGTCTATTTTTCGGATTTTTTCAGGAAAACTGGCTCCTGATTCCAATTTCCTCAATTCCTCCCGTGGTTCCAAGGAGCGTTTCGGCCAGTTGCTGGCCATGCAGGGGAAGAGTCAAAAATCTATTGAATCGTGCCAGGCGGGGGACATTGTCGCCGTTGCCAAGCTCAAGGAAACTCTCACGGGAGATACACTCTGCGACGAAAAAAAACCCTTGGTCATTAAGCCTGTAACGCTGCCCCAGGCAGTTATCTCCTTCGCCATTGAGCCTAAAGCAAAGGGCGATGAAGACAAAATCACCCAGAGCTTAGCGCGGCTGGCAGAAGAAGACCCAACCCTTTCGGTTAACCGGGACGCCCAGACAAATGAGTTTCTCATATCAGGAATGGGACAGGTACATATCGAGGTCACTGTTGAGAAGCTCAAGAGAAAATTCGGGGTCGATGTCAACCTGAAAACGCCCAAGGTGCCTTACAAAGAAACTATTAAGGGTAAGGCCAAGGTAGAAGGCAAGCTAAAAAAACAGACAGGTGGGAGAGGACAATTCGCGGTGGCATGGTTGGATCTGGAGCCTAGACCAAGAGGCTCGGGATTCGAGTTTGTGGACAAGATAGTCGGTGGAGTTATTCCCAGGCAGTACATTCCTGCGGTGGAAAAAGGTGTGATCGAGGCCATGGGTGCTGGTGCGCTTGCCGGGTACCCCGTCATAGACGTCAGAGTGACCGTGTTTGATGGGAAATACCACGATGTAGATTCGTCGGAACAGGCGTTCAAGATAGCCGCGTCCAAGGGTTTCAAGAAGGGCGTCCTCCAGGCCAATCCTGTTCTCCTGGAACCTATCATGAACATGGAGGTCATTGTTCCTGAAGACTGCATGGGCGATGTCATGGGTGATCTCAATTCGCGGCGGGGCCGCATAAGTGGAATGGACGCACAAGGCGGAAGCCAGGTAATCAAGGCCCAGGTGCCTATGGCCGAGGTGTTGAAGTACGCTTCCGATCTGACCTCCCTCACCTCCGGAAGAGGCTTGTTTTCAATGGAATTCTCACATTACGAAGAGGTCCCGGGAAATATTGCCGAAAAAATAGTCGAGGTTTCGGGTAAGAAAACTGAAGACGAGGATTGATTTTGAATGATGGAGAGCAACCTATTTTGAGCGAGGTCACATGTCTAAAGGCACAATCGTAGCAGTTTGCACGAGCCGCAAGAAGGGAACGCCCAAGACGGATGCCGGTTCCGGTTTCCTTGAAAAGGGCTATGGTCTGAGAGCAGATGCCCACGGCGGCGATTGGCATCGTCAAGTGTCACTGCTGTCCAAGGAACAGATTCAAACCATGAAGGCCAAGGGACTGGAAGTCGGGCCCGGCAGCTTTGCGGAGAATTTGACAACCAGTAATTTCGACCTCGGTTCAGTACGGGTTGGGGATCGCTTGCGTGTTGGAACATCCGCCCTACTGGAAGTTACTCAAATTGGCAAGGAATGCCATACGCGCTGCGCCATCTACCACAAGGTGGGTGAATGTATAATGCCCGAACAGGGCGTTTTTACTAGAGTGATCGAAGACGGCGCGGTAAGGGTTGGTGACTTCATAGAATTGGACCTTCACGAGCCAGATTGATAATAAATTACGCACCTATCATAACAATAGTCAATTATTACCTAGTTGCTTTTATTTGTTCAAGTATTTTACTAATAAAATCATTTAATTCCAGGTCGCCGTCTTGGCACTGGACTTGCAAGATCAGTTGTGGAAATGTTTATTTCGAAAGGAGATTTCATGCCTTTCACAAATGATGATCCGGAAAAACTCTCAAGAATTGAGATTATGCTGATGAAGGAAATGGGCCCGGACGGCCGCATAATGGTTCGCAGTATAGACAAAATCCACGCTCGTACGGGTCTGAATTACGCGATACTTTCCGAGATGGCCCGCAGATTACAGAAAAGGAATCATCAGCGGGCCACGGCCTGAAGTGTGGATTGCCAATTTCTTGCACCGGCCCCTTTCGTCAGAAAGGGGCCTTTTTGTTTCGTATGGTGGCTGATTTATTCTCAGGAAATACAAAGAGAGGAACAATAACCCTATGGTCTCGTCTCGGCACCAGGTAATCTATCATCAACGTACACAAGTCTACCTGTCGCCAGTGCATCAAGGTAATTGACGCCGGGTAGGGTCATGATATAGGCTATATCTAGAGACGTAAATTTGAACTATTGAGAGGAAGAAGATCATGGGAGCCAAAAAAATCTTGATGCTGGTTGGGGATTACGTTGAGGATTACGAGGTTATGGTACCGTTTCAGGCATTGTTAATGCTAGGGTATGTCGTTCACGCAGTCTGCCCTGACAAGAAGGCCGGTGACATCGTACGGACTGCAATACACGACTTTGAAGGTGACCAGACCTACACTGAGAAACGCGGCCATAACTTCACATTAAACGCTACATTCGCCGACATACTAGTGGACGATTACGACGCTCTTGTAATTCCGGGAGGTCGCGCTCCTGAATATATCAGATTGAATGACAAGGTGCTCACCGCAGTACGTCATTTTGCAGAGAAACAAAAGCCAATAGCCTCTATCTGCCACGGAGCGCAAGTGCTGGCGGCAGCCGGGGTGCTCAAGGGCAAATCCTGCTCAGCCTATCCTGCGGTGAGTCCTGATGTGAACTGTGCTGGCGGCAAATGGGTCGACATCCCTTTGGATAAGGCCTACGTAGACGGTAACCTGGTAACAGCGCCTGCTTGGCCAGCCCACCCTGATTGGCTCGCCAAGTTCGTACAGGTTCTAGGGGCGAAAATAGAGCTGTAACGGTATCACAAATATCCGCCTGTACTTACTCTTCTGACTCTGTCGTTGCAACCTGCACCCTCAACCACCTCGACAGGGGTCGAACACACACGTGGGGATGAATCATTCCCTGGTAGGGAATCATATTCTAACGTCCGTGTTCCCCACATGTGTGTGGATGAAACCTCATCAGTTTCGTAATACAGTGGGATTGAACCCTCCATTACTAATATTAAATAGAAATTTCTTAGCTCCGCCCAAAGTCGCACAAGGCATATTTGGAATGCCAGGTGATATGAATGTGTGACCGTCATCCGCAATCCATGCCCTCTCTCTCCTTGAAAGGACGAGACAGACTCGGAGATGCTTTTTCCTAGATCTACTGCAACATCTCCGTGTTCTAAGGTCCAAGAGCTATTTGTAGGGATTTCGTTGTAACCGGCTGGTGAAGTCAATCAGGGAATCAAAAAATTCTTAGATTGATGGAACATCGTAATTTTTCTAAATCTTGTCAAATCTTCCGAGTCGTTTCAGTTTGTATGCATGAGCCTGTCCCATCTTTACTCATCTTCTGGGTACTGTTCCGGGTTGGGACCAATGGCTTGGACTACTCTTGGATAGGAGATGTCCGTCTCAGGTGTCTTGATACCTCGCCCTTTACGGATTTCGAATGTCCAGTTATCACCCAAATCGAAAATATAGTAGAGTCTCTTCCTGTCCAGAGGATAGATCCTTCTTAGCATGATATGAAAGAAGTCCTCTTCCCGCTCCTCCCATTCCTCTTTATCGGACAGCCATTGCTTTTGCACCCACGGAGACGCACTGTTGGCAGTGTATAAATCGAAGAGATGGTCTTGCTCAAAACTCACCGAATTCAGGATTGCCTGACTCAGGTCGTAGAGACACGCATTCTCATCTATCTCAATCACCCGGATACATTGGTCCTCCAAGCTCTGCCCTCTCATGCACTCAACTGTCAGCGTTAGAATCACCTGTAAACCTCTATCAATAAGCTGTGGCCAACTCTCCAAAAAGAGAACCCATTAGCCCTGGCAGATCCCTCTGCTGGGGGTTTTTTTATGAAGAGAGGGGTCAGGAGCCCATGCTTCAGAGGAGGAAGATGCGGAAAGCTTGAATTGTGTGGGTGTCGAAACGACCAGAGAGTCTGCGGATTTGCTCGGACACATTTTTCGGTATGGCGCAAAGAAAACTCATCATCGGACCCCTTTGCCATCCGAGGTCATCGACCTGCGTGCGCCTACTAGTTTGCTGTATTGCTTTCAAATAATTAAGTAAAGCCCTGTCAACATGTTTCTGAAGTGGACCACCAACAGACTTGATTTTTTCATAATCTTCTTTTGTGACAGTAATGGTCACGAGTTCTCGCTTTGAAGGTTGACCACTCTCACACCTTCGAACATTAATCGGCCCAAGTTCAGTGTTAATGCGCCTGGGGTCAACGTCAGAGGAAACTGTATTCGTTGTTGATAAAATGGACATAAATCCTCACCTGTATCACTCTAACTATCTCCCCTTGAATAGTCAAGCAGAATTAGTTAATCGCCTTTAGCAGGTGCAGTAAATGAAGGAAAGAAGATATGAAACATTGACCTTATAGTTGTTAAGTGATATTTTACAACGTTTTGAGCTATTTGAAATGGAACGCATCGGTTTTTTGGAAAGGTTGTCCAGCAGCAGGATTGTTTCATAATTACGGAGAAAGCAACGCCGCTGGGATGTTTGACAGAGGAACTCGGCATGGATTGTTCTCGCAGAAAATTCCTTGCTTCAATGGTTGGATTTTCTGTCAGCAGTGTTGCGGATCCCTCCCCCTTAGAAAAGCTGCTATCATTGCTTTCCAGAATTAATCCTCAGAGCTTTTCAGAAAACTATGAGAGCTTATCCATTGATTCTTTGCTAGACGGTAGTGGTGGTAACTCTTTAGGTTCGCGAAAGAATCATCAAATTCTGTTCCTAACTTTTGATGACGGCCCCCAACCTTGTACCAGCAAGATTTTAAAGGCCTTAACCTCGACACGGCACAGGGCAACATTCTTTGTCATCGGCCGGAATCTTACGAACCCACCTCTGAGAGAAATAGCGATTGAGGCACTACGACAAGGCCATCAAATAGGCAATCATTCCTATAGCCATCCTGATTTTTCGACGATTTCTGTAAAACGGGCCGAACGTGAGATTATAGAGACCCATGGACTGATTCTGGATTTGTACGCTGATGCAGGGATGGAACTGAGTACCAAGAAGCTATTTTTCAGATTCCCCTATGGTGTTACCGGCTCAAGTTCAAACATCAAGACCTGTAAGAAAACTCTCGCAGAACTCAATTATTGTATAGCCAATTGGGATTTGGACACCAACGATTGGCAAATAGAATTCGCTGGGGTTCGGTTCGGTCAATCAAGACTTGCCACTGTAATACGCCGAGCGAAACTACAGGACGTGGTCCTGTTACACGACCGTAACCAAACAGCAATTCTCCTACCGTCAATGTTAACTGCTCTGGATTACAAGAGCCTTTTATCATTTCCTCTTTCCTGGTACCCGACGGAAAAGATTCTCCGAGCGTGAATCATGTCGCTGAGGGGGGACGCCAGACTGACCAAAAGACTGCTGAATGTCAGGTGCATTGATGAGTCATCGTGCTTGAGAACCAACTATAATAGATGAATTCGCTACCTTGAATATGACCCACAAGGTCAAGGAAAGCGAGACAGATGTGGAAAAGCAACAATTTAGAGTGGATATCCCGGAATTCTATATATGGCAGTGCTGAACAGTTTTTGAAATTCTTCTGACCAATTGAGAACCGTGCTGGCACATTGGGGTCAAATGCTTATAGCCGGTCTTGTGTCCGGCTGAGAGACAGGGGTTCAAATTAATAGTTTCCTCCATACTCGGTGACTCCTGCCATCTCGCTTAACCTCACCCGCTGCGTCCCTATAGCGGGTTTGGCTTTTATGTGACTAGGGATTCTAATCACCTCCACCATTAGATTGTGACTATTGTCAAAGGCCTCTAGAGGCATGGTAGGACAAAAACCAACGCCCGTAGGTCAGATGTACAAAGATTTCTTGATTGGGCACAAATGGTTACTCCCACCCCGAACAAAAAGTTGACATCTCGAAGAATTGAAAGTAATACTCCTGCGCAAAATATTTTGTTAAAAAAAAGCGCTTTGTTACCCTGGTCATTGCCACCAGTAAAGTGGCGTTTTCCTAAACCACCGGCAACCTTCCCAAACAGGCGGCTAATGTATGAAAGAGCTGGTTGCGTCTATCTATGGTGTCCGTCTGTCAAAAACTCGACTATTGTTTATTGCCCGAACTTGGCCTGAGGTACCCATGAGATGACCAGAGTCTTCATGTCAGTCATAGTGATAGGGTTCGTCATCATTATCGTGTCCGGCACGAGTGTCGCTGAGGGACAAGATAAGAATAACGCCTTGATGAACGCTGCTGGTATCGGCAAAGCAGAAGAAGTCCAACGTCTCTTGAATGAAGGAGCCGATGTCAACGCCAAGGACGAGTATGGCAGTACCGCGTTGATGAAGGCATTGGAGTTTGGTCACCTTGAAATCGTAAAGGTACTTCTTGATAGAGGGGCTGATGTCAACGCTAAGGACGAGCATCACGGTACGGCTCTGATAAGGGCTTCTATGTTGGGCCACCTTGAAGTAGTGAAGCTTCTTCTCGATAAAGGAGCCGATGTGAACGCTCGGCAGAAGTTTAGCACGCCATCTGGCATGACAGCGCTGATATGGGCTTCTGAAGGAGGTTATCCTGAAGTGGTGAGAGTCCTTCTGGATACAGGCGCCGATGTAAACGCCAAGCACTGTTATGGGGGAACCGCGCTGATGGAGGCTGCTTGGACCGGTTCCCTCGAGGTGGTGAAAATCCTTCTCGAAAAAGGCGCGGATGTAAACGCTAAGGACAATCACCACAAGACGGCGCTGATGCTGGCTTGTGACAAAGATAACCTTGAAATAGTGAAAGTCTTCGAGACGCACAGAGCGGAGGATACAGTTAGTCTTGGCGGAGGCATTAGAGGACGTGAATTGAAGCCAAACCCCTTTTTATCAGCACTATGGTGATTCCTCTGAGGCTGGTATCAAATTATTCCAGTAATCAAGAAAATTGTTATATTGCCACGAAATGCATTTCCTTTATTTTGGTAACATATTGTGGACTAAATGATTCCCCCTGCGATGAAAAAACTTCATTAAATATCGGTCTTAGTGCTTTGAATAAGCCTCAAATTTTTTTGCCTCATACCCCCTCTTTTTGTTTGACTTTCCCAAACACGATTCAGTAAACTAAAAATGGGTTTAGGCATACCTCTCCAACAACAGACCAGAGCTAGTTTTGTGAATCAGGTGTGCCTTCAATTCTAATCTTATTAGATTGTTAAGACTCTTGTTTTTCATCAAGTCTTGATTCATTCGGAGGGAGTGAATTGGTGGATAAGAGCATATTACGTCTTGGAAAACCCGCATTCCTTGTATTCATTTTTCTCACTATACCCATCGTGGTTCCAGCCGATGACATCAAGTCATCGTCAGTCACAGTAGCAAGCGTTGGACCGCAAAAGGACAATAGTGATTTTGAAAAATCTTTTGATGACTATGCACCCATTCCCGAATGGCTCTCGTCGGTCCTCAACTGGCTGCCACCTGAGAATCGTAATAGTACAGCTACGCTTGAAGAGGAATACCTAGACAAAAACATCGGTGAAGCCTCCACGTGCCCAAAAGAACCGGAACGTCAGGGAATGTGCTTGGAAGACATCCCTCCGCTGTACACGTCCCCCAAAATTGGCGGCGAAGGGATTTGGGTGAGCACAGGCACCCCGGATAGCGAAAATGGAAGGCCCCTCGTATACAAAACAGTGTACCGTCCTAGCGTGGACTTTCCCAATACTGTTGTTTATATGACCGTTTTTGACATGAGCCGGCTCCAAGTCCGACTCTATATTGGCCAGAGTGAGCCGGGTATTTACAAGATTTCGGCGAAAACTCAACAACAGGAACCTACCTCAAAAATAGTAGCCATCACCAATGCCATGTGGATGCAACGGCACTCGAAGGGAGCAGGAGCAATATGCAGGGGTAAGGTTATCTATCCGATGGTTCCAGGGATGGCCACTCTGGTCGTATATCAGGATGACTCGGTCGATGTGCTTGAATGGACCAACGAGATTCCGTTGTCATACGTTAAAGACGCTCGCCAACTCAGCTATCTTATTTTAAAAAACGGCAAGGTCGTTAATGAGGTGTTAAAGAACGGAAAATTTACTGACTCGGAAATAGGCATGGGTGAAACATTGATTGATAAGGGTGGTGCCAGGACCATACACAGGGAATATTGGTTCCTGGCAAATAGAGGACCGCGTTTGGTATCCGGGATGATGGCAACCTTGTGTTTGTCGTGGGGCATCATGTAAGCACCAAAGACCTAGCCAGGGCCTTAGCCCTCGCAGGGTGCAAACGGGCTATTCACGGTGACGCTAATATGCATAACGTTGTATGCAATTTTTATTTCCGGGATGAAAACGATGACATCGTAAAACGAGACAAGCTCTCTCCAGAGCAACTCGAGTACACTTTGAACCGATATGATAAGGGATACACTAAAGATTACTTTGCATTTTACGAAAAATAGGACTGTGGAGGCATAGAAACGAAAAGCACTCTCAATCTAGGACACTGGCGCCATGGAATAGCATCTGCTGAGAGTGCCTGTAGATTCTTGGAATTTAATTGACACAACCGGTCTTGGCGATACGGTCAGAGATGCAGACCAAAATAAGAATGTCAGGATCCCTGTTTCTTCGAGACGGCCCTTTGTTGGGCCACCGAGTCAACAAGCTAAAAGGACTTCGCTACTCAACGGTCTATATGGCAGGTCCCGACCATAGCGAACGCTATCTATTGACTGCTAGTAGACGATCCTTTTGACTTACTCGTTTTTCCGGACGGTTTGGGGGGGCATTCCTTGTCCTTGGCTTTTGTTGCTTCGTCCTTGGTCTTGAATGGGCCCGCGATGGTAGCAGGCGTTTTTTCTTTGGCCTTTATCACCTTACAAACGCCATTCTTGTCCTTGATGACGAAAAAACTATCTTCTGCGGCAAAAGCAGTTACCGTCGTCAGGACAAAAATCATGGCTATGAACAAACCTACTAAGCGTCTCAATTGCATGGGGGCCTCCGATGGATGAAGTTTTATTAACGATAACACGAATCTGACTTGGTTAAAAGCAATTTCATCAAGGAATCACATGGAGGATGATGGCAAAGAATCGCAGTTTTGGTTTCAAGAAAAGCGAAATCTTTAAAAAGAGCTGCTGACCAATGAGTGAGTTGTTTTGAAAAACTATTCTTGAGAGGCTTTCCGAGAGCCGCCGCTTAATGAGAGGTATTCTGTAACACATCAAGTTTTTCACGCAACCCTTACTGTTGCTTGCCTCATACCCCCATGACTGGAACCGCTCATGAGAGGCTGTCCTCCCGGTTGTGACACACGCTATGCATCAAAAGGATGCGTCAAGATGAAAACTCTCAGCGTTTTCGCGTTAAGCATGATTTTCCTATACGGTTGCGGCGATTCCTATGAACTCAACACGTTAGGCCTCAAGTACCTCAAGGGGGATGGGGTCACTCGGGACTACGCGCGAGCGCTAAAATATTTTTCCCAAGCAGCAAAGCGGGGTGTGACCGATGCCCAAAAGAACATTGGAGACATGTACGAAAATGGCCTGGGTGTAAGACTGGACTACGCTCAAGCGGTCAGTTGGTACCGGAGAGCTGCCGAACAAGGGCTCGTTGAGGCGCAAAGCAAGCTAGGCGGCTACTACTACGAAGGTAAGGGAATTCAGAAGGATGATACAGAGGCTTTCAGGTGGTGCCTCAAGGCTGCTGGACAAGGACTCCCTGAAGCCCAAAATGACGTGGGAAGGTACTACGTACAGGGCAGAGGGATACAGCAGGATTGTGCAGAGGCCATGAAGTGGTTCTACAAAGCTGCTGAGCAAAATTATGCCAAAGCCCAGAACAGTATCGGTTGGATGTTTTATAAAGGTTATGGGGTTAACAAAGATGTCACAGAAGCAATGAAATGGTTCCGTAGATCTGGTGAACAAGGGTATGCGCCGGCTTGGAACAATATGGGCTTGCTGTACGTGACAGGTGAAGGATTACCAACAGACTTCCGAGAAGCAATGAAGTGGTTCCGAAGAGCCGCTAACCAGGGGTATGCATCGGCCCAAAACAACGTGGGTTTACTCTATTTCAGAGGTGAAGGAGTACAAATAGACTTCACAGAAGCAATGAAATGGTTTCTTAGAGCCGCTGAACAAGGACATGCATCGGCTCAGAACAATGTTGGCGCGATGTATCTCAATGGTGACGGAGTCAATATAGACTTCATAGAAGCAATGAAATGGTTCCGTAGATCTGCTGAACAAGGTTTTGCATTGGCTCAGAATAACGTCGGTGTCATGTATCTCAGCGGAGAAGGAGTACCAGTAGACTTCACAGCAGCAATGAAATGGTTCCGTAAAGCTGCCGACCAAGGCGAAGCGTGGGCTCAAAACAACATCGGCTGGATGTATCAAAACGGTCAGGGTGTGGAAACGGATTACGAGGAAGCGGTGAAGTGGTTCAGAGCAGCGACAGATATGGGGCAGGAAAAGGCCAAAATTAAGGCTGAAGGAAATCAAAAGAGATTGTCAGGCCTGCGACCAGAGTTCTGACCTGTAGGTTAGACAACTGGTCAAGAGCCGTGCGCTTTGAAAAGAGATGAGTTCAACTGGTTGTCGCCAATGCTTCCGGTTACTCTGTCATTGAGATTCTTCCCCGTCTGCATGCACTGAAAATTGTGACCAGAAGAAATTCAATGGGAAGATTGCAAAACAATCGGACCATTGCTCTCCCGAACAGCCCTGAGGAGCCTGGCAATGTCAAGAGCTATTGTCGCTGGAGCGGTGGGTTCTATCATTATCCTTTTAACCGGCACGAGTGTCCTTGAGGCAGAACAGACGTATGAGACCTTAATACGCGCTGCTTCGGCAGGCAATTTGACTGGAGTCCAACGCCTTTTGAATGCCGGAGCAAATGTTGATGCTAGGAATGAGCAATGCAGCGCAGCATTAGTGGAGGCTTCTGAACAAAAACGTCTAGAGGCGCTCGACCATGTCCTCTACAGACAAGCGTCTATTAGTACCAAGGACCTGTACAAAAGGACACCATTGATGGAGGCCGCTAACCGGGGCCACCTTGAAGTGGTAAAACTTCTACTTGCCAGAGGAGCGGACCCTAATATTAGGGACATGGCTGGGCATACAGCATTGATGCTGGCTTCTCGGGGAGGTCATCTTGAAGTGGTAAAGGTTCTTCTTGATAGAGGAGCGGACGTTGACCTCAAGAACATCGACGATGATACAGTGCTGATGGAGACTTGTTGGAAAGGCCATCGTGAACTGGTAGAGGTTCTTATCACCAGTGGGGCAGACGTTAATGCTCAGGATGAGTACGGTTGGACCGCTTTGCTGGTCGCCTCTCAGAGAGGTGACCTTGAACTGGTAAAGGTTCTTCTTGATAACGGGGCGGATGTTAATACAAAGAGCATTGACGGCTACACACCCCTGATGGCCTCGGGCAACCATGAAGTGGCAAGGCTTCTTCTTGATAATGGAGCGGACGTCAATATTCAGAGCAAGGGCGGCCATACAGCACTGACGATGGCTTCTAAGGCAGGTATGGTTCAAAGGGTAAGAGTTTTTCTTGATAGAGGGGCCGATATTAATGTTAGGAATCAGGCCGGTCAGACAGCACTGTGGTTGGCTTCAAAGCAAGGGCATCATGAGGTCGTAACTCTCCTAAAAGCTTATGGAGCGAAACAATAATGGGGTAACACGGTGTTCAGATATAGCTGGTTCGGAGAATTTGGCGATTACTTGAATGGCAGAGAACCTGATAGCCAAAATGTGTACAATATGTAGATCATGGTGAAGGTGAAAACTCTCGCTGGCACCAAGGCCGAGGCGTATCGAATCGAAAGAGCAATTGTGACAGCGATTGGTTCCGGAGACCATGAATTCCTGGATGCAGCTTCTCGTAGCGTGTGCATGAAGCTTTTTAGAAACCAGCAATTGGAGCTGCCACCAGGGCTTTGCAGGACCGTTGTCCCAACGGAGGAACCGACCCTATGGAAGGCTGCGGAAAAAGTTTTTAAATACCCTGAAATTAGAAAATGCTCCAACCTTTCTTGTCTCCTGGGGACCGCCGGGATCCTGCAACGTCCTGTCCACGGACCAGATGATTGTGAGATCGAGTAATATCAAGGAAGTTTCTCAACAAAATCCCGCCATCTGGTTTTTTCTGGAACCAATATTCGGTATGAGCCTGCACGCCATAAGCCGGCCTAGTGGGGTGTCTGATGATCTGATGTGGGCAGAGCTTGTTCTCTGCAAGACTGATAAAGCCAGGGGGCAAACTCTTCACTTCATCATAATGATGCTCGACTAGGTTAAGGATCTTTTTCATACCACAAAATAGAGGGTCATCCTGCACCACATCAATGTCCTGCCTCCCTCGTTCCGTTGGATTGTGCCCGTAGGAAAAACAATCATCCTCTCCACCTCGGATGGGTCCGACTCTTCCTCCGAATGCTAGGGCAAGTGCCTGATGTCCCCCGCAAATGCCTATAACCGGAATCTGCATTTCCTCAACCATGACCTTGAGTGATGCAAAGAAATTTTGCAGGTCACTCCCATTCTTGCCCTTGTAGCGGCACCACGGAATCCCGTTTGGACTCAGGGCGAGAAAAGACGGTTTGATACGAGCCATATTCTCTACGGTAACGTCTTTGTACGCCATGATGATTCCTTGCCCTTCGGCACCTGCTCTCACGAGTTTGTCTCGTACGATTCCTGCATGCTTGGTCGGTCCAGTGAATAGGTTGACGACAACCCAGATAGAAGAAACTTCGAGGGGCTTCTGTGGTGAGGGTCTGTTAGTGATTATCGGTTGAGCCTCATCCTCGGTCGCTTGAGATTGACCAATTCCCAAAAACACTAATGGCAGCAAGATTAAGAGGATAAACCATCGGCAAAGTCGCATCTTCAAATACCCTCCCACTCAAGCAAAAAATTAATAATGTTCTAATTTGACACAAAATTAGCGTAAGAGTAAAGAAAAATCGTATCCGTTCAGGGGAGGCAAGCAGCTTTCTTCAGACAGACTTTTTGGCTAGTACTCTAATTTGTATTTCTACAAATTATTGTCTGGCTCCATAAGCAGTCAGGAGATGCACCACTTCAAGACGACCTGCTGTAGAAGCCAACCTCAGTGCTGTCATATCGCCCTTGTTCTTGACATTAACGTCCGCTCCTCTATCAAGAAGAACCTTTACCACCTCAAGATGACCTCCCCGAGAAGCCTCCATCAGTGCTGTATTGCTGTTATAGCCTTTAGCATTAACATCCGCCCCTCTATCAAGAAGAAGTCTTACCACCTCAAGGTGACCACTCCCAGCAGCCTTCTTCAGTGCTGTACCGCCATCCTTGGTCCTAATATTAAAGTTCGCTCCTCTATCAAGAAGGACTTTTACCACCTCAAGGTCGCCTCCCTGAGAAGCCATCATCAAAGCCGTAAACCCATCATCGGTCTTAACGTTAACGTCCGCTCGTCTATCAAGAAGGACCTTTACCACCTCAAGATGACCTTCCCAAGAAGCCTTCATCAGTGCTGTAGCGCCGTCAATGTCGTTCTTAGTGTTAACGCTCGCCCCCTTATCAAGAAGGACCTTTACCACCTCAAGATGACCTACCCAAGAAGCCTTCATCAAAGCTGTAGACCGCTCATTCTTAGCATTAACGTTCGCCCGTCTATCAAGAAGAACCTTTACCACTTCAAGATGACCTTTCTCAGAAGCCCCCATTAATGCTGTGCTGTCTTCCTCATTCTTGGCATTAACCTTCGCTCCTATACTCAAAAGACGGTTGACTTCAACCAAATTGCCTTCAGTAGCAGCTTGTATCAAGGCGTCGTTTTTGTCTTCTGCCTTAACGGTACTCGTACCAGTCAGAAGGATAATGACCAAGCCAGTCACCAACGCTACAATCATTTTGGGCATTTCTAATCTCCTCAGAATTGTTTTATAATGTTTCAGTTCTATTGGTACAGAATGTAGAACAAAACGGTGCTGGTTAAAAAGGTTTTTTGAGAGATTTATAAGATTTAGCGGGATGGGTTCTGAGTTCGTGCACCATTATCACCACTGACCTAAATGACCTCCTGAGCCCGATTCATGACCGGATGCCTGTGATTCTTAAAAATAAGGACTATGCTTTATGGCTGGACCCCATAGCAAAGCGGGAAATATTGCAACCGCTCCTGATTCCGTATCCTTCTGAGGAAATGAACTCTTACCCGGTAAGCCAAAAGGTAAATAAGGCAACCCACGACAGCCCGGATTGTATTGAGCCAATGTTTCAGGAAGGTTCTGAATCGAAAAGTCTGCTGTCTTGACGCGCATGGGCTTTTTCTATACGCCCATTCCCGAGGGGTTCTCGTCGGTCCTCAACTGGCTGCCGCCTAAAAATCGTAACAATAGTACTGCGCTTGAAGAGGAATACCTGGACAAAGGAATCGGTGAAAGTTTAACCAGCCCCAAAAGAACCCGAACCTCATGGAATGTGCTTGCAAGACATACCTCCGCTGTATACGTCCCCCGAAATCGACGGCGAAGGGATTTGGGTGAGCACAGGCACCCCGGATGGCCAGGATGGAAAGCCTCTCGTATACAAAACAGTTTATCGTCCTAGCGTGGACTTTCCCAATACTGTCGTTTATATGGCCGTTTTTGACATGAGCCGGCTCAAAGTCCGACTCTTTATTGGCCGGAATGAACCGGGTATTTACAAGATTTCGGCCACAAGTCCACAGGAACCCCTCTCAAGAATAGTAGCCATTACCAATGCCATGTGGATGATAGCTGGTCTGAAAAAATTGGACAATTCCATGAGCGCAAGAACCACCACAAAACCTCGAGGATAGGCAAACAGCACATACCGAGTGACACCGCCCCAGGATGTACACGACCCATTTGGGATTAA
>Ga0247840_10000502_pt1 | contig 80594 bp, 64 predicted proteins | sample LaCruzMarch2015__FD_192404 | JGI IMG/M metagenome (GOLD analysis project Ga0247840, IMG submission 192404) | Freshwater microbial communities from meromictic Lake La Cruz, Castile-La Mancha, Spain - LaCruzMarch2015_17m | ecosystem: Environmental > Aquatic > Freshwater > Lake | place: Spain... | reverse complement strand
CCCTCTACCCGAAAGTATCCAGGGACAGAACGGTGCGCTTACAAGTGGACAACGGCAAATTCGAAAGGGGGCGCAGGCACAACGTGAATATCGTGCCGAGAGTGACCCACATGGAGAAACTGGTTAGGCGCCCCAATTTGTTTTTTGGCGCTTTTCCAGAATTACAGGCAAAAGGGAAAGACGGTGGCATGAATAGATTCTGGTGCTACGCGCACCCCGACAGCCAGCCGCTCCTTGACCTGTTTTACGAGAGCATTGCCCGCGAAGTTGAAAGCGACCGGCTCTGTATCTGGCCGACCGAGGGCGTTGGCGAGGGCGGTGGCCCTTGCTACTGCAATGCGTGCAAGGGCGATACGCGCGGGTTTTTCATCAATGAGACCGAGCATATAATCCATGCCTGGAGGAAGGCCCAGGCCATCCGGCCATCACTGAAGCTGGGTCTTATCACAACGCAAGGAACATATCCCTATAACGATGACGTTCTCAAACATATCCCGAAAGAGGTGAGGATCGATCTGTATGGCGGTTCGGGGCCGGGCGACACGTACCTTACGGACAACGACAAGCCCTTGCTCGACGGCTACCCGGTGGCCGAATGGCGCCGCCAGGGCTATCGGATCGGTGTTGTCCCAGTTTTGGCGCTCTCCGGTCTTGACTGCATGTATATGTTTTTCCCGTTCGCAACACCCGCCCTGGTGAAGACGCGCATGGTGGAGTTCGCGGACAAGGGCTTGGAAGCCGTGATCGCGTATCTGCCATTTTTTTCCCTGAACACCGAGGCCCTAGCCGAGTTCGCCTGGAACGCACATGGCCGCACTCCCGAGGAGTTCACCGTGTCCTGGGCAACGCGGAAAGGGCTAAGGGACCCGGAACTTGCGGGAAGGATCATATGCATGCTTGAACAGCCGGCTGTGGCGCTCAGCATGAACATGCGGGCGAAGACAATGGAAAGGTGCGCCCAGTCGGTTGCCTGCCGGATGCTCGGTGTAAAGGCGCCATGGTCGCCGCGTTACGACATGCTTCGTGGGTTCGAGGCGCGAATCCGGATCGAGGGTTCCGGACGCACGCTGCACGAGGAGGTCATCCGCGTGCTGAAGACATGCAATGAGGCGGTTGATCTGTGCGGGAAATTGGGCGACGAGGAACTGACCACCAGCGCGCTCCTCCTGGCGCAGTGGATTACCATTATAGAGCGTTATACATTATTCCTGGAGCATAAGCAGGATGCGGAGTTCGCTCAGAAAATCAAGGCCGACATCGTGCCTCTGATATCCGAATTGCCCGAGGTGTGGGAGAACTGGATCGCAACCCAAGGGCTCGAAAAGTACGGCCAACCCGACCTTCCCGGGAAATCGCGGTCTGACCTGGACGTGGTCATGAAGGAGTTAAACCAGTTGAACCCGGATTGATTTGAACAAAATCTCGTGACGGTATTCAAGAAAGTAGACGGGGGCTATCTTTATGAAATAGCCTTCCCGAAGGTCTATCTGGCGCCGGCACGACAATCGGATTCGGGCTGTTCCTGAACGATAATGACGGTGGTGCAAGTCCGAAGCGGTCGCTTACGCTGACTCCGGAAGGCACGAGCCCTTATCAGAACCCGAACCAGTGGCCGGTCATGATGTTGGTGGAATGAAAATGTGTAACTCCTCAGAACGTGTGAAAAAATTAGAAAAGATCGCCGAGACGGGGCTCGGCTCCTACATTTCCTCAGCTATTGCGGGCTTTTTCGTAGGAGCGCTGCCCCGCCAGCGCGATGATTTTAATTTTTTCACACCTTCTCAGCCATGGGGGGGCATGTCGGCGGTAGAGCCGGTTTTACACCGGCTTTAGCCGACCACGCCTTAGGCGTGGCAAGCATAAAGCCTGCCCTGCCGCAGGCTAGGGTTTACCCCGCACAGGGCGGGGTTTCTACCCTTGGATAACTGAGCCCTTACAAAATGCGTTTTTTGAAGGATGACAAACAGGAAAATAAGTGTATGATGTTTTGCCACGAAGATGTTGGAGTACCGCATTTTTGCGCGGCCATAAATCGTGGACTTTAACCAGAAAGTGACATCTAAATGACGCCCAGAGAAAATCTCCTTCAGGCCTTATCACAGGGAAATCCCGAGTGGATGCCCGCTTGTGTTCATATTGCCAATGTCAACAATCTTCCCGGATTCCTTCCGCAACATCTTCTTTCCGAGCCCTTGGACCGCTTGGCGATCAGTGAGTTTGTCGGTGGGGATATTCTGTATGAGATTTCCGGCGTGCGTTGTATTCTTGGGGGGGATGTCAAAGATGAAAACGTTACGGAAGAAAATACCCAGCGGCGCACAATTGCCACCTCCTGTGGCACCCTTACGCAGGTGAAGCGGTTTTGTCGAAATCCCACGCCGAAATACAATGATTTGCCTCCAGGTTACGCTTTGCCCGGTCCGATTGTGATTGGTGTGGATACAGAGTATCCTGTGAAATCTTCAGGGGATTACAAAATCCTTCAAAATTATTTCGAAGTCCAAACATTTGAGGTTGATCACGCGTACACCGCAACGGAACAAGCAAGGGTGGGTGACAAGGGGGTCCTTGTCCTGGGGGGCGGCCCTGCCAGTCCCATCTATACCCTCATCCAATATTATGCTGGAATCGAACGTTTTGTCTTTGACCTGTATGATGCTCCTGCTCAAGTTGAACAGGCCATGGCTGTGATGCAAGCAGCGGCCTGCCGTTGGTATGCGACGGCGGCGATGACCACATGCGATGCCATTCGCTGCAGCGAAGACTTGGACACGAAACTCATTTCGCCTGAGATGTTCCGGCAATACGCTGTGCCCGCCTTGCGGGAATACGCTCGGATCTGCCATGAGCACGGCAAGCTTTTCGTTCTCCATATGTGCGGACATATCCGCGATTTGCTTCCGGATATCCGCGCGATTGGAGTTGATGCCCTGCATTGTCTGACGCCTCCGCCAACCGGCAATACGCCGATTGCATATGCGAAGAAAGTGTTGAATCCCCGCACTACCGCCATGGTCCGATTCGACTCTCAGCTTCTCTTGCTGCAAGGGAATAAGGAAAATATCACCACGGCGGTTGCCAAAATATTGCAGGAAGCGGATGGCTGGCGTGGCCTGGTGCTGCTAATCCCGTGCGGCCGCGCATCCCTTTGGAGCGTCCAACTGGTGTTGGAACAGATGCGTCTGCAAGGAAGATGGATCAGTTAAAGATCGAAAGTCAACAGAATCATCCTGGAGTAAGGCCATTAAAAGAATACTTATGTTTCGAATTGGAGTGCTGGGGCTCGTGTTGCTGGCGGCGGCCGGGGCGCAAGCAGCCGGACCCTGGTATGTGGCCACGAACGGCGCGGGATCTCAAAAATGGCCCAATCTGCGATTTGGAGATTCTTCGCTCAAGGCGACAACGGACTTTGAAATCCAAAAGGGCATTTATCATTACCGCGTATACATACCCGTGGGTTATTACGAGAACAAGGCGACCTATTCCCCGTGCCTTTTCATTGCTTCACCGGGAGGCAATGCCGGGATGGGGCATGTTGCCCAACTGTCCGCTTTTTGGCCGGCCTGCTATAGTTCCCCCATGAGTTGCGGCGTCTCCGAAGCCAGAAAACGGTGACCGGACCCCTAACCCGACACCCCCGCAGAAGTGCCATGCGCCCTGTTCGCGACAATATTAAAAATAGATATTGACAAAATATGGTCTTATGTTTATCGTATGTGTATTAGTTTATATTAATGCACTTATTCTTGCTTTTTGATTTGACGGAATGCGGATGAAGAAGGCCATGAAAAAACCGCTGATCTTCAGCATCGACAAGCAATCGTCGGTCCCGATCTACAGCCAAATTGTGGATCAGGCAAAACGCCGTATCGCCGCCGGCGATCTGGTCTCCGGCATTCTGCTCCCCTCGGTAAGGCGCGTGGCAAGGGGCTTACGGGTCAATCCAATGACAATTTCCAAAGCCTATTCCATTCTTGAACGCGAAGGCGTCGCCGAGCGCGTCCCCGGGAAAGGATTAAAGGTGAACGATCGGTCCATTATTACCGCCTATTCGCCGGCGCGGAAGCAAGCAGCGGTCGGGATGGTCTTTAACGGCATTATCTACGCGGCCAATCCGGTCTTCCCTCCTCTTTTGAAGGGAATGAATGAAGCGGCGGAGGTCAAAGGGTATTATCTTCAGCCTTGTCCGGTTAAGGGCGGACAAGTGTTGGCCGGAGAAAATCTGTTTTTTGCTTCCTTGCTGTTGCAGAACGCTTTTGCAGGACTGATCCTTATGAGTCCCTTGAGCATCGCCGATATTTCCGAGTTGAAAAAAAAGAGGATTCCTTTTGTCTCCCAGAACAACCAATATCCCGCACTGAACATTCCCTGCGTGATTAACGATATAGAACAGCAGGTGTCCCAGGCGGCCGGTTGTCTGGTCAGGAAGGGGCATCGTCGGATCGGCCTGGTGACCGGCCCGGCGGCGTATGATTATACAACGGTGGTAACGTCGGGTTTCCGAGTCCGGACGGAGTTTCGGCGTTGCCTGGCGGCTCATGGAATTGCCGGAGAGAGTTGTCCGGTCCGGAACATTCCATGGGACCGGCACAAAGCGTTTGAAGCCGCCCTGGAAATCCTGTCTTTTTCAGACCGGCCGTCGGCACTGATTGTATGCAGCAATTTCCAGACGGAAGGCGTGCTCCGGGCAATCAGGAAAAAAGGCTTGGCGGTTCCCGGCGATATTGAAATCGTTCAGATCATGTCGGAAAACGGGAAAGGATCCCCGGGATTGATTATCCAATCCGATTTATTCGAAATGGGACGGCAGTCGATGCTGATGCTGGATGAGCTGATCCGAAAGGGAAGCGTGGCGCAGAGATGCCGGAAGATTACTTCGCGGGCAATACTGCCAAGCACTGAAAAGAAACGCGCGGCGGGTTAAAAACGAGAAGCCATTCGCACAAGAGTTTCGCGGCGGTGTTTTTTTCCTTTGTGTTTTGTATCGTTTCGTGCCCAGCGGCATCGGCGGATGGATGTGACGATGTTTTGACCAATGGCCTTGTGGATTGATGATATATCACTCATGGAGACAGATAAATCAGGCAAGGAAGACGGCCGGCTAACATTGAAGGCGGAATACATACAGGAGGGTAAGAACATGCAACGGATAAAAGGGGTTTTTATAATTTGGGCGTTGGTTTTTGCCATGGTCGCCGGACAGGGGCTGGCCGAAAAGCTTCGGGACAGCAAGGCGCCCGATGAGACTGAAAAAGAAATTAAAAATATCGGGGATCAGGCCGCGGGGGCAAGAATTCAGGATCCCCAGCTTATCGCTTATTACACCTTTGACAACATTACCAATTGCAGCGCGCCGGATATTTCTTCCCATCAAAGCTGCTTGTTTTCCGACGAAATCACCGTGGTGGCCGGAAGGGCCCGGGATAAACGCGCCGTTCATATTGAACATGCTCCATACTACATAAATCCCGAACACAATTTTAATATGAGCACCAATGGTTTTTCGTTTGAATGCTGGATTCGACGCTATGATAACGGGCAGCGAGGCGGCATGATCGCCAATGTGGACAGCGGATATTATAGCGGTTGGCGAGTGGTATCCATATCACCCAACGGCCCTTTTCAATTCCAGATTGGTCAACCGAAAGGAGCATTCAGCGTATCTTCCAAACCCTGTTCGGATGGTTCCTGGCATCACCTGGCGGCAACTTACGACGGGCAATACAGCGCCATCTTCCTGGACGGCGCCATGTCCTCGCAAAAACTTTTTACCGGCACCGTTTGTTCTGCGGAGTCGCCCATGATCATAGGCAAAGCGGGATCAGGTGTTGGGCAAGCCTGCTTCGATTTGGATGAACTGGCCATTTATCGCCGGGCGCTGTCGCCCGCTGAGGTTGCCCTGCATTACCAATCGGGCGTCAATTCCAACACGCTTTCGGACGCGGATATTATGTTCTCCGTCAGCATTCCGCAGGATTCATACGGCTATTTTCCCTCGAACAGCACCATTCCCCTGACAATCAGTGCCACCAACAGTACGGGTCCGTTTGACGCCCGGATCAGCGTTATGGATTTAGCCGATAACATATTATTTGACAACCAGCTCATTCTCCAGACCAGTTCCAACGGAATTATCGGTAGTTCAACCGAAATATCATGCCCGGCGAAATGCGGGATTTATTGGATCCAGGTATTGATATCCCAGCGTTCCGGCCGTCTGATGAAGGCGATCGAGATTCCCTTTGCGTCGATTGTCAGATTGCCGCCGATCGCCGGCGTGTCTTCCAATTCGCCGTTGGGATTCCAGACATTTAACTCCATGCCTGAAGCGCGGTTTTATGGCAACAAATGGGACCGATTATGGATGGGGGTCGCGGAATGGCCGAACATTGAACGTGAAAAAGGCAAGTATGACTGGACGAAGATTGACCAGGTGGTCAATGAAAACAAGGCCCATGGCACGGAAATATTATACACCATTCACGGATTGCCGCGCTGGGCTGTCGCCCAGTCCAACCTCTACAAATGGAAAGCATGGTCCAGTATTATATTGCCCGAGGACATTAATGATTACTGCAACTTTGTGCGCGCGCTTGTCGCCCGTTATAAAGACTCAGTGCATTACTGGGAAATACTGAACGAACCCAACGGCTGCGACCCGGATGATTATGTTAAATTACTGAAAAATTCATACCAGACCATCAAAGCCGTGGATCCGTCCGCCCAGGTGGTCGGCATTGACGGGTGTCCCGGGTTTGTCGAATGGACGGAAAAAGTGTTGAAAGCCGGGGGTGGTCCCTATTTTGACATCCTCAGTTTTCATAATTACAACTACAACGATCCCAACCTGTGGGCGAAGAAACAACTGATCGAGAAATTAAATGCATTGTCCATCAAATACCTGAGCAATTCCGTGCCGTTATGGAATACGGAATCGGCGTTTCATATGCCCTTCAGGGTCAATCGGCGGCCCATGACCGAGGAGTATTTCCGTTCGGTATATGGTTCCCATATGCCGGGGGGAAAGGATTGGTATGCTGTTTGTGCCGTAGCCATGGCGCCCGAGCATCGGTCGGCATGTTGGGAGGTTCAGGCGACACTTCTGGAATTGGCGGCCGGCATGCAAAAACGATTCGTCCATGCCGGGATGGGGCTTAGCAAGGCGCGCGTTACCGAAAAAGGCGTGGCGCTGGCCGCGCTTTCTACCATCCTGAACGACCAGTATCGTTCAACCCGCCGGCTGGATGTCGGCAGCGACCTGGCAAACGGGGTTCTCATTGAACATGGCAGCAACACCTTAACCGGAGCCATTTGGTCAATGACCACCAACGCCACGCTGGTCTATCTGGATGTGAAGCAGACGAACACCTTTTATGGAATGGATTACCTGGGAAATCGCATCACGTATGATCAGCCCCATAACGGGATTTTAAAAATATCCGTTTCCCAGGAACCACGCTATATTGCCAATCTGCCTCCCGGCACGAAGGGGATACGCCTGATCGATTCCAGTGCGGCCGGCTGCATTCTCGAACCGACCTTTTCACGGGTATATTCCGGATCCATCACGGTCACCAATCCGTTTAATGCCAGGCTGGAGGGGTGCATCACAACCCACCAGCCGGCCTCATGGCATTGCGCCTTAAACCCGGATATCCAGTTGGAGGCCAACCAGGCGATGCGGATCCCCTTTGAGTTGTCATGTCCGAGCAACACTCCCCAAGGTGACTATCCGTGCGCCTTTCTGTTGGAAACAAATCATACGAATGTATGTGAGTATGATTTCATGGTGCAGGTCAAAGATACATACCCGATCTTCCATAAGGACGCCTCGGGCAAGTACTCCCCGTCTAGCGGCCATGAGCATGACGCCGGTTACCGGGCGAACACCCTGGAGCAGGTTGTGGTCGGAAAGCCCAATCTAATGTTTCCCGAGGAATTCCCCCATTGGTCAGGGACCAATGACCTTTCCTATTCGGTCGTCCCGTCCTGGACGGATGACGGCCTGATGTTGGCCATCCATGTTACCGACGATATTATCTGCGCCCCGAGTCCCGAAAATATGCAATCGGCCTATAAGTATGATTGTGTCGAGATATTCCTGTCATGCGATAATATGAGTAATATGATTGACCAAAATTCAATATTAACCCGGAACGATACATATCTTCAATATTTTGTCATGCCCCCCGCATCCTCGGTTGACACAAATTGTGTCTTCATCTTAACAAACGGAAAGTTAAAAGCCCTGGCTGAGATGCGGGTTACCGGGCATCGCACCGCCGGCGGTTATGATATTCAAGCGCATCTCTCCTCGCAGATGTTTACCAATAACGCGTTGCTCCGATTGAACGTGGCGGTTGATGATATGGACCAGTTAAACGTGAAACGGAAGACCCAAATGTTTTTGTTCGGGAAAAGTGACGATACATGGTGCAATCCCCGGGCTTGGGGCAGATTCGTATTAAAACCTTAGTACGCTTCGCGGCGGCGAGCTGCCGCGACACTGCCGCGGGGACTTCCCTTTAACGGCTCAACGGTTGTGATGCCGGCCTTGAATGCGGCGTGCCTGAAATATGGTTCAGCCAATTCCAGCCCGATCCGCATTCTTTTCGGAAGCGATAAAAAAGATGACAAACGGGATAATAAATATATAATAATTCTCTTGCGAAATTGTAGGCGTATCACATTTTTGTACGGCTATAAATGACAAATGATATTGATATGGCGGATTAGTCTGGCGGCGCTTGTGTTGCTGGCGGCGGCCGGGACGCAGGCGGCCGGGCCCTGGTACGTGGCCACGAACGGCGTGGATAGCAACGCCGGAACGAGCTGGGATGTTCCGTATTTAACGATCAGCAACGCGCTGACCAATGCGTCAATACGGGAACCAACCAAGGTTGGATGATCGACGCGGTTGATCTTGAGGGCAGGAAGCGCCTCCGCTATGGGACGGTGGACATTGGCGCCTATGAGCGGATTTACAACGGATCTATTTACACTGTGCACTAATCCGTCAGTTGACGGATTGATCCTGCCTGCCCTGCAGCAGGGTCCTGCTTCACTTCACCGGTTATTTTGTGATTTTGGGACCGGCATGTTCAGATACGGCTCAGGCGGCTCGGCAATCCAGCGGCAGGCCGGCGGCACGCGCAAATTGGCGTTGGACGCCGTCAAATGTTTGACAAGAACGGGCAGCATGACGGCGCAGAGCACGGTCGCGACAATAATAATCACGAGCCATTTTTTTACGGGCGCTTCAAGGGGTTTTAAAGAGGGAACGCTGAATTGTCTTATCTCCGGCAATTTAATTCTATGGATTCTTTTTTTTACAACATCAAGCAGGGCGGCAAAACTGACATTCAGGGACCGGCGCGTTTTTTGAGAAAAGACTTCTTTTTTGTCCGGCCATTCCCGCTCGGCCGGAGAGGGTTCCACCGAACCTTCCAGCGCGCTGAACTGGCCCAGGAGCGGCGCGGGGTCAAGCTGGACGCATTGGGCGTAGAGCTTGATAAACCCCTTTGCATAAATCGGCGCGATCAGTTTATGAAACTCATTATTTTCAATGGCCTCAACATACTGCGTGCTGATTCGCACGGCTTTGGCGACATCGGCGCGGCTCAGTTTTCTTTTTTCGCGCGCCGCTTTTAACTTGTTTCCTATTGTTTCCATTAAATCCCTTGCTGTTGTTCCGGGGCATTTTCAGGAATTTGCGTGTCAAGGTCAATCAAAATCTCGCGTGGGTCTGCGCCGTGCACCGGGCCGACAATGCCCTGTTCCTCAAGTCTATCCATCAGGCGGCCGGCGCGGTTGTAGCCGATTTTCATCCGGCGCTGAAGAAGCGAAACGGAAGCCCGGCGGGTTTCGCGGATGATCTGGACGGCCGCCTGGAGCAGGTCTTCGTCCACGCCATCATCTTCTTCATCAAACGACTCGGCTCCCGCCGATTTTTCAATGCGCTGTTTAATCGCCAGCTCATAGCTTGGCGGACATCTTTTCTTGATGAAATTGACGATCGCGTTGATATCTTCATCGCCCGTCAGGGCGCCCTGCGCGCGCACGAGCTTGCTGGAAGTGGGCTGAAGGAAAAGCATATCGCCGCGGCCGAGAAGCTTGTCGGCGCCGCCGGTGTCAAGAATAGTGCGGCTATCCACCTTTTGCGCCACCTGGAACGAAAGGCGCGCCGGGAAATTGGCCTTGATCGTGCCGGTAATGATGTTCACGGAAGGACGCTGGGTTGCCAGGATCATGTGGATGCCGACGGCCCGCGATAATTGTGCCAGGCGGGCGATATGATTTTCAACGTCGGCCTGGGCAACCATCATCAGGTCGGCCAGTTCATCAATCACAATGACGATATAAGGCAGACGGTCCGGCATTGCTTCCGATACTTCATCGGGTTCCGGTAATTGCGGCAGCATCTCCTGTTCAATCGGACGGGTATTATAACCATGAATATTCCGGACGCCGGTCCGGGCAAATAATTTATATCTCTTTTCCATCTCGGCAATGGCCCAACGCAGGCCGAAGGCCACTTTTTTCGGGTCGGTGATCACCGGCACAATCAGGTGCGGCAACTCATTGTAAGCCGCGAATTCAATTAATTTAGGGTCAATAAGCATAAGGCGCAGTTGGGCAGGAGTGCGGGACATGAGCAGTCCGGCCAGGATTGAGTTCATGCACACTGTTTTGCCCGAACCGGTGGCGCCGGCGATCAAGAGGTGCGGCATGGACGAAAGATCGGGAATAATATCGTTCCCGCCCACGTCTTTGCCCAGGATAATCGGAAGTTCAGCGGTGCTTTTTTTCCATTGTTCACCTTCCAGTATTTCCCGTAAATATACTTTCATGGCCAATGAATTCGGAACTTCAATTCCAACCACTCCCTTGCCGGGAATTGGCGCCTGGACGCGGATAGTGGTGGCCTTCAGGGTCAGGGCAAGGTTGTTGGAAAGCGCGCCGATTTTTTCCACGCGCACTCCCGGCGCGGGCAACAGCTCATAGCGGGTCACAACCGGTCCTTGTTCAACATGCTTAACCTCGCAAGCTATTCCAAATTCCGCGAGAGTTTCCTGTAAAATCTTGGCGGTGGTCTGGTTATCGCCGGGTAATTTGCGGTCCTGATCGTCCGGCAAGGGCTGAAGCAACTCAAGCGGCGGGAGCTGATACCCGTTTTCTTCCGCCAGTTGCGCGTTTTTTTTCTGAACCGCCGCCGCCCGTGCGTCAACGGCAAGCATTTGTTCTTTCAACCGTTTTTCCGCAGGGGCAGAGGGCGCCGGCTTCTTTTCCGCGCTCGGCGCAATCCTTTCCGGCGCCATTACAATCTCAGGCTCGGAGTGAACCGGTTCTTCCGGCAAAACCGCTTTCTCCCGCCGAACCGCTTTTTCAAGCGCCGCGCGTTTTTTCGCAATTTCACGTTCCTCGACGACGATTTTTTCCAATCGGTCCTTGCGCGCATCAAGGGTTGCCCTGATTTTCTCCCGCATCAGCAGAAAAAGACCGGCCATCCGGCCGGCAAAGAACCGAAGACGCGCCAAACCAAAGCACATGACGAACGCCATAATCAGCAAGGCAATCAAAATAACTGTTGCCCCGGTATTCCCGAACAGGGCGGACAATAACTGATCGCCAAAAAGCCAGCCGATCAAACCACCGCTGAAACCGGTCAGATTGAAGCGCGCGGAGATTGATTCCCAGACGGGTGAATTAATCGTAAAAAGCGCGCTGGCCGAGACCAAGGCGGCTGCGCTCCAGATCAGCCATGGCTTAATTGGTTCATCCTGCCGTAAAAGAAGCAATAAGCCCAGACCGGCGCAAACAGCCGGAAGAAGGAGAGTAGAAATGCCGAAAACCATGAGGCTGATGAACACATACCAGGCGCCGACCGGTCCGATATAATTGAACGGCGGATCATTGGGCGGCATATTGAGAAGCGATATATCGCCGCCCCGGTAGGAAACCGTGGCTAAAACCATTAATACGCTGACGGTCAGCAAGGCCAGCCCCCAGAGCTCACGCACTCCTGCTTTTCCGCTGATATTGGCATTATCGTTTGTCGTCATTTTTTAAAAACCACATGCGCAAAAGACGGATCAACCACGGCCGTCACGTTTTTGCCTGCCGGTAAAAAAACAAGAACCGGAAGATCATAAGTGAGCGAAGGATCAAGGTCAACACAGTCAACAAAAACTTTTGGAGCTGTTTTTTTCATCTCTTCAAGATCTTCGGTCTTGCCGGTGAGGACAACATTAACCTGATCGGGGATAGTTTCCACTTTAAAAGCCGATGAGGGCCGGACAACCACTTCAACCGGAATATTGCACAACTCAAGGATGTCATTCTTTACGGCAATCTGCACATTAACCTTTACTTCGGAAGGTTCAATGACCGGCGTCCATGTGTTACTCGGCGGAAGAACCCGGCAACGTTTGACAAATGATTCAATGCGGCCCTCAACATCCACCGGTTCCGTATAGACCCACTCCGTCTGCGCCAGTTGCTGGGCCGGCCCGCGCAATAAAACAAACGCCGGCTCGCAGGTTGTCTTTTCCACCTCCCCGGCAAACGGTTTCCCGACTAGGCGGCTTTTGACCGGCACCGCTTTTTCCGATTCGCGGTCGGTGCTGATTTGAATTATTTCCGGTTCAATCCTGCCCGCCCGCACGCCGCGGACTCCCTTGATATTGTCAAGCTGAAGACGCACATCAAATGAACCGGTCATTGAATTTGTCCGCAAATCCACCAGGATCTTAATCTGCTTGTTGTCAATCAGGCGAATATTTTCCTGCGAACCGCGGAAAGTCACCCGGGCCGAATCGGAAGACTGGCGCAAGACGGCCCAGCCGTCGGCAATTTTTATTTCCACCGGAATATTTGAAATAACGACTTCAAAATTTATCGTCTCGTGGATTGCGTACCAGGAGGCAACCGCCAGCACCAGGGCAAGCAGTTTAAGCCGGATATTATTTAACAGAGCTTCGCGCATATCAATTTCTTTCCGCTCGCCTGGGCGCTCGCCTCGGCGGAGCCTGGCAAGCCTTACGTCTTAGCCTGATCTATTCATGAAAACTTCGTTTTCATTCATAATCATCTCAAAACCAAAGGCTTTGAGATTTCGACGCGCCCAAAAAATCTTTGGGCTTGCTCAAGGTTAACCCTGAGCGAAGGCCTTGTTAAAGGCCGAAGTCGAAGCCCAAAGGGTGGATTATTCACGTCCTGCGTGAATAATCCAGGTTAGCATGCTTGTTCACCTTTATAACATGGCTTATCCAATCTGTAATCTTTGTCAGTCGGCTGACTTTTTTGGGAGGACGCAACAATATGCCCGACAAAAACCGGCGCAGATGGTCGTCGTCAAGGTGTTGAATCAAATGGCCTTTATGCCCGACGGAAATGAAACCGCTTTCCTCGGACACGACCACCACAATGGCGTCAGTTTCATCGGATATGCCGGCCGCCGCCCGGTGGCGGGTGCCGACCGCAAGGCTTAAATCCGGCTGCTGGGACAGGGGGAACGTGCATCTTGCCGCAACGATCCGGTCGCCCGCGATAATAACGCCGCCGTCATGTAAAGGCGTATGAGGGTAAAAGATGGAAGCAAGCAGTTCCGGTGTCACGGCACTGTCCATTTTAACTCCGGTTTCCTGGATGGGGCGCGTGCCGATGGATTGTTCAATCGCAATAAGGGCTCCGATCTGCCGGTTGGCCAGCAGATTGACCGCCTGAACAATCTGGTCAACCAGCGAAGGCGCGCGGGACAAATTGCCGAAAAAATGCTGTTTACCGATCTCGGCCAGGGCGTGGCGTATTTCGGGCTGGAAAATGACCAGCAATGCCACTGCCAGATAAACCGACAATCTTTCCAAAAGCCAGGTCAGGGCTTCCAGGCGGAAGAAACGCGTTGCCGCGCTCAGGATTATGAAAATCATGATCAGCCCGGCCATCATCGGCGCGCCGCGCGTTCCCTGGAGAAAATAAAACACGTAATAAAACGCCGCAGTCAGGCATAGGATCTCAACAATCCCGTTAAAATCAGGCAATATTCCGGCAGTCAGCATTTGACCCTTCTTCGCCTAAAATGGTTTTTAATACCGAGAAAACATCGTGCGATTCCTTAACATCATGAACTCTTATGACGCTTGCGCCATTAAGAAAGCAGTAAGCCAGCGCGCCCAGGCTGGCCGCCAGGCGTTCATTGACGGCGCTTCCCGTGATCTGGCCTAAAAATCGTTTACGGGACAACCCGATAACAACCGGCCGGCCACACTCTCCCAGTTTTTTAATATGGGCAACGAGTTCCACATTATGTTCGGCGGTCTTGCCGAAACCCAGGCCGGGGTCAACTGCCATGGCCTCGTGCGCGATTCCTTCCAAGGTCAAAATATTAATGCGTTCTTTCAAATATCTGCTGACTTCAGTTACAACGGCGTCATACCGGGGATTCGCCTGCATATTTCGCGGTTCGCCTTTTTTATGCATGAGAATCACCCCCGCTTTATACCGTCGCACCACTTCCGGCATGCGTCTATCGGACTCAAGCGCGGATATATCGTTGACAATATGCGCACCCGCTTGCAAAGCCGCTTCCGCAACAGCGCTCTTCTGGGTATCAATGGATATTAACGTGTCCGTCCTGGATTTCAATTCTTCAATAACAGGCAACACGCGCCCCAGTTCAACTCCGGCGTCAACCGGCAAGGATCCCGGCCGCGAGGATTCCCCGCCGACGTCAACAATATCCGCTCCTTCCGCGACCATTTGCAACGCGCGTTTTACGGCCTTATCCTTGTCGGCATATCTTCCGCCGTCGGAAAAGGAATCAGGAGTCACGTTCAAAATACCCATCAGCATAGCACCGGAATTAAAGGTTATTGTCCGCTCCCGGCATTGCCATATGGGATGCGCTTCATTCACGGTATTTGTATCGTGCCTGTCATTCCCGCGCAAGCGGGAATCCAGTTCTAAATTTTTCTGAATCTGGATTCCCATTTTCATGGGAATGACAAATTGCATTTTTTCAGTTTCTCTTATAATGAACTTTTTTCAGCTGAAACTTCCGAAGGAACTGAACCGGCCTGGTCTTCTTTTTTCGGCTCCAATTTCGCCCGCTCTTCTTCGGATAGCAGGCGCCCGTGCTTGACAATTTCTTCAACATCGCGGCCGTCAAGGGTTTCTTTTTCAATCAGAAGGCGCGCAATAAAATCAAGTTTGTCGCGATTCTCGCGGAGAATTCCAATGGCCTTCTGATGACACTCCGTGAGGAGCTTGTTCACTTCCGCGTCAATCCGGCGCGCGGTGTCTTCGCTGAAATCCTGATTGCGGGCGATTTCACGGCCGAGGAAGAGCAATTCTTCCTGCGCGCCGAAAGTCTGCGGGCCCATTTCACTACTCATGCCCCAGTTGCATACCATCAGCCTTGCCAGATGCGTCGCCTGTTTCAGATCATTTCCTGCGCCGGTGGTAATGTCGCCGATAACGAGTTCTTCCGCCGCCCGGCCGCCCATCAGGCCGGTAAGGGCCCCTTTCAGCTTTATTAAGCTTTCCGTGTAGCGGTCCTTTTCGGGAAGCTGCATGGTTGCGCCGAGATAAGCGGTGCCGCGCGGAATGATTGTTATTTTATGCAACGGCTCACTTTTCTCCACCAACTGCAGAACGAGGGCATGACCCGACTCATGGTAGGCCGTCAGCCGTTTCTCTTCTTCATCCAGCACGCGGCTGCGGCGCTCGCGCCCCCAGCGGACTTTGTCGCGTGCTTCCTCAAGGTCGCTATTGTCAACCCCTTTCTTGCCCTGCCGGGAGGCAAGCAGGGCGGCTTCGTTCAGAAGATTCGCAAGATCGGCCCCTGAACAACCGGAAGTGCCGCGCGCCAGGCGTTTGAGATCGGCCTCGGGAGTAAGCGTGAATTTTTTGGCGTGAATTTTGAGAATATCCTCGCGTCCTTCAAGCACCGGCAAATCAATGACGATCTGCCGGTCAAAACGTCCCGTCCGTATCAGCGCCGGATCAAGAACGTCGGGACGGTTGGTGGCGGCGATGATAATCACGCCTTCGCGGCTTTCAAATCCGTCCATTTCTACCAGGAGGGCGTTGAGCGTCTGTTCCCGTTCGTCGTGTCCGCCGCCGATTCCGCTGAACCGGCTGCGGCCCACTGCGTCAATTTCATCAATAAAAATAATGCAGGGCGCGTTCTTTTTGCCCTGCTCAAACATATCCCGCACGCGCGAGGCGCCGACGCCGACGAACATTTCCACAAAATCAGAACCGCTGATGCTGAAAAAGGGAACGTCCGCCTGTCCGGCAATGGCTTTTGCCAGGAGAGTTTTTCCCGTCCCGGGCGGCCCCATTAAAAGAACGCCCTTGGGCATTTGTCCGCCGAGCGATTGGAATTTCTTCGGGTCTTTCAGGAATTCAACGATTTCCTCAACCTCCTCCTTGGCTTCATTGATGCCGGCCACTTCCTGGAAAGTTATTTTATTGCGGTCGCGGGTCAGCAGTCGCGCGCGGCTTTTGCCGAAACTGAGCGCCCCGGACCCGACCGATTTCATCTGGCGCATAAAAAAGAAATAAAGCAGCCCCAGAACCAGCAGAAAGGGAAGGGCGCCCTGCACCAACTGCCAGAAATCAAGCTTGGGGCGGTTGAAAGAAAAGGGAACTCCGTTTTTTTGGAGCCATGCGGGCAAACCGTCGGTTACGACAACATCAACCCTGAATTCGCGCGGCCGGCTTGTTTTCTGGTCCAGGGCCGTCATTTCACCCCGGATATACTGCGCGCCGGAAGTTTCCGTGACGATTTTGCATTTGCGGATTTTGCCGGTTTCAACCAGTTGAACGAAATCGGGATTGTATTTCAAATCCTCCTCCGCGTCCCGGCCGTTGCGTAAAAGATTGAAGGAGAAAAGAAGGAAGAGGGCGAAAAGGAGCCAGAGGCTCACCGTTCGCAGGGAGATGGAGGTGCGATCATCATCGCCGCGCTGTGGTTTGGTGTTTTGACTTGGGCTTTGCATATTTTATTCAACTCTCCAAAATTAAATCGGATCCTATCATAACGCAATTAAATATACAACCAGCTTTCTATATTTTTGTGAAGTCAGCCGTGTTTTCATGGGAAGGTCGGCGAAGTAGGCTTCCGCCGTCGCCTAAGGGCTATGGCGAGACACGTGCCGCAGAAGTCTTCACTGAACGGATACCTTTGAAATAAGAGCGTCGAGCTCGATTTCAAAAAGCAGGGCGCCCCGGCACATGTCGGTAAAGGCGACCGCCAGATGTGAACCGGGAATTTTATGTTTCTGACAATACTCTTCAAAATATTTCAGATAATCCGGATGTTTGAAATAAACCCTTCCGCGGAAAATACTTTTCCAATCCATTTTACGGGATTGGAGCAGGGCCTCCGCGACACGCATTGTAAGATCAATTTGCGAAACAACATCATCAAGAAAAGCAGTTTCCCCATCTTTGCTTATGCTCGCCGTGCCGGAAATAAGCAGGCAGCGGTGGGTGGGATATTCAAGTTCTATGGCGCGGCTGAATGAGCTTTTGTAGTTAAGCGCTGATTCCTGCATGGGCGAGGGGACGGCCTGAATTTTGACCTGGCCGTTTTTTGGCTGGACCGCAAAAACATTTCCTACTAATGCGGCGCCGTGAGGATTGCCTGCGCCTATTCCGGTGCTGGCCGGAACTGTTTTTTCGAATATGCCCGTTTTTTTGAAAAAATCGGTTCGTACTTTGTTGAATTCGCCGTACCAGTCAAGGATATGATCGTTAAAAAACCAGGTGCGTACAATTTCGGTGAACTGGAATCCATGTTGAGCCATGGCCTTTTCGAGGGTTTCAAAAACTATTCCGGCCTGTTCCGGGCGGGATCCATTGACATTTTGCGCAAAAACATTGCTGAGAAAGCAGTAACGTGCAAAACCATCTTCATAAACGAACCCGATTCTTCGGCCATTGACTTTAACAGGCTCCACGTTCCGTATTCCTGAAAGAGCGATCGCCTGGGCGGAGAAAATTCCCTTTCCGCCAGGAACAGTATGATTAAGACAGGCAATTGGCGCGCCTTCCGAAACTAGTTTTTTAAGAGATGTCAAATACATGTTGTTATCCGCAAAAACAAACTGGTTCAATATTGCTGCCTTGAGCTTTTTTGCTTCATCACGGATGATACTCTCTACCGGGCCATTCTCTTTGCCGTTAATTGTGATGCAATTTACTGACGCATGTTGACCGAGCCTGAATGTTGAGATATCAGGCGCGCGACCCTTCTTCGCCAGCCTGCCCGCCTGTGCCCGAGCGCCGGCCAGGGAGACGACTCGGGTCGGCCAGGGAAAGCCCCGTGGCTCTTGTCGCGCCGTAGCTTCCGAGCGGAGGCGGATGCCACAGGGTGCTTCACTTATTGTGCTGTCAGTGTTCATTTATTTTTCTTCCAGTGCGTGGAAAGTTTGCGCATTTCAAACACCTAACAGTAACTCATGTCTGTTCAGCCGTCAAATGCAAGGCATTATCCCCGTCATTGGTAATCTGCCATCCCTCGGCAATCCGGTAACCCGGAATCCAGATGATTTCCTTGCCGCATTCAAAAATCGGCAGACGGCGCCGCATGACAGCCGGAACTTTCGCGTCGCTGAAAATGTCCTGAATTTTTTTTGAGCCTTTGAGTCCATAGGGATGCATCCGGTCGCCGGGACGCCATGGCCTTACCAGGATTTGCTTATGCCCCAGTTTCTTTAAAGATACGGAAGCACGGACCGGAAATTTTCCAAATACGGCGCGCTCACGATCAATGCCCGGCCCAAGTTTCGTTCTGACAATCAATCCTGCTTCCGGCAATATTGTCCGGCCCGGAATCCTGATTTTATGGCTATAATTTCCGGTCGGCTTCGTTCTTTGCTCTTCAATTTCAAGCCGTTGATAATTGCGCCTGATGATTATCCCGCCGGCTAATTCCATTGAACGGCCGCCGGCCGGGTTCATAAGCAGGCTGTCCAGTTTATTTATTGTCTGAAAATCAAGTGCCCCGGCATTGATATCGTTTGCTTTCAGCCAGTGGCGCAACACCCTCCTGCGCGCCGCCAGCGGATATTTTGCCATGACTGCGCAATTCAAGGCATGTTCGGATGTCTCAAATGCTTCGGCGTAAATTGCGGCGGTTAGCGTATCAAGTAATTCGTTTTCACTTCTCAGCACGTCGGCGAGGCGGATCAAAGCTTGTCTTATCCCTTTATTATATTTTGCCTCAAGCAGGGGCAGTAATTCATGACGCACCCGGTTGCGCAGAAAAGCGGGGTCGGCATTGGAAATATCTTCGCGCCAGTTTAAATTGCGCTCGTGCAGGTATTTTTCTATCGCCGGCCGGCCTGTTCCCAACAACGGACGGACCACTGTTATTTTTCCGGTCCGGGAAAGCGGCGGGATCCCGGTCAGCCCCTGCAATCCGCAGCCCCGCAAGAGCATGAGCAAAATTGATTCCACGCTGTCATTGGCAGTGTGGGCCGTGGCCACAACATCACAGTCCCGCGCCAAGGCCGTTCTTTCAAAAAAATCGTAGCGCGCGCGCCGTCCGGCCATTTCAAGCGAGATCCCCAGCCGTCCGGCGAGCCGCGGGACATTGACCCGGCCAAGAGCAAAATCAAGATGCAACCGGTGCGCCAATTGCCTGACAAAACACGCGTCTTCGTCTGCGGCGTTTCCCCGGATTTTGTGGTTCAAATGCGCCACGGTCAGGCGCAAGCGCAATGGGCGTGACAATTCCTGCAAAATATTCAGCAGGGCAACCGAATCGGCGCCGCCGGAAACGGCCACCAAGACATGCTCTCCGCCGCGCAGAAGCGCGTGGCCATGGATAAACCGTTTGACTTTTTGTTTAAGATCGTCCGGCATATAAATAAATATCTGGCACGAATAATCGGCGCTCCGATGCGAAAGTTTTCTCTATGCTGAACGCTTAGCCGCGGCGGAGTAAACCGTCCGAACCGCCGGATGCGGACCCGCTTGGACTCTTAATGAATCCGTTCCTCAAATTGAATTCCGACTGCTTTGTATCGAGCGTAACAATCCTTACCGTCCCAGTTCTTTGGCATTCGCGATCTGAGGCCGGTCTTGGAAAGCAATGAGTCTTCATCCTTCGTCACAAGAACGCCTTTACAGTATTCCTCCAGAATCCGATGAATGTCATCTACTGATGGTGACTTCAGGTGCAGGAGTATTTCCGTGACAGCTTTTCTGGGAACAGCGTGATCGTGTATCAGGCCTTTGTGGCCATGCACCGCCTCGTGTGAGGAGGCCGCTTTAGATATGGCGCGTCCCCCATACTTCCCGTAGCACTCGGTCCATGCCCAGAGAAATGAGTTGATGGCGTCAACTCTTGTCTTGAGCGTAATAGGCAGACCGAGAATCTGGCTCAAATCGCGCGCCATGTCGTCTTCAGACCTGAAGTACTTGTGTCTCGGCTGGTAGTTGTAGCGAAACCCGGCGGCTGGGCCGCCCGTGTCATCGTTATTCTCTGCTTTCATTTCTTATTCGGATGAGTCCAACCATTGATTAACAGAATCTTTTGATCTGACAACTTGCTATCCCGCATATTTCATGAGCGGATTACTGCTTATGAAATATGCGCTTCGGCTGCAATTACTTGCAGCCGAAGTTTCGGCGCGGCGTATATTACGCCTTGTCCCTCGACTTCGCTCGGGACCCTGAGCCTGTCGAAGGGCTCAAGATTAGCCCTTCGACGCGCCGGAAGGTGAATCCTGAGCAAGCCCAGTTTTACTGGGCGCGTCGAAGCCAATCAGGCGGATATTTCACGTGAAATATCTGGGCTATTGAGCCCTTAATCGGTCAAATTGACCGATGTCGTTTTCAAGTCATCTGGAAATACTGTAGGCATTCGTCATGCCGAGTCAACGGCAAACTACATCCTGACTCTAATCCGTGATCCTGATGTTACCAAAATAGCCGAAGTACACTTTTAAATTCATTGGGGGCATAATTTGCGCCGCCTGTGTAACATTCCAACATTCTGCAGAATGTTAGAATGTTCTCATGAACTTTAGGAATAATTTACCGTAAGGCGAAAGAGAATGGGCCACCCGCCGGCCACGATATTCTTTATTCAAAAGGCCAGCACGAACCAATGAGCACGTGTGTTGCGAAATGGTTTTAAAGTTAGCTCCAAGCACGTCAGCAAGATCTTCCACCGCAATCCCCTCCTTTTTCTCAACGGCGAGTAAAATGGCAATGCGCCGATGATTGGCCGCCCCCTTAAAGTGCCGTTCCAGTTGTTTCGGTGTTTTCATACTCTGCGAGCATAATACATATTTAACATTCCAACATTCTGCAGAATATTGGAATGTTGTCAAGAAAAATTTAACGACATAACCGTCGTTATGAAAGCGGAGACAAAACCCACTGGCGCGATTATCTTCCGCTCGCTCTGAAGCTTTCACCTGAAGCTTCGGAACGAGCAACCCGGTCCCGGATTCTTTGCATGGCGGCCATATCAGCAAGAATCCTGTGCGGCTTTTTATCAAAACCAGAAATTTTCAGAATATGCGCCGTTTATGCGTCGAATTTCCAAAGCTTTTGCATATTTACGAGACAGCGTCTCGTATTTTGTCCTGGTCGCATTACTGTGAACTTTTGAAAGAAAATAACATTAATGCCCGGTCGTTTTACGAGATTGAGGCGGTTGAAAACGGATGGTCAATGCGGGAGCTTCGCCGTCAAATGGATTCAATGCTGTATGAACGGCTTACCTTGAGCCGTAATAAAAAAAGAGTCAAAGCGCTGGCAAGCAAGGGACAAATCATTGAAAACCCGGAGGACGCGGTAAAGGATCCGTATATTCTTGATTTTCTTGGGCTCAAGGAAGATGGCTACAACCGTGCGTTGGCCTCGGCTTTTTCCAACCGCCGGATGCCGTCCATGTAGGGAACAATTGCTTCCGGCAGTTGGACCGATCCATCGGCGAGCTGGTAATTCTCAAGGATCGCAACCACCAGCCTTGCCAGGGCGACCCCGGAACCGTTTAAAGTGTGGACAAACTCAACTTTTCGTTTCTTGTTGCGGTAACGGATGCCGGCCCGGCGCGCCTGGAATGACTCAAAATTACTGCAGGAGGAAACTTCAAGCCATGCGTTCTGGCCGGGCGCCCATAATTCAATATCGTAACATTTCGCGGCGGCGAAGCTCAGGTCGCCCGCGCAGAGCGCCACGACGCGATAGACAAGCCCCAACTTGCGCAGGACGTTTTCCGCGTTTTTTACGAGCGCTTCAAGTTCGTCATATGATGTTTCCGGCTCCACGAATTTCACCATTTCAACCTTGTCAAACTGATGAACCCTGATCAATCCGCGCGTTTCCTTGCCCGCGGCGCCTGCCTCGCGGCGGAAGCACGGGGAATATGCGACGAGCTTGACGGGCAGGGGACGCTCGATGATTTCCTCGCGGTAAATATTAGTGACCGGGACCTCCGCCGTGGGAATGAGGTAAAGATCATCGGCCGGGATGGAGTACATGTCTTCGGCCATTTTCGGGAGCTGGCCCGTTCCGGTCATGGCCGCGGAGTTGCAGACAAAGGGCGGCGACACTTCAAGATAACCGTGTTCCTTCACGTGCAGGTCAATCATGAAGCGAATCAGGGCCCGCTCCAGTTTTGCCCCCTGGCCGACATAGAGCGGAAAACCGGCCTTGCTCAAGCGGCCGGCCCGGGCAAAATCAAAAATGCCGAGACTTTCACCGATTTCCAGGTGGGTGCGCGGCTGAAAGGTGAATGAACACGGCGCGCCCTCGGTGCGCACAACAATGTTATCCTGAGAACTTTTTCCCTCCGGAACGGACGCATGCGGCAGGTTGGGAATATACAAAAGCAGCTTTTCAAGCTGTTCATCCTTTTCGCGCAATATTTGGTCAAGCGCGGCGATTTTTACACCCAAAGCTTTTACCGCGCTTTGCTGGTCAGCCGTATCCCGGCCTTCCTTCTTCAGCCGGCCGATTTCCTCGGAGGCCGTATTGCGTCTTTGTTTCAAAGCCTCCACCTCGGTTACGAGCCGGCGGCGTTCGCTGTCCGCGCGGCATAATTCGTCCAGGTTCACGTCCGACGCGCGGCGTCCAAGGGTTTTCCTTGCTTCCTGCTCATTTTCGCGGATAAACTTGATGTCAAGCATTTTGGTTTAATCTCCGGTTTTACTGCTTCATGGCGCCTGGGCGCTCATTCCTCATCTATTTTTTCTTGCCTATAAATGAATAGTGTGGCATTAACATAAACCAAGTGCAAGAAGATTGATCTTTGTGGTTTTGGTGCAAATGGCAAAAAAAAAGGGCAATCCAGTTTATAATCTGAACCGGCCGGTGCATCTGGCGCGGAGCAATGCCTTTATTGAAAAGGCCCGCTTTTCTTTTCAGGAGTGCATCGGCAAAGTGCCGCAAAAGCGGCGCATTCAGCTTATTGACGGCAGTTTGTATTATCTTCAATCAGCGTTGGAGCATTCAACGCTGGCGGCAAAATCAACCCAAGCTCATCCGCTGGAGGAATCTTTCCTGGCTTTTATCCGGATGGTGATGGTCTGCATTTATTCAGCGCGTCTTCTGCTTGATAACGAACTTCAGCTTGGCGACATTAAAAGTCCTTTCTGGCAATTACTTCACCGGCGCGGCAAGGCAACCCAGGTGGTTAAATTCGCGCGCAGCGGAGAGCAATTGCTGGAAGACGCGGCTCATCTTTTCAAGGTCTCCCGTGAGCCGTTTGAAGACCTCCGGCAGACTTTACTGGAAAATATGACTGATGAAGCGCGCGCGCGCTATAAGCTTGCCTACGAGGGACTCCGCGCCCATTTTACGCGTTCCCGCCGGATTCCCCGCGCGGAGCGTTTCTTCCAAATTTTTTTGCAAGCTCCTGAAATGAAAAATGAATAATCACCGGCCGGCCATGGGGACAGGTATATGGCATTTCCGCCTTTTCCAGCTCGGAAATAAGACGTTCTATTTCGCTTTCCGATAAACGACTGTGGGCTTTGACCGATGCATGGCAGGCGGCCCGGGCGATTAATTCTTCAAGCATGTCTCTTCCTTTGCCGGAAGATTCAGATAATGCCGCCGCGATTTCCGCAATCAACTGACGCGCCGAAACATTGCCGAAACACGCGGGAATTGAGTCAACCAGAAAAGTATCCTGGCCGAATTCGGCGATGCCGAAACCGATCAATTTCAATGCTTCCACGGCGCGCCTGATACAAATGGCATCAGAAGGGGAAAGAATGACCGATTCGGCCATGAGCAGAACTTGGCTTTCCACGGCGCCCCTTGTGATCTCCGCCATGAATTTCTCAAAGAGCACGCGTTCGTGAGCGGCGTGCGGGTCCATCAGGACCAGGCCGTCTTCGGTTTCCATTATAACATAAAGATTTCCGATCTGGCCCACGATCCGGCACCAGGCCCACGGCCGGCCACGGCCTTCTTCCGCAGGAACGGCGCGGTCTTTTAAAATTGAGGAAAATGGACCGGTGAACGGCAAGGCGGTTGTTTTCGGAACGTCGTCGTCGGGTTTCTGTTTCCGCAGGCGTGAATAATCAAACGCTCCGACCGGCAGTGAGTCCAAGGAAGGCGCGCCTTGAACCGGACGACTTGTCCCGGCGAAGTGCGCCTTCTCGCCTCGGCGAAGCCCGGGTGGCGGAGCCTCGCTGAAGGTTGGGTTTCCGGCGGCTTGTCCGCCATAGCTCTCCGGGCGCCGGCGGAAGCCCGGGTTTTTAAGCGCCTCCCTGATCGCTTCCAAAACCGCATTTCGCACCTCGCCCGGATTGCGGAAGCGAACCTCTTTTTTAGCGGGATGAACATTGACGTCAATGAGGGTCGGATCAATATCCAGGAAAAGGAATACAATCGGATACCTGTTTTTTGGGATGAGCGCCTGGTAGCTCTCGCGGATTGCGCCGGCAAGCAGGGCGGCTCCGGCCGGACGCCGGTTGATGAATAAATACTGCTCGGAGCGGTCGGCGCGGGTTAAAGAGGGCAGGGCGACATAACCGAGTATCCGCAAACTTTCCGATGAATAGGAAACCGGCCGGAGATTATTTTTTGATATTGAAACGAAGAGATCGCCCAACCTGTCCTCAATCGTTGCGTTTGCCGGCAGATTATATAAGAACCGGCTGTCAGCTTTCAGCTTCATGCCAACCGATGGATTTGCCAGCGCATACATCATGAAAGCCTGCCGGATATGCGCGCTTTCAGTCTGTTCCGAGCGCAGAAATTTTCGGCGGGCCGGCACGTTGAAAAAGAGATGCCGGACCTCCACCTGTGTGCCGGGCGGACATCCGGCGTCGCGCACTTCCTGCATCTTGCCTCCGGCCATCACGAGTTCGGTGCCGGCGAGAGAATCCGCCCGACGGGACCGTAAAGTGAAGCGGGAAACCGAAGATATGGCCGCCAGGGCCTCTCCTCGGAAACCAAGCGTGGCGATCTGTTCAATATCGCCCACGTCGCTTATCTTGCTGGTGGCGTGCCGCTCAACCGAAAGGAGCGCGTCGTTGCGGTCCATGCCGGTGCCGTTATCGCTCACTGAAATCAGCGCTCTGCCGCCGGATACAATTTCAATATCAATATTGGTTGCTTTTGCATCCAGCGCGTTTTCAACCAGTTCCTTTACGACCGAAGCAGGCCGCTCCACCACTTCGCCCGCGGCGATTTTGTTGATCACGTTATCCGGCAGGACATGAATATGACATTGCTTTTTATCCATAGCCGTTTTAATACTAGCAAAAGCGGCGGAAACTACAAAGAAAAGAAATCTGTCCTACCCGGGTATTTCCGCGCGTATAGTTGCCAAAATAGCGCCATAATTTTATCCGGAAAAATTTCTTGACCTCTCGAGAGGTTATGCTACATTAAAAGCATGCAAAAGACAGTTTCGTCTGTTGCAAGCCGAACGGTTGTCAAAAAAAGCCCAGCTTTTGCCGTTGTTCCATCCGGAAAGACCTGGCCGAAGAAGTTGCATGCCACCCTTTCCGATGTGGGCCGGCTGGCCGGAGTTTCGCGCTGGATGGCAGGCCATGTTTTGAACAACGGCCAGGGCAACACGCGCGTTTCAGAATCCGTTGCGCAACGAATCCGTCAAGCAGCGCAACGCCTGAATTACCGATCCAACCAGGCCGCTTTGCAACTTCGAGGTAAAAGGTCCCTCACCTTCGGTCTCTTGGTGAATTCCGCCGGTGATCCCCTGCGTTCGTTCCTGGTTCAATATGCCGACGAGGAAGCGGCCAAGGTGGGTTGCCGCATTCTGATCGCCAACACCGCCGTGGAATCCGGCCGCTTTGACAAAACCATTGGGGAATTCCTGCGGCGTGGGGTGGATGGCGTGCTTTGCATGGTTCACCGCTGGTCCCACCCAGATTTTCGCGCCTTGTTGGACCACCATCCGCACACGGTCTTTTACGAAAATCCCGGTGTGGCCGGGGCGGCCCATGTGGAGGTTGACCGTGAACTTGCCGTGCGGTTGGCCGTTCGACACTTGGCGATGCGTGACCGGAAGCGGATTGGCTTGGCGGTGCGAACCTTATCCCGTGCGGCGGACATTGCCCGAAAACGCGGTTACGAAAAGGAACTGCGTTCACTGGGTTTGACAATGAATTCGGGGTTAATTTTCAATGGCGAAACGCATGGCGCTATTTTTGCCCGGCATAACGACATCACGAAGCAGTGGGATTTTCCTTTTGAACTAATGGACCGGGTAATTGACCAGTTAGTGCATCAAGCAAAGGCGGATGCGATCGTCGCGCATAATGATTTTTGGGCCGCGGCATTACTCCGACGTTTAAAAACACACGGAATCGCGGTGCCGCACGATGTGGCAGTGGTGGGCAATCTCAACCACTATCTGGCGGACTGGACCGATCCGCCCCTGACCACCATTGATCCGCAACATCACTTAGCCGCGCAACACATGGTGCGCATGCTCGAAGAAATGATTGCCGGAACGAAATTATCCCCCGCTCATCGTAAAATTCTGATCACCCCTCGCTTGATTGAGAGGGGTTCAAGTTAAAGGAAGGCGGATCTGGTTTGATTGCGTCCTGAAATGATTTGAAACTGGAGTGCAAAACAGAGTGGCCATCGAAACATCCGGCGATGGCCACCAATAATGAACTCAACCGGACAAAAACAGGGTGACAGGAAATCCTGTCACGAAATCATGCAGGAGACATATGAACAATCCAAGTTATCTGATTGTTGGCAATGAAGCATCAGACTTAGAACCCACGATTGAGGAGTTGGGATGTGGTTGGAAAAGAATATTACCGGGTTCGTCTGATCAGGTTGATATTCGTGAATTTCATGCGCTTGTGGTGCGCGGGTGGGCATACCCGCTTCCCGCCGTGTATCCCGAATCGCTTTATAGGCTAATGAGGGAATTTCAAAAAGCCGGGAAAGGTATTTTCGTGGAATATACTCCGGCGGAAACCGATGGTGAAGCGCCTCCGGCGGTGGCTTACTGGGAAAGATTATTTGTACCCGGAGAGCATTATATTACCCAGGACATTGGCAAAATGGGCATATTGGACGAGAATGCCTCCATCCATGTTCCCATGCATAATTGGCCCACATCTATGGAAAGCAACATTCTCTGTTATGGCAAGGTTGCGGGTCTATATACCGCTGAATATGGACAGCCTCCCGGATCTTATGTTGCCGTCTATCCGGCGCTTATGGCGTCGGAAAAATATCGCATTGTCCGATCCAGCACGGTTTTCTGCGATTTTACCGCGCGCCGTTACCGGCCGACGGGACAGTGGCGCGCCGTGCTTCGGCGAATACTTCTTTTTTTACTCGAAGAGAAATTCAGGGCCGAAGTTGAAAATAAATATATGCCCTTGAAGATTTGTACTTTCCCGAGGATATGGGCTGAACCTTGTGCGGATGTCAAATTGCAAATTGACACGGGAACCAAGGTTGACCCGAAGGTAACTATATCCGGCAAAGGACTTGCAATAGCGGAAGACAAGACCGGCGCGTGGCAAGGGGGGATAAGATTGGATGATGGTCGGCATGTCTTTGAAGTTGAATCAGGATACCGTAAGGCAAAAGTGGAAATAGAGATTATGCCGCGCGCCGCCCGATATCTTCAGACGTTAAAAAACAACATGAAATGGTTTGAGACTTCCGGGGTTCTCCCCAAGCTGGACGGGACAGCCGGTGTTTTGGAGGGATTGGTGTCGGTTATCAATTACGATGGAAAACAATACATCATGCCGGCTTTTCGATCCGATTGTAACGGCGAGTGCGGGTCGATGTTCATGCTTTACGGTAAATTATTCGGCTTGGGCTGCATGGAAACCCGGGGCAGAAATATTTTAACCAAGGCCGAGGAGGTTCTGCAATTTCACACAAAAAATCACACGCACGGATATTTTCTCTGGACGTGCATGGGGAAGCCGCAGGACCCGGAAAAAGTCAATGGAGCTGTTTTTTCGGCTGATAGCGCTCGTGGCGTGATGGGACAGCTTGGATCCTACCAATTGGCGAAGCAAGCCGGTGCCGTTGAGGCAACCGATCTGCGCGCGCTGAAATGCGGACTGAGAGGCACGGAAGCGCTTTTCAGAATAATGAATAAACGAGGTGAATGGCCATCGAATACCAGCACGGACAAGTTGCTTGACCTTGGCTGGGATCACCACAGACTTTCTGAGAGAGGAGACGCGGGAAGCCATATATATCCGGCAACGACAATGCTCATAAGTTATGCCTTGACGGGCCATGACGAATATCTTCGGGCAGGTGAAAAACGTGTCAGGGAGGATGTTGAAAAAATGAATAACGGCGAAATGCCGGCAGTGAACCTTGAGCCGTTGGTGCCGATCGCGATTCTTTTGCCAAGCGCGCTTCTCTGGAAATACACCGGTGATAAAATCTACGAGGCGGCATTGGATAAAATGATAAAAGCGCTTCAGGCCATGCAGACCCCCGAAGGAATATTTGTCCAGGGTGGTGAGCGTAAAAATATTTCATATAAATCCAATGAGGAATTCGCCAAAAACGAGATATTTATAAGACAATGGAGCGACGATCCGATTACCGATCAACTCTATGAGACTTCATTTGAGGCGTTCTTTTTGACCTCGGCGTTCAGGATTACCGGCAAAGAAGAATTCCGCAAGCTGGCCGAGCCGCTGGTAGACTACTTGAGCCGCATTCAGGTCGTTTCCGATGACCCCATGCTTAACGGCGCCTGGATGCGCGCTTTTGATTATAGGGCTTGGGAGTATTATGGGATTACCGGGGATATCGGCTGGGGGCCGTATTGCGTTGAGACCGGTTGGATGTGTTCATTAATAAACTTGTCAATGATGCAACTGTTGGGAGATTTATCCATATATCCGGGAAAAGTTGATCCTGACCGAAAAGCGCGGCAAGCGTTGGATGAAGTGTTGGCTGAATTCCGGGAGATCGAGCGAGAATGGAAGCCGATACCGGTTCCGCCCGGCGGGCGCGGATATATGCATGCGCCCTGCGAGCATGCCAACTTCGTCTATACTCCTGAATTTCTGGGGAATATACCCGGCTTAAGGAAATAACCATGGTTGGATAAAAAAGCAAAATCAGAAAGGAACAAGTTTTATGCGTGTTGGTAATGGCATTATTGCTTTTGAGCATATCATATAATTTTGAAGATAAGACGGAACCCGCCTGTTTGCGCTTGCCCTATTCCGGTCCACGGGTATATTTACCGGCAATGGAATATTTATTAACAGCCCTTATTTTAATCGGTGTTATTATCATTATCCTGCTGGTCAAATTGTCTTTTCTGCGCGGCGGGGGACAGGCGGAGGCAAGCGCCCTGGGCCTGCTCCAAAATCAAATAAATGCCGGCACAACCGAAATAGCGCGGAAATTTGATGGGCTTCAGCGCGGCCTGCAGGAAGAACTTAACCGTCTGAATGAAATTGTTGAACGCCGCCTTACCGATACCAGCAAAAACGTGGGCGAGCGGCTGGACAATGCGGCCAAAGTCATCAGCGACGTTCGCCAGCAGCTCGGCCAGATGGACGAAGCTTCCAAGCGCATTTTTGAAGTCGGCCGCGAGATTTCCGAGCTGCAGCAGACGCTTCAGGCGCCAAAACTGCGCGGGTCAATGGGCGAATATATGCTCAATGAACTCCTGGCCCAGGTTCTGCCGCAAAAGAGCTATGAAAACCAATACCGATTCAAAAACGGGGAAACAGTGGACGCCGCCATCAGATTATCATCCGGCATTATCCCGATTGACGCAAAATTTCCGCTGGAGAATTTCAAGCGCATTTTAAGCGCCGGGGACAACGAGGACGCCCAGGTTGCCGCCGGACGGGTATTCGCGCGCGACGTTAAAAAACATATTGACGCCATTGCCCAAAAATACATTCGCACTGACGAGGGCACATTTGATTTCGCCCTGATGTATATTCCATCCGAGTCGGTTTTTTACGAAATAATCGTCCGGAATGAATGGAATCCGGGCGAACCGCTCCTGAAATACGCCCTTGACCAGCGCGTTATCCCGGTTTCGCCTAATTCGTTTTACGCTTACCTGCAGACCATTTTGCTGGGCTTAAGGGGCATGCGGGTTGAGGAAAATGCCCGGGAGATAATGGATGGCATCCTGCGCCTTGAGAAGGAGCTGGAAGTGTTTGCCGAAGATTTTGAATTGGTCGGCACACACCTTAACAATTCACTGAAAAAATACGCCGACGCCGCCAAGCGATTTGACCGGTTTGAAATAAAAGTGGAACAGCTCACCGGCCTTTCAAAAGCGGTGGAAGACAAAACGGTTTCTTCCCTGCCGTCCCAGTCAGGCGAGGTCAGATAGTTTTTTTATTTTCCAAAGCGGACGGAAGGTTAATCAACCGCCGGCGGGTTTTAAATTTCGTCAGCCGCCAAGTTGCAATCCGCCAGGGTGGAATTCGGCCAAGGGCATAATGTTTGCCCATCCAATATAATGAAGCGACAGGAATCGTTTTCCCGCCGCAATTCTGGGCGCGTAAAATCAATCCCTTCCCATTCTCCGCCGGTTTCAAGGCCAGGAGCCTGAGCGAGGAAGGTGTCAAGGCAACGAACGATCCCATTCGCGGCAAAAGACCCGAATGGGGCGAGGTCATGATGGCCGTCGGCGGCTGTTCCAGTTCGCCGGCAAGGCGCCAGGGATCATTGTTGCCACAGGACATTCCATACCTGAACTGCAATTCGCCCGCGTCCACGGCCGGACGCCATTTTTCTTCCTCTGCCCGCTTCAGGCGATTATCCGCATAACGGCTTGCCCGGCAAATCGTAGCCAGCAAGGATCCTTTCCGGCAGTCAAACGCATACAACGCGTCACTGGCAAATATAAAACTTCCGCCGTTTTGACGCACCCTGACCCAGCGTCCGCCCGGAACTTCTCCCAACGGCCCCCTTCGCACCACCCCGCCCGGAACCTCAAATTCGGTTTGCCCTGACCAAGCTCCCTGGCCGGCGCTCGGGCACAGGCGGGCGGGCTCACCGACCGGCATTACCAGTTTAAGCCGTGCGGCGCGTTCATTCCAAAGCACCCGCACGGACACATCCACGGTGTCCCGTCCGCCAAAGAGCGAGATAGTCTGTTCAACGCGTGACGCCCCCCCTTCCATTTTCACCCATAAGGCCGAGCGAACCGGTCCTCTTTCCATGATCTTTACCTCTGTAATTTTCCAATGATGCCGCACCTTGGAAAGGTTTAGGGAAGCCGGCTCTTCGGCGTCGCCCCCCCATGATCCCCAGGGATCCTCCACGGTAATGAACGTCATTCCATTCCGGGCGAATACCGGTTTGTTTTTATACCATACCTGTATGCCGCCGTTTCCTTTTTTAGCCGTCACCCGGTAAAATGAATTCCCAATCACGCCTTCCGCCGGCGCGAAAGCGACATCGGAAATCTTCGGGGCTTTGACATTTTCTTCCCATCCCATGGAAAAAACGTTCCATCCGAGCGGGGGTAATCTTGCCGGAAACACGACCCGTTTGCGCCAGGCAAGATCCGGAAATGATGAATGCTCGGTCGCTATATTTTGGATTGCCAGCGGCTTGCCGTCCGGTCCCCTGACCACCACGGGCAATTTGTCCGCCCGGTTTGTATAGGCCGGGATCGGACGATAATCCAGACATGCTTCAAGCTCAAGCGGACCAATATATTTATAGGGATGCGGATTCCACACCAAAAACGCCACGGCCGAAGGATGATCGTCTTTCACCGGAGGAACCGCGGTATTCACCTGCGCCGCCAGCGCATTCAGGGCGGTTATTTCCGTCTCCCGGCATTGATGGCGCAGTCCGCCCAGCCAGGCCAGTTGGTCTTCGTATGCCCGTTCTATGCTTGAACCGGGCAAAATATCGTGAAACGTGTTAAGAAGAAGCCCATCCCAGGCCGCATTCAGGTCAGCGGCCGGTTTCTTTAAAGCCGCATGAATCACCGTGGCGGTCCGTTCTGTCTGTGTCAGCAACGCTTCCGTTTTCCGATAGGCAAATTTAAACTTTGCCACGGAGGCATAACAGCCGCGCAGGCAGAAATTTAGTTCGCCTTTATGGATAGGCAGAAAATTATCTCCTTTGCGCCGCACTTCATCATATAAAGCTTCAAATAAACGATGCAGGCCGGAGTGCACCACGGCAACTTCCGGATGGCGTTGCGCCCATTCTGCAATTTGCCGGACATGTTTCCGGATGGGTCCGCCGCCGTGGTTACCCAGGCCGTAATACACTCCCACATTGTCCAAGTCGCTTTCCAAAGCGGCCTTCAACTTCAGATCCAACTGTTCGTTCATGTCCACATCGCGGTCACAGCAATAAAAACCAACCAACGGGCGATAGCCCATTACCCGCGCGCCGCCCGCCCCGACCCACCAGAAGGCTGGTTTGGAAAGCGGAACCTGTGCGGCTTGCGGCCGTGTAAAGGCAAACCCCGTGATTCCCGCCGCACAGAATATTTCCGGCCAGCCGGCGCTGTGTCCAAAAGCGTCCGCCGCCCAGGCCACCTTGATATCCTTTCCGAAAGTTTCATTAAAATATCTTTTGGAGCGCACAAAATGCCGCAGCAGTGTTTCCGTGGCGGGGAGATTCATGTCCGGCTGGATATATGTTCCACCGACCACGTCCCAACGGCCTTGCTCCACGTAACGCCGGATACGCCGGAAAGTCGGTGGATCAAAACGTTGGATATGCCGGTAAATGGCCGCCTCACCCCGGATGCAGGTCAGGTCTTTGATTTCATCCATCAGGTTCAATATGGTCCGCGAGGTGATGATGCCCTCGTTCAATCCCTCGCGCCAATCCCAGAGCCATACTGGGTCAAGGTGCGCATTGGCAATCAGGTGAAATGTCAAAGACCGTTTTATAATTTATTCCCTCATGTCATCTGTAACGAACGTGATAAGCAATGGCAATATCTGATCATATTTGGTTCAAAGCAGTTTATCCGGAATTACGTGTTTTATTCATACAGACCGGCACTTTGCTGGGCGCCATGCCGTAATGCCGGCGGAAACTGTTGGAAAAATAAAACTGGTTCTGCCATCCTGTAAAAGTGGCAATTTCCTTGACCGAGTATTTTCCCGTCTGCAGTTGCCGGAAGGCGCGTTCCAGCCGGATGCGGATCAATTTCTGCCGCGGAGTAACGCCTGTCAGGCGGTGAAACACGGCCGATAAATATTTCGGCGAAACATTCAGCATTTCGGCCATGCGCTTGACGGTCATGGTCGCATCGTGGGACGTGTTGTGCAGCAGGGCAATCGTTCGGGAGACGATTTCGTGCTGGGGCGAGGAAACCGGCGGCGAGGCAATTGCGTTCATCAAGGACGAAAATAAAAGTGAAAGCCATTGTGTTGTCATTTTCTGCCCGTCACGGTTATTCGCGCGCGCGAGCACCAGCGCGACATGCTCGCAAAATTCATTGGGGGCATGTCCCAGCAGGGACGTCAGTTCCGATTTCTGGTCCGACGAAAGAAAATAATGCTCCGGGCTTCGTCCTTTCATCAACGTAAGATGAACGTCTCCATTTTCAGAAAGAAAATTCAGCCATACCGCGCAATGCCGCATATCGGCCGGCGTGGTTGCATAATGAATCAATTTTGGCGCTATTAATAAGGCGGAATTTTGTTGTATATCAAAATTCTGGTTATCAAACCGGCAGTGCAAACGCCCTTTTAAGGGTATTTTCAGTTCCCATGACTCGTGACAATGCGGCTCGTTTTCTTCCCGCTCCGGATTCGCTTTTTCCATCCCGTCCGGCTTGTATATCTGATGACCGGCCCTGATTTTCTCCAGGTCGGATGTGAGGCGCGAGAGGGTATCAATGAATAATTTATTCCTGCTCTGCATTAGGCAAACAATATATGCCTTTATCGTCCAAAATACAAAAAAAATCGTGCTATGATGAACATTTTTCAGCCCGGATGGGAAATTTTTATATGAAAAAGGACTTTACTATATGCTTTATCGATTGCTTCAAACGGAAGGAATCGTTAACTTTTTAACAAATGTTTAACCATAATTTTGCATAAGAGAAGGAAAATTATTGAATGAAAGCTAAAGAGCGATGTCGAATTGCGATGAGCCGCAGGATTCCGGACCGCGTGCCGGTAATCCCCCAAATCTGTATCCCGCATGCCGTGCGGATGCTGGGAATGGATTATGAAAGCACTGTTTTGGAAACGATTCGCAACCCGAACTTGATTAACAAGTACGATTTCCTGTGTGCAAAGGAATATGGGGTAGATGGCATGCGGGCCTGGATGGTGCCGGATCCGTTGGATGTTGTCAAGGTGGATGGCGTTTGGTATGGCCGGGATCCGAAGACGGGCGAAAGACTGGGGCCGGTGGATTTTGAAGGCGGGGGATGGGTTGTCCCTTCGGAAGAGCCGACGATTCATCATGCGGATGAGATTGCCGGGAAAATTCCGGTCCTTTCCGCGAGGGAGGTCATAAAAAGCGGAAAGCTGGATTCTGTCAAGGCGATTATCAAGGAAGGAGCAGAAGATCTCTTTGTCATCAGCGCCCCGGGCTGTTTTACGGTGGAGCAAATCACGTTTGTCCGCGGTAAAGCACAGGCCATGATGGATCTTCTGGATGATCCTGATTTTTGCCACAAGATCATGGAACAAGCCTTGTCGGCGGTAATTCAGAAATCGCTTGCGCTTGCATCCATCGGAGTTGACGCGTTGTATATCGGCGATACATTCGGCGGAGTGATTTCGCCTGATCAATTCCGGGAATTCTGCCTTCCTTACATCAAGCGTTTTGTGCAGGCCATCAAGGGAAAAGGGCCTTTGGTTTATCTCCATATCTGCGGCAACAGCACCAAAATTCTGGAGATGATGGCGGATACGGGGGTTGACTGCATTGAGCCGCTTGATCCCCTCGGCGGGGTAAAAGTCGCCGACGCCAAAAAACGCGTTGGACACCGGGTGGCCCTTATGGGCGGGGTGCATACGGTCAAACTTGCCCACGGGACCCTGCCGGAAGTTGTTGATGACTGCCGCCGCTGTTTGAGTGAAGGCGCTCCGGGAGGGGGCTATATTCTGGCGGCCGGCGATATGTTGCCGACGGAAACTTCAAGGGAAAAAGTTGAGGCAATGATCAATGCGGCAAGAAATTATACATATTGAATCAATGCGGCCAGAAAATTAATAACGGAACATAATTATGTTGAAAAAGAAATTAAATCGGAAACGCGGGCAAGCACTTTACCGACACGCCAAAGCGCGCATTCCCGGAGGAACGCAATTATTGAGCAAACGCCCTGAAATGCTCGCCCCCAACCAGTGGCCGGCCTATTTTGACCGGGCGCGCGGATGCGAGACGTGGGACATTGACGGCAATCATTATTATGACATGTCCATCAACGGCATCGGCGCCTGTCTGCTCGGATTCCGGGACCCGGATGTTACCCGTGCGGTGATAGATCGGATTAATCGCGGCAGTATGTGCAGTCTTAATCCGCCGGAGGAAGTTGAACTCGCGGACATGTTGTGCAAAATCCATCCCTGGGCGGAGCAAGCGCGTTTTACCCGCTGCGGCGGCGAAACGGCGGCCGTGGCCGTGCGTATTGCCCGGGCAACGACCGACCGCTCGCTGGTGGCCATCTGTGGATATCACGGCTGGCATGACTGGTATCTGGCCGCAAATTTGGGAAAATCCGACGCGCTCCGCGGACATTTACTTCCCGGCCTTGAGCCGCTGGGCGTGCCCCGCGAACTCAGGGGCACAACCATCCCTTTTCACTTCAATGACCGTACTGAATTTCAGAGCGTCATGAACAAATATGGACCGCGCCTGGCGGCGGTCGTTATGGAACCATGCCGCACTAGGGATCCCGACCCCGGTTTTCTGGAGTATTTGCGCAAGGCAACAAAAAGATGCGGAGCGCTTTTGATTTTTGATGAAATTACAATCGGCTGGCGGCTTTGTTTCGGCGGCGCGCATTTGAAATTCGGGGTTTGCCCGGACATGGCCATCTTTGCCAAAGCGCTCGGCAACGGCCATCCCATCGGCGCGGTGATCGGCACAAAAAAGGCGATGGCCGGCGCGCATTCCTCGTTTATCAGTAGCACCTACTGGACGGAAAGCGTGGGGCCCGTGGCGGCATTGGCGACGTTGCGCAAAATGCGCAGGCTGAATATTCCCGCCTACATTGAACGTATTGGCCGGCTGGTTCAAAATATATGGAAAGAGCAGGGGGGGCGCTATGGCCTACCGGTCGTGGTAGATGGCTATCCGTGCCTGGCGCACTTCAGGTTTGATCATCCGCAGAAAGATGAACTTCGCACATTTTTTGTTCAAGGCATGCTGGAACGGGGGTTTCTGGCCGGATGTCAGTTTTACCCCACCTTGGCGCATACCGGGTCAATCGTGGCGTTGTATGAAAACGCCGTGGCGGAAGTTTTTGCCGACATTGCCTTGGCGTTGGTTCAAAACAAGGTTAAGGAAAAACTTAAAGGTCCGCCGGCTCATAGCGGTTTTCAGAGGTTGACCTAACGGATAAGATTTTTAAAAGCTGTAGCCGGGGGCGGTGATCCCGGACCGGCCTCAGCGAGGCCGGCTACAATTTTAATAACTCTGCCCACATAGTTAATTTTTTAAAAAGGAAATATTAATATGAAAACATTAAAACTCGGCATCATGGGCATGAGTCCCGGCAACGGCCATCCATATTCTTGGGCGGCCATCTGCAACGGTTATGACAAAAAAGCCATGGCAGGTTGTCCTTTCCCGGTCATTCCTCAATACCTTGCCAAACAGGATCCTGCCACCATGCGCTTGGAAGGAACGGTTGTGACCCATATCTGGACCCAGGATAAGAAGATTTCCAAACATGTCGCCGCGGCATCCCTGATTGAAAATATTGTTGATGACGCCACGGATATGATCGGCAAGGTTGACGCCATCATCTTGGCCCGCGACGACGGAGAAAATCACCTGCCGATGGCCAAGCCGTTCATAGAGGCGTGCGTGCCCATCCTGATTGACAAGCCCCTCACGGACAGGGAGGACGACCTTCGTCAATTTGTAAAATACTATGAACAGGGCAAAATCATCATGTCCTGTTCCAGCGCGCGATTCTCACGCAGTGTTCTGGAACTCAAAAAAAAGAATAATTTGGGAAAAATACTGACGGCCAACGGCGTGAGCCCCAAATACTGGCGGACTTACGGCATTCATCTGATTGAGGCCATTTATGCCGTCATGGGCGGAGGCATAGAATCGGCCCAAAACGTCGGGAAAAAAGACGAGGAAATCGTTCATCTGCAGTACAAGGACGGCCGCCACGCGGTTTTGCAGACCTTTGCGCACATTACATCCGGCAATATGTTTTTTTACGGCGAAAAAGGCTGTCAGGAGACGGGCGACTCTGACGCCTTCTTCCAGTTTAAAAATATGATCAGCCACTTCGTCGGCTGGCTGAGAACCAGCCGGCCGCCCTTTGACTGGCGGGAGACAATTGAGACGGTAAAAATCGTCATTGCCGGCGAAAAGTCGCTGGCCGAAGGCGGCCGCATCGTCCGCCTGGATGAAATTGCGCCATTAACAAGAATGGAGGGAAAAAATCATGTTTGATTTGAACGGCAAAACGGCGTTGGTGGCGGGCGGCGCCGGGTATCTTGGTCTGCCGGTATGTGCCAAACTAGCCGAACAAGGAGCAAGCGTTGTCATTGCCGACATTAATGCTGAAATGGCCGGGGCGGCTGCTGAGGAGGTTGCTAAAACCGTTCCCGGAAGCAGGGTTGCTGCTTTTCGCATGGATGTTGCCAACGAACAATCCATCAAGGAAGCAGTTGTGAAGACAGTGGAAAAATTCGGCAGTTTAAACATCATGGTGAATGCAACCGCGGCCGCGGCCGGCAAACTGGTTGAAGAACTTGGCGGCGATGAATTTGACAAGGCCTTACACGCCAACCTGACCGGATCTTTTTTTCTTGCGCGGGAATCAGCCGCACATATGAAATCCGGCGGAAACATCGTAATGTTTTCTTCGATGTACGGCCGGGTGGCTCCGGATCCCTGCATTTATAAACAGCCCATGAAACCCAATCCGATTGAGTACGGGGTTGCAAAGGCGGGACTTGACCAGATGATCCGGTATCTGGCAGTGCACTGGGGACCGAGAAACATCCGGGTCAACGGCGTATGCCCCGGTCCGTTCCCGAACTTAAGCAAAACTGATTATGCAAATGACCCCGAAATTTCTGGTTTTGTGGAGCGTCTGGCTCAAAAAGTGCCGCTGGGCCGCGTGGGCCGGCGGGATGAAATGGCCGGCGCGGTTATTTTCCTTGCTTCTGATGAGGCATCGTTCGTCACCGGCCATATCCTTGTCGTGGATGGCGGTTGGACAACCTGGTAATACTATAAATGACAATTCGTGATAAAATATTGGCCGTGTATGGGGGACAGACTCCGGACGTCGTGCCTTGCATGCTGGACCTTTCGCACTGGTTTTATCACCGCAACAAGATGCCGTGGGATTTGAGCCATGCTTATGAAAAACCGGAACATGAGTTGATTGATTACCACCGGTCCAAAGGCATCGGTTTTTATCTGCCGAATCTTGCCTCTTTCTTTTCCACAACTTATCGCCCGGATATCAAAGTTGAAACCCTGAAAGACGAAGCTAACGGGGCAAAACGGATCACGTGGCGTTACACTACTCCGCTCGGCAGTATTGAACGTTCGCGGGTATGGGACGAAACCACCTACTCGTGGCATATTGAAAACTGGGGGGTTAAAACCGAGCAGGACTTGCGCGTGCTGGGATATGCGTTGAGCGATAGAACGTTCGCGCCAGCCTGGCAGAAATATGAAGATTGGCGGAATTATGTCGGCGATATCGGCGTGGTGTATGTTGGCGCCGGTTACAGCGGCATGGGCCAGCTCCTCAACTATTGGATGGGGATTGAGGGCACGATGTATGCCGCCGCTGACTGGCCCGCAACAGTGCGCGAAACAGTGGATAAAATCAATGCGAGCAACCTTGCGCTGATTGACTGTCTGGCTGGTTCGCCTGCGGAAATCATTTGCATGGGCGACAATTTTTCAAGCGATATCCAGCCGCCCGGTTTTTTTAATGAATGGTCCCGCGCCTACTATGCCGAGGCCATCCGTCGTCTTCATTCTGCCGGCAAGTACGTGGCGGTTCATATTGACGGACGACTCCGCGGCGCGCTTAAAATGATCCGCGATGCCGGCGCCGATTGCGCTGACGCCGTTACGCCCAAGCCCATGGGCGACCTTGCTCCGGAAGAATGTTTTGAGGAAGTCGGCGCAAACTTCATCCTCTCCGGCGGCGTCTCCCCCGATCTCTGGCTGGCAAACCGCCCGATTGCAAAATTCAAGCAAGCTGTTCTCAGATGGCTGGATTTAGCAAGGCGCGGCGCGCGGATAATCGCCAACGCGGGCGACCAGGTTCCGCCCAATGCGGACGAAGGACGCGTTGAGCTCATGCGCGACCTTGTTGAAAAACACGGCCGGTATAAGTAGTTAGTATTTTTGTCATTCCGGACTTGATCCGGAATCCAGTCTGTGTAACCTGGATTCCCGCTTTCGCGGGAATGACAGAAATGAGGTTCTTGCATCCGTGCCATCCGTGTAATCCGTGGTGAGTAGTAATGAAAATCATAGGTCAAGGAATTGTCTTTAAAAGCAAGTCCGAATCAGACAACCAGAGTTGTTGCTTTCCTGACATCTCAGTGCTCCCTTCGGGCCGGTGGTTCTGTGCCTGCCGCGCCGCCCCGACCAAAAAGGGAACTGCCGGGCAGCATGTGATTGTGAGCTGGTCTGATGACCAGGGCCGCTCCTGGAGCAAGATGATTGCTCCTTTTAAACCGCCGTCGGCAGATGGCAAAGCCGGACTTTTCCGCGGCCTCTATACGACCTCGCTTGGCGGTCGCCAAGTTCTTGGTGCGCTATGCTGGGTGGACCATTCTGACCCAGCCCTTGAATTTTTTAATGAAAAGACCGAAGGACTCCTGGACACGCGTATTTTCATTACTCTCTCGCGTGATGCCGGTAAAACGTGGAGTGAACCGCGGCTTGCGGACACATACCCCATCAGGAAACCTCTGCCTCTGACCGGCCCAATCCTGCTCACGTCCGACAAACGGTGGGCATGCCAGTTTGAAGTGAACAAGCATTACCACGACACCCGCCCGTGGCGACATTCTTCCATGCTGATGTTCTCTTCCGACCGCGGCCAAACCTGGAACGAATTTGTTGTTGTAACGAACGATCCCGCCAACCGGTTTTTCTACTGGGATCAGCGGCTGGCCTTCATTGGCGAGAAACGGATGCTTGGTCTTTTTTGGACTTACGACAACAGGAAAGCGGTGTATCTCAACATTCATGCCCGTGAATCGTTGGACGACGGCCGAAGATGGTCGGCTATCTGGGATACCGGCGTTCCCGGCCAGCCCGCCGCGCCGGTCCGGCTCAAAGATGACAGGATTGCCATGGTATATGTTGACCGGACAAGTGTGCCCGCCATCAAGGCGCGGATCAGTTCCGATAACGGTAGAACTTGGCCGGAAAGAACGGAAAAAATTCTTTTCAGGCCGCCGGCCATTAACCAGACGCGCAATAAAAAATCAATGCGCGATGCCTGGAGCGAGATGGGAAAATTTTCAACCGGCCTGCCCGTTACGGCTAGGCTTCCAAACGACGATTTTGTGGTTGTCTTCTACACGGGACCCGTGCCGGATAAAACCGATATTCGCTGGATACATGTCCGGCCTTAGAACAAAAAAAGAATTAATAAAATTTAGGAACTATTCACCACTGATTACACGGATGGCACGGATACTGTCAGACGGTTATATAGTCGGACAGTCAGCATCAGTGTTATCCGTGGTAAGTAATTATGAAATTTGATTTATTGGAAAGCGACCGGCGCATCTGGAGAGATGAACTTGATGAATTTGTACCGCCACGTATTTTTGACGCGCACTCCCACGTGTATGACGCGCGCTTCGTGCCGGCCGCCACTGCCGCCGCCTGGCGAAACCCCGGTCATCATCCGAAAGCTACTTTCAACGACCTTCAGCGGGCTTCAGCCGCGCTTTTTCCGGGACGCAAGGTTCATTATCTGACGTGCGGGTTTCCAGTCCGCGGCATGGATTTTGACGGCATGAACGACTTTGTTGCCCGCGAAGGCAAAAAAGATTCCCAGTCGTTGTTGCTCATGATGGTCAATCCCGCTTTCTCGGTGAAAGATATTGAGAGCCGTTTGGAGCGGGGCGGCTTCGCAGGTTTCAAACCCTATATGTGCATTTCAAAAGCTAGGAATCCGGTGCAATCCACCGTCCTGCAAATGCTCCCGGAACATTATTGGCGGATTGCGAATGAGCGGGAGTTGGTAATTCTGCTCCATCTTGGCCGCTATCGTTCGTTGGCGGACCCCGTCAACCATAGGCAAATCCGGGCCTTGGCGGAAAAGTATTCGCGCGTTAAACTCCAGCTCGCCCATTGCGCGCGCTGTTTCACGCCGGAAATTGCGGAAAAAGGATTGAGCGCTGTGGCCGACCTTCCAAATGTGCACGTTGACACGTCGGCCGTATGCGAGCCGGAGGTTTTTCATATCCTCTTTGACGTCTGGCCGCGCGAGCGAATTCTTTTCGGCACAGATAATCTTCCCGCTGGCATTGAGCGCGGTAAAATAGCTTCCTTCGGGCTGGGCTGGTTCACGGTAAGCGAAGGCAACACAAAAGCATTGTCCGCCCCGCATGTTCCTTATCGTCCGACGTTCCTTGCCTATGAAAATCTGCGCGCCATCCGTTATGCGGCAAAGCGGAAAAAATGGGGCAAACTGGAGCGGGAAGACTTCTTCTGGAACAATGCGGCCAGAATTTTAAGATTCAACTCTATCATGGCATCGTAAGCATATATTTCACGGACGGCTTTCCGTTCTTGGAATATATGGATTAATTGCTCTTTTCCACGCTCCATGCGTATCTTGACATTTCGGGGCCGTCTGATACAAACAAGGCATGAGTGACATCAAGAGTGATAATTTCTGGTATGCGGTCAACAACACCGAGGTGATTGTGATGCCGAAGAGCCACCTCGAAACTTTCGGCGCAACCAATCTGCATTACCACATGGTCAGCGAGCTGATGGACACCGTGAACCGGATCAGGATCAGGGAGGGCGCCATTCAGTCGCAGAGGCCGCAGATCATCACCCCAAACTACTATTCCAACGAAATGCTGGAAGGCTTTGGCGATGAGGCCAACCAGTATATTGACTGGCTGAAGAACCATGCCAAGGATATGCGTATTCTCCAATATGGATTCAAGATTCAGAAAACAGAGTCAAGCGAGCACGTTGTCTCCGGCAATGTGAAGGAAATAATTGAACAGGTAAAAAAACAGATTACAGAAAAAAAAGACCCGATGTCGGCCGTTATTTACGGGGTGGACAATCCCTGGGATGTCTGCCTGCTGAAATTTATGTTGGATGTAATCCGGAGTTCGGCGCCCCACAACTTCAACGAACTCGGCCGGCATAATCTCCTGGAGGACGTTAACGGGACGCCGCGCGCCGTACGCGAAGAAATTGAGCGCGGTTTCCTTATAGCCAGCCGCGACAAGGCAATGGTTGCCCCGCTCGGGAACAAACTGCGCAAATACGGGCTGTTTGAGGAATACGAGGACCGGTTCTTTGCGCTTTTCCGGAAAAACTGATATCAGGATGATTTTGTTTTGGTGTCAACCGCGATGATGTGGTCCAGGCTTTCGCGGAAATCCTGCAGGCCGGTTGCGGGAACAATAATAGCAGCCCGGTGGCCGCCGACCTCCTCGGTAATCCGCAAGAAGCGCCCGCTTGCGTTTTCCTTGAAGTCAAAAAAGAACTGTTTCCGCTCAATTTGCAGGCGCTCGCTTAAAATCATTTTGTCCGTCCGTATTTTGTCCGGCCGCACATTCCCGTATCGCTCCTGTTCCGCGCGCAAATCTTCATGCCCATGTTTTTCCGTATTGCTCCCCATGGCGCCCCCGCTTTTTTTTAGGAAATTCCACAGCATATTTAAACCGCCTCTCCCACTTGAAACCGTTCAAACCGCCCGATTTTAATCTCATCCTCCAGTTCTTTTCCCTTTTCGGTCAACAAGGTTGTTATATTTTTATCCTGATCCTTCACAAACGGCTGTTCCACCAGGCAGTTTTGCCCGTAGAATTTGCCCATTTTACCGTCCACGATTTTCCCGACGATCTGCGGCGGCTTGCCGGTGACCTGTTTGGCGAAAATTTCTTTCTCGGCGGAAACAACCTCCGCCGGCACGGATGTCCGGTCCAAAAAACGAGGCCGGGATGCGGCAATATGAAGACATATATCTTTTGCCAGGTCTTTAAAAGCCGGTTTTGCGGCCGTATCGTCTTTGGCGCAGTTAATTTCCGCCAGGACGCCGATTGCACTGCCATGATGGATATAGGTGGCGGCAATGCCGGGTTTTTGGAGAACAAAACGGACGTTGCGCCGCACAATGATATTCTCTCCTATTTCCGCAATCTTTGCGGTAACATCCGTTTTTGCCGACTCCGCCAGGCTGCCTTCAATCGCAACGGCTTTTTCGGCCAATTTCGCGGTAAAAGAAAGGAAGCCCGGGTTTTTTGCCGCAAAGTCGGTCTCGCAATTAACTTCAATCAGGCTTCCGGAGCGTCCTGACTCGGCAATAAATGAAGCAATTACCCCTTGGTTGGCGGCGCGGGACGATTTTTTTTCGGCAACGGCGATTCCTCTTTCCCGTAATATCCGGAGCGCTTTGGCCTTGTCGCCGTTTGCTTCGGTTAGCGCTTTTTTACATTCCATCATTCCGACATTGGTTTCATCACGCAATGTCTTTACTAATGCGGCTGATATCTCTGTCATGGATTCAATTTCCTTTTTGTTTGTTTCTCGGTATTCGCGGGTTACGGGTTGCCTCCCGGGGCAGGCGCGGGTGTTTCCGGTTTGGGAATTGCCGGTTCTTTCTTTTCTTCCTCTTTTTTCTCGGATGATTTTTGCTCTTTCCTTTCAACCGGCCGTCCTCTGGTCATTGCGCCGCGGCGTGCTCTCTTTTCCCGGAACGGTCTGTCGGCCGGCCTTGATCCGGATTCCCCCGTTTTTGTTTCCGTCGGCTGGTTTTGCTGGTCACGGGCACGGACCTGGGCATACTCGGCGCCGGCTTTGAGAATTGCATCGGTCAGGGCGTTGATGATCAGCTTTATGGAACGCGTTGAATCATCATTGGCGGGGATCGGATAATTAATGGGGTCCGGGTCACAATTCGTGTCCACAAAAGCAACGACCGGAATGCCGACACGGTTGGCTTCCCGGACGGCAATCGCCTCCCGGTTAATATCAACCACGATCATGGCCCCCGGCATATTCGTCATGCCGGCAATGCCCATCAGATTGCGCTCAAGGCGCTCCAATTCATGGCGCAAGCGCGATGCCTCTTTCTGGGGCATGGTGTCAAGCGTGCCTTTTTCCCGCATGGCCTGAATTTCTTTCATATGCCGGATGCTGTTGGCAATATTCTGGTAATTGGTGAGCGCCCCGCCGAGCCATCGGCTGATGACGTAAAACTGGCCGGAACGGGCGGCCGCCTCTTTAATTGTTTCCTGGCATTGTTTCTTTGTGCCGACAAACAACACGTTCTTGCCTCTGGCCACGGTCTCATAGAGAAATTGCCGCGCAAGTTCCAGCTGGGCCAGGCTTTTGGTTAAGTCAATAATGTAAATCCCGCCGCGTTTTTCAAAGATAAAACGCTTCATTTTGGGATTCCACCGCTTGCTCTGGTGCCCGAAATGAACACCGGCATTCACCATGTCAGTAACGCTGACCGAAGCAGAAGGCTCAATCTTATCCACTGTATTTTCTCCTTTTTGTTGGTCCCTTGCATATTTTGCAGGGACAATCCGCTTTGATGGTCTCCAAGGATAGAGGGAAACCATGCTCGCTTCCGTCCCGATGCGCGAGGCGCGATCGGGACTAATTGAGGCAGAAAGGTAGCAGATGTCATATTTGATGCAAGATATTTTTGCAAAAATATTGCATTATGACAATTGCTCGGGTTAGATAGTCGCCGGCCTGATTTACATATGAAACCCGGACTTTATATTGTCGGCACGCCGATCGGAAACCTGGACGACACAACCGCCAGGGCGCTGGAGACCCTGCGGAATGTTGATTTTATCCTCGCCGAAGACACGCGCCATACGCGCATTTTGCTGGATCGCTTTTCCATAAAAACATATTTAATCAGTTGTCATCGTTTTAGCGAATGCTCGCGGATCCCGATGGTGCTGGATAAAATCCGGGCCGGCCAAGCGGCGGGCCTTGTAACCAACGCCGGTATGCCCGGCATTGCCGATCCAGGGGCGCGCATTGTCCGTGCCTGCCGGCAGGGCGGCATTTATCTGACCGTTATTCCCGGGCCGTCTTCTGTTACCGCCGCCGTTGCTTTAAGCGGCTTTGGCGGCCGCGGATTTGTCTGCGAAGGCTTTCTGCCGCGCAAAAAAGGGGCGCGCCGCCGGCGCCTGGCCGAGCTGAAATCAATGAGCCTGCCGATTGTGATCCTGGAGTCGCCTTATCGCTGTCTTCAGTTTCTTGAAGAAGTTAATGATATTTTTCTGGACCGGGAAATATTTATGGGAAGGGAACTGACCAAGCTGAATGAAGAATGTCTCTGGGGAACGGCTGCGGAAATAAGGGGAAGGTTTTCCGGAAAGCCCGGCGGAGCGCCGGCCCGGGCGGTGCGGGGCGAACTGACTTTTGTTATTGCGAGCGCCTCAAAAAAAGAAATACGGGATAACACCGCCGAGCCGGACGAAAATGAACCTCCGGCGATGGGAAGTGATTCCGGATGATAAAAGCCGCCGCATATCCCTGCTTCGTTCGGATGACTACACGGGGTCAACGTGCGGCGCTACGGGGTTTGTGTTCCGTTTGCCGTTGATTCCTTTGTCGGCGGCAGGGCGACTCGCCTTCGCCAGAGCGCTCTTTCCCGATGAGCTTTGCTAGGACTGAATATGGCGAACTAAGATGGCGAGACAAAGGCAGATGGCTTCGGCGGAGTTTCGCTATTGAAGCCCCGGCTTTTGGACGGGGAGCTCCACTTTCAGATGGAGTTCGCGCAATTGTTTTTCGGTGACCGGCGCGGGCGCGCCCATCATCAAGTCTTGCGCGCGCTGGTTCATCGGGAAGGCGACCACTTCCCGCAGGTTTTGCTCGTTGGCGAGCAACATCACAATCCGGTCAATTCCCGGTGCAATCCCGCCGTGGGGCGGCGCGCCCAGTCGCAGGGCGTTAATCATGCCGGTAAATTTTTCGTTCACGTCTTCTTCCGTGTAGCCGGCGATTTTAAAAGCGCGGTACATAATCTCGGGAAGATGATTGCGGATGGCGCCGCTGGAAAGCTCACAGCCGTTGCAGACGATATCGTATTGGTAGGCAAGAATTGAAAGGGGGTCTTGTTCCTGCAAAGCCCGCAGTCCACCCTGTGGCATTGAAAAGGGATTATGGGAGAAAATGATCTGGCCGGTATCTTCATCGCGATCAAACATCGGGAAATCAACTATCCAGCAGAACTTAAACACGCTTTCGTCTATCAGATTCAAATCTTTGCCTAGGGTTGAACGGATTTCGGCGGCAAGCCGGTTTGAAGCCGGCGGACGCTCACAGACAAAGAAAACCACGTCGCCGGTGCTTATATCGCAAGCCTTGGCAATGGCATTTAATTGTTCCGGGGTAAGAAACTTGGCAATCGGTCCCTTGACCGCGTCGCCCGACCAGACCAGGTAAGCCAGTCCCTTGGCCCCCAGTGTTTTCGCTTTCTCGGTCAGTTTGTCAAAAAAACTGCGCGGTTTGGAGGCGATTGCCTTGACCGGGATGGCCCGTACTTCGGCGCCCTGTTCAATCAGCGAACGAAATGCGTTCAGACCGGAATTTTTAAAAATTTCAGTAACATCTTTTAATTCAATTGGAATGCGCAGGTCAGGTTTGTCGGTGCCGTATTTAAGCATTGCCTCCGCGTAGGGAATGCGCAGGAAAGGAGGAGGACTAAACGGTTTTTTTGAAAACTTTTCAAACGTTTTGGAAAAAACGTCTTCAACCACGGCAAAGACGTCTTCCTGCGTTACAAACGACATTTCCAGGTCAAGCTGGTAAAATTCGCCCGGCGAGCGGTCGGCCCGCGCATCCTCATCGCGGAAACAGGGCGCGATCTGGAAATAGCGGTCAAAGCCGGCAATCATAAGAAGCTGTTTGAATTGCTGGGGCGCTTGGGGCAGGGCGTAAAAGTGGCCGGGATGAATGCGGCTGGGGACGAGGTAATCGCGGGCGCCTTCCGGCGAACTGCTGGTCAATATGGGGGTTTGAAATTCATTGAAGCCGAGGTCGGTCATGCGCTTGCGGATGAAGGCAATCACCTGCGAACGCAGAAGGATATTGCGGTGCATCCTTTCGCGCCGCAGGTCAAGATAGCGGTAACGGAGGCGCGTGTCCTCGGGTCCGTCCTCCTCGCAGTCAATTTGGAGGGGCAGGGATTCGCAGGCCGATTCCAGTGCCACGGTTTGGGCCACAACTTCTATTTCGCCGGTGTTCAGGTTCGGATTAATTGTGTCGGCGGAACGTTCCACGACCTGGCCGGTTACGGTTATGACGCTTTCCAGTTTAAGGTGCGTGCAAAAGTCAAAAAAATCGCGGTCCGGCCGAATTACAATTTGCGTTATGCCGTAATGGTCGCGCAAGTCTATAAAGAGAAGCTGGCCGTGGTCCCTTTTGCGGAAAACCCAGCCGGAAAGGCGCGCCGTCTGCGAGATATGCGCGCGCCGCAGTTCGCCGCAGGTGTGGGTGCGATAGGGATGGCTGGTGGTTTCGTTCACTTTTTTTCTTCCGACTTCTGGCTTTTGACTTCTGACTTCTGACTTCTGACTTCTGATTCTTGGCTTCTCTCTTCCGTCCTAAAAACTCCCATCACCCGGAATTTCTCATAACGTTTTTGAAGCAGAGTATTGGCCGGACACTTTTTCAATTCCTGTAAATTTTTTAAAAGGCATTTCTTCAATTCGGCGGCCATGCCATCCGGATTGCGGTGGGCGCCGCCGGGCGGCTCGGGGACGATTTCATCCACCAGTCCCGCCTTTAAAAGATGCTTGGCCGTAAGCTGGAGGGCTTCAGCCGCCTTGCTGGCATAGGCCCGGTCTTTCCAAAGTATTGCCGCGCATCCTTCCGGGGAAATCACGGAATAATAGGAGTGCTCTAAAATCAGGATGCGGTCGCCGATGCCGATACCCAGCGCGCCGCCGCTGCCCCCTTCGCCGATGACCGTCACAATAATCGGCACGGGCAGAAGAAATGCTTCCCGGAGATTGACGGCGATGGCTTCGGCAATATGGCGCTCCTCGCTGCCGATGCCAGGGTAGGCGCCGGCAGTGTCAATCAGGGTAATAATCGGACAATTGAATTTGGCGGCAAGTTTAATCAGCCGCAGGGCCTTGCGATACCCTTCCGGGTGCGCCATTCCAAAATTGCGTTCAACATTGCTTTTGACGTCGCGCCCTTTTTGAGTGCCGATAATCATTACTTTTTCTGATTCCAATAAGGCAAATCCACCCACAATCGCCAGGTCATCCTTGAACATCCGGTCGCCGTGCAGTTCCACAAAGTCAACGCACATTTTTTCAATGTAATCCAGGGTGTAGGGACGCTGGGGATGGCGGGCAAGTTGAACTTCATCCCAGGGAGTCAGGTTGCTGAATATTCTCTTCTGGGTCTCATTGATCTTCTTTTTCAAATCGGCCAGTTCGGCGGAAACATCAATATTATGAGACTCGCTGAATTCCTTGAGTTCGCGCAGTCTTTCTTCCAGCTCAATGATCGGTTTTTCAAAAGATAATGATGGTATTGCCATGGATTTTTCCGTCTATAGATGTTCAGCTAAATAACGTAACAATTCAGACGAAGAAAACATTCAACGTCCAACTTTTCCGCCTGAAGCGGATCCGCCAAGGCGGAGAACGTTCAACATTACTCGTTCCGAAGCTTCAGAGTGAATCGAAGTCCTTGAACGTTGGATGTTGAGCGTTGAACGTTTCCGGTTTCTGAACTTAATTATCTGAAACATTATAGACATCGAATTCTTTTTATTTACCAAGTCTATAGTCTAAAGTCAATCGCCATAGCCATTCGGATGGCTTTTATGCCATGCCCAGGCGCTTGAAATGATGTCGTTCAGGGAACTGCGGGTTGGCCGCCAGCCCAGAATGGCCCCGGCTTTGGAAGCGTCGGCGACAAGCCGGGCAGGGTCGCCCGGACGGCGCGGCAGTATTTTAGCCGTAATTTTCTTCCCCGTGATTTGGCGGGAGGTTTCCAAAACCTCCTGCACTGAATATCCGGTTCCTGTTCCAAGATTGAATGCTCCGGTCTGTTTTGCGGTCAGCGCGAGGATATGGGCTTGGGCAAGGTCTTCAATGTGAATATAATCACGCACACAGGCGCCGTCGGGCGTGTCATAATCATTTCCGAAAATTTTCAGCGCTTGCTCCTGTCCAAGGGCAACTTTCAATATATTGGGAATCAGATGTGTTTCCGGCGTGTGGTCCTCGCCGAATTTGACGGAAGCGCCGCAGGCATTGAAATAGCGGAGAAAAACAGCCCGCAATCCATGAATCCGCTCATACCAGGCCAGTATTTTTTCAAACATCAGTTTTGATTCGCCGTATGGATTTGTTGGATGCTGGGGAGTGCTTTCTTTTATCGGTATTTCCTTCGGCTGGCCGTAGGTTGCGCAGGTGGATGAAAAGATGATTCTTTTCACCCCGTTTTTTAGCATCGCTCCGGCAAGATTGATCCCGCCCTTGACGTTATTATCAAAATATTTTTCAGGCATAGCCATTGATTCGCCGACGAGGGCATAGGCCGCAAAATGAATAACCGCTTCCGGGTTTGCTTCCTGCATGGCGCTCTCAATTGCGGCTTGATTACGCAAATCGCCTTCTATTAAACTGGCGCGCGCATCAAGCGCGGCCCGGTGCCCACGCTCAAAATTATCAAAGATAATTACTTCATGGCCGGCGTCCAGGAGCATTTCCACTGTTACGCTTCCGATATATCCCGCCCCGCCTGTGACCAATACTTTCATCCGGGCAATATAGAGGAAAGGCGGCGAATAAGCCATTTTTTTATCTTTTTTTTATCTGATTAAAGTATTGACAATGGCCCGGTCATTTGACATGATGCACGGCAATGAAAGGAGCAACAATATGAATACTGCCATAACAACCAATGAAAAACTGTCGGAGGCCTTGAAAATGCTCGAGGAGGCGGCCAAGGAAAAAAAGAACGAGCTTCAAAATATGATTCAGGGCAAATATTCTCATTTGAAAGAAGCCTTGATTGACAAGGAAGAAGATATTGCCCATACCCTGCTTGCGGCAAAGAAACAGGCCATGAAAGCGGCCGTCCATGCCTCGGAAATCGGGACGGAAAGAGCCAAGGAAATTGCCGCCGAGGTTGATCAGCAGGTCCGCGAAAATCCGTGGCCTTATATCGGCGGCGTGGCGCTTGGTTCCCTGCTGATCGGCTATATTCTTGGCCGGAGCAAGTAGCAGAAGGAAGAGGAGAAGTCAGGAGACAGTAGTCAGAATCCAGAATGAGGAAGAGAGAATACCGTGTTCTGATTAAGAATTCTTCATTCTGGCTACTGACTTCTGACTACTGGCTTCTTTTTTCAGAAAAGGCATTTTATGTTTAGCCATCTTCTAAAAGGTCTTGCCACTGCGGCCGCGTTTTGGTTTGTGAACCGCTATCGCCGGCTTTCCATTGATCTCGTCAAGATTGAGGCGGCAACATATTATATCAAGGCCATTCAAAGCGGGCGGCAGGGATTCCTTTCCGTCCTTCTGGTTTGGCTGGGCATCTTTTTCTTTGCACTGGGCGTTATTCTGCTGCATGCAAGCCTCTTTGTTGGACTTTACTTGTGGTTCAGCCTGTCGGCCGTGGCAATCGGACTGCTTGTCCTGGGCGGCATTTATGTCATCGTCATTTTGCTTATCGCCCGCTTTGCCCTGTCCGAGAAAGCCTGGCTGAAATTTTTCAAGGCCGATAAGCTGGTTGAAGACCTGACCAAAAAGGCTTAACCCGTTTAGGAGGGTTAAGAATTGTTATGCCGGAAACAGACCATTCAACCGCCTCCGAAATCTTGCCCTCGGCCGGGGTATTGCTTGCCAATCGCTTGCGTTCCTGGCGCGAGCAACGCGGTATTCCGATTAAGCGCGCGTCCGTCGAGCTGGGCGTTTCTGCCGCGACTTGGGACCATTGGGAAAAAGGACGGCGTTTCCCCAGCATGGACGATTTGAACCTTCTGGCGCAATATCTACACCTGCCACCCTGTCTTCTGCTTTGCCCCTTTCAGCACAGTCAATGCGGCTATTGCCCGAAAAAAACGGTGAAATCATGAAAAGTCCTTCTACAAATTGTAGAATTTGAATGCTTGTGATTTCTGCCATAATTAGGTTATGATCTGCGTTATCCGGGGACTATTATGCAAAATGGTTTTGGCTTTAAATTTCAAATGTAACAGTCATATCACAGGAGGAGTATTGTCATGAGAAAAAATAAATCGGTTCAATTGTTCGCGCGGCAATGTTTGATAGGTTTAATAACGTTGGCGGCACTGGCAGCAGTGCCCGCGTGGGCCGCCACATGGTATGTCAACCCGTCCGGTGATAATTCCGACGGCACAAGCTGGTCCAAAGCCAAGACAACCATTCAAGGTGGGGTGGATTTAGCCACGACTGCCGGCGACGTGGTCATGGTGACGAATGGTACCTATACCTTGACGACTCCAATCTCCGTCCTTTACTTCGGAATCACCGTCAAAAGTGTGAACGGAGCGGCGAGCACGATTGTTAACGGTGGCGGGGTCACCCGCTGTTTGTATCTCAACCACGCATCAGCGGTGGTTGACGGGTTCACGATCACCAATGCGTTGTCTTCTAGCTCGGGCGGCGCCGGGGTATGTATTGAGAGTGGCGGCGGCACCGTCAAGAACTGCAGTATCGGCGGCAATACATGCGATGCGTCTTGGAACGGCGGCGGCGGGGTCGGTATGATGGCGGGGCTGGTTTCCAATTGCACGATTGTGGGCAATACGGCGAAAAGTAGTGGAGGCGGCGTTAATATGTCTGGCGGAACGGTGCGCGACTGCACGATCAGCGGCAACAATGTCTCTGGATCGCAGAGTAGCGGCGGCGGCGTATACTTGAGCAGCGGCACACTGCAGGATTGCGTGATTTCCGGCAACTACGCCCTCTATGGCGGCGGCGTAGACTCTCAAGGCGGCACGGTTTTGAACTGCACGATCAGCGGAAATTGGGGCACCCAGCAGTCCGGCGCAGGTGTGCGCAACAACAGCACCATGCGGGATTGCCTGATTATGGGCAATTATACGGAGGCTGTTCAAAGCTGGAGCGGCAGTGGCAGCGTGGTGCAAAATGATTCCACGATGGAAAACTGCACCATCGTCGGGAACTCCGGTCCTGTCTACACGCCACGTGATTCCATAGACCAAATGCAATGGTATTCCGTGTATAATAACGGCGGCACGATGAAGAATTGCATCGTCGTCAACAATACGCCCGGCTTCGGGAATACCGGCAGCAAATGCACCTATTCCTGCACGACGCCGTTAGTCTCCGGCACGGGCAATATCATGCAGGACCCGCAATTCGTGAATCCCGGCTCAGGTTCCGGTTCCAGTTTCGTGGCCGGCAATTACCAGTTTCTGGCATATTCGCCCTGCATCAATGCCGGCGTGAATGTGGCTTGGATGAATTCGGCCAAAGACCTGGCCGGGAACGCCCGGATTTTTAATACAACGGTGGACATGGGTGCTTATGAATACCCCGCCGTGGCCCCCACCCGGCTTGCCGCACCCGCCAACGTCGCCGCCAGCGACGGTCTCTATGGCGACAAGGTGCGGGTGACGTGGAGTTCCGTTGCCGGCGCCGCCGGCTATGTCGTGTACCGGGGGAGCGACAGCAGTAATGTGAATTTCTCGGCTTCCGTGTCGGTGACCGCCTCACCCTATAACGACACCAACGCAGCGCCCGGCACAACTTATTATTACTGGGTGGCGGCCAGTGACGCGAATGGCCGGAGCACGCTGAGCGCCGGTGACCGGGGGTATGCTTCGATGTATGGCGTCAATTTCAACAACGCCCAGGTTGTGTACCTGGACGGGAACAAACACTTGAAAAAAATTGACGTTGACGGAAACATTTCCAATGTGTTCTTGGCCACCAACCCGGCGATTGACCAGATTCTTTTCAATCAGCAGGGCGACCTGTTCATCGCCTTTCCCCAAAGCATGGGCGGCCCGGGCGGCTCAGGCGGCGTAGTGTTGAACGACGGCTACTCCTTTATTATCGCGAAGGCCACGCCGTCCAACAACAGCCTGATTGGTGTTGATCATGAAATTTCGCAACTATCATGGTGGAGTGACATCTGCAGTCCCAATATTCAGGTGGACACCGCCGGTAATGCCTACTATTTCGGCGTGGAATTTTCCCAACAGCCAGGACCAGGATCGCAGAAGATCAAACTGCGGAAATATGTCAATGGCACCACCAATGTCTTGGACCTGATTCCCTCCGATAATATCCAGATCAAGAGTTGGTATGTCCGCGGTGACGGGACGGTGCTCATGGCCGGCCGAACGGAGTCCACGTCGTCCGATTGGTTCCGGAAACTGTCGCCCCAGGGGAATTTATCTCATATCATCAATCCGCCGGTCCAGCCGTCGTTTATTGCCACCTTCCCGGACGACATGGTATACGCGGGGCTTCAGTCCTGGACCTATGGCGGCACTGATTACTATTGGCCGGGCGTGTATCGTCTGCCTTCGGATCTGAGCAATCCGCAGTTTGCATTCCCCTATATCGGTAATTCCAATTATTTTGCGGGCGGTCCCCAACCACCAGGCCCACCAAGCCCCCAATCACAGATCTTTACGCCGGAATATGACGTGAAAGAGGTGATGAATGGTCATGGCGGCACTTGGTCCGACGCCTTCAGCCAGTGCAACGGCGCCGCGATCCGTCAATATGTCATGACATCGAAGAACGGTGTTCCAGACAAGGTATTTGTGACGTCCGGACAAAACTGGACGGGGGGTAAGACGCTTGTTCAATATTATCCGACGGTGGAGATCATTGAGCTGGCAGGCATTGAGACGGTGACGCTCATTGAGGCCCTGGGTGACAAGCTGGTAATCGCCGGCTCGCAGGGCTCGCGTGAAAAGCTGATCCTGTACGACCCGTCCAACGGTGCCGAGATGGATCTGCTGAATGAGGATATCGAAATCTATCACCTGCAGACGATGTACACCGGCCATATCTGGTTCGACGGTCTGAAATTTACCGGTAACAAGTATATCGCCGGACAGTTCACAATGCAAATCGTGTACAGCGCCAACGGCAAGGCCAGCTTCCAGGCGCCTAAGGTTCCCAAGAGCGCTTACAGGGAAGTGACGTTGGGGGAGAAGCCAAGCGCCTTTGTCGGCGTGTTGTCTTCCACCCTGAGTACTAATGTCACTCCGACAACGGCGCCCAGCGCGCCCACCAGAGTCGCCGCCAGCGATGGAACTTATTCCGACAAAATCCGGGTGACTTGGCGGGCCTCGGCCGGCGCGACATCCTATGAAGTGTATCGCCACACAAGCGACAGTTCAGGGTCGGCGACGAAGATTGGCGACGCGACCACCGTCGGTTATGAAGACACGACGGCGGAAGCGAGCGTCTACTATTATTACTGGGTCAAGGCCGTGAACGCGGTCGGTTCCAGCGATTACAGTGCATCGGATACTGGCTGCTTAGGGACTGGTTGCATGGACGTTGCCGGTGACTTTGACGGCGACCGGATTGCTGATCCGGCTTTGGCCAGCACGGATGGCGATTGGTACGTGTGGATGTCTTCTGCCGGCTTCAGCAAGGCTGGCCCGTTCCCTCTCTCCGTTGGTATAGGTACGGGCACGGCCCTGGAGGGCGACTTCGACGGCGACCGGAAAGCCGACCCGGTCTGGGTCAGCGGTAATAACTGGTATGTGTGGATGTCGGCCTCCGGCTATCAAAGTCTTGGACCAATTCCGATTGGGAAAGGCTCTTATACGCCGTTGGTCGGCGACTTCGACGGCGACCGGATTGCCGATCCGGCCATGGTGGATAATACCGGCTGGACCTTCCTGTTCTCCAGCGCTGGTTATGCGCCGGTGTTTGCCACATTTGCCACGGATGGCAGTTATTTTCTCGCCGGCGATATGGATGGCGACCGACGGGATGATCCGATCGCGGTGAACGGCGCCGGATTATGGATGATGTATTACTCCGGTAACGGATATACGCCGACGCCGCAGGTTCAATATGGCATGGCCGGCAACACACCGGCGGTCGGCGACTTTGACGGCGACCGCAGGGATGACATTGTATGTGTTAACGGCATGGGAGATTGGTATGTCTACTTTTCAAGCGCCGGTTTCAGCGTCGCGAGTGGACCGTTTCGGTTTGAACCATGATGGCGCCGGCAGACCGCGTCAATCAGCCAATCTAATGCCGCAACGGGCGGGTAAGGCATGTCCTTCCCGCCCGTTGTCCGCAAAGCCTCGGTTTCAGCGATGAAATCTATAATGAATCAGTTGCAAAATTCGGTCTAAAACCCACCCCGGCCTTCCGCCTACGCCAAGGCTACGGCAGACAAGTCGGCCACCCCTCCGCAGGATGGGAACTTTCTGCCAAAGGCAGATCCGCCTGCGGCGGAAAGAACTTCAGATGCAAAAAGGTTTGGTTCCCCTCCTTGGAGGGGTACGCGAAGCGGGGGGTGGGCCAGATGCCGGCAGAAATCTACGGCTGGTGCGTTACCCTTTCCATAATCAGCGTGGCAGAGCCAATGCCGTCGGCTTTTGACGAGCTGACAATAACGCATTCGGCAAGCCGCCAGGGCGGGCGTTGCGTTTCGGCGGACCGCAGGAAATCGGCGATTGAATTGAGGCTGATCTCGCTAAATTTTACTTCCGTCCTTTTTGCGTTCCATCCCCGCCCCAAAGCCCGCGCATCAAGGTCGCGAATCTCAGCAACTGTTCCGGTAACCGCGGACGATGCCATCGCGGATAATGGCGGCACGGTGTTTGAAACGGCGGTAAGGGCGGCAAATGAAGCCTTAATAAGATCGTTCTGTTGTTTTATTTCATGCAGTTTTATGATTTCGTCTTGTTTGTTGCGCATTTTTTCAAAAAACGCGCCGGATTGCAGGAGATTGACGGCTGTCCAGATGATGCCGGCCGTGAGAAGCGCCGCGGCGCTGAAACGGATAATAAATTCAGTTTTCAGTTTCATGGTTTGGCGGTTCCTTTCACAACAAAATGGACCAGGTTGTCGTCCTGGCCTTCTGTCCGCTCCATCTCCGCTTTATAGCCGATATTTTCAAGGCGTTTTGCGAGGCGTTCGCAGTAGTTCCAGTCTTCAGTCGTTCCGCCGATTATTATTTTATCACGGGTAATTTCAAGGCGCGTGTAAGACAAGCGGGCTTCTTTGCCGGCGTTGATTATCTCGGAAAGCCGTATTGAGAGCGGTTGGGCAAAAACGTGCAGGACAGGCGCAAAATCATTCATTCTTTTTTGCACGATCTTTTGAACCTCAAAAACTTCGCGTCCGTAGGGAATGGCGCGATCCGGCGCAAGCTCCCCGGTCAGGCGCGATATTTCCTGTTTGGCGTCTTTGAGCTGGATTGAGCCGACGATCTGCCAGGCGAGATTGAAGGCGCAAATCGTCATGCCGGCCATAAACAGCAGAACGAGCGAGTGCGCCGAGCGTTTTTTGTGTTCGGTCCGGACGTCCAAATGAGTCAGCTCCCGCTGGCGCAGATTACAGACCGCATCACCGCCGGTGAGCGCTCGGGAAGAAAGGGCGCGCGCCAGAAATGTTTCCGGCGATTTATGAACCATATAAAAGCCCGGCCATTCGCCGCTCAAAAGCCGATGCAGGGAATTGACAACCGCCGGCTGGCGCGCCAGGGCGCCGCAGAAAACCCATTCAACTTTTTCCCCGGCTTGAAGTTCGGCGCACAGGATACGATGAATGCGTTGAAACGCTTCTTCCGGCTTCGTTTCGGCTCCTGGTTCGACCGACATTTGCAGGTTGTGGGCATTGAGAAAAATATTTCCTGATCCGATGACAAAAGAAATATGATCCGTTTCAAGGCTGATGACAATGCGGGTTGTGTCGGAACGCGGAAGTTTTTCCCGCAGGCTTTCCTGCCAGAGCGCCAGGCCTTCATGGTCAATGATTACCGGGTCAATTCCGTAAGCTTTATATTGATCCAATCTCTGCTGAACGGTTGCGCGGCGTGCGGCAACGGCAAGGACCGAAATCCTCCTGGCCGCATTTCTGCGGAATTGGACAAAGCAGTAACAGCAGTCTTCAAGCGGAAACGGCAGTTGAACGTCAAGCATTGAGGGCAGAACTTTGACGGCCTTGTTCTTTGAGGTAAAAGGCGTATCCAGCCAGAGAGTAAGGCTTTCTTGAATGCCGATACACCCGGCCACGGGTGGATGCTTATTTAATAGTGTCGGCGGTTGCCCGGAGGGGGAAGTGAAAGGCCAGGTAACGGTCGAATGGTTTATCCCGCCGGTGAACGAGCGCGCTGACCGGACAATTCTCAGCGTTTTATCCGAGAGACTTGCCCCATACCGGCATTTTATGAAAGAAAAGCTCATTTGTTTGTTCACCGTTCCACCCACCTGATAATCTGCACGTTGCCCGCCGAATCGCGTTTGGCAAGACAATACACCTCTTCCATTGAAGCGCCCATATTAGCCTTGGCATAGACCGAAAAAAAGGAACTTCTGACGGAAAGATAGGACGCGTATCTTTGCATGGTTAACTGGTCCAGAACCTGGTTCAGGTTCAAAAGCGGCGCGGCATCCCGCCCGCGGATAATCCTTTCAACTGTTCCGGCATTGATGAGGCCGAATACCGCCAGCAGTGCCTGGCGGCTGGCGGTGTTGACATTGACCGGCTCAATGCGCCGTTCCTTGCCCGGCAGAATTGTCAACGCGGTTGCATGGGCGGCGTCATTGGTTGTTGCATTCAACAGCCAAAGCAATTCTTCCCGGCTTTCCATGGGTAAATCGTCCGGATGGAATTGCGACTGTTTTCGCTGGTAATATTCTTTTTCATAACCGCCTTCCAAATTCTGATCAACCCAATCCCTGACAATTTCGGTTTGCATTTCGGGATTGAAATAATTTTCGCCGGCGAGCAGGTCGCGGATAATGGCCGCCGAGGGACGCCACTGTTCGGAAGGCGACGCATAGGCGAGCATATTTGCGTCAATAAAGCGGTTTTCATCAATAATCGTCACTTCCGTGTCAATACCATTCGGCAAAAGCACGTGGATCGGCGCAGCCCATTCCTCGTTTGTATGGTCAATAAGTAGAATCGGATCAACCGCCAATGTATTAAGCGCATGCCAAACACCGTCACCCGCTGTTTCGCGCAGTTGGGTCCTGATCAGCCTTGTTTTTTCAAGGTTGAGGCATGAGCGCGCGAGGACTTGAGCCTGCAGAACAAGCGCCACGATAATGCCCAGCAGGATCAGCACGGCTGCAAGGACAATGCCGGATTCGCCCGGTGTAATATATGGCCTTGATTGCCCGTGGATATCGGATATATTGTCTGTATGCATTAAATTGTTTTTACAGATCTTCTTCCTGATATTATTATCAGACATAAATCAAAAGTCAAATATGGATCAAAATATGCGTCCAAAGTGCTTTAAAATATGCCTGCTGTCTATTGTATTTTCAGCGGCTTTATCCGCCACAAGCCTGATCGCGGCCGAAACGAATGAAACTTCTCCTTCAAAAAGTTACCTGATGGCCTATGAATCCATGTCAACGGCCGACTGGCTGTTAAAACGCGGAATGAACGAGGATGCGGCCTCTCTCTACGATGAATCCCTTAAATTATTTCAAAAACTTGCTTCCGAATATCCCGCGTGGCAAACGAACCTGGTGGCTTTTCGGGTCAACTACTGCCGCGATGGACTCGTCAGGACGCTAAACTCAAAGAGTGCGGATTCTGATAGACGCGATGAAAATAATCAGAAGGCGCCGCCGCCGCTCTCATCCGAATCGGTGCGGTCGGCGAACCCGGCCATGACGACCGGCGGGGATGTGAAAAGCGCCGGGAAAATTACGCCGGCGCTTAGATTGGAACAGGCCTCTGACTTTCAAGGAGCATTGGAATTCTATAAAGCGGTTTTAGCGCAGAACAATCAGAATTCTGCCGCTCTTGCCGGGGCAGGCCGGTGTTTCCTGCGGCTTGGCATGGTTGACCAGGCGCGCGATCTACTTTTCCAGTGGAGCGTGATCCCTTCGCCAGAAAACAGCATTAATTCACTCCTTGCCTTGATTTTATGCCATGACCGGCAATTTGCCAAGGCAATCCAGATTGCCGAGATTGTGGTAAATGACGAGAGTTCCAATGCCTCGGCGCATGTCATTCTGGGCGTAGCTTTGGCCGGTATGGGACAAACCGACCAAGCTCTGTCGGAAATGCAAAAAGCCCTCGCTCTAAATCCCCGCCTGAATGAAGCTCATTACAATCTGGCCCGGCTTCTGCTCAAAAAGGAGCCGAAGAACAAAGCGACGGCCGGCGAGTATTATCTGAACGCTTTGAAATTCGGCGCCGCGCCTGATCCAGCTTTGGCCAAATTGTTGAAAAAATAGCCTGTTGCGTGTTTCGAATGACAGAAGGGAATGTTGATTTGCGCCCCAATAAAAATTGTTACTTTTTTCGGTGACTAATTCATATACACGACGTTTCGCGCTTCGTTCATTCTTCCCGCAGAAACAGGTCGCCGGCCTTGAAACGCGGATGGTGGTAACGGGGTTTGCCCACGGTTGATTTGCCGTATTCTATTGCCTGGGTCGGACACCATTGCAGACATGCCATGCATTGCTCGCAGTGATGCATCCAGACGGGATTGCCTTCGGCCATGCGGATATTTATCACCGGACAAACTTTGGCGCAGATTGAGCAGTGTTTGCATTTCGGGCCAACCGCAAAATTGCCATCGGCGTCGGAAAATTTATTGCCGGCCAAATTGTGTATTAATTCCAGCGGCCAGCGAAGAGGAAGGCGCGTGTCTTCATAAATTCCGGTTACTCCCTTGGCGATCCCGGCAGCGATTTTCTCAATCCGTGTCCGGGCTTTTGCGAAAATGAGCTCCTGTTTTTCAGGCGGGGGCGGAGCCTTGAGCACGGGGTAATTTCCCGGCATGGCGATTGACCATCCGGCCGAGAGCTTGGCGCCCTGCCCGGACAAAATTTTATCCGCTTCGCGGTGAACTGCCCCGGCAATGCCGCCCATGGTGGCAACCGTGTAAATGTAACCAGCCTTGTTGACCGGAGCGCGCTGTAAAAAGCGGCGGACAATAATCGGCAATCCGAAGGCGTAGACCGGAAACACCACGAGCATCCGGTCGCAGGATGAAATGCCGCTGTTGATAACGCGGGCAATCGGAATTAATTCGGTGTTGCCAAGCGCTTTTGCCAAATCCATGGCGACGACCAGCGAATTGCCGGTGCCTGAAAACCAATAGATAATGCTTTTCATTTTTATTCTTTCAGGTTGGCGAAGGATCGTTTGGAATAACCCCATGATATTGGGCAAAACTTTTGTATCCCTGCGTGCTCATAAAGCGCCCAAGCAATCTGCCGTCGGATTTTGTCATGTCCACCAGGATAAGGCTGTCAACCACGTTGGAAAACCGGCGGTCAACGTTAAAGCTTAAAATTTTGGCGTTTAACCGGAGGTAGTGTTTGAGCAGAATCGGAACGCCTTTGCCGTCCTTTTCAATTTCGGAGATGAGGAATGATACATCGTCAATATCATGGGCCAGCGTGGCTACTGTCTGGCGGTCGGCTTTGGCGGTCCTTCCCGGACGGTAGGGGGACCGGGCTTTCACGTAGCGTGCGAGCTCCGGATGCAGTTTGCTCTGCTTCAGGAATTGCACAATCAAATTTTTTGAAAAACTGTGATAATCCTGGCTTATGCTGACCGGTCCAAAAAGAATTTTGTATTTCGGATGCAGCACGCAGAAATGGCCGATTCCGCGCCAAAGCAAAGCCAGGCAACTGTATTCCTTCTGGTATTCGGAACGAACAAAGGAACGGCCGACTTCCATCGCGCATTCAAGCTCGTTCAAGACCGGTCGTTTGAACTTGAAAAGGGTGGTGGTATAAAGTCCTTTAATGCCTTGATTTTTGAGGATGACGTCCACCATTCCAAGACGGTAGGCGCCGACCAGTTCCGATTTTTTATGGTTCCATAAAAACAAATGCAGGTAATAGGGGTCAAACCGGTCAAGATCAGCCGGCTGGCCGGTGCCTTCATGAACTTCGCGGAAAGTCAGTTCACGCAGGCGTCCGATTTCATTGAGCATCGCCGGAATCTGCTGGGCGCGGGCGATATAAACCGCAAAATCGCCGCTATGAGTCAGGCGTTGCTCCGGTGCGAGGGCTTCAATTTCGCGGTGGAGCAGGGCCGTGTCAGCCGCGGGCGCCACCGGTTTGGGATGCCGGCCCGGCAGGCGGCTGAACATAATGGAAGAAAGGCTTCGCTTAAGCGGGCGTGAGCGGTTTTGGAGAAAAAATGTGCTGTTGCGTAAGTGTTCGGTTATGGCCTTGTTATCCTCGAAATCCTGCAGTTTTTTCCAGGGGATAACTTTGCCGATATAGACGTTGATGGCGCTGGAACTTTTGTTAATCAGTTCATGCGGCAAGAGCGCCGTCCGCACGCGAGAATGAAACAAACCGGCGATTTGAAAGAAAAGCGAATTGTAGCCCGGGAAAAAAACAGGCAGAACATCCGCGTGCGCGTGCTTGATGATGGCGCCGACGTGCGGGCTCCATTTTGGGTCGGTAATTTTTGCCTGGCCCCAGGCAAAATGGGCGACCTCGCCGGCGGGGAACGTTACCAAAGCGCCGCCATCCGCAACCCATCGGATTGCCGCTTTGATTGCCTTGGAGTTGGCTATAAAAGAACTGCGGTTGCCGAACGGGTCAACGGGAATGATCCATTCGCGCAGTGAGACAAGGTTTTGCAGGAGATAATTTCCGAGAACGCGCACGTCCGGCCGGGCGCGGAATATAATGTCGCCAAGCACAACCCCTTCCAGCCCGCCGAAAGGATGGTTAGCCACCACCACCAGCGGCCCCTGCTTGGGTATTTTTTGAATGTCCTGTTCGGAGAGTGAATAATGCGCCTGCACGCAGTCCAGACAATCCTGGAATACGTTGTCATGATTTGCCAGGCTTGCAAAAAATTCCATCCGTTCGTAGGCGTCATTGAGCGCCTTGATGGAAAGCGTTTTCTCAATCGGGTGCTCCAGAACCGTCAGGAGCCATTTTTGGACCGGGTGACTGGCCGCGCTTTTTAAATCAATCAGTTTCATGTCTTATTAATGACCATATCAGACCTGTTCTCTTTTTGTTGAAGGCATTATAATCGCTGAAATCCATCAGGACAAGCTAAATATGCTTTTCTCTTTGTCGTACGTTCTTATGTAATATAATACAACAAAAACGTTATGTTTCATTACATGAAAGGAGAAAACTCAAAAAAAGATTTTTTATATCCGGCCGAGCCAGCCGATGATTTCTCTCAACTTTCCGTCGGCGTCCGTCGAATGCAGGCGCGGGAATTGATTTTTTATCTGGAAATATTCGCCGCGGCAGATGAGCATGAGTTTGCCTTCCTTGGATTCAACGGCGGAAATGTTTTTCCCGGACGCTATCACGCGGATGGCGGCGATTTTCAGCAGGCGTTCAAAAGGTCTTGGCAACGGGCCAAACCGGTCTTTGAATTCACCGCGCAGTGATTTAATTTCTTTCAAACTTATGGCCGAAGCAATTTGGCGATAAAGCTTAATCCGCGTCTCTTCATCTTCAATATAAGCGGTCGGCAAGAATGCCGATGATGTCGGGTCGGAGCTTTTCGCGGCCAGATCAAGGAAGTCCAGGTTGACTTCAACCTCAACCGGGGGAGCAAGCATGGCTTTAGCACCTTCCGTGTTGGCGCCGTTTTTTATGCCTTCAATCGTGCGGCGCAATAATTGACAGTAAAAGTCAAAACCAATCGCGGAAATGTAACCGCTCTGTTCGGGTCCAAGCAAATTACCGGCGCCGCGGATTTCCAAATCCATCATTGCCAGCTTAAATCCCGAGCCGAGCTTATTATGTTCCATGATTGCACCCAGCCGGCGGCGCGAAATATCAAGCAAATAACCATGCACGGGAGTGAGCAAGTAGGCGTAAGCTTTCCGGTCGGAGCGTCCCACGCGCCCGCGCAATTGGTAAAGATCGGCAATTCCAAACCGGTCGGCGCGGTCAATCAGGATTGTGTTGACGTTCGGCAAATCAACGCCGCTTTCAACGATGGTCGTGCATAAAAGCACATCAAACAAGCCCCGGCCAAATTCGTGCATTGTCGTTGCCAGTTCGCGTGATGACATCTGGCCATGCGCGACAGCAACCCGGGCTTCGGGCACAATCTGTTTCAGCCGCGACCATATTGTGTTTATTGATGCAATCCGGTTGTGCAGGTAAAAAGTCTGTCCGCCGCGATTCAGCTCGCGCAAAATGGCTTCGCGCACCAGCCGTTCGTCATTTTTGGCAACAATGGTTTCAATCGGCCGGCGGTCCTTTGGCGGGGTTTGAATCATGCTGATTTTCCGCGCCCCGGTCAGGCTCATGTAAAGGGTGCGCGGGATAGGGGTGGCGGTGAGCGTCAGGACGTCGGAGAGTTTTTTCAGGTGTTTCAGATATTCCTTGTGCTCCACGCCAAAGCGCTGTTCTTCGTCAATGATTATCAACCCGATATCTTTAAAAGTCACATCCGGTTGCAGGAGGCGGTGCGTTCCGATGACGATGTCCACCACGCCTTTTTTCAGTTCACTTACAACGCGTTGTTGCTCGGTTACTGAGCGGAAGCGGCATAAGAGTTCAACCCGGACGGGATAAGCCGCCATCCGTTGTTGAAACACCTCATAGTGCTGAAGCGCGAGGACGGTGGTTGGAACAAGCACTGCAACTTGTTTGCCGGCCATGACCGCCTTAAAGGCCGAGCGCATGGCGACTTCGGTCTTGCCATAGCCGGCGTCGCCGCAAATCAGGCGGTCCATCGGTACAGGAGATTCCATATCGGCTTTCACGGCCAAAATCGCTCTTTCCTGGTCGTCAGTTTCCTCGTACTGGAAAGCAGCTTCAAAATCATGCTGCCAAACGGCATCTTTGGGAAAAGCAAAGCCGGCAGTGGTTTCGCGCAGGGCTTGAGTTTCAAGGAGCGAGGACGCCAGGTTATAAATTGCTTTTTCGGCGGATAGTTTTTCCCGGCTCCATTGACTGCCGCCCAGCCGATGAATTTTGGCCTTCCTTCCGCCGGCCGTGAAGTAGCGGCTGAGAAGATGAACCTGGGAAGCGGGAACATATAACTTGGCCCGGTCGGCATATTCAATGGCGAGCGTTTCCTGCAGTTTGCCGTTGAACACAATCTCATACAGGCCAAGGTATTTTCCGATGCCGTGGTTTGCATGCACAATTAAATCACCGGGCTCAGTATCGGTTAAGTCGGTGATACTGCCGGTTGCCGCACAAGTTGTTTCCGACGGTATCGCCCGGCGGATTTCCGCCTGGCGTGACTTGATGGCGGATTGACGGTGGATTATTTTTGGCCGGAGAAGAGATGATTCGGCGATTATGCCAAAACCCAATTCATCGTGCAGAAAACCTTCCGTAACGGTCCCGAGATGAAGTTTAAAGGGATATTGCCCAAAGGTGTTGTGGAAGCGGTCCAATGCGCCCGATGTGTCAAAAAAGAAATGGATCTTCATGCCGCGGCGCGCTTTTGCATCCAGCATTCTCAGCCAGCGCTGCCGCGTTTCCTGTTCGTCAGCCGCCGGATCGGATGTTAAAAAAGAACAGGGGGCAAATTGAATATTTTCAAGCGCTTGAAAGCCAAGGTCGATGGTCGGTGAATCAGCGGATGAAATGGATTCCAGCACTGAAAAACATTGCCAATGATTCCCTTCTGAAATGGCATTGGTCAATTTATTAAAGGTAATGGTTTGTTGCAATGCGCTTGAATCGGCGGCCGCTTTTTCATGCAGGTCGGCGTGATAAGCAAGCCCGGCATACTGGCGCGCGTTTTTTCCGGGCTCCAGCCGGCATTTTTCAATCCAGAAAAAAATCGTGTCTTTCGGCAGATATGCGGCCAATGATTTGAAGGATTGATCAATTCTATAATTCAAATGTTGTAAGTCTAATGTTTTGGTTGAGATCCGTTCTATTCTGTCATTCCCATGAAAATGGGAATCCAGTCCGTCAGCAACGGATTCTCCTGGATTCCCGCCTTCGCGGGAATGACAATTTTGTTGCGGTCCTGTTGCGCTGTGTTCTGGAGTGGTTTCCTTTGCTGGCGGCAGGGTAATATCATGAATTTTAGTTAATGATGAAAATGAGCGTTGATCAATGGCATCAAAATTTCGGATGGATTCAATTATCGTGCCGTCGAATTCAATCCGGACAGGATTAGGCTCGGAAGGCGGCCAGACATCAATCAAGCCGCCGCGGCGCGCGGCCTGGCTCCGTTCCTGCACTTCATTGACGAATTCATACGCCGTATGTTCAAGCCATGCCGTCAGTTTATCAGGCTCATGTTCATTGCCGACCGCGAGGGACAAAGAGACTGATTTAAGGGCAGACGGCGGAATGGTTTTTTGCATCAGGGCTTGAATGGAGGTGTTGAGTAAAAAAGGGCCGCGATAATGGCCTAAATACGCAAGGGCGCGCAGTCGCTCGCCGGCGGTAAACGTTTCGGCGTCTATTTGTCTTCCGCCTCCGAAATTTTCCAATGGGGGGAAATCCAACAATACATCATCGGCCTCTTTGTTAAAGGTTTCCAGATTCCGCCGTATTTCCTCCATGAGGGTCGTGCTTTCGGTTATGAGGACAACCGGGCGTTTGAAATTCCGCTTCAGTTCAACCGCAAGCAAAGCGGCGGCGGAGAAGGGAAGCGGTTTAAGATGACAGGCCTTTTCCTTCTTAAAAGCTTCCGAGATCGGCGGAAATAAGGAATCTAACCCGGATATTTCATCAGGCTTCATGAAATATCCGCCCTCCGGGCTTCGACGCGCCCCGCAGAATGGGGCTTGCTCAGGATTGTCCTTTCGGCGCGTCGAAGGGTTAATCTTGAGCAAGGCGTATTATACGCCGCGCCGACTAAGCGGGTGAAATCCAATTGAGTCTCCAGATTTAGTATCCGGTAATCCTTCTCGGCGGCGCAGGGCGCATTCCAGGCTAGTCAGAATCCGGCGAATGATAGCTTTTGTATAAATGCTGGCCGCCGAAAAAGAATGATACGATACTGATAATGATACTGCCGGCGAAAGCCGAAAGCCAATCAGCGACCAGAAATCCCGGCACCAGCGCGGCCGTTAATTTGAGCAGGGCGGCATTGATGAATATGAGAAAAAAGCCCAGTGTAACGATAATAAATGGGATTGAAATAAAGGTTAAAAGCGGTTTGACGAATGTGTTCAGAATGCCGAGCACCAGCGCGGCCAGGACCAGCGTTTGCCACCGGTCGTAGCCAAGACCAGGCACCAGTTCCACCGCCACCCATACGGCCAGAGTCGTTATCAGCCAGCGGAAAAAAATCCAAATCATATTGGTCCTCAAGGTTTTGTTTCTTTATACTAAAATCGTCAAATTACTCAACTTTTATTTGCAAGTAAAAACCACCTTGTGCTTAACCTTGCTTTTTGGCAAAGTGCGTGCGTTTAATAACTGTTTGGGCCAAATATTTTTACACTTGGATAATGGAAATGTCGGCAATATCTTCCTTAACCGTTTATGCGGTCGTGATCGGGTCGGTCATGCTTGGCTTCTGCCTGGCGTGGTTTTCCTTCCCCCAGACAATTAAATCATGGCTGGCCGCGTTCCCGCGGAATGCATGGGCGGGCAGGATATTGGCCGCAATTGACGTTGCGCTGGTGACTTTTCTGCTTCTTTCGGAAGGATTTGCCTGGGTTGACGCGCACCGCCAGCTTGTTTTTCTGGCGGCGCCATTGGCGTATTTAATCGTTGTTTTTTTCATGGATGAATTGCTTGCGGTGCGGGCATTCGGCGGATTTTTGCTCTTGATTCCGTTATGGATTCTTAAAGCAGCATTTATGCACCCTTCCTCAGGCAAACTGCTTATGACAGGCTTTGCCTATCTGCTCGTGGTGGTGGGTATGGCGCTTGTTTGGAGTCCATATTTATTCCGTAAGTTTGTTGTCCGCGCAAATGCCAACGCGCGCATAGGTCTTGTGATCGTTGCCTGCGGTTCTGTCCTGGGACTGGCCATGATTGCTATGGGATTGGTTGTTTATTAAGCCTTTCAGGCGGATACTTCATGTGAAACACATGAAATATCCGGGTTAAGCCTCGGCAGATAAAGTTTTCAATTAATGCTTGCCTGTGTTTTTAAGCGATATCAAAAATCAAAGAATCCTGATCTTGCGGGGCGGGGCCTTGGGGGATTTTATCCTGACTCTACCGGCCATCTCGGCCCTGCGCCGGCGCTGGCCTAAGGCATATATTGAGCTTGCCGGCTATGAAAAAAGCGCCTGCCTTGTTCTGGCCACGGGACTCGTTGACCGCCTGCAATCACTTGATTCAGCCCGCATGGCGCTTTATTTTCAAGGCGAATGCGCCCTGCCGCCGGAAGAAAAAAAATATATCCGTTCATTTGATCTGATTGTTTCTTATCTGCATGATCCCGAAGGCGTTCTGTTGAAGCACCTGAAAGATGCGGGCGCAGAAAATATTATTGCCGTTTCCCCTCTTGAAATAAAAAACCATGCGGCCGATCATTTCCTTTCGGGTTTGAAAGACATTCTTGGTGACGAAGCGAGAGAATATCCTCCGGTGCGACTTGAATGGCTGGAATCATTGCGACAGGAAGCGCACCGGCGTCTTTCGGTTAAAGTTGGCGAAAAAAAGATAATCATTATTCATCCGGGGAGCGGCAGTCCCGCCAAGAACTGGCCGGCGAAAAATTTTGCCATGCTGGCGAAAAAAATCAGGGGGGAAACCGAATTTGAACCGATCATCATCGGAGGCGAGGCCGATGAAAAAACAATTGCCGTTATGCGGCCGTTATTGCCGGAATTTCGTTTCCTTGTAAATGCACCGCTCACGGACGTTGCTTCAATTCTTTCCGCGGCGGGTGGATTTGTCGGCAACGATTCCGGCATCACTCATCTTGCCGCCGCATTGGGAATCCCGGTAATTGCGCTTTTCGGTCCGACCGACCCGGCCATCTGGGCGCCGCGCGGAAAAAACATCGCGATAATCAAAAGTCTTCTTCCTTCCAATGAATCCCTGGCAGCAATCGGGGTTAACGCCGTTCTTCAGGCGCTGATTAAGGCGTTGGTTGATAATTGACCCTTCTTCGCCAGTCTAGCTACGCTCCCGGCGAAAGCGGAGAGCCAGTCGGCGGCCAGGAAACTCGGGACCAGCCACCTTTGTAAATTTGAGAAAGGTCATTCCGGAATTGGAGGCAATATTGATAACGCAGCCGGATGTCATCCGGGAAAGTATCGTAATTGTCTTTCATTCTGGATGGCACTATAATACAAAGAATAGATGTTTTCAACCATTCATATCAGAAACGCCTTTGTTATCGTAGAAGCAGAAAGGAATTTATTATGAAAGGAAATTACATCGTTTTTGAAGCGAAAGGGCGGGCGGTATTAAAGGAATTTGAAGTTCCACAGCCCCAGGTCGGGGAAGTGTTGCTGGAAACGGAATATTCCGTTATCAGTGCGGGTACGGAACTGGCCAATTTAATGAACCTGCCGAATACCTCAACTGGGCAGCGTGGTTTTCCGTTTTGCCCTGGTTACTGCGGTTCTGGACGGGTCATCGCCATCGGAGACGCAGTCACGAATCTCAAAGTCGGAGACCGTATCGTGATCAATTGGGGTGGACACCGTTCGCATACGATTGGAAACGCGCAAGCGGTTCTGAAGATCGAAGATGATTCCATTGACCTGTTCGACGCCGCCTTGGCGCCGATTGCGGCATTCTCATTTTTGGGAGTTCGGAAGTTGAAAATTGAGCTGGGCGAAGCCGCAATGATCGCCGGACAAGGAATTCTCGGCGTGTTCGCGCTTCAGATAGCCTCTCTCTCCGGCGCAATTCCGGTGGTCGTGTCCGATTTTGATCCCGTCCGTCGGGCGCTTGCGATGAAGTTGGGGGCCGCTTGCGCGTTTTCGCCCGATGAAGAAAATTTTATTGAGAAGGTCAAAGAAGCGACCGGCGGCAATGGGCCCAATGCGGTGGTCGAGGTTACCGGATCTATCGTCGCGTTACAGCAGGCGCTGGAATATGTGGCCTGGGAAGGGCGGATTTCGCTCCTTGGCTGCACTCGTATCTCTGACGTTTCTATTGACTTTTACAAGTATGTGCATCGTCGCGGGATTTCCCTGATCGGGGCCCACACCTCTACCCGGGCGAATCAGGAATCGTCTCCGGGGCATTGGACCGCGTTCGACGATTATCGTACGTTCTTGAAACTGGTTGCGGCAAAAAAACTTCAAGTCCGGCCGATCATCTCGGAAGTCGTCTCGCCGGAACGCGCTCCGGCGATCTATAAGCGTCTCGCCGAAGATAAGCATCCGCCGCTTGGGATCGTCTTTGACTGGTCCAAAACACGGTGAGAAAACTCGAAACCGAACAAACATCGACGACATGAAAGGGGCGAGCTCATGAAACCTATCAAATTTGGAGTTTGGGGACTGGGACGAATCGGAGCCGTGCATTGCCGACATTTCTCGCAGACGCGGGAAATGTATGAGCTGGTGGCGGTTTGCGACCAGGACCAGCATAGATCAAGTAAACTGGTTGAGGAATATCAATGTGCCGGTTACCGTGGCGCCGCGGAATTCCTGGGCGATCAAAACATGGAATTGGTGATCATCGCAACGCGTTCGCTGGATCACGCCACGCACGCCGAACAGGCGCTCGCCGCCGGAAAACTCGTGTTGCTTGAGAAACCCATCGCCGTGACCGACGGGGATCTCCAGAAACTGCGGAAAATCGACAAGGAGTATCCGGACAAACTTTACTTTGGCCACAACCATCGTTTCGAGCCCGCCTTTATGAACACGCGTGCGATCATCGACGGAGGATTGCTGGGGAGGATTCAGGTGGTGAAACTCTGCAAGCACCACAGGTTCATGCGCCGGGACGATTGGCAGATGCGGCTGGACTGCGGGGGCGGCCAGCTCAGCGTTTGGGGGCCCCATCTCATCGATCAGGGACTGCGACTCCTCAGTGCCCCGGTGCGGGATGTGCGGAGTTATCTCCGGCGCGTCCTTACGCCGGGCGACGCCGACGACCACGTGAAAATCACGCTCATTGGCGAAAACGATACGGTGGTTGAGCTGGAGATCAGCAATTCGGCGGCGCTGGAGGGTCCTTATTGCGTGATTTACGGTGACCGCGGCGCACTGATTTACGGGCAGGATCAGAAAAATATCCGTCTCAAATACCTCGATCCGCAATTCCGCTGGCCGGAGGCAGCCGCTGACGCGGGAACTCCGGTGTTGGGGAAAGCCATGTGCGCCGAGCTGGAGCTCCCGTGGATTGACGAGACCCGCAAAGTCGAGCCGGATACGAATATGTGGGAGCAGGTCGAAATCGAGATCGCCCGTCATTTATACCGGGCGATCCGCGAAAATATCCCGTTCCCGGTAACCAGCGAGCAGGCCTTTGAGGTCGTCCGGGTCACCGAGCTGGTGAAAAAGCAAAATCCCCAGTTCAACTGGAAACAATAAAACCAAGGAACTTTTCCAAGGAAGAAAATCCAATGAAAAAAATCAGGATTGCCCAGATCGGCGTTTGCCATGAGCATGCGGCGGGGAAAATCAACACGCTGCGTCAAATGTCTGAGGTGTATGAGGTTGTCGGAGTGGTTGACGACAGAGAATCAAAGTCCGCGAGGAGAGCCGGTTCCGACCTGGCGCCGTATAAAGACTTGAAATGGCTATCGGAAGACGAGTTGTTCAACTATCCCGGCCTTCAGGCGGTTGTGGTCGAGACCCCGAATTCCGATTTGGTCCCCACCGCGATCCGCTGCATGGAGCACAACCTGGCGATGCACATGGATAAACCCGGCGGGGAAGACCTCAAACCGTTCAAGCGGCTACTCGACGGTTGCGCGGAGCGGAAGCTGCCGTTCCAGATGGGATACATGTTCCGCAGCAATCCCGCCATGCAATTATGCCTGAAGGCGGTCCGCGGGAAATGGCTTGGGGAAATATTTGAAGTTCAGGCGGGAATGAGTCATTGCTATGGCGGGGAAGCCTACCAGCAGTATCTGGCCAATTTCGAGGGCGGCATAATGTTCAACCTGGGGTGTCATCTGATCGATCTGATAATCTCCATGATGGGACGGCCGGAAAAGATCACACCGTTTCTGAAGTCGACTCACGGAGTCCCAGACACCACCAAGAATAATTGCCTGACGATCATGGAATACCCCCACGCCACCGTGACTTTGCGGGCCTGCAGTCGCGAAGTCGACGGCCAGAACCACCGGTGCTTGAAAATCTGCGGCACCAAAGGCACGATTGAGTTGAGCCCGCTGGAACGTTTTGACGGTCAGCCTCTGCGAATGCGTTTGGTGCTGCTTGAAAGCAACGAGGAATATTCCGCCGGAACCCACACTGTCGATCTCGGGATAAAGTCTGATCGATACCAGGATCAATTGCTGGAGCTGGCAAAGATCATTAATGGCGAGATGACAAACCCCTACACCTATGAACATGATTATCTGGTCCAGGAAGTGCTTTTAGCCGCCTCCGGATACACGAAATGGAGGAAATGAAAATGCGCGCTATGCTCATAAACGACAAAAAAGATTTCGTGTGGAGCAAAGTCTCCGATCCGAAACGGAAAGTGAACGAAGTGATTATCGAGGTTCACGCGGCGGCGCTCAACCGTGCGGATCTGATGCAGCGGGCTGGCGAATATCCCTCTCCGCCGGAGTGGCCGGAATGGCCGGGCCTTGAAGTCTCCGGAATAATCATTGAGGCTCCGAAGGGCTCACGCTGGAAGAAAGGTGACAAAGTCTGCGCCCTTCTCGGCGGAGGTGGTTACGCTGAAAAAGTCGCTGTGCCAGCCGACATGGTTTTGCCAGTTCCGGACGGACTTTCAATGGTTGAGGCGGCCGCCATCCCGGAGGTCTTCGCGACTGCGTATCTGAATTTCGTCATGGAGGCCGGAATGAAGGCCGGCGACACCGTCTTCATCCAGGCCGGGGCCAGCGGACTAGGAATCGCGGCGATCCAGCTTGTGAAGAGTGCCGGATGCAAGGTCATCACAACGGTCGGCTCCCCGGAGAAAGCCGCTTTTGTCAAAACCCTCGGCGCCGATATCGTGGTCAACCGTAAAACGGATGGTCTTGGGAAAGCTCTTGATGAGAATCCGGTGGACATCGCGCTTGATTGTGTCGGCGGCCCAGCCTTGGGGAAAAACATTGGGAAGATGGCACCATGGGGACGCTGGATACTGATCGCGGCGCTTGGCGGGGCAAAGGCAGAGGTTCCGCTGGACACCATCTTTAAAAAAAGGATACGTCTGATTGGAAGCACCTTGAGAAGCCACACCTCCGAGATGAAAGCGAAAATCCTGAGCTCCCTCGAAAACGAGCTGTGGGGCAAATTTTCTTCCGGCGCGATCAAGCCGGTGATTCACCGGGTGTTGCCGATTGCGGAAGTGGAGGAGGCCCATGCCATTCTCAACAGACAGGAGAACATCGGGAAAGTCGTTCTGACGCTTAAATGATTCCTTTAACTGACACTATTCAACAGAAAGGCGCTCGCAATGGGACGAAGATTGCGCCACGATTAAGCGTTAATGTGGCATCGATTTCTGTTTTGAGTCAATAATAAATCCCACGTTAAACCCGGAAGGACCTTAAAAAATGACACCAAGGAAAACACGATGAAACTTTCTTTTCTTAACAAGCCGTATCCGGTGATAACCGGAATCATGGCCGGACAGACTCCACAGGAATTGATCGCAGAATCAAGAAATTCGGAATTCGATGGAGCGCAGGGCATTGCGATATGTCTTTCGGATTTGAAGCCGGAGTTCAGAAATCCGAAATCCTTGAAAAGTATCGTCGATTCGGTGAATTTACCGTTCATGTTCTGTTTTTACCGAGACGACAGATGGAATGACTCAAGTGATGATGTGCGGCAGGAGTTGTTGCTTGCCGCTGCGGATGTCGGAGCCGCGATGATTGATGTAATGGGGGATTTGTATGATCCGTCTCCGATGGAAATAACGCGCGATCAAAGCGCCATAGACAAACAAAAACGTCTTATTGACAAGATTCACGCAAAGGGCGCTGATGTTGTAATATCCACCCATATGTCGTGTTCGCGAACGACTGAACAGGTCATTGAGCATATGCGCGAGCTTGAATCACGCGGTTCGGACGTTGTGAAGATCGTGACGGGCGTCAACACGGAAAATGAACTCGCCGAAGCGTTCCGCACGACAATGGCCTTAAAACGTGAAATCAAAAAGCCGTTCATTCACCTTTGCAACGGAAAATTCAGCCGTCCGCATCGTTTTATCGGCCCGACTCTCGGCGTGTCAATTCTGTTTGCGGTTCACCGTTATGATGCGCGTTACGGGATGACTCAACCGACGATACAAGCCATGAAAGCGGTCTTGGACAATATCCATTGGAATATCAATGATGTTGTATAGAGTGACAAGGATACACAAAACAATGAAAGCAATGCAGGTCGACTTAAATGGGGCGAAAGGAAATATCCTCTTGAAGAATACCGCATGCAACTAAAGGAGCTTGTACCATGAACTTCACAGGCAAGACTGCGATTGTAACCGGAGCCGGGCACGGCATTGGCAAAGCCATAGCGCAGAGATTGGCTAAAGAGGGAGCCCAAGTCGTGGCGCTCGACATAAACAAGGCCGGCATGGAGGAGACGGCCGAAACGATCCGCAAAGATGGCGGAGTCGTATTGGAGCTCGTCGTCGATATTACGAAAATCGACGCAGTCAAAGCAACCGTCGCCAGGACGCTCGTGGACTTCGGAAAAATCGACATCCTGATCAACTGCGCTGGCGGTGGCTTTCAACAAGGAATCGAATTCAAGGACATGGCCATAGGCTCCTGGCAATGGGTCTTCGACCTGAACGTGAACGGCACATTAAACTTTACGCATTCCGTGATCCCGCACATGATCGAAAGGAAATATGGAAAGATCGTGAACTTATCCTCTATCGCCTCGAAAGTCGGACTCGCGAAACGGTCGATCTACTCCGCGTCTAAAGGAGCGATCGACGCTTTCACAAAAGCCTTGGCGATGGAGCTGGGGCCATACAATATAAACGTGAACAGTGTCTCCCCGGGAGTGATTACGTACGAAGCGGAGCCGCCTGCGACAAACGGCACCTGGCTCGGGCGTTGCGGGATGCCTGCGGAAGTAGCGTCTCTGGTTGTGTTCCTCGCCTCCGACGAGGCGTCGTTCATTACAGGCGCCGACTATCTTGTCGACGGCGGGCGCGTACTAGGCCCTAAAGGCTCTTGAGAAAGAGCGACGCAAACATGGCGTGAAGCACCCCGCGGCAAGCCGCGGGGCATCTTTGCTCGCCTCGGCGAAGCCTGGGCGGAACCCTGCGAAGCTCGTTCCGAAGCATCAGAGCGAGCCACGAACGCCATTCCTCCCTGTGGCAACCTGCCCGCAGTGCTACGCCCAGCGTTGCAGGCGGGGCCACAGGGCTTCCTGGCGAAGAAGGGTAAATTTGGAAGATCGGGATCGGCAAGGACACTTCAAGGCCGATGACGGAGCAATCAAATCCATGCGCCCATTATTGCCGGATTGTCATTTCACATAATGTTTGCGGAACTGCAACGGCGAACGCCCGGTGGTGCGGCGGATCACGCGCGAAAAATAATTGGCGTCCGCGTAGCCGCACCGCGCCGCGACCTCGGCGATCGTAAATTGCTTTTGTTTCAGCATGGCGAGCGCGCTCTGAATGCGCAGTCGTTCCAGGTACGCTCCCGGCGTCATGCCCATGGCGGCGTGGAAACGCGCGAAGAATGCGGCGCGGCCAATGCCAAGGCCGGCGGCCAGTGATTTAATATTGAGCGTCGGCGAAAAGTATTGCCGATTCATCTGTTGGACGGTTTTATCCATCAGGGCATCCGTTTGATCCGCATGCGAACCGGCCGCTTTGGCCAGGATTGCGAATGCGGTTACGCAGGCGCGCAGTTCGGCCTGTTTTGAGGTTTGCCGCACCAGCCTCTGCAAAGTTTTGAATAACACCGCCGGCGCCGGTTCGGCGTCATAAATACCCGCTTCAAGCCCGAAGGCGGACGTCATAGGCACCGCGAACGGGCCGTCAATGGTCATCCAGTAAAACTCCCAATCCTGCCGGTCGGCCTGCCAGCAAGGCCGCATGTCCGGATAATACAACGCAACTTGATTCTGTTTGAGAACGCACAGGCGATTGCTGAATTCCATGATGCCGGCGCCGCGCGTGCACCAGAACAATTGGACGAAAGAGATTATTCTCTCGCGACCGGTGGAAAATGGGGGTTGAACTTTGCAATACCCGACGCTGCGCGCGCTGAACGGCAGATTGTCGGCCGGCGTTGCCGCCGGACGAAAGAATCCTTTTTCGGTAATCGGCATACTAAAGTCCAGAAATCAAAACTATAATCCTATTGATGCTATTATCCGGCGGGTTTATTGTAAATGACAAACGTAAAAGAACCGGTAATGAACAATAAGAGGGCTATACCCCGGAATTACCTGCTATGCGCAGCATTGCCTGCCCTTGAAGATCAAGGAGAATAATGAGTGCGCCAAGCGAAGCTGGCGCGAACTGTCTGCCGGAAACTGCCGTAAGGTGGATGAAGGCGGAATGGCCAAAGACTAACCATCAGGCCATTACGGACTATACATATCGGGAGGCAACGAACGGTATGGAGCTATAGATAAGAAGACAATCAGCCGCAACGCAAGTGAAGGGATTGAGCCCCGAAATAATCCTATGTTGTCTGAGGTCAAGGAGTTCATTTTCTGGAAACCAGCAACGAAGTATGCGTAGAAAATGGTGAGCATATGGACACAGGCCGGGGTCTGAGACCGCGGCGGGTTGTCAATAAGTTTGCGTCGGAACTTGGGAGAACCCTGACGGAGCGATAGTGCGAGTCTCCAACGAGCTGAAGAAGCAAGGCGGAGATAAGCCGTAAGGGTAGTCGGACTGACTCATAGTAAAGGAGTAGCCGGAGTAATGTTCGGCGAGGACACCAAGTCCACTTGAAGGGGTCAGCAGTAGAACGCTTGTTTGAGGAGGTGGCGGACGCCATAAGCAGAGATGGAGACACGGACGCAAATCATACTTGAACGAATAGCGGGACGAGCGCGGCGTGAGAGCTGGTGTCGGTTTACGGCACTGGCGTATCTGCTGGACGAGGAATTTCTCAAGGAATGTTATAACAGACTTGAGCGAAACCGAGCTGGCTGGATAGACGGAGTCAGCTGGCAGGAATATGGAAAACAGCTGGATAGAAACAAAAAACGGTTAGTGGAACGGATGAAGGCGAAGCAATATAAGCCGCAACCGGTACGCCGGGTCTATATACCGAAAGACGAACACAGCGAAAGGCCGCTGGGATTGCCTGCGGTGGAAGACAAGATAGTCCAGAAAGGGATAGCTTGTATTCTTGAGGCGATCTATGAGCAGGATTTTCTGAATTGTTCGTATGGGTTTCGGCCAGGCCGGGATTGCCATCAGGCGTTAAAAGAGGTCAATACTATATTCACGCTTGAACCCGTCAATCACATAGTGGAAGCGGACATCAAAGGATTCTTTGACAACGTGTCCCACGAAAGGCTGATGGAGCTCTTGGGCAGGCGAATAAACGATCCGAGTTTTCTGTTTTTGATACAGAGATTTCTGAAGGCCGGATACGTTGAAGAAGGAATATGGCATGAAACCGAAGAAGGAACGCCGCAAGGCGGGAATTTAAGCCCGATGCTGGCAAACATATTTCTGCATTATGCGCTGGATGAGTGGCTGGAGAAGGAAATAAAGCCAAGGATGAGAGGGGTAATAAGGCTGGTGCGTTATGCGGATGATTTTGTCTGCATGGCGCAATATGCGGAGGAAGCCGAAGAAATCGCGACAGCAATGAGGGTGCGTTTTTCGGAATACGGGCTGGAACTGAACGCGGAGAAAAGCCGCGTGATAAGTTTTGGGCGGTATGAAGAAGAAAACGCGCGGAAGCAGAACCGCAAAACCAACACCTTTGAATTTCTTGGTTTTACGCACTATTGCGGGCAAAGCCGCAAAAGGAATTTCCTGCTGGGACGAAAGACGAGCGGGAAGAAATTCCGGAAGAAATGCGGAGCAATGAACGCATGGCTGAAAGCGGTGCGGAATGCATGCCCAGCCAAAGAATGGTGGCAAGTATTGAAGGCGAAATTAACCGGACACTACCGGTATTACGGGGTGAGCGGGAATTACGCCATGATAAGCTGCTTCCATAAGGAAACGCTCATGCTGGCAATGAAATGGCTGAACCGGCGCAATCAACGGAAGTCGGTCAGCACGGAAAGCTATGGAGAATATCTGAAGCGACATCCGCTGCCGACGCCGAGAATTGCGCATAATTTTTACACGCTGAAGTTCGCAACGTAAGTTTTACTGAAGAGCCGGATGCATAAAACGTGCCCGTCCGGTTCTGTGAGGGGCGTTGAAGTTTCCTCATATGGTTGAATAATGTGGCACTCCGCATATTGAAAAAGAGGAGAAACTGAGAAAACAAATTATACCTAAAGGAGAAAACTAAAATGTCTACTCAACAACATATCATTCTGCCCGCTCTGCGCGTCTTGGCGCCCCTGATGGCAATGGCCTTAATAACCGGATGCGTGGATATGAAATCAGGCGCGGATAAAAAACGCGCGCTGCTGACCGCGCCGCCCGCGCCGTTCAAGGTAAAAGACCTGTTCTGCTCTATCCCGGAAGTAAAGGAAACCGACTTCATGAATACCGGGAACTGCAATGCTACCCGGGCCAGGCAATACGGAGTTCACTGCGGCGACAACATGCTGCTCGCCAAGGCCGGGGAGGCCGGTTTGCAATTAACGATGGGCGGTCAACCGCGGCCCATCGCGTCTATTTCATATTGGGGCGCAACCGCGCAGGGTTCCGGACACCCTTTCAATGGCGAGGAGACAAAAACAACTTGTGATCAGGCCGCCAAAAGTATCACGATCAGAAAAAAATTTCACGCCGCGTCGCCCTCCGAATTGGACGGCGAATTCCTGGAGCAGATGAAAGTGCTGGAAGACGGGCTGATTGACCTGAACTACAGGTATCAGTTGCCGGCGGGGGCCAAAGTCACCGACCAGGGATTGTTCTTCTCGTTTACACCTTTTGCGCTGGTGGCGGGAATGAAATTCACGGTTGACGGCAAGTCTTACAGCTTTTCAAAGGAGGACGATCCTTGTGGCAGCCGGGAGATTTTCAGGGGGGAAGCCGAGTCCATTGTCTTTGCCCCTGACCAGCCGGGAAAAGGGTTCCGCATCGTCTTCCCGTCCAAGACCTATTTATATATCAAGGAAGACCGGTTGGAAAAAAACAAGGGGAACATGTGGAAATACAATGCCCATATGCGCGTTTCTCCGCGAGGCGACGGCGCGGTCGGGTTCCGTCTGGACATCCGCAACACCTCCGCCGAATCGCTTAAATCGTCCGATACTTTTGCCGGGATAAATTTCTGGCAGTCCGACCGGCTGCATATTCCCGACTACGGCAAGTGCCGGAACCTGGTCCAGAATCCGTCGTTTGAAGCCGATTTGCGTTATTATTCCCTGGGCAGGGGCTATCTTAAAACCGAATTTGACCGGTTGGCGCTGATTGATTCGCAACAGGCTAAGTTCGGCCGTTCCAGCCTGCTCATGCGGGTTTTTACCAATTGTCCGGTGAGCCTGAAGACCTTTGCCATCCCGGTGTCGGCCGGTAAAAAGTATACCGTGAGCGTTTATATCAAGGGCGACCAGCCCCATCTGCAGGTGCAGATGTTCGTGATCGGCGGGGAATGGAATCCCAAGACGGGATGGTTCAAAATGGGGAAATGTTCTCCGGCGGCGGAATGGAAGCGTTACAGTCTCTCGTTTACGGCGCCGAACAACGTGATCAGCGTGGAGATGAGAGGAAATTACGGTGGTAAGGAAGATAGGGCATTCGGGAATATCTGGATAGACGGTTTTCAGGTGGAAGAGGGCGACCAAGCCACGGATTATGTTGAAAAGCCATTGAGCAGCATCCTACTTACCTCAAACCCAGATAATTTTTTGAGCGTTGATGACAAGAAGGTTGACGCGCGGCTGCAAATCACCACGCCGGCCAATACGGCCGGCAAGGTAACCTGCGGAATAGAGGACTTCTTTTACCGGAAAATATGGGAACAGAGCTTTGATTTCAAGACGGATGCGCAAGGGCGGGCGCTTGTCAATCTGCCGCTGGAGGGGTTGCTGGATAAGGGAATTTATACTGTGCGCGCCGATTATGAACTTAGCAACGGATACAAGGATACCGATTATTACCGCATTTCCCGGATGGAGTCTTTGAAGAACACGCATAAAAACAAAGATATCTTTGCCACCAACCTGGGGTGGACCGGCTATTTACGCGGCAAAGACCTGCTCAAGCGGATGCGTGACATTGGGTTCGGTTCGGTGAACTATGGGCCGCGTGATTTGAGCAAGGAATATTTTGACGGGCTGGCCGAATACGGCCTGGCATTCAACATGGCGGGCATGCTCCATCAGGGCGGGAAACCCGTGTTGGAAGGGTTCCGTGAAATTGAGAGTGTTTCCCCTGAAATGGAGAAGAAGCTGGAGGATGCCTGTTATGAAAAGGCCAAGGCATATCCGTGGGTGAA
>Ga0247840_10000501_pt1 | contig 80688 bp, 73 predicted proteins | sample LaCruzMarch2015__FD_192404 | JGI IMG/M metagenome (GOLD analysis project Ga0247840, IMG submission 192404) | Freshwater microbial communities from meromictic Lake La Cruz, Castile-La Mancha, Spain - LaCruzMarch2015_17m | ecosystem: Environmental > Aquatic > Freshwater > Lake | place: Spain... | reverse complement strand
TGATAACTATGCCCACAGTTTCATGAGTAGTAAAGGCATATTATATGTATAGATTTTCTAGATTATTAAGTCAATTATATAATGCATGAGTTAGTCCAACACTTTCATTGAAACTCATGGGAAACACCTTTAGTAATTTTTTCTATAAGAAAAAAGTTATGGAAATTAAAGGAAATCTCAATGCTGGATTTGGATTCGCCGAATCAATAGAATGATCACCATTATTTGATCCGATATTAGTTCAAATTATTCATGTAGGAGAAGACACAGGAAACATAACCCAAGTACTCAAAAAGATGTCAGATTTTTATCGTGATACGCTACAAACAAAAATAGATATTCTTATGAGTTTGATTGAACCTTTACTAATGGCTACAATTGCTATAGTTATATGAGTTATTGTAGCATCAATTTTCTTGCCTATGGCAGATATGGTTAACGTTATCACGTAGTTTTTATATCTTGTCTAGAGAGATGAAAAAAATAATTATAATAGCAATGATATGTATCAACATAATAGCAATTCAGCATACTATACATGCACAAGAAGAACAAGAAGATATAGGGATAGGACAAGTTATTTTTGCAGACAAAGAGACAATTATACAAGAAGATAGTTTCCTTATAAATGAATTAGGATATAATATAATAAAAATACACCTTAGTATAGCAGAAAAAAATACCGAAACCATCAATTATGAATGAGAGACATTGACCACTATTAAAAAATTAGAAGAACTCACAAAAACAGATATCATTACATTATTAGCTATATCTGCAAACAAACAAGAAGCATTGTCAAAATATCTTAATGATTGTTATCAAAATCTACAAAAAGGAGAGAATATTTCTGCATATATGAGACAAGAAATGGAGGTATTCAAATGAGAGATGCAAGCATGTTTAAACGATAAAAACATAAGCGATAAAGCTTATTTTAATGCTATAGATATGTATAATCAAAATGATATGGAAATATCGCTTACAGATTCTATACAATATGAAACATGTGCCACAGAAAACAGAATAAAATATAATGCTAGAGCAAGTATAGTACAAAAACTTGTATTCTATTTATGATTACTTCAAAAAAAATATGACGTGCTTTTTGCCAAACAAGATATTCTTAGCAAAAATTTCGATATATTTAGAGATAATATTTTACCAGACCTCAATCAAATCGATATACTCCTTCAACAATATACATTCTAATTCTCGTTGAAAATATTCAGTAAATAGCTAATATACAATCAGGGCTATTATCCTGAAATATTTTTGTATATGGAAGCAAAATACAATAACAAAAAAAATACCTATCTCTTTACGTTCATAGCATGCATATGACTATTTTTTTCTTGTATATGTATTATCAAAGCATTCAATGAATCAAAAATATATGACAAGGTATATAGTGATATAAACATAGAAACAGGAAGTGTTTTAGGAAAAAAGATACTGAATATGCAGCATACGATAGAAGCCAACGATGCTATAAACAAACAAGAATATGAAAAGGCATTACAGCTTATCAGCTGAAACAGCAGTGAAGATTATTACAATCGTGGGACAATTCAAACACTATTAGCATATAAAAACGGTCTACAAAGTAGCATATCAGGACTGGAAAATGCTCAGATTCTTATAGCTCAAGCACAACAAAACTTCACTATCGCAAAAAAACTATCAACAACACCCAAAATAGACAACGCCATCACAAACAATCAAAACACGATAAGTTCATTATCTGCGCTTGTTGATATTAAAACATGTTATGGTATAGGACAAAAAATTATAGTAGGTATCAACGATATCATCACCACAATAAAAAATATAAAAACCACTTTAGATGAAGAAGAACTATATCTACAAAAAAGAGCAAAAACTTTAGATGTTGAATGTTATAAAAAACTAACATATATTCTAGATACAAGCAGGGAACAAGTAGGATTACTTCAATTACAAATACAAAAAAACAACACAACATACATATCTGATTTTTCCAAGAAAATAGAGGATCCTACGATGTGTATTGAATTTCCCTATGAAAACATTGTACCCTCAACCATCAAAGGGAAACAATGATTAGAAGCATATCAAGTACAGCATATCAACACAACTGAAGCATTAAAAAATAATGATAGCCAAAGTATAAAAGAACTTTGTAATCAATCAAAAAACGATGCAGAAATAAATCAACAAATACAAAATTCTGTTCAGGAATTGTTACAAAAATTAGAAGACAATAAATCAGAAAACCAAAGGCAACAAAAAAGAGCTACAAACGAAGTGAAGTACAAAGATTTTTTTAGTGAAGACGAGAAAAAAGCATTGCAAGAAATTAAAACAACTAACCAATGACGAATCAATACAATACTAAACATTAGAGGGAAATGAAATTACAATCCAGAAAAATATATCAATGATATATTCAATCAGTTTTATGGTAATTCAGGAGATTTTATCGATTTACATAAATAAACTATGCTAACAATAAACAAATTATCAGTAGAAGTAGAAAACAAAATAATCTTAGATACTATATCTATGGATTTTGAATTATGAAAAAATTATTGTGTTATCGGAAAAAATTGATCAGGAAAATCATCATTAGCAATGGCGATAATGGGACACCCAAAATACAAAATAACCAATTGAGAATTATGAATTAGAAATTGACTTGCCCTCGAAGGAGGGAAATTAGAAATTGACCTTTTAGGTCTCTCTCCTGATGAGAGAGCTAAATTATGAATTTTTGTTGCATTTCAGCATATCCCTGAGATCAAAGGAATCAAGCTCTTTGAATTTTTGAGATCAATTTATGATGCAAAAACATGATGAAATACCTCATTTCTTAGTTTCAAGAAAATAATAGAACCATTGATGAAAGAGTTAGAAATCTCTATGGAGTTTCTTCGAAGAGATCTTAATGTAGGATTTAGTGGAGGAGAAAGGAGAAAAATAGAGATATTACAACTCAAACTCCTAGAACCTACGTATATTTTCCTAGATGAGATAGACAGTGGTTTAGATGTGGATGCATTCAAATCAGTAGTCAAAATGATGTCCAAACTCAATCATGAAAACAATAGTTTTATCATCGTAACCCATATTTTTGATATTCTAGAACATATACCTGTTGATCATGTCTACGTCTTAGAAAATGGAAAAATCATCAAAGAGGGAAATCAGGAATTGATTAAAAAAATAAAGAAAGAAGGATTTAGTGATATAGCAAAAAAATAATGAAGACATTAAGAAAATTATTAGCTCCCATAAAATATTATAAACGGAATTATTTTCGATTTATTTTAACGTCAGCACGATTTGGAGTAATGCGACCGATCAATGCATTATTAATAAGTAGAGCAATCAAAGGCATAGAACTCAAGGAGTATACTATGTTCAAAACCTATTTGATTATTTTCATCACATTGACAGCAATCAACTATCTAACAAATTACTTTATCAGGACATCAAGAAAAGTTACGGTAAGATTATTCCAGGAAAAAACATATGAAGTCTATCTCGACAAATATCTTAAAGCAGACAACAATATAATAGAGACACTCTGAACAGGACAATCAAATAGCATTCTCCAGAAATGATGTGATAACCGAAGAAATATTGTACATGATATCATTCTATGACCAGTAGTGAGAAACAGTATAAATATAGGAACGATTTTTTTTCTCGTTATAATAAATCTTGGACGATTAACATTTATAGTTATACTCATTGTATTCATTTTTATGATACTTTTTGCGCGACGAGGCAACAAGAAAATGAGAAAAATAAGGACCCAAAGAAGAGATATTTTTGTCCAAGCGGATAGATTTATCGTCAAAGTAATTATGTCAAAATTTGAAATTTTACAAAACAACAAAATAATAAAAGAATTGAAGAAAACTAAAGATTTTTTTATGAAACTAATATTTCGAGATAGGAAAGAAAGTGCCTGATTTATAGTAGCAAGCGATATCCCTAGAGCATTATTGGATTTTACAAAAATAGGATTAGTCTTCCGATATGGTATTCAGATTTTTAATGGTACCGCAGGATTCGCTGAATTCACCTTGGTACGAATGCTTATGAATCAGATTACCTGAACATTATTTGAACTCAATGATATTATGGGTAATTATTTTTGACAGATAGTCTTTGTAGAAAAACTACGAAAAACGTTTGATGAGATACCTAAATTGAGAGGATACGAAGAAGGTAACAATTTTCATCTCCACGAATGAGCGATAGTGTTGGATAAAGTATTTTTCAATTATGGCGACAAAAATGTATTACAAAACTTTAGCCTACAGATCAAAGGAGGTAAGAAGACTGCTTTTGTAGGAGAAAGTGGATCAGGAAAGACAACATTATTAAAATTGATTGCATGATATGTTCATCCAGACAAAGGAAATATTATAGTAGATAATCAGATTTTAAGTACGGTAAAACTCAAAGAGTATTATAAACATATAGGATATCTAACCCAAGATCCCAATGTCTTTGATGGTAGCATACGAGAAAATCTCTTATACGGCACAACAAGTAAACCGACAAAAAAACAAGTAGATGAAGCAATTAAATTATCAAGATGTGAATTTATTCATACCTTCAAAGATGGAGTACAGACACAAATAGGGGAGAAGTGAGTAAGGCTTTCTGGAGGACAAAAACAAAGACTCGCCATAGCAAAACTCTTCCTCAAAAATCCAAAGATTGTTTTCCTCGACGAGCCGACAAGTTCACTGGATAGTTTTTCCGAAGAAGATATTGCATGAGCATTCACCAATCTTTTCAAAGGAAGAACAGTCATCGTAGTCGCACATAGATTGCAGACCGTCAAAAAAGCAGACATCATTCATGTATTAAACAAATGAGGCAAAATAGTCGAAAGCGGAACTCACAAAGAATTGCTTACCAAGCAATGAATATATTACAAAATGATAGAACTCCAATCAGGATTTTAATAATATATAAGTAAGATGAGTAATAAATTATCATTAGAAATATATCTCTTTCTAAAAACAATACCCAAGAATAAGGTAGTAAGTTATAAAACAATAGCTGATATGTTTCATATCCATCCTAGGACTGTAGGTAGCATTATGAGAAGAAATATATATCCTAAAATATATCCATGTTATAAAGTACTTGCTGCAAATGGATGAGTATGATGATATAATGGAGGTCTGACAGAAAAAATAAAGAAACTCCAAGCAGATGGAATACAAATTGTAGATGGGAAAGTAGATAAAAGATATTTTCGAAAAGAATAAAGTTAAAAAACTACAAAAAATCAATAAAAAAACAACACTGAAAACAGCGTTGTCATATTAGCTAATTACTCAAAAGTAGATATAAGATTTTCACGATAGTCACCAAACCCAGGATCATAGTAAAAATGGGAGATTCATCTCCAAATATTTTCTTATTAGGAAAACATAAATACAATATATTTATTTTTTAGATGGTAACTTTAGGAATAAACTAATTTTTACATTAAATCCTGAATTATGATCCCCTGCAGCTTTATACAATCCTGCAGAAGCATCAATAAAAATATTTTCAATTATCTGATTATTACCCTTTGGGAATATTGTACTCAATGGTACTGATGCATTTGCCATGAAATCTATCCTTAATCAATATCAAGCTGCCGTACTCAATTTTTCTTCTTTACCTAAGAAAATGTTTAATGGAATTGTAGATCCCATAACTGTTGTCGAAGCAGAAAATTTATTTGTTTGAAAAGTAGCTGATCATCATGTACCTAGATAGCCCCAAGGTACAGAATTAGGTATCTGCTCTTTGACGGCATCAATTTGATTTTCCAAAGCATAAGTATTAATATCAAAACTATGTGCAATATCTAATACTGATTGTGTATCTAGCAAAAGTTGGTCATTATTTTTATAATCTATCACTCCTACACTTATTGATTCAGGGTCCACTTCAATGAGACCACCACCTAATTGGTTAATCCAATCCACTGACAACTTCTCGCTTTTATGAAGTGTATGTACCAAAGTGAAGTCTACTGAGAGAGGTTGCTGATATCCTATTCCTCCCACAAAATGTTTATCCAAGTTCGAATTAGGATTATTGTGGCCTAGTATAGGAACAAAACTCATTTGTGTTTGTCATCCTCCTGGAGCAAAATCTATTTTAGTAAAAAGAGATGTACGTTTAAGATCTCCTGATTTATCGAAAGTATTGAGGAGATTAAAAATGGCTTGAACGTGTAAATCATCGGTCAGAGTAAGTCATTGAGAATATCCCTGATTATGTAAACGGACAATATTTCCTACGTCATCCAAAGACATATTTCTGATGTCACTCAACAATTTTGCTGCTGCTCTATTTTCTACACCATAGATAAAGTCTTTCATATTATCACCCAATCATAGTTGTTTAATTATAAAATCCGCTTTAGTCTGACTAGGAGCATTTTTGATTGTTGTAGTCGATGGTGAATATTCTTGTTCACCAGGAGTTAATATTTCTTTAGCTGGATGGGGTTTTCATCCATCATCCTCTAAATCTTCAGTATACGTTGCTGGCTTATCTGAACCCTGACTTTGATTTTTTCCTAGAGCATTCCAGTCATTCCGAATTTCTTCATTAATAGTAATGGGGCCAATATCTGTCCCGAGTGCTCCTATAATCATCCAAGTAGCATAATATTTATTGGAAAGACTATGGTCTCCTTGAAGTTCAAGAGAATTTGCCAATTTCGAAAAATCTATAGTAGCTGAAAAATCATATTGAAAATTATTTGCTTTTCATAGTTCATACACCAAATCACAGGTTGATTGCCAAACATTTCCTATTATTATTGCTCACTGATCTACTACCTCTCAGAGACTAGCATCTTCTACTCATGTTTTAATTACTTCATCTCCTCATACGGTAAAATCATTTCGCATATTCATAATAGTATTATGCCATTCTCCAATCAATTCCTGAGACTTCTCAGAATTAACATCCCACGTAAAATCACCACCCAACTCCAGGAAATTATTTAGAAAACCTACAGATACTTCTGCTCATTCTTGTTGTGTAAGATGTTCAAATCCATTGGGTTTTATTAGCTCTTCTATATACTGTCAAATAGTGTAATTTCATTCTCATATCGCGATATTAGATGTAGCAAGTGGTCAATTAAATGTTAATCAGCCACTTCCTTCTGTATCCTGTATCAGCAGATTTCCATTCTTATCAAAAGAGAGTTTGTTTTTATTGATGAATAAGTTTTGTCATTCACTATGTATGTCGAGATTGAGTGATTCATTCGTTAATTTAAAATCTCCAAAACTTCCTCCTATTCTCAAACGTCAAAGAAGTCCATCAAATATATCCGCATAATTTCAATCTTTAACATTTTCTGTTTCTTGTAGTAATCTCATAAAATCAAGAGGACCTTCTCCTTTGTCTTTAGCTCGTACGAGAAAGTCAGTGATATCAACTTTCCAGTCTCCATATTCGACATGAAGATTTTCCATTCATCCTCCAACTTCCTTACCTGTAGAATACATAAATCATTTTTCCAAGGTAAATCATGAAGCAATAAATTCACCGTCGTATTTTTTTCAGAAAAGGTTACAACTTACTTGATCAACACGCATACCAAACGTATCACCATCTTTATAGGTAGATGTATTGCCTTTAAAGTCCAAGCTTTGGTCAGTAGTGGAAGTCAAATGAATATTATTCAGATGCTCTCGCTTTCAATCTGTTACCTTCTCAAAACTCAGACCAAGATCTCCGTATTGTATAAAGTTATTCCCTTCCTGGATATCTATATCTGAAAGATTTGATACTTCTCCATTTACGGTAATAGGAACATCTCCAAGGTTCCCAATAGGGGTATCTTCAAAAAATCCTCTGATATAATTTTTAAAGAAGTTATTATAGTAATTCTCTCAAGTCTTAAGAACTGTTTCGGTAGGGAAAAATCTTCTTCCCATCCATAATTGAGCATTCTCAAAAGAAGGAGACATGATTTCTGGGGGTTTATTGCCAAAGCTATTAATATGCGTATTTACCTCTACACTAAGAAATCAAGCACCTCTTTCTCATTTTAGTTCTGGTCGTAGGATAGGAGTAACGGGATGAAGACGTATTGTAAGTGGATCTCCTTCTGTGTGTATTATATCAGCTTTTATAGGTTCGAGTTTATTATATTTTCCTAATAACTTTAATACTAAGGCCGTAGTAGCTGTGAGTGTTGCTATACCATACATATTATCTATTCACTGAGGATTTGCACTATTGGACTTCAAGATATCATCAAGTTCGTCATTTTCAGTATCTGAAATGGAATTAGCTATATCATACAGTATCGTTTGAAGTATTTTTACATCTTCATCTTTCTTATCATTGATACCTTCTCCATTATTGATAAAATTCAAAAGATAGTTTATCTGTTCAGTATTTAATGCATTATCATAGAGAGATCTTATCGATATCCCAAGAGATTTTTCGTCAAATTTTCATTTAAGATGGGATAACGAGGAAGCTATAATTTCCTGCACTTCTTCGCCTTTCGCATAATCTTTACTATTCTCTTTGAATCTATCGTGATATTTATGTATAAGATTCTGATGGTTTTTCATTGTATCATTTCCCATATTCTGTCGAATTTTTTTTCCACATTCATCCAAAAAGGCTTTTAGAAGTTGTAATCATTCCTTGTCGGCAGCCAATGCTTCCTTACTCTCATTTGATAATTGACTTGCATCAAGAACATATAGTTTACTTAAGAGATCATTAATTGTTTTCATCCCTTCTTCTCACTGAAATTCCTGCTCAAGTATTGGAGCAAACCCATCACTAAATTCTTGGGCATTCGTAGGATCTTTCAAAATATCCTGAATCTCTTTGAGTGAGCCTATTGGCTGATCACCTTCTTTGGCTGCTTCTGGAGTAGTCATTACCAATAATTATATGATAAAATAAATTATATCTTTGCTAAAAGATCATCTAATTTCTGAATTTCTTCTTTGTCCATCTTTTCAGATGCTGATTCTTTTTCTTTAAGTTTTTTTAGTAAGCCTTTGGCCTTTGTAAGTTTTGTCTTGATTGTTTTATCTTTGACCTGGTCAATAGTGACTTGGAAAGCATGGATAAGGGAATCCAAAAAAAATTCATCTACCTCGACCTTTTTGATCAATACCATAAGTCCTCTTGCCAAAGGGAGAGATTCCTTGAGTATATCCAAAACTTTGAGTACATATTTTTTTTTGTCCATGGAAAGGAGTAAATAGTAAAACATAACAATTATATACCTCGATTTGAAAGAGTCAAATTTTCAAATCAAAACCCCCTTTTCCCCATTTACAATTTTAATTTTTATGATACAATATAAATTAAATGAAAAAATCCTCTTTTTTCTACAATATCAAAAATACGATAAAAATCATAACTTAGCTTAGACAAACTAGCTTTAATGAAGTTTAACATTTTTTCACTTATCTCCTCGTGATTTTTACAAGACGCGAAACAAATTACACAAAATACAAACAAGATAAACTATTTTGCTTTTTCCATGATGTAATTTTTTTATGTTTTTATATATCTTAAAAATATTTAAATACAAATGTCAATATTTAATTTTCATTTGAAAAATCTAATTCTTTTCTTATCTTAATTCTTACTCCTTAATTCTTAATTTTTAATTAATGGATTTAAAGTCGACACTGGAATCATCAGACAACATACAATACGAATTATACTTAACAGGACTCACACAAGAGACAGTTAAGAAAATTTCTGCTGACCAAAAAGAGCCAGAACGAATGTTACAACATCGTTTACAATCCCTAGAAATTTTCAAAAATATGACAATACCGAGACGATGACCAGACCTCTCTAAACTCAATCTCGATAACATTGTCTATTATGCAAAGCCCAAAAGTGAGTATGAGGGATATGCTAACAACCGAGAAGATGTCCCCTGAGAAATAAAAGAAAAATTTAAAAGACTTGGAATACCTGAAGCAGAACAAAAATATCTAGCAGGAGCTTGATGACAATATGATTCACTCAATGTCTATCATAAAATCCAAGCAAAACGAGCAGAAAAGGGAATCATATTTGAGGATATGCCACAAGCGGTGATCAAATATCCTGAATTAGTCAAAAAATATTTTATGAAATTAGTACCACCAAGTGATCATATATTCGCAGCATTACACGGAGCCGTTTGGAGCTGAGGGACATTTATTTATGTTCCTAAGGGAGTCAAACTCACCGACCCATTACAAGCATATTTTCGTATGAATACCTATGGATGAGGCCAATTTGAACATACTATGATTATCATAGAAGATGATGCTGAAGGAAGCTACATCGAAGGATGTTCAGCACCAAAATTTGATAAGGCATCATTACACGCAGGATTAGTAGAAGTATTCGTCGGGAAAAACTCAAAGATGAAATATTCATCCGTAGAAAATCGATCAACCAACACCTACAACTTAAATACCAAAAGAGCGATAATAGAAGAACATGGATATATGGAACGAGTAAATGGAAATCTTTGATCTCACACAACAATGTTATATCCTTGTTCCATATTAAAATGAGATTATAGTAAGACAGATATGCTCGGAATAGCGGTTGCAGGGGAGTGACAGCATCAAGACACAGGATCCAAAGCTATTCATATAGGAAAACATACATCATCAAACATTGTAGCCAAATCTATCTCCAGAAAATGATGAGTAAATACCTATCGTTGAATAGTAAGTATAGGAGCATGAGCAAATTATGCAATCAACAACACTCAATGTGATGCATTACTCTTTGACGACACCTCAGTATCCAATACTATCCCAAAAATCCAATCAAACAACGATACCGCTATCCTAGCGCATGAAGCAAGTGCGGGAAAAATAGATGAATCTGAACTCTTCTACCTCATGGCTCGCTGACTAACAAAAGACAAAGCAACGACTATGATAGTCAACGGATTCTTTTCTTCCGTAATCAAAAAACTCCCCCTAGAATACGCCGGAGAATTGAACAAATTAGTAGAACTCGAAATGGAAGGAAGTATTGGGTAAAAAATGATTTATATTATAAAATACTTGCATGGAAAAAATCATCCAAGCAGCACGAGAATATGCTTTAACAGAGATAAAAAAATATTGAACACCAAAAAAAGAAGCACGAGAATTATCATATAAGAAGTGACAGGAGCTAGCAGAGGAATTATGAGCGAATAAAGATATAGTAGCCCTTGGAACATTATTGATGGATATAAAATTAGGTGAATGTACACATCACAATAAAGCTCATGAGCATACAGAAAAGAGCAAGGAAGATACACAAATATTTCTACAACAATATACGACAGAACAAAACATAATAGATCAAGTAATAGCATGTGTAGGCGCTCATCATGGGATGGAAAGATACCCATCGCTAGAAGCAGAGATATGTGCAAATGCAGATTGTTATAGAATACTTCATCCTAGATGATTTATCTCTGTAACTATTCTTTTTGGCAAGAGAAACGAAGATACAGATCGAACCTTAGCGCAAGTAGAAAGCAAAGTAGAAGAGAAACACAAGATACTTTCTCTCGATATCTGCAAACAAGAGCTTGAACCCTATTATCATCAGCTCAAGAAACTTATTTTAGAAGCTAAAGAGGGATAATGTATACTATCACCAAAGAAGATCAAATCAAAGAGCTTATAAATCGTGTACCACCAATACTCAATATAGATTTGGTAATATTTAGAAAAGATAAAGACAATACGTACGCAGAGCCAGAATTTCTTGTAGGCAAAAAAAATCTTCATATCAACCATGAAAATAAAATAGAACGAATATTCCCCTGAGGAAGAATGTATTTTGACGAAACACCAGAAGAAACGATCAATAGGATACTACAAAAAGAAGTACCTTGAGTGAAAGTAAAAATAAAAAAAATGATCACCGCGGTAGCAGACAAATGATACGATCATCGTTGTAACGGAATAACTATGGAATATCTATTAGAATACCAAGAATGAGAACCAAGCATCTGAAAAGACGAATTTATTGAATTCAGACGAATGAATAGAAAAGAGTTAGAGAGTACTGATTGAACATATCTTTTACAATTAAGTACACTCAACGAAATAATGGCAACTATAGCGAGTATGAATAGCACACAAGATGAAATACTCGTAGAAGTAGACAAAGACAACAATGAGATAGGGTCAGTACTCAAAAGAGAAGCTCACAGTAATCCTTGAGTATATCATAGAGCTGCACATGTAATGCTTTTTAACAGCAAAAAACAAGTAATCCTGCAACAAAGAGCCCCTACCAAAGCTACTGGTGCCAATAAACGAGATATGCCAGGATGACACCAAACATTAGGACAAAATATGAATGAGACTGCACACGCAGAACTCTTAGAAGAAATGGGGATAGAAACAGAGTTAAACCTCCAAAGAATAGGATTAAAACAAACAGATTCTCAATCAGAGTATTATTATCTATATTATGGAATACATGATGGACCCTATGCGTTTGATAAATATGAGGTACAAAGAGTTATGGCATTTGACTGTCAAAAGATAGTAGATGGAAATTATGATAAAGAATATAGTATTTTGCCTCATGTGTATGAATACATCAAAGAATTAAATTTTTTGCGAAAATAGAAGCAACGATCTAAAAAATAAAATTATATAAAGTACCCATATTTTTTGATAAGTTGTTTCAATTGTTCAGCTAAATCAGGATCAATAGTCTTAGTAAGGGCATAGAGTCTATTGATACTCGTATTATGTTTGTTTTTTCTCAAAATAGCTTCCCAGACAGTCATATCCAGGGTTGTATGATATTTTCTAATAGTTTTTTTAACGAGTTCATTAATATATCCTTGAGCAATCATTCAAGGATTATAAAGACTTTCTACAATAGCAAGTTCTAAGCCTGCAATAGGCAATACATGTTTGCCTATATGTATTTTTTTTGTATATTGCCAAAAAAACTTAAAAAGATTATCCGTTTTATTTGTAGAATACGTCTTAAATACCAATTGTTTATCAAACATCACTATTTCAGTAGATTGTTTATATTGATTAATAACAGAGAGTTCATCAGGCACATCAAAAGAAGAAAGATTAAGTTCTAAAGCCTTAAGTCATCAAACATACCAATTTCATTTCAAAAAGTCCGTACAATGTTTTTTGACAATAGTCCGATAGAATAAATCGGTAATTTCCTCTTTACTATAATTTTGTTCAGGATCTTTAACAAAAAAGATATTTTTTTTGAGATTTTCAAGATATCCTCTTATTTTAAGGTAATAGATTAGCTTATACATTTTTTGTATAGAAAAATCTTCAGCAAGAGAAGATCTAAGGAGTAATCAGACTTTTTCTCCATTTATGAGTCTTCATTTATATTTTATCAACTTTTTAACAAGATTGTCAAAAACTTTATTTCACATAAACAAGTACTTACCTATAAAGATATTACAAAAAAATATAATGTTTTTTACAAAAAAATCAAGACGATTTTTCCACAAAAATTCAAACAGTTTTTCTATTGCATTTATTTTTTAAAACCATAAAAAAGCACGTACCCACATTTTTTATATAATATAATTATATGAATCAAATGAGCCTTATCACACAAATGGACCTAAGACAAAAAAACATTTGTCTCGACAACGTACACGCAGTCTTTACAGATAACGGAGATGGATGATATGATGTGGTACTAGAAATAAATTCAAATAAATTTTTGATTGCTATGCACAATATTGCAAATCAAATAGATAGTTTTGAGATTATAACTACCAAAGGCTTTGTAGAAATGACCAACAAAATAATCCTTATGATAAAAAAACTTATAGAACACCTTCGATATAGGATAGACTAACACAGAGTCAAAAGTCATAAATTCGACTTTACGGACCTTACAGACGTAAAAAGCAGAAGAAAGATAAAAGATTAAAGAATGTTTTTGTCTTTCATCTATCATCTTTCATCTTATTGCTATATAGTATGAACGAAGAACAAAATCTAATAATACAAGAATATGCAAAAAACCCTCTCCAAAATTTTGCTATGAAAGAATATACAATCAAGCAACACGAGGGCAATTTTATCTGTTGAGATGATATTATCGTATATTTAGTAATTCAAGACAAAAAGATAGTAGCGTATAGTTTTGACGGTAATTGCTCCAACATTACTACAGCTGCGGCAAGTTTCTTATCAGAACTCATTATAGGAGAACATATAGAAAACATCTTGAATCGAAACTATCAAACAATAGCAAACCATGGATTTCAAGTCTCGCCAAGAAGGAAAAGAGCAGGGGTTATTGCCATATTAGCGACAAGAAATGCAATTCATGAATATCTAAAAGACGGTAAGAAAGATACATTTGAGGATGTAATAGAGGACTAATTGAGACAGATATGTATAGAAATTGACATTTGTTTGACAAAAAAGACAGAAATATGTTAAAAACACTTAGTATGCTAGAGGTGATTTTAAAAGAATAGATAAGATATAGGGATAAAAAGATAAAAAATGATATTGAAAAGAATAGACAAATATATATCAGTTATATTACCGATATCTATTAATGATAAATTTTAACTAGTATTTATAGATATGAAGCCACTTAAACACCTTCTAGTCAATATTGTCATCAATGGGGTAGTCTTATATTTAATTGTAAAATATGTCCCTGAGCTTTGATTAAAAATATCACACGATTATGGTTCGGACAATATTAAAGCAACCTATACTATCTTTGGAATCTTAGGAATAGTATTCTGGTTAATCAATTCAGTACTCAAAAGCATATTAAAGATACTTACCTTACCCGTCAGGATTATAACACTATGACTCTCATCATTAGTACTCAATATCATTGTCTTATATATCTTTGAACAAACAGTAAATTATTTAGATGTGTGAATCACGGCACAACTGGGGACATTAGTACAAACATTTATATTGTCAATTATTCTAAGCGCAATATACTTCATCATCAGAAAAATAATATAATAATACAAACAAAACAAAATTTTATTTAATAAATAGACCATATAAAAATGAAAAAAGGAAAAATATTGTATCTTTGGTTGATTATATTTATATTTATCTTCCTTTGGATTCCTTACTTCCAAAACATAGCAACACCAGTAGCCATTTCATTTTTATGAGGAGCTCCAGATTTTATTAATATATATCCACGGATATTATTCCTTGGTATGATAGAATGAGTACTCATCACTATATATATTCAAACACTTCTTACAGATATAAAATCAAATGAACCAACTAAATTTGATCTCAACCAATAAACAAAAATAAAGAAGGGGAAAAGACAGAAAGCTTTATCTCGTTGCAGATAAGCAAATTGTATACGTATTTTAAATTATTAATTACACGTAATTATGAGCAAAACGTACAATGTAACGAGAGAGGTTGCAGCAAAATCTTTAAATATATCTACAAGGACTATAGATAGATATATAAAAAGTGGAAAATTATCTTATAAAAAGATTGCCAACAAAGTCTTATTAGCAAAAGAAGAAGTAGTTTCACTCAAACAAGAATTTACAACACTTCATCAAGAACTTAATACAGAAATCATCAACCAATCAAATACCACGGGACTAGCAAATCAATGAGATGTTGAAAATGCTATTGATCAAAAAGTAGAAAAGTTTTTTTTGATTTTCAAAGAAAAAGAAAAAATGCTTGAAGAAAAAAACAAAGTTATTTTTGTACTTCAACAGAGAGTATCTGAACTTGAAAATAAAATCCAACATATGATAGCATTACCAGATTACAACAAAGAAAAACAAGAAGCTATTATAGAAAAACAAAAGTTAGAGGAAAAAATAGGTCAACTCAAAGGAATAATAAAAGATGAAAAAGTCAAAAACTTAATATTTATATGACTTTCTCTGATTTTTATCATAGTGGCAGGATTCTTCATCATAAATGGATAAAACAGACCACCTTGTTGTAATTACAAATTTCCGACAAGAAAATGTCGGATTTTTTTGTATGTATTTTTACATTATACAATACTAGTACTTAGTAGTATAAAGATATATGAACTATTGATCTAAATTTTAAATATAGTAGCAAATATTTTAGCAAATTCATCTCTACAAGTATCAAAATTTTTATTTTTCAATCGCTTATCGAATTCATAATGACAAAATTTTACTGTGTTTTCTAGTCATTTTTCTGACATACCCAAATACGTTTCTATATCTCATTTTTTGAGAATAAATGTATTCTTTTTATATAAGGTATCTATATTTGAAACCAAGTAAGTATACGTTCTTGGAAACACATTTTTAAGGGTATCAACCAATTTATTATAATGACGATGAGTTTTACCACTTTTTTTAAGGCCCGCATAATGCATTCTTGCTTGTTTATAATAATAGACCAAATCAGACTGTGTCATAAAACCATAATCTACGATATTGTCCCAATCACCGACAAAAAATGATTGCAAACCAAATCTTGCGAGAAATTTAGTTCGTACCCTATTACTTCATTTCCCATTAATATTAATAATTTCATAATTGGTCACCTTGTTGCCTCGTTGAGGAAGTGTATGAAGATATTTGAGATAAAATTCAAAAAAATATGCATCAGTTTCTCATTCCACCATAATAATATTGTCCACAAAAAATATCTTAGATAAATTTTCAAATTTAAGTAAATGCACCAAAGAAGATTCATCAGATGGTAGTACAGAAAAAGGATTTTTCACCTTAGTTTCTCCATTAACCATAGAAAACCTATAAACATTCCCAATATTCGACTCATTAATAAAGAGAGGAGAGTAGGTAGATAAAATAAATTGCGTTCCTATATGTTGATTCATTTTTTCTATCATTCTTGAAAAACTTCTTTGCATTTGAGGATGAAAATGGATTTCTGGTTCATCGACAATAAGTAATCATTCTCTGAGATCGAATCCATACATAGTAAACAACATAGACAATAATGATTGTTCTCAATCACTCAATTGAGAAAAAGAAAGATGTTGCCCAAATTGGTCTATCAAGACAAAATTAAGAAGATCATCAACATATTTAATATGTAAGGTTTTATTAACATATTTTTTAATTGCAGAGACCAAACTGATATAAAAATCTGATTGATCCAATTTTTGAGAATAATCTGCTATATTCTTTTTACTCATCTTCAAGGTAGAATGATCAGACAAAATATTTCGGATTTTTTTGACACAAAGGTATAATCCTATATATGAATGATACTCAGCTGAATCTTTTGCTCAAATAAAGACATCCCAAGCATATGGATTGATAGTATTAGGAACGTTTTTTAGGCTTCTATTCACACCTATAAATCAAATACCATTAGCAAGAGAGAGCAATGGGGAGTCATTACTATTTCTTTCAAAATCGTTATATATATCAACACAAATCTGAACAAGTTCAATAGTTTGAAGATACAAAAGTACAAAATGATCGTATTGAGAAATTTTAGTGGGCTCAATCAGCACCTTTTTTGATTCAACATCAAAAACACAGTGTAAACCAAAAGAACGAGGAATAGATGCTATCTCTTCATCAGAAAAACTAGGATATTCAAAATCCAATGTACTATATTTTGCAAGAAGCATATTTAAGATATTCGCATGCTTACAAATATATTTCATATTATCATAATCATGTTGCGTTAAAGCAAATTGAATAATAGCTTGAGACGGTTTATCAGGAGTAGTAAAATGGACACGAATTCATTCAGTAAATTGCTCATGTATACTAATAACATTTTTTTTATTTGTAGATATAGATTGTCTATCATAGACATAATCATTAAGTATTGCTACTTTGAAAATTTGTCTAAGAATATGTAAAAATCAGCTTTTACCAACACCATTTGGTCATATAAGGACATTTACATTACTTTTTTCTCTATTGTGAAATTGAACACCTTCGAACTTGGAAAGATCTTCTTGATAAGGGTAACTTAAGAGATTCGAAATTTTAACATGAGTAATCTGCATGAAATGGGTAGAGAAGTATAAATACTTGTATATTTCTACTAAATAAGTATATTCAAAACGTAAATTTTTGCAAATTTCCAAAAGAAATAATAAAAAATATAATTTATACTATAATCAAGAAGAACAAGTATGAATCACAAAAAAACAATAGAAAAATATTCAGGATCTATGGAAGAGTTAGGAGAAGAAATCTGAGACTTAGATTACGATGCCTTAGCCAAACATTTTGATACTCTTACAAAAAAGTTCAAAAAAGATTCACTTCATGATAACGAGATCAAACATCCACAAGTAGCACAATATCTAGCAAATATATCCAAAGCACTAAAGGATATGCTAGACAAAGAAGTACACCCATTAGCAGACCTCTGTAGATGATATAACGAAAAAGGAATAAGATAAATTTTAGTAATAAGTAGATATCCATGGATGATAAATTGTTTTCGTTTAAACAGAAATCACAAGACTTTATAGTGACCGAAGAATTACCATTCACCTTAGCCGAAAAAGGAGATGTTTTTTTCGCTTTTTTTGAAAAGAGAAACCTTAATACCATGGACGTCGTAAATCATATTTGTTCTACCTGTAATCTTCCTAGACTAGCAATCGGAATAGCCTGACTCAAAGATAAAAAAGCAATAACAAGACAACGAATATGTATATACAAAAGTGCATTAAAAAAAATCTGATGAGAAAGAGGATTCTTGGATAGTATAGGAGAAGTAGCGACAGTAGTAAAGAGTTGATGGCATACAGAGCCTATAGGGATGACAACACCTATAAAAAATAGTTTTTACATCAAACTGAGGGCAAATAAGAACCTTAGCCTAAAAGAAAAAGATATTTCGAACAGGAAAATTTTGAGTTTATGTAAAAAATGATTCCCTAATTCGTTTTGAAATCAAAGATTTGGTATCAATGGAATAAATCCACAACAAGGAAGTGATCTCTTACAATGAAAGTCAAATATAAGAGATAAAAAGGATATTATCTTCAAAATACAAGCATATGCGAGTAAAATATTCAATGAATATCTCCAATCGAGAACAAAAAAATGATTACAAGCCGTAGATTGAGACATCATTATAGACACCACAAACAACAAAAAAAACCAATTTGGGATATACCAAGCAAAAACCAAAACAGTTAAGCTATTTGATGATATCAAAAACGAACAATTCTTTCGTTATCCAACAATAACAAAATCAGAAGTACCATTCAATCCAGAAACTATGTTCATAACATGACCAGTTCCCTGATATAATCTATTATTGACGCCAAAAGACAGCTTTGCAGGAAACAAAGAGAAATGATTATTTGATAAACATTGAATCTCTGAAAAAAGCCTAAAACTATGTAAAGAATATAAAATATTCTGAATCAGAAGACCACTTTGGGTTTTTCCTCAAAAAGTAAGCGTACATTTTCAAGGTGACGATATATTACTCAATTTCACCCTATGATCATGATCATATGCTAGTATCATGATAGATGAGCTAGAAAAGACGTTATGAGTAGACGTCTCACAATAGAATTTTACCCTACTATTATAATTATATATTACCTTGAATAAAAATGTCAAATATATATACCCATTTAATGGGAAAAACAAACAAACAGATAGATCAAGCACCAGAAGACTCGGGGCACAAGCTGAATATATGAAAATATTCAGTAGATATTCCTATACTTCAAGGATGAATGGGAGTTGGTATCTCTACCGCTGAACTAGCAGGAAACGTTGCGCTTCAATGAGGAATAGGAACATTATCCGCTACGGGATTAGAAAAAACACCATATTATAGAGAATTACTCAACAAGAACATCAAGGAAGCAAAAAAAAACGCAAGATCGACAGAAAATCCACAATGAAGATTATCGCAAGAAGAAATAAACAAATATCTGATAAAAACACAAACTGAATGTATCAAAGATCAAGTCAAAAAAGCAAAAGAGATAGCACAAGGAAATTGAGCTATTTTTATCAACATCATGGTTGCAACATCACATTACAAGGAACAAGTGCTTGCTGCATGTGAAGCAGGAGTAGATGGTATAGTTTCATGAGCATGATTACCTAAATATCTACCAGAAATAACCAAGGAATATCCTGATATAGCAATTATCCCTATTCTCTCCAACGCAAAAGGGGTTAATGTTTTATTAAAACAACGAGAAGCAAGTGGAAGATTGCCAGATGCTATAATAGTAGAAGATCCATCAACAGCATGAGGACATCTAGGCGCAGCTAATATAGAAAAAACACAAGATGAACAAGGAAAATTAGAGGTAGCGATACCAGCAGTTCTTGAATTATTGAAATCCAAAGGCATACATATTCCTGTAATCTGAGCAGGTGGAATTATAGACAAAGAAGACATGGAAAAAGTACTCGCATTATGAGCATCAGGAGTACAAGTAGGGACAAGATTTCTTGCGAGCAAAGAAAGTGGAGCAAATGATGAATTTAAAAATGCTATAGTACAAGCCACAAAAGATTCAATCATTACCTATATGTCTAGTGCATGATTACCAGCAAGAGCACTCAAAGAAAGTTGAATATTTGCAAAGATGGAAAACGTTGAAGTAAAAACAAGAGAATGCATAGAAAATTGTCTGCTTCATTGTTGATTTAGAGATGGGAATGCTAATCTAGCACAAATGTGCATCAAGAAAGAGTTAGTCAAATCTACAGCAGGATGACGCTGAGATGGACTTTTTTTTACCTGAACTTCTGCAGCAAGGATAAACACGCTACTAAGCGTAGAAGAGATTATGAATATATTTAAAGGAGATACCCAAAAAAAATAGATTATTTTTTGTACAGATAGATTATTTTCTTATCACGACCATCCTTGATACTATCAAACGGCGTATGCTTAACGAAAAAAAATGAATTTGAAATAATAATAACATCTTTTTTCATATGTGCAAATATCCAATCTTCTATCGAAATAAGATGTTCAGGAAAAAGATAGATATAGATATAATCGTAACGACTGAGTTGCGCTTTTTTAAAATGAGATCTGATAAGTGGTATATGTGGATATCATAATATTCGATTAGAAAGTCTACCATACCAAACAACAAAAGGATTGATATCATATCCCGTTCCTTTCAAGCCAAACTCCTTATCAAAAAATCTGAGTGCTTTCCCGTCCCCGCATCCCAAATCAACGATGCTAGCTCATTTTTCCAATTTCATATATTTTTTCACGAGTAACAATTGAGCATCAAATGATGGTACATATGGAGCTTGCTTAAACCCTGTGATTATAGGTCACAAAACCAATGTAACAGCAAAAAAAATAAATCACAAGATTATCAACAAAACAAAAAACAAGAGTATCGTTTCGACAATAGACATAGCGTATGTGTAGGATTATGTATACAAAATAAAAGTGATTTTAGAAAAAAAAAGATTCATATCTATTTGACTTCATTACATAAATAAGTAATAATTATAGTGTTAAAAAAAATAACAAAATAAAAAATAATCACATTAGTATGAACCAAAAGACAAACTATGAAAAAATCGGACTATTTGAGTTAGACAACAGTCAAATTAACGTTTCTGGAAGTACAGTACAGAATTATGAATCAACAGTATCAGGAAGTACAAATATATACTTCACAGAAACTGCTACACTACAAGGCATTACTTGGGACGGCAAACCTATTGAAATACTAAAAGCCTCTCCAACAACAAGCAATCAACTCTATGCCGCAACTGGCGGGATTATAACACCAAACTATTCTTCCCGTTTCTTAGTTCATTAAACGAACGAAACGAAGTCCTTTATTCTAAAGGCCACCTCTGTATTAGAGGTGATTTTTTTATAGAGAGAAAATGATTGTCAGTACTACATCTTGATTTCATAAATAACAAACATATCATATCACTTCAAAAAAAAACAAAAAAAAACAATGAGGAAACTAACTACCGCACTCAAAACACAAAAATTTTGGACAGAATACATCAGTATCTATACCTCAATATTTATGGTTACCATATTTATTCACGTAGGTATACTACACAGTGATACATTATTACTCTTGATCTGTCTGATAGAATCTATCGTTACAACAATCCCCAATGTAATAGTAGTTATGTACGGACGAACTACTCAAATTGTAAAAAGACATTGGTTTGTAGAGACGTTGTTATATACAATTTCTAGCATACCAATAATACAAATAATAATCTTTTATCAATATACAGACTATAATCTATGGCTGACTATTGATATGCTAAAGTGGTGCATCATAGCATATTTCGTTATGGGATTGTTCATTAAATCATATTTACGTTTTGCAAATATGATTATTACAAAAATATTTGAGAGAGAATTGTTTTGATTCTCTCTTTTTTTATACAAATCTATTGCTAGAGCATCTCCTTATAAGTTAACTAAGATAAAATATACTTAGATAGAAACCATCTATCACCATACATTAGATATATTGAATTTGTATAAATATAGATTATAGTATAAAGATATATAGATATCTATATATTTATAATATAGAAAAATAAATATAAATTTTTTAGATACGTAATCTAAATAAATGAACATCTCCATAAGACAAGAAAATGAAAAAGATTTTAGAACTATAGAAGAACTAACAAGGGAAGCATTTTGGGATCTCTATAAACCAGGATGTGATGAACATCTTGTTGTTCATAAGATGAGAAATGTGGAATCGTTTATAAAAGAATTAGATTTTGTCGCTTGTAATAAGGACAAAATTCTTTGATATATCATGTATTCCAAAGCTAAGATAATCAATAATGAAAACAAAGAATTTGAGGTTCTATGTATGTGACCACTGGCCGTACTGCCTACACACCAGAAACAAGGAATCGGTAGTTTACTAATGAAATACTCACTCGAACAAGCGAAACAATTAGGATACAAAGCCATAATTATATTTGGTGATCCAGGATATTATCATCGTTTTGGGTTTATAAACGCTGAAAAATACAATATTCAGACATCTGAAGGACTAAATTTTGAACCATTCATGGCATTAGAGCTATATGATAAAAGTCTCAGCGGTATTTCTGGTAAATTTTACGCTGACAAGGTATTTGAGACGGACAAAGAAGAATTAGACGCTTTTGAAAAATGATTTTCCTACAAAGAAAAACATATCACAGATACACAATTAAAAATATAAGAAATAAATAATAGAGGAGAGGACTTCTGACAAAATAGATCATAAAATCAAAAAACAAACACTCTCCAAAAATTTTTCTCAGAATTCAATTCCAGAATGATACAAATTACGACACAATTGAACAAACATACGCTCAGCCTCAAAAACACCGTATTTTAGACCTTCTTATACTTCGCACAATGTGATCCAAGTTGTGCGAGCGTCCGTAACGAAGTAGAGGACCTGTGAGGGTCTTTTTATTTTAAAAGAAAATCCCCTCGAAGAGGGAAAAAGGGCGGGTGGAAAGTTAAAATAAAAAAAGATAAATTAATAGAAATTATTCATTATCATTTTTGAAAGTTTCATAAGTACCAATATCTTTGAAATTTATATAGTAATCATTTCATTTTTTAGTTACTTCAACAGAATCTACTCATATTTTTTCTAGATCTTCATAAGTAACAACCTCTCATTTTTCCTTTTTGAAAACATCACGAAGCAATCGTTTTCAAAGTGCTTTATTTGGATTGCTCATAAGTGCTTTACGATTTTCTTGACAAATTTTTGCTGATAGAACTATTCAATCAGGTAGATGTAGATTAAAGGGAGCATCTTGTTCAGGGAAAAAATCCGGATATGTTTTATGAATCCATGCCGGTACGGGAATATATAATTCATCCTCATGCCTTTCTCTTCATCAAGCATTCCATTGATTTAATCAGCTTCTTTCTGGGACATGAATTTCTCACTGTTCAGAATACAATGGAAGATAAACTATTTGATCGTATGTATCTTCTGTCTTTTCAAACAAGTGGCTATGTTCTTTAAACAGGTTTTCAAGCATAGTAAATGGATCTTCAAAAATATTTACGTCAAATTCACAGATAGGATTGATGTAAAATTTCTTAAACAAAGTACTCTTTGAGATATTGAATGAATACTCATGTAGTCAATCAGTAAAGGAAACAGAATTTCTATTTTTTGAAATTTTGTGTATTTTTGGAATATCTATAAAGTCCATATTTTCTTCGTGAAGTAGGAATTTATTTTCACCTCTTGAAACGCAATGATAGACCATTTCTTTGATTCAGTATATAGACATAGTGAATTCAATTCTCCTATTTCTAAGTTCAGCAATTATCTTGATGAACTCATCTAAATTGCTTTCGTGACCAGCATAAAGATTTCTTTCGGCATTGAATTCAGCTATTTTTTCAAGAGCCTTTCATCACTTATAAAGAAATGTTTTTAGTCAGTATCATACTCAAGCAAGCCTTGCATCTGCAGTACAGTCGGAACGAGAAAGATTTTCAGCATTAAATGCTTTGCAGAAAATATTTTCTGCAGCTCTATAATAAAGATATGGAGTAGTACTGTCGGAAAAAAGCTTTGAAAGTGATCATACGACCGTCAATAATTCAACATATTTTTCAGTATATTCTTTATTGTCTTGTAGTAACGGCATGCTTGATTTTATTAGCAGAAGTTAAAATACCTCATGATAATAGAGGATTAATCGCTTTAAGAATACATTCTCAAACTCTTTGAATTGCAGGCACAGTAACTGCGTTTCATGCTTGTTTATAAAGTTGTGATTTTGCCATATCAGGCAATATGAAATTCTCGGGAAATCACTGTATTCTGAAACATTCTCTTGGAGTAAGTTTTCTTATTCATTTCGCATCGAGAATCAGAGGTACATTATGTCATCAAGTTCACATATTGGCAGTTAATGTTGGGAAAACTCAGCTTTTATTTGCTCTTACATACTGTCTTCTTCGTTGATAGGCTGTATTTTTATCAGTTATTTCATTCTTTAGTTTTGAATATAATGAACTATTTTCATAGTAATATGAGGGATCATTAACTTTATCAAGCATGTCTTTTACTCACAACTTCAAAGCAATTTTTTCAGGAAAAGAAAATCTTTCATAAGCTTCTTTGTTTCTAAATCAAACTATGTAAATTCTTTCTCTATTTTGCGGTATTCATCAGTATTCGCAACTATTAAGAACCTGTGCCTTTACATGATATCATAACGATTCGAGAGATTCTTGAATAACCTTGAATGTTTTTCATTCGTCATGAGATTTAAGGTTTTTAACATTTTCAAGAAAGATAACCTCAGGTTTTTTCGTTTCTATTATTCTGCAAAGGTCAAAAAAGACGTTTCATCTCGAATCTGAAAATCATTTTCTATATCAGGCTATACTGAAAGCTTGGCAGGGGAATCATGCACAGAGGATATCATGATCGGGAATCATTTTAGGATCGGTTTTTGTTATATCTTCAAAGAATTTTCCTCACAGAAACACATCTTCATTTCATTGTAAAAAATTAGCCTGATATGTATTTCTAGCTGGTTTGTCTCGTTCTATAGCAGAAACAAGTTTTCCTCAAAGATTGTGAAATGCTATATGAAATCATCATATTCAAGCAAACAAATCTATAAACGTGAATGTTTTTTGCATATCAATAGTTTTTTTATAAATATATCCATTATAAAGTATAGTTTTACTCCTATCTTTCAACTCATTTTCGTGCCAATATTAATTTATATTCCGATAAAATCAAGACATTTTTTGTAATCAAGAAATTCTCTTGATTTATTACTGGAAATATATATACTACTAACACTGTTTTACAGATTAAAAACAAAAAAGCAATGTCTGAACTAGAAAAAACCTATCAAAACATCCTGAATTTTCTTAAGGAAAACGAAGGAAATGAGAATTTATCTATCAAGAGCATCCAAGATAAGGTAGGATTGGATCATCCACAGAAGGTTATCCATAGATTACAACAACTAGAAAAAAAAGGATATTTAAGAAGACAAGATGATTGAACCTACAAGGTCTTTGAGAATCCCGTAAAAGACACCATAGAATTACCCGTATATTGATCTGCTTTGTGCTGAAACAAATGATCGGCAGTAGTGGAGGAGTACACATCTGACAAAATAAAGTTTTCAAGTTCATTTTTATGAGTATCGGATGAAGAAAATTACTTCTTCGTGAGAGCAAAAGGAGATTCTATGGAACCGCAAATAAAAGATTGAGACTTACTTTTGATTAGGAAACGGGATTGATGATTCAGTGAATGAGACAAATTATTTATAACACACGAAGGAAAACCAAAAATAAAAAAAATCATAAAATCAGGTTGAAAAAATTTCTTAGTGTCCTTGAATAAGGGTTATGAGGACTTAGAAATATTACCTACTGACGATACAGGGATTGTTGGTGTTGTGAAGAAAGTTATTAAAGATTTTTAAAAAATAACTATAGTGAAAATGAGTTATATTGACGAACCATTGTCATTTTATGTCAAAGAACAAGAGAATCCTTTTGTTTTCCATTTTTTGGATGTTTGAGAATGATTAATGATATTGATTATATTTCCAGACAAGACAACAATGCTTTATGATTGTAATATTATAGACGATAATCAAGAATATATATTAGATTATTTGAATAAGCATATCCCATCTAGAGTAATAGGATGAGAACTTAGAAAAAATATCGATATATTTGTGAATTCTCATAGGGATCAAGATCATTTAAGATGAATAAAAGAAATTAATAAGAATTTCCCAATTTTATCTATATGGGATTCTGACCAAAGTGGCAATTCGTCAAATGACTATATTGATTACATGACAATAAAGAGAAATTTAGCAAAGGATTGAAATGTTTTTATGCCTACAGCTAGCATTAATGTTTATCAAACAATAGGTGGAGTTAATATATTCTGTTTAAACCCAGACAAACTAATTGATATATCTGAAGATGAAACAACAGACAAGGAGACACATGTAAAATGTATAGTTTTGTCTTTAGAATATTTATGAAAAAAACTATTACTAACTTGAGATAGCTGATATGACGTATGGAGAGATTATATAATACCTAATTTTAATGACCAATGAATCATTAAATCGGATATATTGGTTGCTAGTCATCATGGTTCTAGGTCATTTTTTACTGACAGTCAAAACAACGAAGACATAGACATAGAAGAAAATCCGGACAATACATATATAGAACATATAAGCATAATAAATCCAGATTTTACAATTATTTCTTGTGGAGATTACGAAAAAAATCATCTGCCAAATAATAGTGCATTGAAGTTATACAAAGAAAACACTTCAAACAAACAAATATATACAACAAAAGGAAAATGAACATTACAATGATTCTTCAATGGGTATTGAAATTGGAGCGTGGTGCCTTCTAGATTCAAAAAAAGAAGGATAGCACCAACTAATTTCGATTTTGAGATAATTTGTAAGACTGAAGACTGAGTACCTTATTTTACATGAGATCAAATACAAATCTGAAAGAAACTAGAATTTTCTATTCAAACCAAATGAGGATTAGCTAATATAAAACCCGATGTTTATCGGGAGGTATCTAATTGATGATTATGAGAGCATACAGATCACGACGAAATCTATTATAAATCAACAGAAGAAAAAACCCCACGAGATAAATTTAAAAGGGATGTTTCTTATATATGAAAACATCTTTTAAGATGCAGAGTAAAGAAATCATCGACAGATATTACCAAAATATTTGTGGTTAATTGAATAAATTAAAAAGTTTTATATTTATGATTGAACAAAAATGTTTGATAGGATCATTAAAGAATTTAATAACGAATACAATAGGAGGGCACAGTTATTCCCAGCGATTTTAGTCATAATGTTACCATGATTACTTGTTGCAGCAGCACTAATTAATAATTTGTTTAATCTTAACTTAATAATTTCTCTATTATCTACATTTTTATTATTCTCTATAGTAAATATATATCGATTTGTAGACGTAGTTAGAAATTTATGAAAAAGATTAGAATATGTTTTGTTTGACAAAGAGAAAAATTTTCCTACATGTTTGTTCCTTCTAAGGGAATGAGAATTTACTAAAGAAAAAATAAATGAAATTCTTAATAAAATTGAAAAAGATTATCATATTAAATTAACTGAAGAGCTCAAAAATAAGAGTGTAGAACAAAAAAAGAAAAGAATTTCTGAGATAGTGGGAAGTATAAGAAACAGAGATAACATGAGAAATAGCTCATTTCTATTGGATTCCAACATAAGATATTGATTTCGAAGAAATTTTATGTGATGACTAATAATAAGCTTATTCGTGAATATAATCTGATTTTTAATGCCAATATTAAATAAAACGCCTAATTATTACTTCATCGTTTTATGATTTTCTTTAATAGTTATTTTGGTGCTATTGATTTTTAGAAAAAAGATATTAATTTGACTTGCTGATCAATACGCAAGACAGTTTTATATTGACTACTTAAAAGACTAAAACACAACAAAAAAATAAAATAAATTAAATTAAAATCCGCCCGCCCGAAATATTTTTCTTTAGACCCGAACGAACGCACAACTGGTATTGTGCGAAAGCGAGGTCTGGATATAGGATAGAGGAGAGGAGTTGCCTTGAAAATTGAATATCCAGAACAAGCGTGTATATATCAGAATCCTCCACAAAAAAGATCTATCCGAATTTTATACCTGCGTAGCGAATGCACAACGGCTAAGTGTTGTGCAAGTGTATAAATGAGGAGAAATAGATCTGGAAGCTAAAACAACGAAAACTACTCAAAAAGCCATGATATATACTTCGCACAATATATCTTGTGCAAAGTATAACGTTTTCCATTTAAAATACAATATTACTTTAAAGTAAAAATATATAGTACAATAAAACACAAATATAGAGTTATATACTACATCTATAGGTTTTTTATATACACATAAGCTCTATATAAGAAAATAATCAAAATACGCAGCATTTCCTTCAAAATCACAGAAAAATGAGGTTATATTCCTGATTTGAGTGACACAAAGCCCCACCCAAGGGTAAAAATATCGCTTAGAATATTGGTGGTAAGTACATTTTAGAGGCATATCGGTCATTTTAGTGGAGGAGTACTCCTCTATTTTTACAGAATAAACGTAAGCTAAACTTGATTTAGTTATTTGAATTATTATATATCCAATATAAACAAAAATACATAGACCATGGAAAACAATTTTTTTCTTTACCTAGGCATTACTATTGTAGTGATTATTCTTTTAGCTTTTATAGCTAAAATATTTTTATTGAAAAGATCGCAAAAAATTCGATCAAAAAAAAGATTAGAAAGCTTCTTAACAATCTTTTCAGAGAGTTATTACCGGTCAAAAAACATCAAAAACATTAAAAACGATCTAAGCCTACAATTCAATTATCTGTTTTGTAATATGGTTAAATTTCCAGAAGAATTCGAAGAAAATTATATCGACGAAGAATCAGGGAAATTTGTTAAGGAAATGCTTCCTTTACTCAAAGAGCTATATTATAGACAAGATACTGATACTATTGCATCTCTTCAAAAAAAATTCTTTGATAAAGTAGAAGAAAAAATAACTCAAGAAATACTACATTGAGAGAAATGAAAATTAGTTATCCTGGGTTTTTACTCAGGTTTTTTTTATATTAATCAATACTCCTCTACCAAAAAACAATTTTGTTAGAGTATAGTAGAATTTTTTATTTCTTATTTTAATATACTATATCTGAATAGTATAAAGTTTTGATATATACCAATAAATACACAATAAAGATATAAAATGCAAAGTTTATGATAATTGTTTTTTAAAAAAAGAGAATAATTGATTATGAGATATCTCTACATCCCAACCAATTTTGAGTCCACCTTCAGAAACTCTGATCCAAGGAGATTCATTATGCGTCATATCAACCAGTTGAAAGGCAGAAAAACGTCCATAATAGTCAGAAATTGAGTGTATAAGCTTGATTTGTTCTTCAGATAAACCAAGAGAATATACATTGAAATCTGAATATTGTTCATCAATAATATTAGGTCAATAGCTATTATATTCTTGATAAACCTTTTTTACTACAGGTCAGTACTGCAATGCAGATATTTTTTCACAAAAAAGTGGAGTATTAAAAAATGCAAGATGATACCCTTGCACATAATACAATATTTTTTGTAATTTAAGGTTAGTAATACACTTTCAGTTTTTAGAAACCGACTGTCTTTTGAGAATATATTTTGCTACATCCAAGGCTGATACACCCATTATACATAGGATATGCCATAAAAGTAAAATCCCTTATACCCCAAATAAGCAAAAAAACAATACCAAAATCAAGATATCTGATATACATTATATATCATAAGTTCATAGATATTAGATACCACATCTATCATGTTGTATGAGACATACGCCTCTGCTAAAAAATATTTTATTGTATATTGTTTTCATAGTCTTGTATTTGCTTCCTAACTATTTCCTCATCTTCAGGATTAGTAACCCCAAACCAGGTATCAGGAGTAGAATATAGCTTCATATGGACTCACTCCTCTTTTATTATGTTTGCTATCTCTACAGGAAGATAACATTCTATTTTTCTGTCTCAAATATGCTCTGTTTTGAACCTCAATAATATAGTATGTAATAGTTCTAAAGCAGGACGTGTTAATCAAAAAATATTCATACTACACAGATCTTCTTTGTGGAGTCAGATTTCTGATAATGTTTTTTTCTCTATTCAGAGATATTCCTTGATATCTTGTACATATCCTTCATTATCTATGGTAAATATTCATCTATTAGTAGATCATTGATCAGGGATAACATTTCCCAATATATATCCCAGAGATACTGATTCTTCTGATTTTTGTAAGTGATCAACCAAGAGTTTAAACGAATGGGATCAATAGATATCGTCACCATTACATACAACAAAAGATCAATCAATATACTCTTTTGCACTAGAAAGAGCATCTACAGTCCCCCACGGCCTATCTCTTAAAGACTCATCAAATGTTTGCAGAGCATATTCTACGGGGATTCATTGATAGCTATCTCCAAACATTTCTTTGAACGGTTGTTCCGTCATTTTACCGACTATAAAAATGATTTTGGAAAATCCAGCAGGCAATGCTTGATATAATGAATATTCAATAAGTGACAAATTATTGGGTCAGACTTTAGCAAATTGTTTGATTTTGCCCCCGAAACGTGAGGACATACCGGCAACCATATAGACTAACGAGATCGGTGTATGCATAATAAAAATTAACAACTAAAAAAAAAGACTGACAATCTTATAGCGTAGTATACCTACAATTTCAAGAACAAAAAGCACATATAGAAAAATTAAAGGAGAAAAAGAGAATTTGTTTTTTTATTATCACAACTCATATTGATTTCTTATCAAAAAAGTATATAAGTTTGATGTAAAAAACAAAAAAAAATAAAAAAAAATTAACTAAAATTCTATGGCAAAAAACTTAGGGATTGAACAGACACAGGGCTATTTTGTAGTCCTAGACAAAGAAGAAGGTAGAAAGATGCAGGAAACAATGAAGGTAAATACTGGCCGAGCAGGAGTATTCTACAAAAAAGAGGAGCTTCTATCTACCATAAAAGCCAACACTGCCCTCCAAGACAGGGAAATGTTACTTGTGGAAGTAACAGTATCTCAGAAAAATATGATAAACCCAAACGGTAAAAAGTTTGGAATAAAATGTGGAGAGGGAATCCCCATCAGAAAAATCGAATCCTTTGCAGACGCGGCAAAGGAATTTGAAAGACAAGCGTAAGTACATAAAAAGAGGGTTGGAATTCCAACTCTCTTTTGCCTTATATAAAAAAAAAATTAAGAAAAAACTCCCTGGGAAAACCAAGGGAGCCGTCAACTCAGAGACGGCCCATGCCTTTATTATGAGGCGTACAAAACCAGGAAATAACTCCTCTACTGGTTGTGTATGCCTAACAATTTTAAGAATGCCGTCTCCAAAGTATAAGTGCGAACTTTTCACTTTGGTAAGTTACTAGGTTAGCGGACAAATCTTTAGAATACTAAGAGATTTGTATTGGGTAATAGTAATGTTTACTAGAGTCCAAGTGACATAACTCATTTTTGTTTTTTGTGTTTTTTTGTTTACGGCAATAATATAGACTAATAAAGAAAGAAAACAAAGACATTACACAATTATCATATATCCTTTCGTTAGCACAAGATAAGATTTAAGATAATCTTTATATTGTCATATTCATTTAATCGTTATATAATAATATACAAAAAAAGACCAAGACAGTAGTCTTGACCAAATTACTCTCCCAACCCTGCCTGCGGCAGGCAGGCCTCTCTAAAATAGAGAGGGATTTATCTTCCTCTATTTTAGAAAAAGGATAAGATGGGATAACATATCACTAAGTAATTATTTTTTATTCCGTACCTTCTGTTGGAATAGTATCATCAGGCATTATAGTAGTAGTTCAAAAGTCTACTACAGGAGCAACTTCTGCTCATGCTTTTGCTTGAAATTGTTGCGCCTTTTCAAATCCAAATAGTGCAGCTATAACATTTACAGGAAATCTGCGAATATAGATATTCAAAGTATTTACTGTGTCATTAAAGTTTTTTCTTTCTACCGTAATTCTATTTTCTGTACCTTCAAGTTGTGTCATAAGATCACGAAACGCTGCGATAGATTGAAGCGTAGGATAGTTTTCGACAACTGCCAACAATTTAGACAATGAAGATGATACATCGCCTTGTACTTTTTGAAATGCAGCAAGAGACTCTGCATCTTTAACATCAACCGTTACTTTTGTAGCATTTGCTCTAGCCTCAACTACAGCGATCAATACTCCACTCTCTTGTGCTGCAGCACCTTGCACCGTATTTACAAGATTTGGGATAAGATCCAATCTTCTTTGGTACACATTTTCTACTTGTGCCCAAGCAGTTTTGACAGATTCATCATACTGTACCAATGTATTATACTTACCAACGGAAAATGCTCAGAAAACAAGAACAATAGCCAAGATAATAAGTAATGTTTTTTTCATCAAAAGTTTTTTTTATAAAGTAAAATTAATTTTAGTGCACAATTCAGATAGATATTGATGCACATCATGAATTAAAGAAGGGATTTTACTATCCTCTACTCTATCATCAATAAGATAATAAAAAATCTGACTATTACAAGACCAAGCCACATCGAAGAGTGAAAGCAATTCCTTTCTATCTGTAGGTAAAGCAATATCAGGAGATTTTAATAATAAGGCTCATTCTCGTAAAATTTGCATACCAGGAAGTATATGTTTCAAAAAGTTTCTCCCATTTTTTTGAGAAAGATATTCCTCCCTTAATTGAATACGTTTATTGCGAATTTCAAGTTCAATGGCAGATCTAAGATCAGACGTATTAATATGAACATCAGATAATATATCATTTCCATAAAAAATTTCAGAATGATTTTTGATATCTAAGAGTTTTAGACAAAACACATCTTTCCCCTCATTAATGTCATCTTGTGTCAATATAATAAATTTTTCACCAGCAAAGAAAGACCTGGTCGTATTTAACAAAACAAAATTTATTTCATCGATAATAAAAACAGGAATTTTATCTCCACCCTTTTGATATAGATAGATAGATACTATTCAATCTTTCAATACATCTAGGATATGCTGAATTTTTTTGATAGTCATGATAAATACCTAAAGAATAAAAAGAAAATATATTATGTACTATTGAATTGCAAATTTTGCTTTAATCTTTCTGATTTGAGCTTATTTAGTTATCGAGAACCAGAAGATCATCAACCACCAAAACCTCCTCCACCAAATCAGCCAAATCATGAACTTCCTCATCCAAAACTTGATCCACCTCATCCAAACCAGATATTTCATGATCAGCCATTAGTTTTACCAAATAATGCAGCCAATATACCTACAAGCAATCAAATATATGATGAAATAAAAGCAAGGATAACATTAGCAAATAGTAAAGTAATCAATAATCAAAGGACAAGACCGGATCATGCATATATCCATCGACCATATTTTTTCATGGTTCTTTTTTTGTTTTTATTGACTGAAGGAACAGTAACTCGAAGACCAAACCTTGATATCAAAAAAATGATAAAAAACAAAAAGAATAAAAAATTATCCTCATTAAAGAAATCTTGAAAACTTTTTTGATTATTTTGAGCATATTTTTGTACTAGAGCAGGATCTTGTTTGATATATCACAAAGCATCATCTAACATTTCTATAACACCCTGATAATAATTTCCTGCGCTAAAATTTGAAGGAAAACGAGCTTCTCCTATACGTTTGGTAGCAAGATCAGGAAGGACTCATTCCAAACCATACCCCACTTGAATAGACCATTTTCTATCATCAACCGCTATCAAAAGGACCAAACCATTATTCTGCCCTTTCTTTCCTACTCACCATTGATTCCCAACATCCACTGCTGCAAGATTAATATCATCATCGACCGTAGGAACAACTAGGATAGCTATTTCAATACTAGTTGCCTGTTCTATTTCTTGTATCTTAGCAGTCAAGTCAGCCTTTTGCGTTTCAGAAAAAACTCAGACCTTGTCGGTAACATATCATTCATAGCTAGGGATAGTAAATCCATAAGCCACTGAAAACAAACATACGAATAATAAACCTTTAATGAGATATTTCACTACCATTATTAAAAAGGTAAAGAATCTGTGATATTTTTGGGATTTCAATAGGTTAAATTGTTTACTAGATCATAGCAAGTTTTTTCATCACCTGCCTGTTTATATATTTCATTGAGTTCATCAAGAGCTTCTTTGGGTATTCATGCAGTGGATTTGACTGTGTATGCTTCAGGGATATCTATATAAAATCGAGATACATCAGTATCTTCCCATGAATCTTTGCTAATCAATGGTCATTTTGAATATCAAGTTATAGCAGAGAAAGATCTTATTCAGTTTTCTTTTCTTTTATTGCAATAACATGAAGCTTGTATTTTTATAATAGTTCAATCATTAGATATAATCGTTCATACATCGCCTCACATGGCTCATGTAAGTCAAATATCAACAGTGTCTCATGCTTTGAGACCTTGAAGATATTCTTTTTGTAGGTTATCTTGTAATTCCTGCTGTTCAGGATTCAACGTTCATGCCCCAAAAAGGAGGACATTAGCCAAAGATATTTGGAAAAGTATTCTCTCCTGTTCTTTGGTAATTTTTTTCTCTTGATGTTGAACATCGTGGATATGTATATGATGTTCTGTTGCCTGTTTAAGAGGATCCATTACATGATATCATCAACAAATAAATTAATTTTTAATTCTAAATTTTAATTTCTGAATTTTCCATTTTCAATTCTCAATTTTCAATTCTTCATTAGTTTAGTATGTTCCATCAGATTTTGATTTAATTTCGCTGAATTTCATAATTGTTTTTTCAAAATAGAGTTCTGTTTCTCAGACTGGTCCATTTCTATTCTTTCTCACACAAACATCCGTAAGTCATTTCTTATCGGTATCAGGATCATAATAATCTTCTCTATGAAGCATTATTACCCCATCAGCATCTTGTTCTATAGCACCAGATTCTCTCAAGTCAGAAAGTTGGGGTTTTTTATCAACCCTTTTTTCTACTTCACGAGAAAGTTGCGATAATGCCATAATAGGGATTTCAAGTTCTCTGGCAAGTTCCTTGAGTCATCTAGAGATTTCAGAGATCTCTTGTACTCTATTACCAGAATATCATGAATTTGATCAGCTCATCAATTGAAGGTAATCAATAATAACAAGGTCAAGATTAGTCTTTTCTATCTTCAGTCTCCTGATTTTTGATTTCAATTCTGGGATAGTAGTAGATCATTTATCATCAATAAATATATTGGTTTCAGAAAGCAATTCCATAGATTCACCCATCACGGTAAAGTCTTCAGTATCCAACTGTCATTTAGCAATTTTTCCCATAGGAATACCAGAAACCATGGATAATACCCTATCCGCTATTTGCTCTGAGCTCATTTCCAAAGAAAAGAGCGCAACACTTTTTTTCTGATCGACAGCCATGTTTTTGAGGATATTCAAAGCGAAAGCTGTTTTACCCATACTCGGACGTGCAGCAAGGATAATAAGTTCCGCTGGTTTAAATCAACCAAGCATTTCATCTAATCCATGATACCCAGAAAACACCTTTCTTGCATGAGCTTTTTCTGGATGATCAACAATATCCATATACTCCTCTACTCTCTTATTCAAAATTTCTCATATAGAATGTACTTTTTCTGAAACATTATTTTGAGTAAGATCAAACACTCTTTTTTCAATATCCTGCAATACTTCCATAGTATCTTTTTGTTCATAGACATCACCTATAATTTTTTGTGAGGTTTTGAGTATATTTCTTAATACTGATTTTTCTTTTACTATTTTTACATACTCAGCACAAGAAGAGGTACTCAATAAGAAACTAGAAAGTTCATAAAGATAATCAGTTCCTCCTATACCATCCAAAACAGTATCTTTGCTAAGTTGGTCAGCCAAAGTAACGGCATCTATAGTTTTACGAGCAGCCCAAAGTTTTTTAACTCACTGATAAATATAAAAATGTTCTCTTTGATAAAAATCTTCAGGAGTGAGACCTAAACCATCATAATAATACATCAATTCATTATCCATCAATATCCCACCAAGTGTACCTTTTTCTGCATCGATATTATGCGGTGGTAATTTAATATCTTCTAAACTCACCATGATACAATCAAATTTAAAGATTAAAATATTTTGAAGAGTAAAAAATTTTATGTATAAGTAGCTACACGAATCTTTTAATGGTACAATCTTTTAATTTTTTAATCATATATTGCAAGAGAAAATTTTGAGAAAGTATAGGTAAGAACTACATTTTTAACAATGTTTTAACAAAATTTTGACACACAACAAAAAAGTCCAGGGAAGTAAGGAACTTTTATATTTTTACTTCATTACTTACTATATTATGTTATATTTTCCCATAAGAAATTATTACGTTCTACTCAATACGTTCTACTAAGTCTTATTCCACCACCAATTCTTTTAGCTTTTTTTTAGCCTGTTCATTGGAAGGTTCGTATTCCAACACTCTGAAATAGTATTTTTTTGCATTATCAAAATCATTCACTTCTTGATAGAGATCAGCCAAAGTAAGCATATATGCAGAATTTGTAGGTCTCAGTTTGATTACCTTTTCTATTTCTATGATAGCATCATGTTTTCTATCAGTATTATAGAGCAATTCCACCATACTAATATAGTATTTCGGATTGGTAGGATTTATACCAATAGCTTTTTGAATAAGCAGCTCCGCGATATTGAAATCGCCAGAAGTAAGATAAATCTCGCCTATTTGCCAAATAGCCTTATGATCTTTTGGATCAATTTCAATAATTTTTTTGAGGATAGGTAAAGCTTTTTTATAATTACTTATAGTAAAATACAAATCAGCCAACAATTTATTAAGCTCCTTATCTTCCTGGTCAATAGCTAATCATTCGATGATTTTCTTTTCATAAAGATCAAATTTACCATCCTTTCTAAATCATAATGCATCATAAATTATTTTTTCAAGTAATTTTCTTTTTTTGATCATAGAAGTTTTATATTCTTCATCATCTACAGCAACATTGACTATAGGATCAGAATCTGGAGATTTAGAAACAGAAGATTTAGAGGAAAGAAGCTCATCTATAGTATCAACAAATAATGGTTTAGTCGGTTCTTCGATAGTAGCTACTTTTTCTTTATGCACATGAGAACGCAAATGAGATATTCTTTTTGTATAAAAATACATAATATTTTTTTTAAATGTAAGCAAGGCATCAAAAGTATCTATTTTACCAAACAAACGAGCAAGTGTTTTAAATAATTTTTTAGAAAAGAAAAATGCAACTATTCCAATAGGCAATCAGACAAGAATAATAGAAAAAAGAATCCATAAGAATACTGACATCTTTAACATCATAGCTCTATAACAAGATAAATATTTTTTATTATAACTAGCAAAGAGCATTTATTTTTTATATGGCGTATGGCCAACACCCACTCTTGGTACAACTTTTTCTCCTTGGTGAGTTACATCTTTGGTAGATTCTTCTGGTTTACCATTCAATTTTATTTTTGTAATCGTTGTATAAGGTATTCTGACTATCATACCGCCTTCTTTAGTCTTTACCGTAACATCTCCATTCATAATATTGAAAGAAAACACGGTCCCAGAGATCTCAGCTCATTTAGTTTCTACATAAGATCACTTAGGTGGGAATTTTTTACTTTCTTCTATGTAAGTTTCTAATTCATAAATCAATGAACATTTTAATTTTCCACATCTTCATTTTAATTTTTCAATATCTCTTCACTCCAAATTTTGTAATATCAAGGTTTCCATTTCTACACTAGGAAGTGCAAGCGTTGTTTTACAATGCATAGGAAGAATACCATCTGCTCAACAAGGTAAACAATCAGCTCACGGAGACATTTTAATCATATCTCTAGCACCTATTTGAAACAAAAATATATTCTTGCCAATTTCTTGCCTAAATTCCTTTACAAAATCAGTAAAAACATATCTCTCTTCAGAATAAAAATAGAAATACAACTGATCACCAAATATCTGATATCTAGCAGTAACAGGAATAGAATCATGAAAAGTTTTTTTGAATAATTTTTTGAATAAAGGAAAAATATCCAATGCTAAGGCTTGTTGTTCATTGAAAAAGTCTTTATCTTCACCTTCAAGTATTTTTTGAAATGTTCACTCTCTATCCGTCACTATTTCATGTCCAAGATATATACCAATAGTTTGTTTACTAACTCATGTCTGATCAATAGACGAATATACTATTTTATCTCCAGCTTTAAGTTTGGCGAATTTCTCGTCATCTACCCCTTTAATCAAAACATTTTTATTGGTATATCGGTCTAATACATATGCATTTTTCGCCATAACCAGATTCAAAATATAAAATAATACACTAAGTAAGATACTATTTTTTTATAATTTTTTTGATGACAATTTTTTTTGATTTGGAGAAGTCTTTTATCATAGATTCAAATTCATCCTTACTCAAGTATTCCTTATCCAAAAGAACAATCGAAAGTTTTTCAATCAACAATTTATTTTTGATAATAAGCTGTTTAGATTGTTCATAACAATGAGCCATATACTTCTTTATTTTTTCATCAATAATCTGAGCTGTTTTTTCACTATATCATCTAAACATACTGTATTCATTTTTATTATTTTCGACATACGCTACAGTACCAAGATCTTTATCCATACCATATTTTACGATCATATTGGTAATAATATCAGTAGCTTTCTCAAAATCATTTGACGCTCACGTTGTGATATTGTCTGAGCCAAAGAAAACTTCTTCAGCAGCTCTTCATCATAACAATGAAATTACCTCATCTAAGAATTTAACTTTGGACGCCAAATAGAGATCTTCATTTGGCATAATCCAAGTAACTCATAAGGCGTGTCATCTACGCACGATTGAAATCTTTTCTACAGGATCAGCATGCGGCAATATATGTGAAGTAACGGCATGTCCGAGTTCATGGAACGCTATAATCTTCTTTTCTTCTTCTCTCATAGATTTGACTTTTTTTTCTGGTCACATAATCACTTTTTCCAATGCATATTCAAAATCATTCTGATCAAGAATAGTTCTATTTTCTTTTGCTTCTTTGAGAGCAGCTTCATTCACGATATTTTCGATATCAGCACCAACTAGACCACTAGTTCTTTTGGCTAATGAAGGAATGTTTATAGAGGGAGCAAGTTTCTTTCCTTTAAGATAATAATCAAATATCAAAAGTCTTTCATCATAGGTTGGTTCAGATACATATACTTTTCTATCAAATCTTCCTGCTCTCATCAATGCTGGATCCAAAATATCAGGTCTATTGGTGGCAGCAATAACAATAACATTGGTTGTATTATCAAACCCATCCATTTCAGTCAGAATCTGATTTAATGTTTGCTCTTGTTCTTGATGTCCTCATGTAGATCATACTCCTCTCTTTTTACCGATAGCATCTATTTCGTCTATAAAGATAATAGCTCTACCCACAGCTTTTGCTTTGCCGAAGAGTTCTCTTACTTTGGCAGCTCACATACCCACAAGCATCTCCATAAATTCAGACCCAGAAACAGAGAAAAAAGGAACATTGGATTCTCATGCAACCGCTCTTGCGAGCAAAGTTTTACCCGATCCAGGCTGCCCATACAATAGAACTCACTTAGGATGTCTAGCACCTACTTTCTGATATTTAAGAGGGTTTTTAAGATAATCAACGATTTCAGAAAGCTCCATTTTTACTTCATCCATACCAGCTACATCAGAGAATTTAGTTTTCATATTTTTAGCAGTATTTAACTTTCCTGCTTTTACACTAAAAGGGAATCCTCAAGCACCACCCTTTGGCATAGCAAATTTGAAAATAAGTACCAAAATCACAAAAAAGATAAGTAAGGGTCACACATCTTGTAAAAGACTTGATCGCCATGTTTTTTCGTTGAATTTAACATCTACGATAACCGGTCATGTAAGCGAGATTCATAAATCCTTAAGTGAAGTTCCAAGCGGCTTTTTGGTTTCATATACATTTACATATTGTTCCGTTAATGTTTTTTGAATAGTCATAAAAGAAACGGAGTCTCATGTTCCCAAATTTTGATATCCCTTAAGCAATATTTCATCTTCTAGGGTTATTTTAACAAAGGTTCATGAATTATATTGTTTCAAAAAATCATTGAGTGAAATTTGCTTAGTTTCACGAACAACCTGGATAATATCTCATTGTACATTCATTGTTTTATATACCTGAAAAAATCCTGTCATCAAGAGTATAAACAATATCACAAACCATAATCATTTTTTCATACTACAAAAAAAACATCAAATAAAATTTTACTTCTCAAATATACTAAATCTGGAATCAATTTCAATGTGAACCCCAACAACAAACAGATTGAAAAAACCGATAATTTAACTACATTTCTAATATACACTCCCAATATACAATGAATATATACAAATATTTATTCTATTAAAAAAATGGAACTCAAAGCTGCACTCAAAACCACACCAAAGTATATCAAAATATTAGCTACCGCAGGGATAATGACCGTGAAAGATTTTCTCCAATATTTTCCAAGAGCATATGAAGATAGATCAAATATAAGAAATTTGAATGAATTGATTTTCAACGAAAAAGGAATAACAGCAACAAAAGGGAAAATCACAAAAAAAACCATCTTTATGAGATGAGGAAAAAGAATTTATACCATACATTTTGTAGATCTTATAGGGAATAAAGGACAGATAACCATATTCAATTCTGGATTTCTTGCAAGCAAGATCAACGAAGACAAACGATACATCATAGTTGGTAAACCAAGCATAAATTATGGAAAGATAACATTCTCTCATCCAGATGTCATAGAAACAGAATCCCCTGAAGAATCTGTAACGAGGGACGAGGAAATAGAAACAAGGAACTTGGAACAAGGACCGAGGACAAAGGTCCCAACCACCACGTCCCAAGTCACTGAGATATATAATAGCTGAAGGATTTTTCCTATCTATCCAGAACTCATGGGAATAAGACCTGGATGGTTTGCACAAAAGATGCGATGAATACTAGACAAGATTGACACAATTTTTTCTGAGTACTTACCTAATGAATTCATACAAAAATTCGGACTCATGAGTGTCCAAGAAACTATCAAAGAAATGCATTATCCTAGCAATTTCGAAAAGCAAAAACAAGCAAATCTAAGAATATTTTTTGACAGATTATTGAGAATACAATTATATTCACTCATAAACAGAAGTAACTACCAACAAAATAAAACACATATGGATGACGAAGTCATTGAACGAGATATTATAAAAGATATTGTTAACACCTTACCATTTGAACTCACTATGGCACAAAAAAAAGTAATCAAACATATTACGGAGAATATTCATGAACCAAAACCGATGTTAAGGTTATTGCAAGGAGATGTAGGAAGTTGAAAAACAGTCGTAGCAGCAATATCTGCATACTATACCTTCAAAAAATATGGAGGTCAATCAGTATTTCTAGCACCATTGGAAGTACTAGCAAATCAACATTATAAAACTTTAGCCAAATTACTGCTACCATTAGGCCTGAGAATAGCACTTCTTACAGGATCACTCAGCAAATGAGAAAAAGATAAGATTAAGCTAGATTTGGCGGAAGGAAGGATACATACAATAATTTGAACCCATGCAGTGATACAAGAAGATATTCAATTTAAAAAGCTCCAATTTGTAGTGATCGACGAACAACACAAATTTGGTGTCAAACAAAGAGCATTTTTCAAAAAGTTTTGAGCTCCTCATATCTTACAGATGAGTGCAACACCTATTCCAAGATCAATGGCATTAGCATTTTTTGGAGAGTTTGACGTAAGTATAATGGATGAGATGCCGATAGGAAGGAAACCAATCATTACAAAAGTAATTTCAGTCAAAGAATATACTCATCTCAAACCACGAATACTTGATCATATCAACAAAGGACAAAAAGTATTTATCGTAACACCATTGATTGAAGAATCAGAAAAAATGGAAGAACTCAAAGCAGCTACGACAGAATTTGAAGAAGCAAAAGCATTATTTCCAGAGCTTAAATGAAAAATATGACTGCTTCATGGTAAAATGAAAGCAAAAGATAAAGAAGAAATTATGCAAGAGTTTAAGACAGGAAAGATATGTCTACTTGTGTCTACTACAGTTATAGAAGTAGGGGTAGATATTCCTGATGCAACAATTATGGTTATCAAAAATGCAGAAAGGTTTGGGCTTTCACAACTCCATCAGCTTAGAGGAAGAATAGGAAGATCAGATATTCAGTCGTATTGCTTTTTGGAAACCAAAAGCAAATCAGGAGATATAGGGAAAAGACTCAAAGCTATGGAAGAGACAAACGATGGATTTAAACTCGCTGAATTAGATCTTCAAAATCGTGGTGCAGGAGAAATACTAGGAACCATGCAGTCATGAGAATCAGATATCCCATTGGAAATATTGTCAGATTTAAAATTTCTAGAAAAAATACAAGAGGGAGCAAAATGGTTACTTGAAAAGTATCCTAATCTAGAATGATTACCTGGACTCAAAAAATATCTTGAAGAAAAAATGGGTGATGTCTTAGCATAACATAAAATTATGTTAATCTATTTTTTTTAATTCCAAAATCCTATCTACTCTAAATATTTTCTCTTGTTTGCTTGTATGACAATATCCCTTAACTCATATAAATCAAATTCCTTCATGCTCCATATCCCCTACTTCATAGGGTTCAAATATTCTGCGTGACTTAATATCTTTGGATCTAAGATAAGTCATCTGTGTACATCATTTGTGTATAATGACGTGATTTAATAATTCGATTTTTTTCTTCAAAGAAAGCAAAGCCTCAGATTTATTATATTGAATTTGAGTAACAAATTTTACAACATTATAATCCAGTCTCACATGTTCAAGATGCACTTTTGTTGTCAGCACTATTCATTCTAGATTACGACAACGACTAAGCGCCACATAGGTTTGACCATGTGCAAATATACCCGAACTTAAATCGATAATCACTTTATCAAATGTCTTTCATTGACTCTTGTGGATAGTGACTGCCCAAGCAAGAGTAAGCGGTATTTGAGTAAATGATCCTACAGTAAACACATCTAAACGTTTCTTGCTAGGGTTATATTCATATTGAGACACTTTCCATGTATATGGAGCAACTTCTACTTCTGCTCATCCATAAATTTGAACAAGAATGCGATCTTTTTTGAGTAGAACAATTTTTCATAAGGTACCATTTACTCGACGGCCATCTGGATCATTAGCAATAAACATAACTTGCGCTCATTTTTTCAACAACAATTTAAGATCAGTAGGAAGTTGTCTTGCTTGCATCTCTCATTTGGTATAGGCATTGAAGGTAATAGAAGGGGCTTTTACTTCATCAAGATATTCAGCATTGATACTATCTACTCTAGCATTTGTTCAGGCAAGATACACCATACCATCAGTTATTTTTAAATCAGTATGTACGCGACGATTGAGCAATGCTAAATGTTTCTCATCAATGGTTTTGGTTCTAATCGCATTCAAAATAGAAATAAAAGTCTGATCTGATTGACGGTAGACCTTTTCGAGCTCAATAAATTCCATACCAAAAGCTTTTTGCTTCATCACTTTAGCATCAAAGAAATAAGGACTAGGATATTCTTTGGTAAAGAACAATCTTTCATGTGAGGTAACTACAGGAGGCAATTGATATAAGTCACCGATCATAATAAGTTGAACACCACCAAAAGGTTTAGCACATGATCTGACTGTTTTGAGAAATTCATGTATACAATCGATCATATCAGCTCTCACCATAGAGATTTCATCTATAATCAAAGCATCAAGTTGTGTAAATTTTTCATCTCCTATTTGAAATTTAGCTTCTTGTTTAGCTTTTTTGATCGTTACTGTAGGAGGAAATCAAAAGAAAGAATGAATAGTCGCTCATCAGATATTGAGAGCTGCAACTCATGTAGGCGCTAAGATAGCTATATTTTTTGAGGTGATAGATAAAAAATGCAACAATAAGGTAGATTTTCCGGTTCCTGCCTTTCAGGTCAAGAAAATATGTTTTTGAGTATTTTCCATAACATCCAAAGCATTTTCAGCTATCGAATCAAAGAGTAATGTAGACATAGAACAAGAAAAAAAATAAATATATTCCGTATATATTTATCTACATAGTTTTGTCAATCTTATTTTTGACAAAAGAGGAATGTAGTAGCATAAAGAAAAAAAATCTCTACTAAATATATATGTTTGTATGAAACGAAACTATTATGGACCAACACACGGCCAATATACTCAGATTACAATAACCAGACGGAGTTTGTAGTAACAAAACCAAATTTCTAGAAAACGGTTATTTCATAAATATAATATGAGATTATATACTAGAAACTCTATTCCCGGATATTATCAATCAATATTTCAAAGCTTTTTTTGATGATATCCAAAATCCAAAAAATCTTAATCCTGAAGTATTTAAAAATATTTTGAAAATGAAAACTGAGTGTAAAAGCACTATCAGACGATTCAAATCACAAACAGATATGTTAAAAAAGAAATCAAAAAATTCTTCAAATAATTAATTCAAATCTCGATTAATTTCTTTTAATCCTCTACTTTTTAGAATTTTATTTACCTGAGAAAAATGCTTAGATCAAAAAAATCACTTATGCACACTAAATGGAGATGGATGTGGACACGATAAAATAATATGTCTACTAGTGTCTATAAGCTCTTTTTTGTTTTGAGCGAATGCTCATCGCAATAAAAAGATTACTCAATCTTTTGTATCTGAAATAGCTTTAATTACTGCATCGGTAAATATATGTCGTCATATATCTTTGTGAGAATTCGGCTCATCCTTTCTGACCGTAAGGCTAGCATTCAAAAGGAATACTCACTGCTTTGCTCGCTTAGTCAAATTTCCATGCTTTGGTGGGACAATTCACAAATCATCTTGTAATTCTTTGAAAATATTTTTGAGTGATGGTGGCTGTCTCACTCCATCTTGTACTGAGAAACATAATCCATGGGCCTCTCACTCCCCATGATAAGGATCCTGTCAAAGGATTACCACCTTAACCTGATCAAAAGGAGTCAGATTAAAAGCATTGAAAATATCTAATCATTTAGGGTAGATAATATGTCATGATTGTTTTTCTTGAAGAAGAAACTGTTTGATATGAGGGAAATACGGTTCAGCAAATTCATTTGCGAGAATTAGTTTCCAAGAATCATGCATTTGGATAGTAGTAGTATCAATCAAAGCAATAAGAAAAACAGATAAAGCAATATACTATACACATATGCTAGAAAAAAAATTATTTTTTACTTTTTGAAGAATAATCAAATAGGACATAGACAGTAGCAATTCCTACGATTACATATACTACACGAGAAAGAAAACTCATGTATCAAAACAACCATGATACAAGATCAAAATTAAATAATCCCACCAATCATCGATTAATTCATCCGATAACAAGAATTATCCATGCAATTTTTTTAAGATTTTGTGTAGTAGAATTCTTCATAGCAGCATATACAAAGAAATAAAGAACACCATAATATAATATATTTGAAGTCAAAAAGCAAGAAAATTATTAATAATAGTCTTGTAAAGTTAAAAATATTTAAGATTGAATTTTACCTATATTTCATTAAAAGGTGCTAGTCCAAATAAGTATAGCTCCGGTTCGCTGGAGAGGAAAGTCCTGACACTACAAAACAGGTAACATCTAACAGATGTTGAATACCGCAAGGGTAAATGACAGTGCCACAGAAACGTAAACTACTTGCTTCGGCAGGGAAAGATGCAACGCGAAGGTGCCCCACAGAAGTGCGGGCTACTTCTCCTCAGTTGAACTGATAGTTCTTCGAGTGGTAAACCATACCTGGTGCAAGCTTATCCACTTCGGTGGAAAAGTGCAATACATTGGCTCTATGCCGATATAGACACATTATACTTTATACAGAATCAGGCTTATTGTTTGGACAAAAAAATAGAACCGTAGTTGCCCACCTTTGGTGGGGGTCAGCAGTAGAGTTCTAAAAAACAAGAATAGGGCCGTAGCTCAGCGGTAGAGCGGGAGTCTCCAAAGCTCCGCGTCGAGGGTTCAACTCCTTCCGGTCCTGCCATAAAAGATTATTAACGGAATCTTCAATCTTTATATTCCGTTTTTTTTATTGTAAAAAATAAAAAAAATAGTGATTAGTAATCTTCTAAAAAAAATATCTTGATAATGAAATATATTTCATTATAAAACAAATAAAGACGTTTATTACGTTTATCATTTAGCATGGCAAGAACAAAAAAACAAAGACACATCAAATGCACACCAATATGTTATCTCTTCGGCCCTATTCTAAACAGATGAACTACTAGTGAAACAATAGAATTAGGACTAGATGAATATGAAGCAATCAGATTATCCGATGGAGAAAATTTAGCCATGATAGCCTGAGCCAAGACGATGAAAATATCAGCTCCTACCTTTTGCAGGATACTCAAAAGTGCTCACAAGAAAATGGCAGATGCTTTGATCAACAACAAAAACATTAAAGTATGTATACAAGAATGTAGAGCAGAAAATATATAAAATTTTATTCCATAATACTACAAAAATATGTATTTAGATAGAAATGGTATAGCTTTTAGACAAGAAGAAAAATATCTATTAGATAATGAAAAAATAACCGTATATCGTCCATGAAATAGAATATATCCCAATGCGCAATGATGGAAAATTTGAGAAGTAGTAAAAACAATGATTATAAAAACTCCATGAAGCAGAGAAAAGTGAATTTATCCTATATTTGCTTCAGAAGCAGGATTAGTAAAGATAACAAATATACAATTAATAAAAAATACTGACCTAAAAGATAGTCCTAAAATACTCGAACATGTAAAATCAATATATAGCCATATAAAAGATTTTAGTTTATTAACCAAAGTAGAAATGAAAAAATTAGACAATGCCAACCTTACAGACAATTCTTGAGAGATAAAAAAAATGTATGAAGATGGGACAATTACTTCTGCTTCATTACCAGAAGATAATGTGCACAACATAGATGATTTACTCAATGCAGATAATTTTTCTCTAGCATTCATAAATCATGATTATGCAGGGATAACACCAAAAATGTGGAATTTTATTGCACAAGAATATGGATTAAATATCAAAACAAGCATGGTAGTAAGCAAAGCTGAAAATTTGGCAAAAATATTAGAAGTACTTAGATCAAATGACAAATATCTCGGATGAGGATTAGGGGTTTGATTCAAAGATTCAGGTCGAGACTTATTGCACAATAAAGAGAAAGAAAAAGAAAAATATTTTGTTGATCCAGTAGCAGACGCTATGCAATCTACAAATTTCATTGCTCATTTCGGAGACGAAATACATGGCTATAACTCTGATGCAGCTGGATATTGCGAGAGTTTAGCAGACAAATTTAAAGAAATATGAGAAGAGCTAACAGACAAAACAATTCTTATGTTGGGTGCATGATGAACTGCTAGATGAATAGCTTTGGAGCTAGTCCATAGAGAGATAAAAAAACTAATCATCATCAATAGGACACTTTCCAAAGCACAACTTATCGCCGACAATCTCAATACCATCAAACCAAATATAGCAATAGCAGCAAACGAAGATTTTGTTTTTGAAATCAAAAACGATATAGATGCTATCATCAACCTTTCCACTAAATGAGCTGATGGAGATCTAGAAAATTTTTCTTGACTTACTCCGGCATCTTGATCAATAGAAGAAAATCTTACCACAAGCAAAGAAGTATTGGAAAATTTTTCAGAGAAAAATCCAAAACTTATAGTCAGTGATATCAATTTAACTAAAAATTGAACTACCCCCTTACTTGATATTGCCAAACAAGTAGGACTACCAACACTTGATGGGAAAGGTATGGTAGTTTATCAATGAGTAGATGCCATATGGACAGTTTTTGGTGATAAAATCATTCAAAAATGATGAAGCAAAGAAGAAGTTAGACAGAAACTTATAGATAAAATTTTGAAAGAGAGAAAATAACATATACTATACATAAAAAATATATCGTCCTTTTGGCTTGCTAGAAGGATATTTTTGATCATTTTTAAAAAATATCAAGTAGAGAAAGCTATTAGTAACAAGAATTAGAAAATAAGGTTGATAATCCTAGCTTCAAGATCTATTATGAATAGAAATTCAACGAAGAACAGAGAAAAGCAGTCTGATAACATTTTGTTATCATAGAGACATATTAATATATCTAAAAATAAATATTTAAAAATAAGTCAATTGTAAAAGAGTAAAAATAAAAAACAATACATTAAGATTTTTGCATATAAGAGAATCTGGAGTATAATTAAACTAACATAGTTACTTGTCGTATGGATCACTACACAGTACCTTGGTATAGGTAATTATGTTGGAGGTATTTCCTCCTTAAAAACTATCTAGATCTTATACCCAATAAGATCAGATGGACTTAGAGAGAGCATCAGTTACCCTATATATTCTATATGAATAGGCAGTTGAGAAACTGTATATTATTATAGGCTGTATGAAGCCTAGTCTGATGCTCTCTCGTTAAAAAATCATGCAATAATACAATATAATATATACTTACTCACAGTAAGTATAAAACACTGGCTGGTATTCCCACTAGTGTTTTTTTATTTGTAATCTTAAAGTAAAAGGCTATACAAAATAAAATAAAAGAGTAATAACGTAAAAACAAACACAATGAAAACAACATGGAGTAATATTGAAGCAAGCGAAATCAAAAAAGACATGTTTATTATAGTGAGATATTGGAATTATGATGCAAAAATATTCCATTCTCTTGCTAAGGTAACAAAAACAGAAGATAAAATTTGCTGGATACAGGAAATAAGTCTCAGCAATAAAAACATGACAGAAAGTGAAATATTAAAACGTTTTAAATCATTTAGTTCCACAAGAAGAAGAAAAATAACAGAAAACGGTAAACTTATTTCACCAGGAAGAGAAATAGTTAAAATTTTCCAAGTAGAAAATACAATAATCGAAAACATAGGAAACCATGCAATCGATATAATCCAAAACAAAATCATAGAATTAAAAACAAGCATCTCTTCATATCAAGGAGACAAAAGAGCAACAAAAAAAAGATTAAAATCCTTAGGTTTAATCTAAATATTAACGGCAGCTATATAAGTCCTTGAATATTTCAAGGATTTTTTGTTTGTAATTTTACTTCAGAAATCTACAATACACAAAAACATTGTTTTTTCATGTAGTTGTTTACGTCTTTCAAGCCGTGAACACAGATTTGTTTCACATCTCCTCACCATACTTTTGAATATGAATTATCACGTGATATACGAAAATCCAGATGAAGATCTGTTGACTAGGCTTTTTAAAGTAAGATGAATCGATGATAACATCGACTCTTTTTTGAACCCAAAAATTGCTGATTATCGAATAGATCCATTTTTACTCAATGATATGGAAAAGGCTGTCGAAAGAATTCTTTCAGGGATCAAGAAAAAAGAAAAAATCATGATATTTTGAGATTACGACGTCGATGGGGTTACCTCGAGCTATATTCTGTATGAATTTATCACAAAATTTCTCAAATACAAAAAAATTAGCATTCAATACCCAGATAGAATAAAAGAATGATACGGAATCAAAAAAATACATATTGACGATATCAAGAAGAAATGAGTAAATCTCATCATTACGGTAGACAATGGTATCACATCAGTTAAAGAATGAGTATATGCCAAACAACAAGGTATTGATCTAATTATCACTGATCATCACCAGGTAGTAGAGTCTATTCCCGAAGCAATAGCAGTAGTAAACCCACAAATTTCTCCCAAGTATCCATTCAAATGATTGGCAGGTGTGGGGGTAGCATTTAAACTTATTTGTGCAATACTAACAAAATGCGAATTTGATCAAAAAGAAAGAAATAATATTTTCAATTATTTTCTTCCTATTGTAACTATAGGAACAGTTGCCGATGTTGTACCTCTAGTTGGCGAAAATAGAGTTATCGTAAAAAAATGATTACAACTTTTAAACTCGCGTAAAAATTGACCAGAATCACTCAAATGATTCTTGAAATATCTTAATATCAAATGAACAATAGAAACATACCATATATGATTTATTATCGGACCAAGAATCAACGCAGGAGGAAGAATCAGATCACCATATGACAGTCTCTATTCACTCCTCTATTCATGAGAGAAACAAATAGAATTTTTAGATAATTTAGAGCTCATAAATACAGAAAGAAGGAAAATGCAAGAAAATATGTTCAAAGAAGCAGAAAATATGTTAGATCTAGACAAAAAAATGTTGATTGCTTATCATGAAGAATTTCATGAATGAATTGTCGGTATTGTATCAGGAAGACTCACGGAAAAATATCACAAACCATCAATGATTATGAAAATAGACCAAGAAAGACAGATAGGAGTAGCAAGCTTAAGATGACCAGAATATTTTAGTGTTATCGATATGCTCAAAAGCACAGGAGATTTATTGGAAAGATTCGGTGGACATAGATGAGCTGGTTGACTGACAGTGAAGTTATCAAATTTAGATGAATTGATCAAAAAATTTAATCATCATTGTGAACAATGCATCACTGAACAAAATCTTATAAAATCAGTAAAAATAGATACTAAGATTTACGAACATGAACGAAACGACAAGGAATTACTAAAAATAAATAAATTGGCTCCTTTTGGCGAAGGAAATAAAGAACCAACATTTTTATTGGAGAATATAACAATTCAGAAACTAGAAAAAGTAGGAAGCAAAAATAAAACACATCTCAAAATTCATGGTCATTTTGGCAAAAAAGAGATTACTAGTCTTTTTCGATGAAGATGAGAAGAAGTAGCGGAGCTTATAACTCGTCATGGAAAAAATCCAATATCACTTATCGGCAAAGTAAAACAAGATACATTCAACGGTTGATTTTATCTTGAATGAATAGAGATACAATAAAAAGCACAAAAAAATAAAAATTTTATTGAAACATATAAATAAATAAGTATATACTAAGACAGTACATAGATCCTCATCTGAGGATTTTATTCATTATTATTTTCTGATGCAAGATATAGAAAAAGAGATACAAGAAATAAAAAAAAGGAATAAACGCGTAGAAGAAAATAAGGCACGAGAAACAAGCATAACTAGAAAAATAGTTATCATGCTACTTACCTATGCATTCATAGTAATGTTCTTTTACATAGCACAATTACCAAAACCACGAATAAATGCTATTGTACCAACACTAGGATTTGTAGTATCTACGCTTTCCCTATGATTCTTCAAAAACATACGAATCAAAAAAAATAGACAGTAAAACACAGTATATACCCGTTTCATCGTTTCAACATTTTATCATGTAATCCTATCTTCATGCAAACATTTTTTCCAAACATCGGAGTAAAAGTCCCTGAAATCTATCTTCCTCAAAAATGAGTCGATATAGAAAATCGAGCAGTTGTTGCATGTGATCAATACACGTCTCAACCAGAATATCGAGAACAAGTACAAAAAATTGTTGGAGAAGATCCATCTACATATAATATTATCTTTCCTGAAGTATATTTAGAGAAAGAAGGAAAACAACAAAGAATACAAAACATACAAACACACATGAAAGAGTATCTCAAGGAATGAATACTAGAAAATCAAGGTCCATGTTTCATACTTATAGAGAGAAAGACGGCTCATCAATCATCTAGGAAATGATTAGTTGTAGCATTAGATCTTGAACATTACGATTATAGCGTAGGTTCACAAACATTAATTAGAGCTACAGAATGAACAATTATAGATAGATTACCTCCGAGAATAGAGATAAGAAAGGACGCACCACTAGAAACACCACACATCATGGTACTTATCGATGATCCAGAAAAAACAATTATAGAGCCATTATTCAACACGATAACAAATTATACAAAAGTGTATGATACCCAACTTATGATGAATGGTGGACATATAATAGGGTATAAAATCGACAAAAAGGAAGATATAGCTGATATAATAAAAAACCTAGAAACATTAGCAGACAAAAAACTATTTCAAGAAAAATATAAAATATCAGAAAAACTGGGAGTATTATTGTTTGCTATGGGAGATGGTAATCATTCATTAGCAACAGCAAAAGCTATTCGAGAAGAGAAAAAAAAATGACTAAGTGATGAAGATAAACAAAACCATCCAGCAAGGTTTGCACTGGTAGAATTGGTAAATATCCATGATGACGGTTTAGCATTTGAGCCAATACACAGAGTAGTATTCAATATCAACCAGGAAGCAATTATTGCTGATATGAAAACATATTTTAATACGCAATGATCTACACTCATTATTGATAAATATACCACGCTTGAAGCAATGAAACAGAATAAAAAGAAATCAGACAGCACAACACATTATTTTTGTATGATGTATACAAACAATTATATCATAGCAGGGATCAAAAATCCCAAATTAAATTTAGAGGTTGGTAACCTACAAGCATTTTTGGATGAATATTGCAAAGCACACCAAGAAAGCAAAATAGATTATATCCATGGAGAGAACATTACTGCAGAATTATGAACAAAAGAAGGTAATGTCGGATTTATTTTACCCATCATGGACAAAAAAGAATTTTTTAAAACCGTTATCATAGACGGAGCACTTCCAAGAAAAACATTTTCTATGGGAGAAGCAGAAGAGAAAAGATATTATCTAGAGTGCAGAAAAATAACAGCTTAAAAAGAACAAAGAAGTTACAGTAAATAATTATGGTGGATCTTACATCAAAAAGTTTTTTTTATCGTTTTTTATTACGTATGAATCAACAAGAAAGCAACCAAATTAAAACTATTATCATAAATATAGAAGAAAAAAGATGATATATCCCGTATTTTTCTGATTTAGAAAAACATGAAGTATTCGGGGCAATATTCAAAAGCATTTCTGATGAAGAAAAGATAGAAATCCAACACATAATCAATGATCGTATTACTGAAAAAACAGAAGAAATAAGCAAAACAAAATGAGGCCAACTATTCAAAAGATTTTTTGAAGCATATAATGAATTGTTTTGGAAATTCAGAACACTCAACGAAAAGGGCAATATAGAAAAAAATTTTCAAGAAATAGGGAAAAAAGTAGAACAAGAGATATTTAAACTTGAATGAATACTTACAGAAAAAATGCTTAAACAAGAAAAATGACTTGATAAAGTCATTGATTCATTTTATAAAATAGTATATACATTTTTCCCTAAATATAACCAAATAGATTAGAAAAGAATCAACAACAACTAGGAGAGTTCATACTCTAACTGCTATACCAAAATTTCTATATAATCATCGACCACCTAAACGTCGATACCAAAGCAATTTATCATATCACAAACAGATATTTCCTATTGGCATACTACCTTTATAGTGTGTTTTTTCTGTATTGGAATCATAGACATAAAAGACACGTTTTTCATCATATCACCACAAACTGATATTGTGTTGAAGAGTAATTGCTCTACGAAAAGAAAAATCTCTCTTGCTAGTATACGCATGAGAGATCAAAATAATTATTGGTCCTTTATGCAACAACTCTTTTATTTTTTAGATTTTCTTAGATCTTCTCATAAATCTGCAAGATATTGTTTGTATTCATAATCAATGATGTTTGAGCACCTTAATCAATCAAAAAGGAAGCATATATCACGTCATTTTACTAAACCAACCACTTGCATAATTTTTATAATGATTAATCTGACCGTCATTGAATCATTCAATAATTGCTTTAAGTGTATACATTCCACAAGTTCATATATGATTATCCTTTGAAGGAAACGAAGAAGGAAATTTAGAAATAATATATGATATAGAAAAAATAACAATCAAAAAAAATAAATTTACGCTACAAAATGAAGGAAAATTCCATTATATTTTTGAACCTGAACAATATGTACCTTTTGACCATTATCTAATAAGACAACTCCTCTATCTCAAATCTGACCTCAACTTTCTGCATAAAAAGGAGTAGCATCAAATACCAATATTCTTTGTCATTGAACATCAAAATCTTTGAGTAATACAACATTATCAACAAGTAAATTCCCATAACCAATAAATTTTGTTGGTGAAATTCATTGCAAATAACTTGCCCAATCTATTCCCTGTTTAAACATATCTTTGGATCATGCACGAGATCTTTGTTGTTGAGCTTCCATTTCCTGTTCAAATCATATGATATCAAGAGAAAATCAATGGTCTTGAAGAATTTCTTTCGTCAATTCGAGAGGAAATCAAAACGTATCATAGAGTTTAAATATATCTTTTCCTGAGATAGATTTTTTACTCGCTCATTTAATAAGTTCATCAAGAAGTTTCTGTCCATGAGCAATAGTTTTTTGAAATTGACGAGCTTCTTTGATTACCACTACACTGATATTTTTAGTGTTCGCTTTTGCCTGTGTCAAAGCATCAACAAAAGTGACAATAGTAGTAATAAATATATCAAATACATCTTCAGGCACAGACTTCAAAAGCATAAAATTATAATACATTCTTCTAATCAATCTTCTAAGGACATATCATCTTCCTTCATTAGATGGAATAATATCATGAGCAATCAAAAAGAATGCTGTTCTGATATGATCAACGACTATCCTAAATCTTCTTTCATTCCCTTTATATGGTACATCAAGTGTCGTTTCTATCAAAGCAATCAAGGGAGCAAAAATATCAGTATCAAAGACAGTTTCCTTTCATTGTAAAACCTTAGACATCCTCTCAAATCCCATTCCCGTATCAACATTCTGATTTTTTAATTTTGTAAGTTTACCTGTTTCATCACGATAAAATTCCATAAATACATTATTCCAAATTTCCAACCAATTATCTTCATCTGTTTTAGGATTAGAATTTTTAGAAGGAAATTCACTTTTACCTACCCGATAAAATATTTCTGTATCAGGACCACATGGTCAGACTGGTCAAGGACTTCGTCGATTATTGTCTGCTGGCATATAGGCTATTTTATCTTCAGATATTCCCATATTTTTTCGATATGTTGCAGTTTCATCATCTCTGGGAGTATCATTATCTCACTCAAAAACCGTAATTGCTAATTTTTTAGGATCAAAGCCAAGTTCATCAACAAGGAATTCCCAGCTTCGCTGAACAGATTCCTTTTTGAAATATTCACCAAGTGACCAATTTCCCATCATTTCAAAAAATGTACAATGGCTAGCATCACCCACTTCATCAATATCAACTGTTCTAATACATTTTTGAATATTAAAAAGTCTTTTACCCAATTGATGTTCTTTACCAGAAAGATAAGGAATGATTTGCTGCATACCTGCAATAGTAAACATGGCAGTACTTTCTTTACCACCAATTAATGAACTCTCTGGAAGATAGGTATGATTTTTTGATAATCGGAAACTTTTCCAATGTTCTCTCAGTTGTTTTGATGATATATTTTTCATAGTGTTTACTTTTATTTTCTAAACAAAAACCAAGTGGCAGGATGAAAATTGAGCCAGTCTTTTTACTTTATACTTTCTACTTTCCACTAATTAAGTTGTTTAAGTACTTTATTGTTACTTATACTTTCTATAAATTCGTATAATGCTATCTTATTGACTCATTCATTAGTCAAAATATACATTTCTGGTCTATTTCCACTTGAATCAGGGATATCCATATCAATCACTTTAGTAGTAGCACCTAAATCAAACTTGAACATAAAGACATAATAAAGACCATAATTGTATGCATCTGCACCTTTTGCTGGACGAGAATCATATATAGTAAAGGTTTGATTAACCCTATCAAACAAGAATACATATTTGGAATTTACTGAACTAATTACTTTCACATCATTGGAATATTGTAAGGTCTTTTTATCTCATCAAAGCAATTTTATTTCACGAACATCAAGAGTAAATGCTGTTGGTGGATTTCTTCGAAATTGATAGAGTTTACCATTATTCCATGTCAAGAAAGATCAATCTACAGCAAAACTAGAGAATCCAGAACCAAAAGAGAATCAAGTCTTATTTGCTCCAAGATAATATTTTTGTCATCATTGATAAATAGTTTGTGATCATAAAGTATTACGATATCTAGTAACTAAAGTGGTATTACCAGCTGAACTTACATTGTTTTCAAAAACATAAAGATTAGCTTTCCCATAGGTAACAACACCAGCAATATTTTTGGTAAATGGTTCGGTATCAGTAGTAGTCACTGGCTGTGCTCATTCCTTATTGATAGAATAAATTCCAGAATTATTAGTAAAACAGTAAATTCCATCTTTCAAAAGACTAAGATTACATCATTGTATAACATCAGTTGAAGGAAGGTTATAATTGACCAACGACCCTCTCATATTATCATCAAGTGCTCCTACCAATGCAGATTTACTTCCTGCTACAATCATATTTCTCCATACATAAAGAGATTGAATTGTACCTAACTGAGAAGTTTCTGAAGGGTTAAAGCTTAGAATTTTGCTTTTTTTACCAAGAGCAACATCATCAAATTTTGCCAAACTACTTACATATACAATATTAAATCATTTATAATATTCTGATTGCAACAACTTTCTAAATTGAGCCACATCTTCAAGCCGCCTTCCTTTGCTTTCAAGGAGATCAAGCTTACTAAGTATTTCATTATATTTGATAGATTTTTCTTCAGAAGTAGGATCCATACCTTGGAACATAAAAAGATCTTTTTTGATATCCTCTATAGTAAGATCAATAGTTACTCCATCAGAAGTGACAAAGGTATCAGTATTGGATGTAAGTACTTGAGAAAGGAGATTAATTACCATAAACAAGATAAAAACACCTAGAATAGCAACCGTTGCTTGATATTTATTTTTGAGCAAGGTTTTCTTTATTCTTCCAAAGATAGAATTTTCATCATTTTTTACCAAAAATTCTTCACGAGGTTTTACTGCTACTCATGTAATGATATAATGAAAAACAAATCCAAAGGTTTGTTTATCTAATCTAGCATTAAGAAGTTCTTGAAAAAAATTGACTAAATGAGTATCCTCTGATTTTAAAACACTTTCCATTTCTTTAAAATCATTGGTATCAAAGACATCAGAGATTTTAGTACCTACATAAAGTATTTGATCATGACTTTCGACATCCCCTTCTACAAAATCAGAAAATAAATCTATTTTTCCTTTTTCGTTGAGTGAATTAGTAAGTGAATAATATAATCTTTCGTCTCTGAATATCATAACACTCACATCACCAATCATAGAGAGCATAAGGACATTATCGACAACCAATTGAATATATCATTTTATACCGAAAAAATTAACATCACGAACCTTATCAGCAAATGCTTTTAGCTTAATATTCAAATTTTGAAGTAAAATCTCAAAATGATTTTTTATATCATCAAGTTCATAGTTTTCGTCAGCAATCTTATCTTTAAGTTCAGCGAGAAAATCCTGAAGCAAATCCTTTTGAAAATCCAAAAATTTATCTGATTGAAATCAAACGAACATTTTTATTTTGATTCCATTTTCAATTTCTTCAGCAAAATTGAATACATGTTCTTCTGCAATATAGAGAAATTTTTTTTCTTTGAGATGCATCAAATAGGAACGTAAAACAGTAAAAAAAGCAAAAAAAGTATAAAGTCATATACATTGTCTATGGTGTATATATATTTACTCTTTTTTCAATATCAAATACGAGAAAATATACTTAAAAATAGCCAAAGTAGATACGACCTTTTTGATATTTCTCTTGGGATCAGAAATAAGTCTTCGTAATCGCTCTAATTTTAGACTTCTTATAAGTTTAGGAGCTCTTTTTTGTTCACCCACCCAAAAATCAAAAGTACCTGCTTGATTTAAAACGATAAGCTTATGATGACGAATAGAATCTTTATTTGCCAAAGTTCGGATTTCTTGAATAGGATAATCAGGCGTAGACCTAGCAACCAATAGCACATTAATAGAATCATCTTCCTTTCATAAAACCTTTCAAATAGCAGCCCAATTTAGATTAGTATAGCCATCTTGTGCATAAACTACAGTATATCATTGATTAACAAGAAAGTCTTTAGTTTTTTCTAAAAGATGTGGATAGGTTCCATAAAGGATAATATTCATATTTTTATGAGGATAATTTTGTTTAACATAAGAAAGGAAATAAGGACAGAAATCAGTACCATTTAAATTATCAAGCCACTTCTTTTTGGCAAGAAAATAAAACATCTGTAATGCAATACCATCCATCAAGACAACATCAGCCTCAAGAATAGCTTTCTGATAGATAGCATAAACACCATGAATATTCATAGTTTTATAATCAGCAAGCAATGCCTCACGAAAAGCGTCTATAGGGTAAAGAGCATGGTGCTGGGAAAACATTTGTTTACCTGCAACATTAGCAAAATAGAGATAATCTACCACACAAAAACCATTCTTGGTATGAAGTTCAAGAATATTTTTACAAGCCTGATCTGAATTTCCTTCAAATAAGGTACTGAGGATTTGTTTGTACACCGAAGGATATTTAGCATATAAAACTAATATTGTATCAATTCAACACCTGGATAATAATAGTCCAAAATCTGTGCTAAGGTCCATCACTTTTCTGCAAGATATTGGGATCACTTTCAACTCAGTCCAACACCATGTCAACTAAAATCAAAGCATGCAGCAAAATCTAGTTGAGATTGTAAATAAGGAGTATCTATCCACCCCCATTTATCTTTTGCTGACCAAGTAAATCAAGCAGAACAACTAAAATAGGGTAAAATAGGGATATATCAATCATACATAATAACAGTGTTTTTGATGTTTGCTAATAAACTTGCAGACATTTTAGAAGTTTTTTCTCGTCCAGCTCATACATATTTTTGAAACATATCTGGATTATCTATTGCTTGATAACTTGCTCATGCAGGAATAGATGGATGATTATTTTGTCCATTGATATAAAACAATGTATACATCTTTGCAAGCAGTAAAATCAAAGTTTGTTTCTGTACATTATCATTATCGCTGGTTTCAGCTACCCCCTTCATATAATTATCAAATGATGTTCTATTTACCACGATCGCTTGATCTACAAAATTGCCCAGGGAAAGATCTTTGATACGCTCTTTTTTCCAAATCAACGATCATCTAAAACTATTCCACGGAGTACCTCCATATGATTTTCTCGTATAATTATTCACACGCACCAATCATCAACTCAAAGAAGATATTTCAAGATTATCAACCCCTAAACTATTTTCAAAATCTGGAAGTACAAGATAGACAAATCAGTTACTCACTTCGACAACAGGATTAGTATAAACATAACCGCTACCATCAGCCTGAATTTTACATCCACCATCACAAGAAATTTCGTATCTTGGATAGTTCATACTCAATTCATAGAGCAGAATAGTAAGTGGAGTATCAATAAGAGTAGAAACATCAGATATATTGATTTTTGAAGTGATTTTATTGATATTTTGCGAAGAAGAAGCGATTCATTTTCTATCCATATATCCCTGTTTAAGCGTTTGAGCTATACGAGAAAAATCCTCTTGCCAAATAAGATTCATAGAGAACATTTTCGTACCTGAAGCGGTAACGACAGAGATGGTTTTGAGTCCACTAATTCATTTTTTTGTCAAAGCTATAGATAACTTATTATTTTGTGAACTACAGGATTCTATACCAATAGTCGTATCAGTCGTAGCACATGATGTTATTCATGTCCATCTAATAGGAAGAGTAAATGTATCAGCTAATGTGTTAGAATAATATCGTCCATCTACAGTAATACCTCTTTCTCTTTTTGCAACAGTCGGTTTTTTGAGAATAGGCAAAGATGTTTTTGCCAAATTTTCACTTACCTGATTTCTAATTTCTGGAAGTAGTGCATAAAGGGTATCTCATGGACAAGCAGTTACTCATGCATCTTGATGTCCTACTATAGTATAATTAGTATATTCCTTTATATATGGCACACTAGTAGATTTTTTGAAATACGTAGCAGTACCTTTGGGATTAATCCTATATTTTTTTGCCAAAGCTGTAGTAAGTTTAACTAATGACTGAAGTGCAGCATCACTTGGGACATTAACATTAAAGTTTCCCATAAGGGCAATACCGATACTCGGTGTATTATTCCAAGCAGTTTGTGCTCATACTACTCATGCTCATCATGCCCTTCCTTCATAAATATTTCCAAAAGGGTCAATAAGGAAGTTATAACCAACATCACCTCGTCATTTAGTCAGTGCATGATATTTATAAATAGCCTGCATTTCTAAAATTGCAGCTCAAGTGCCTCAGGTAAGGAAAATATTGTTATCATCAGCCGTATGATGAATAATTATTTTAGATTTATTAAAATGAATACTTTCTGGCCATTTCAAAAAATTACCGTTTGATGATTCACGATATTCATTTACAACTTGTTCAGTTGGAAATTTTTGAATGAGAAAATCTGTAGCCATTTGTCATTGATAAACTGTTTCAGTAAGTTGTTCCGTCTCCGTATCTACTTGTTGTTGACGAAGCGCATCTCTTTCAGTTTTTGATTGGGTAGAATATCTCCAAGATTCATTGGCTCACCATTGTGCACGAGTAACAATAGTTACCCCAGGCAAATTCCAAGCAGCTGCAGACACAAAAGAAACAAATCAACTCATGAGGAACAAAACAATAATTATTTTTTTATACATAGAAAAACTCAGAAAAATAAAATTGATGGCAAGCTTCAAATACCGGGGTATTGAGAAAAAAAAATGAGACAATAGGTATTTGAATATCAAATATAAAAAAAGAGCTTGTTTTTTCAATCAAAAATATTTTTCAATAATAAAAAAATTTGAAAAACAATATATTTTTCTTATAAGCAAAATATATTGTTTTATTTTGATTATATATTCATGCCAAATTTATCATCTCATTTTCAAAACAGGAAACCTTCTGCTATCAGAATGGCACAGATAGAATTTCTCAAAAGAAAAGATTGAGCAAAAGCAATTAATGTCTCTATAGGTGATGTATCACTACCAATGCACCCAAAAATGCAGGAAAGAATGTTTCATTTAGACAATGAAGAAAGTCCATTTAAAAATGGAATAGTCCCCTATTCACTTACTAAATGATATGAAGAAACAAATAAAGCATTTTTACATATAATCTCTGCAAGTGGATATGACACAACACAACTCTATAGTCAGATAACAGATGGCGGTAGCTTAGGTATGGAGCTAGTTATTATAGGGTGTTGTGGTTCTGCAGGAAGTAAGGACCAACCATTACTTTTAATAGATGCAGCATATACCAATTATATGACTATGGCAAATAGATTATGAAGATCTACTATTTCTGTCAAAAGAAATTTACAAAAAGATGGAAGTTTTACACTACCTGATATAACAGAGATAGAAAAAACGATTATAAAACACAAACCAGGCGCTCTGGTAATTATTCCATATGATAATCCAACAGGACATTTTTACGACCAAGAAAGCATGATAATGCTTGCACAACTTTGTGTAAAATACGATATTTGGATGATCAGTGATGAAGCATATAGAGAATTGTTTTATGTAGATAAACCAGCAACAAGCATCCGAGGGATTACAAATAAGGAAGTACCGGGCATTGAAGGGAAAAGAATAAGCATAGAAACAGCTTCCAAAGTACGAAACGCCTGTGGTTTAAGAGTTGGCAGCGTAGTCACTGACAATAAAGCATTTCATGAAAAATCTGTAGCAGAATACACTGCAAATCTATGTACCAACGTAATTGGACAATATATTTTTGGAGCACTTGCACATGAAAGCAAAGAAGATTTAGAAGCACGATTCAAAAAACAAAGAAATTATTATAAAGGAATGTTAAGATCAGTAACAGATGACTTCAAAACACTCATACCAGGGATTATAGTTTCCAGTCCAGATGCATCGTTATATTCTGTCATCGATGTGAGAGAGATTGCTAAACCAAACTTTGACGCTAATGAGTTCGTGTATTATTGTGCAAGCAAAGGATACGTAGTAGAAAAAGAAGAAAAAATTACACTTTTGGTTGCTCCAATGGATGGATTTTACTCTCCCATTGAAGGTGAAGAAAATCCAGGAAAAACACAAATGAGGATAGCGTATATTTTAGATCCAGAAGAAATGAAACAAGTGCCAATACTTTTCAAATCGTTATTTGAACAATTTGAATTGGAAAGATAAACACATCCAGTATAATTTGATTTCAACAAACAAAAGGATACTACTATAAAAACAACTTTATATTCATAAAAAGTACCTATAATGGCATTTACACATCTTCACGGCCATAGTACATTTTCTTTCCTTGAAGCTATAGGGAAACCAGGAGCTATAGTCAATAAAGCGAAAGAACTTTGAATGAATGCTATAGCTATAACCGATTATAACGGTATGTACGGAATAGTAAAATTTTATCAAATAGCGAAAGATATAGGGATAAAACCTATCATAGGTGTAGAAATTGGATTCGTTATGGACATCAATTCTCAGATACCAGATCAACATATCGGAAACATTGTTATCTTAGCAAAAAACAAAGAAGGGTACCAAAGTTTGATGGAATTGACCTCATTAGCAAACAAAGAAGGAACAAAAGGCAAGCCAAAAATAGATCTCCAAACATTGCAAACATTCTGAAGAGATATTATTTGTATATTTGGATGATGAAATTCACGAATAGGCAAAATGCTCGCCCTTGATGAAAAAGAAAGCAAAATGATTGAAATTATCCACCTTATACAAGATGGTATAGGAAGAGAAAATATCTATCTAGAAATAATAGCACAAAATTATGACGAGACAACAGAATCTAAAAAAACAAATGAATTTCTTCTAACACTCTCAGAAAAAGAAGGAATTGATTGTGTTGTCAATAACAATTATTTTTATCCTTCCGATAGTGATAAACAAGCACGAGAAGTGGCACTTGCTATCAAAGACGGACTCAAAATTTACGATGAAGGAAGAAGAAAACCAAAAGGAAGATTTCATATCATGAAAGAAGAAGAGATTAGAGAAATTCTAGAAAATAATGGTTTCAAAAAAAAAATAATCAATCAACTGATTGAAAACAACGAACGTATCGCTGATCAAATAAATATAGAAATAGACCTCAACCAAGCATTATTTCCAAACTATGAAACCCCTGAAGACGTAAAGGAATTATATGAAAAACATAAAGACCAATTAATTGTAAAAGGATAAAAAAAGAAAATAACTAATTATATAAAACATTTTCCTAACATTGGACAGAATAGAATAGCATGGGTGGTTAAAATACGTTAAAACAGTAGGAGAGAACTAATTTATCTACTGTTTTTTTATATATGACAAATAAAAAACTATAGTACAATGCCAGATGCATGACAATACACTCACCAAATTCGTAGCAATAGCATCATAAAGAACCGAAATGGGCCCCTGGTAATTACCAGGGGTTTGACCTGCCTGCCGCAGGCAAAATGGCCGTATGTTGAAGTTGCATCTGGCTAGAGTTTTTTGCTTCCTTTTTGAGGCAATATCAAAAAGGAATTCCAGCGAAGTGTTTAAGAAAAAAAATATATAGGTAATTATAGATGAATTTCTCTGAAAATAAGCAGCCCAAAAATTCTATTATCCCTAACATTGTTATAATTATTTTCTGAGAACACATTAAAACTATAGTATAATAAATTTTTTGGATATTTTCCAAAAGTTTTTTAAAATGTAAAAAGAAAATACTGATAATGAAATTGAAACACAAAAAGTTTTCACTACACTCCAAAACAACTCATATTATTTTTTTGATTCTGAATTTTGAACTTTACATTCTACATTATAAAAAATGGATATTAAAGCGTATATAGAAAAGCAACTCAACGAAGAACAAACAAAAGCATGTACACATATAGATACCTCTAGTTTGATTATCGCCGGAGCGGGAAGTTGAAAAACAAGAGTACTTACATACAAAATAGCATACCTCGTACGAGGAAAACACATACCTATTTCAAGGATTTTGGCAGTAACATTCACCAACAAGGCATCAAACGAGATGAAAGAAAGAATTATAAAAATTGCTGGTGATATACATCAAGAACAAAAAGACACAAAGAAAGAAGAAAAACTTCCAGATGGAGATTCTATCACAGATTTTCTCAATGCTATCGAAAAAACTTCTCCGACTACAAGTACATCTATATCCCCCCACAAATTACAACGAATTTGAACATTTCATAGTATTTTTCTCAAAATATTAAAGGAAGATATCGAAAAACTAGATAGAAAATATACGAAGAATTTTGGAATATTCGATACCAACGAAACCCAATCAGTTATCAAAGATGTATTAAAAAGAATGAATGTTCAAGATATATACAAAGTAAACGAGGTAAAAAACTTCATCTCCACACAAAAAAACAATGGCATAGAGCCAAAAATGTTCGTCAGTGTAAGCAAATCAGATTACGATCAGCATATGGGACAAATATATGAGGAATATTATAAAGCTATGGAAAAAGCAAATTCATTAGATTTCGATGATCTCTTATTGCTCCCTTATTTATTGTTTAGAAAAAATAAAGAGACACTCACAAAACGACAAAAAAAATTTGATTATATTCTTGTTGATGAAGCACAAGATACTAACCGGATTCAATTTGAACTTATGAGAATGCTCACAGGAGGATGATCAAACATAACTATGATTGGCGATGATTTTCAAAGTATTTATGGACGAAGATGAGCATTGATGGAAAATTTTCTTAATGTAAAAAAGTACCGACCAGATATCCAGATGTTTAAATTACAAACGAATTATCGTTCTAAGCCTCATATCGTTCATGCAAGCAATCATATCATCAAAAACAATACAAATCAATATAAAAAAGAAATTATTGCACATAGACAAGGTGACGATAAAATTACGGTATTTTCTCATGGAAGTGAAATGGATGAGGCAGCAAACATAGTAGAAATGATTAAGAAGTTCAAAGATAATGATAAAATAAAAAATCGGTGATCTGTTGCTATATTATATAGAACGAATGCACAATCATCACCGTTTGAACAATTATTCCTCCAAGAAGGAATTCCCTATAAAGTGTATGGAGCATATAAATTTTTCGAAAGAAAAGAAATTAAAGATATTGTTTCTTATATAAAATATGTTCTCAATCCTGCAGATAATATTTCACTCAAAAGAATTTTAAATATTCCAAATAGAAAAATCTGAAAAACAACAGTAGATGGACTAGAAGAGCAAGCTATAACTAGAAATATCACATTAACTGATGTTCTTCGCATTACACAAAATGAGGGTAATACCATCAAAATAACACCGCAAGCAAGGAATGGTATCAGAGATTTTTTAGATGTTATAACAACAATTCATTCTACCTTAGCAGTAAGTACACCAAGTTTTATTATAGAACAATTAATCAAAAAAATAAAATATAGAGATTTCCTCATCAAAGAAGAATGAAGCGAAACTGCTGGAGATGAAAAATACGAAAATGTAGGACAACTTATCAATATGGCAGGAAAATATATAGAAACAGGTGATGAAGCGCTCAGGCAATTTATGGAAGAAGTAGCATTACTCTCAGACATATCAGAAAACGAAAAAGGAGAGATAGATGCCGTAAAATTAATGACCGTACATTCTAGCAAATGATTAGAATTTCCTATCGTATTCGTAGCAGGATTAGAAGACAATATATTTCCTCTTTCCAATGCTATGATGGAGCCAAAATTATTGGAAGAAGAACGTAGATTGATGTATGTAGCAATTACAAGAGCAAAAGATGTTCTCTTCTTATCACATGCACACTCAAGAATGACATGGGGACAGACCAAAAGTAATCCAGCAAGTAGATTTTTGGACGAAATACCAACAGAATTACTCAAAAAATTTGATCTTTGAGGAGACGCAGATCCATCACGTGGGACACAAATAAACGAATCAGATATCGTAAAACACAAATTATTTGGAACAGGATATGTATTGGAAATATGGAACAATCTCGCTATCGTAAAATTCCACAATCCAAAATTTGGTGTCAGAAAGATAGAATGTAGATTTTTGGAAGTTATTTAATAGTATGAAACATATCTAGCAATTCCGAAAGACGTGAAATTTGAATATAATCAACATTTTTTTGATAAGAGAGTGATTTCTTTGGATATGTATAGGATCAATATCAGCATTTTTTGCTCATTGTACATCCGAAGGTATACTATCCCCCACCATAACGATATCATCTGAAGCATATCATGAAATATCTTTGAGGTGGTGGAATATTTTTTTATTAGGTTTTATTTCTCATACTTTAAATGAGAGAATGTGATAATCAAATGTATTTTTTGGTATAAAATGAGTAATAGGCAGAATATATGGTTTACTTAGATTGGAAACAACAGCTGTTGTATATCATCTCTGTTTCAATGTTTTTATAGTAGGAAGAAAATCATCATACAAAAGCAATGAAGAAAGTTGACTATGTATATTTGATGCTAATTCAGAAATTAGAAAAGCTATGTTTTTTTGAGACTGAATATTTTCTGGTAATATATCTTCAATATTTTTATCAGTTGTTTGTAATATATAAGAAAGTTCTTTACCTGCAGAATCTTGCAATCAAAGTTGAGAGAAAAAAATTTTATATGGATTAGGATACTTTGTCATATATACCCATGTATCATACATATTAAACGCTATAAGTTTCTTATCCTTCATCAAAAAAGAAACAGAAATAAACACTATATACTATATATATAGTATATTTTTTCCATAAAAGAAAAAAATTGATTTATATATATATAAATATATGATAAAAAAAATAATTTTATCGTTTCATCGTTTATTATGATCAATAAAAGTTTTCTTTACGCAGTTATTTGAGCATCTAGCAATCCAGAAAAATATGGATATAAGGTTTTAAAAGATTTATTAGAAGCAGGATACAAGGTTATACCAATCAATCCGACAGAAAAAGAAATTTTAAGAAAGAAAGTATATCCCACACTCTCTGCAAGCAAGCAAGAAGTTGATGTAGCTATTTTTGTAACCCAACCAACAATCACAGAAAAAGTTTTGGAAGAAGTAAAAACATTAGGAGTAAAAAAAGTGTGGTTACAACCAGGTGCTCAAAGCGATACAGCAATTGCATTTTGCAAAAAAAATATGATTGAATGTATACATGATGCATGTATTATGATACAGAAAAATACAGAAGAAAATATTTTCAATAGAAAATAAACACATAAATCATTTTTTGGCAATTGTAAAGCGGTATTTATCGAAATAAACAAATACCTATAGACAGGACAATTTTTATGAGAAAGATGTGGTACTTCCTTAGAAAAAAATCAAAAACATAACATAAATTATACATTTAATTGAATATGTAAACTACATTTTTTGACAACACAAAGAATAGACTCATTAGAAGCACAAACATTCAATAATTATTTTTATAAAAAAAGCATCATTATGTTTGCTTTTTTTGTTATCTTACATATAAAAATTGTAGCAAGGAAAATTTAACAAGTACGTTAAATTTCTACCTGGCATTTTATTTCTTATTATATACCACAAATGGTAGTAAAGAAAAAAGTTGCTAAAAAAGCACCAGCTAAAAAAGTTGTAAAAAAAGCTGTAAAAAAAGTTGCTAAAAAAGCACCAGCTAAAAAAGTTGTAAAAAAAGTAGTTAAAAAAGCTGTAAAAAAAGTTGCTAAAAAGAAATAGTACTTTTTTTTAAAAACTAAAACAAAAAAAGATACCCTGCCTACCGGCAGGGTATCTTTACTATTAAAAGACAATATATATTTGAAAAAACAACTATAATATCTATTATAGATAAAAGAATATTTTTAGGCTTTAAGCTTTAGGCTTTAAGCTTTAAACAAATATATTTTGGTTAGAGTATTAGTCTGAATGTCATGAGGAGTAGATTCAGCTATTGCAGCATATCTTTTACAACAACAATGATATGAGGTAGTGGCCGGTTTTATGAAAAACTATGTCTCTGACAGTTGAAATTGTACAACATATAGTGATGCACAAGAAGCTATCAAAGTTTCTAACTTTTTATGAATAAAAATCATCTCATTTGATTTACAAAAGGAATACAATGACAAAATCATTGAATATATTTACCATGGATATCAACAAGGCATAACCCCAAACCCTGATGTTTTATGTAACAGTCTTATAAAATTCGATGTATTTTTACAAAAAGCGATAAAATTATGATTCGATTATATCGCTACAGGACATTATGCACGCATTGCCGAAATAACTAAATGATGAAATGTTAAAATGGGGAAATGAGAAGAATCAATTAAACAATTAGGCAATTCAACATGTAAGCTTCTCAGATGAATAGATTATAACAAAGACCAATCATATTTTCTTGCAGGACTCAATCAATTTCAGCTCTCTAAATCATTATTTCCTATTTGATGATATACAAAACCAGAAATAAGAATTTTAGCAAAAAAAATATGACTTCCCAATGCTGCACGCAAAGATAGTCAGTGATTATGTTTCATTGGGAATATTCCTATCAAAGATTTTTTACTCAAAAAGCTTCCCAAAAAAAGAGGAAATATAGTAGATCCCACAGGTAAAATCGTTGGAAAACATGAATGAGCATATTTTTTTACTATAGGACAAAGACAATGACTAGGACTCCCCTTCAAAGCATATGTTATCAAAACTGATGTTAAAAAAAATATAGTAGTAGTGGGGCAAAGAGAAGATAAAGAACTCTTTGAAAAAAATATTGTCACTACAGGACGACATTGGATAAGAAAAGAATATTCACTTCCGACAAAAGTACTAGCAAAAATAAGATACAGACAAGAGCCCCAAGAAGCAACAATAAAAAGAAACAAAGAAAATAATATCGTAATAAGCTTCAAAGAAAAACAATGGGCTATCGCTCCAGGCCAAACAATAGTAGCATACAAAACAGATGAATGTATTGGTTCTGGTATTATAGCTGAATAGTAAGTAAAAAGTCAAAAATAGGATAAAAATATATTTATATACGATAAATACAAAAAGTCAAAGTATTCTGTCAATAAATTTTGACAGGATTTTTTTTATGAATATACTCTATAATATAGAGTATTTATTAGTAGACAAAGCATCATGAGACACACAAAAAAAAATCTTAAAAAGATCAGCAAAACATCTATGAAAAAAGGAATATCTACCCTTATAATGATTTTTTTCGGTATGGTGATATTATTTCAAAAAGATGTACCAAGCACAGAATTTCAATTTGTACGAAATAGTAATGATATTTCTATGCACAACGCAGCAAATCAACAACGAGATTATCTTTTTGAAGATGAAGGAGAACAAACGACATGAACTATACCAACATGAACTATAACAACGTGATCATCTTTGGAAATGCGAATATATCAAAACAAAATGAGACAAATGATCAAAGATTGAATAACAAGCAACACATATAGTGGGACTATGTATATTTGAAACATTGCCAGTTGAAAAAATTCAAGTTGAGTTCTTTATACATGAACTATCTCTAGTTGAGCAATAAACACATGAACTATCTCTAGTTGAGTAATAAACACATGAGTTATCTCTAGTTGAGCAATAAACACATGAGTTATCTCTAGTTGAGCAATAAACACATGAACCATCTCTAGTTGAGCAATAAACACATGAACTATCTCTAGTTGAGCAATAAACACATGAACTATCTCTAGTTGAGCAATAAACACATGAATGACAACATGAGTAATAAATTGCCTGACTCCACGAAACGAAAGAGTAAAAAACAAAGATTTTGTTCTAGCATATGAGCAAAGAAAAGATGTAAACAACATCTGCAATATAGAAAAGAGAACATGTATCAATGGGATACTCGAATGATCATTTACCCAATCTTCATGTAAAGAAAACATAACATATGAATATAAAAAAACAGAAGTAATTTCTTACAATCAAAAAGTGCTTAATGAATATATACAACCAGCGGCTCCAGTACATTCATGAGCAATATTTAGCAATCAAGGGAAGATAAATACAACAGAAAGAGCAACAGATAAACGAGGGACAAGCAAAAATCAAATTATTACAAAACCAGAAGCAAAACAAACTCCTCTACCAGACAAAACAAATTGTAGTACTCCACGAGGGCAAAAAATTAACCATGGACAATTTGTAAAAGCATACAAAACACCACGTTGATTTATCGATTTTGCATGTGAAGTAGAAATAAGAGCATGTGTAAATGGAAATTTAAAAGGCACATTTACCTATTCTAAATGTACATTTAACAATACAACATATACTGAATATCTCAAGGCAGGTTCACCATCATCAAATACAGGATTCTTATTTTTTCAACGGATTAAAGCGATATTCAGATAGATAAAATAATAAAGCACATACATATAGAGTATTGGCCTATATATTTAAGATATATATAAATTTTAAAAATCAAGCTCTAAAACAATTGGACAATGATCAGATCACTCTATAGAGGTTTCATGAATAATTTTTTTGATATGAGCAACAACATCTTTAGATACCCAAAAATAATCTAGTCTCCGTCAGACATTCCTTGGTCTCGCTCACGCTCTATAGGACCACCAAGTATATTGATCGTGTAATTCAGGATTAAATTGTCTGAAAGCATCTACGTATCATTCTTTTTCTAGCTTATCCATTTCAGCTCTTTCAATAGGCAGAAATCAGATAGAATGTTCATTTTCTTTTGGTCTAGCAATGTCTATCTCTCTATGGCAGACATTAAAATCGCCACAAGTAATAACTTTTTCACCCTTGTCTCTGAGTTTGTTGATATAATGGATAAAATGATCATAAAATTTCAATTTATAACTCAACATTTCAGTACCATCAGCTCTTTCTCCTCAGTTGGGGAAGTATATATTCAAAAGAGTAAAATCCTGAAACTTTGTCTCAACTACCCTTCCTTCTTCATGAAAATGTTCCACCGACTCAAATTTCGATATTCACGAAACAAATTTCAAATTCTTTTTATAAAAAGTAGCGACTCCAGAATATCATGGTTTTTCACCAGTATGTCGGATTCGATCATACTCAGCCATATGATAGCGAAATTCTGGAGGCAATTGCGATTCAAAAGATTTTACTTCTTGAATACAGATAATATCTGGATCACCTTGTTTGACCCATTCGTAAAATCACTTGCCAATGACAGCACGTATTCCATTTACATTTCGAGAAGCGATTTTCATACTAAAATATTTATGATAATAAAAATTTTGCTAATGATTTATTTTGTAATGTTTCTTGATATCCAAGTTCTATAGTAGCTTTAATATGTGATTGTTCATTGTCCAACATGGTACGTACAGGAATAGGATGAGTAGATCTCAAGGTAAAGATTTCCACATCAGAAGGTAAAATATATGTACCTGTTTGCTGTAAACGACGAGAATAATTACGTTTAAACAAGCGAGAATGAAAAAAAACCCATAAAGTGAATAGATAATATTGTAATATATTACGTTTTTTATCTAAAATATCTATCACAAGAATCTTCTGAGCGCCAAGTTCTACTGCCTTAGAAATATGAGTTTGAGGAGCCGTCGTGAGCATACTATCACAATAGGGCTGATTATCAATTCGTACATGAGGATTGATTTTGAAAGCTAGAGGAATAGCCATAGTAGCTCTCATAACTTCAAGAATATTTATACGATCCTTATTGGAAAAATAAACAACATCTGCTGTCTGAGCATGCAATGCGGGAATCAAATAATGAGTAGAAGAAGTATATATCTTTTCTACATCCAAGATATCTTGTTTGCTAAAGACTTCGTCTATCAAATAATCTATATCTATTATTTTCCAAAATCTTCGATAATCAACAAATTTTTTAGTAGGCAATAGATTTCCCCATATATTTCTCATGGAATCATACTGCTGAGCAATATAGTAAGATCAAGTTCCTGCACTTCAAGAAGCAGCGATTAAAATATCTGGAGAAGTAATGTTGAATTGTTTATATAGGCAAAGTATTGCTCCTAATTCCCAAGCACACTTCATTCATCATCCAGAAGTTATGATAGCTAATTTTTTTTTCATAGAGGACCTAAAAAATAATATAATTAATGATTTTTATTTCTATTCTTTAATTTTTTCAAAACATCATCAGTTTTACCAGACATAAATATCCATTTATTGGAATCAGAAAAACCGATACTTTTATATCGATTATATTGATAACTATCTTTGAATGTATAAAGATCCCATCCTACAACACGGAATTTCTTGATGGCATACTCTATACCGTATATAAAAAGCTGCCTTCCTATTCATAGTTTTTGATATTTTGGATCTATAATTACATCACCATCATTCAAAATATTTCAAAAAAATAAAGGTTTGATATCAGAAAAGAAAGCTCAAACAATCTGATCATCTTGCATTACCTTTATTTTAATAGCTTTTTTATATCGATACATTACTATTTCTTGACTTTTTTTTCTATTCCAAGATTCTCATTCTTTATTATATGCATCTGCATAAATTTTTGCGAGAAACGAAATATCTTTTTTTTGTACTTGAGAAAATTTTACCATATTATTTTATAATCTCTAAAATTTTTTCATCTTTTCCTTGTATCATAGTATCATTTCCTCATCATTTGATGCCAAGTTCTTCAACAATCTGTTTAGCAGAAGTTCATTGTTTAGTAAAGATAAGAAAGCTTCATTCTTCATTGTAAATCAAAATATTGGTGTCCGCGAAAAGTCATTTTGCATAATAGGAAACACTCTTGAAATTTAAGTCAGAGGGAAGTTTAATTATTTTTTCAAAATGAGTATCAGAAGATGCATTTCGCAATTGTAAAGCTTGCTTTATTATCTGTGCTTGTAACATTTCAAGCGTTTTTTTCATTTCATCATATTCTTTGAGTGTCTTATCAAGCTTATCAGCAAGCTGAGTATGTGTTTTTATTCATAATTTTTCTACCGTAGTATCTAAGATAGTTTGTAGTTCATAATTTCTCATAGCAACTTTGGGTCACACAACCGCAGTGATTCTTTTTACTCCAGACGCCACCGCTTCCTGTCAGATAATAGCAAAACAACCAATATCTTTAGTATTGATCACATGTGTTCATCAACACAATTCGATAGACACTATTGCATTGTTATGATCAAATATTCTGACAACACGAACGATATCACCATATTTATCTTCAAAAAATGCTTTAGCTCATAGGGCAATTGCGTCTGAATAAGAAGTTTCTTTGACCTCAACAGCATACGCATCATAGATTATTTGATTGATATTTTTTTCAATTTCATGAATTTCTTCTACTGACAAAAGTCTATCAGCATTAAAATCAAATCTCAAATAATCTTCATCCACTAAGGAACCAGCCTGTTTGGTAGTAGCGAATATCTTAGCCAATTCTGTATGGAGTAAATGTGTAGCAGTATGTGCCCTCATTTTAGCATATCTCTGGCATTGTTCTACAATCAATTTCATTGAAATATCTAAGTAATGAAGTAAAGAACTAATTAGCTCATGTAGCAGTAGTTCATGTAACAACAACTCAACTATCTATACTTCATGTAAAATTATCTCATGATAAGACATCTCATGTTCCCACGTTTGTATTTCATCAAATATAAGGTACAATAGCTGACAATCAAGTAATCAAAAGGAAAACGAAAAGAATAAGAATAATGATAATTTTAGTAAATTTCTTTTTGCTAATCATTGCAATAAATAATAAATAAAATGTATAATAGATGATATAGTTTTATAGTATATTTTCAAGAATAAAGAATGTAGCCAGTAATGGAATGAGGACAATATCACTGTGTTTTCAGATAGATTATTCGATAATTTTCTAATAAAAAATAGATCTATTTCTCTTTGGGTACATGTAAGGCGATATGTAATTCATCCAATTGTTCCTGTTCTATAAATCATGGCGCTCACATCATCACATCTTGTGCTCTTCCTGATTTAGGAAATGCATATACTTCTCTGATATTTTCTTCATCCTTGAGAATCATTAGTAATCTATCAAATCCTATAGCAAAACCGCCATGTGGTGGTGGACCAAATTGAAACGCTTCATACATAGCACCAAATTTCTGTTTGATTTCCTCTTCTCCCCTGCCCACTAACTTAAAAGCTTCCAATAATAATTCTGGATTATGATTACGTATAGATCCGGAAAGAATTTCATAGCCATTACACGAAAGATCATATTGTTCAGAATATATTTCTAATTTATTCGGATTTTTTAGTGCTTCAGCTCATCATTTTACGATAGAAAATGGATTATGACAAAAATCTAATTTACCCATATCATCCATTTCATATAATGGAAAATCTTCTATTCGACAGAAAGCTAAATCATCTGTATCAAGGGTAAGATATGTATCTCTGATAAATATTCTTAATCTTCCAAGTGCTCTAGTCACCGTTGCATAGGTATCTGCAACAAATAAGATAGTATCACCAGTTACAGCTCATGTTTTCGTTTTGATAGTTGCTATTTCTTCAGGACTAAAAAATTTTGCTACAGAACCCTTTATTTCTTCAGTATCAAAACTGATATATGCTAATCATTTTGCTCAATTCTTTTTGACTTGTTCAGTAAGTTCATCTGCCTCTTTTCTCGTCAATATTTTATTTTCAAATCTCATAGCTTTGATAGATCAACCATGAGCAACGGTATCTTTAAATACAGAAAATCATGAATCAGCAAAATCTTTTGTCATTTCAATAAGTGGCATAGTAAACCTAAGATCAGGTTTATCACTACCATATTGATCTACTGCTTCTCTATGTGTAAGTCTTTTGAAAGCAACCGTAATTTTTTTATGAGGAGATAATGCAGGAATAAGTTCATTAATATATCATTCTACTACTGCATATACATCATCCTGATTGACGAATGACATTTCACAGTCAAGTTGATAAAATTCACAAGAATGCCTATCTGCTCTTGGATCTTCATCACGAAAACAAGGTGCTATCTGAAAATATTTATCGATACCTCCTACCATCAATAATTGTTTATATTGTTGTGGGGCCTGGGGCAAAGCATAAAATTGACCTGGATTAATCCTGGAAGGAACTAAATAATCTCTTGCTCCTTCTGGAGAAGAAACGGTAAAAATAGGCGTTTGTACATCAATAAATCCTTTATCACTAAACCAATTTCTTGTAAACGTAAGCATTTTTGATCTAAACAAAACATTATCCAGAACTTTTTTTCTTCTAAGATCCAAGTATCTATATTTAAATCTATTTTCTTCGCTAGTATTTGGTTCATCAACGATAGGAAATGGCAAAAGCTTAGCTTTGGTAAGTACTTTTATTTCAATAACATTGATTTCTATTTCACCAGTTGCCATATCTTTGTTAATCATATTCTCAGGTCTTGCAATAACTTCTCAAACTATTTGGACAACATATTCAGATTTAATATCAGGAAATTCTACGCTAGAATTTGCAGGATTGTGAGTAATTTGCGTGATTCCATATCTATCACGAAGATCGATAAAGGTCATTCATCACAAATTTCTAATTTTATTGACTCGTCAACAAAGCGTTACTTGTGTTCATGTGTGTTTAGCAGTAAGTTCTCAACAGGTGTGTGTACGATACATAAAAAATTAATAATTAATAATTAAAAATTAACAATTAATATGTATACAATTGATTCATCTTATCAAGAAATTTATTTGAAAAAACTATTCATATCTCAAAGCATCGATTGGTTTCAATCTAGCTGCTTTGTACGCTGGGTAGATACCAAATCCAAGTCCAACGGCTGTAGCAAATCCAAATGACATTATAAGTGATTGTAGAGTGATTACTCCTACTATAATACTTTTGATAGCTAATATAGTTAGGTAGCTGAATCATATCCCAATAATCCCCCCCAAAATACATAGTGAAATAGATTCTCCAAGAAACTGCAACACAATATCACTTGTTTGAGCTCCTATAGCTTTACGAATACCAATTTCACGGGTTCTTTCTGTTACTGATACGAGCATAATATTCATCACTCAAATTCCTCAGACAATGAGAGAAATGACAGCAATAGAGGTGATAAAAAGTTTCAATGTTCACGTAACTTCATTGATGGTAGATAGCGCATCAGCCAAACTTGAAATGGTAAAATTTGCTTGTTCAGGGTCTGTCAAATTGAAGTGTTTGAGTAATGTTTGTTCGATATCACTTTTTGCAATATCAATCATTTCTGTAGAGGTGACTGACATGGCTATACTAGCCAGATATTTGGTTCCAAACAATCTCTGTTGGGCAGAAGTAATAGGCACCAATACTACTGAATCTGCATTTCCTGCAAGTCATTGGCTCCCTTTTTCCTTCATCACACCGATAACGGTTAGAATGTTATTTCCAATATTTATATCTTTTCCAATCGGATCTTCGTTTGGGAATAAAGTTTCTGCTGTAGTTGACCCAATTACTGCTACTTTATCTATATTTTTAACATTTTCCTCTGAAATAAATGCTCCATAGTCTACTTCAGAGTTACGTACAATGAGATATTCTGGAGATACTCCATAGATAGAAGCTTGCATATTATTTTCTTTGTATACAACTTGTTTTCTACTACTGATTTCTGGAGATACGGCTTTGATATTTGCTATATTTTTAATAATTTCTACTTCTTCCATAGTCAATACATTACTATCACTTTTGCTGGCTGATTTTCTGACATCAGTTTGACTTGTACCTCATGGTGTCACAGTAAGTAAGTTGGTACCCAATCATTCTACATTTGCAACGATGCTATTTTGTGCACCTTCTCAAATTGCAAGCAAAACAACAACTGAAAAAATTCCAATAATAATTCATAAACTACTGAGTCATGATCTTAGTTTATTTGCAGTGAGTGATTTGATAGCATTTTTGATATGATCTCGAATTGGCATATATGATACTTATAAATAAAATTTATTTTGCTTTCTTTTGGTTTTTGGGATTGAAATGTTTTACAATTAAACCATCTCTAATATTTATTTGAGTTTTTGCAAATGCTCAAATCTCTGCAGAGTGAGTAATGAGGACAATTGTTTTACCTTCTTTATTAAGTGCTGCAAAAATATCAAGTACATCAGCACCTGTTTTGGTATCTAATGCTCCTGTAGGCTCATCAGCCAAAATAATACTAGGGTTAGTAACTATGGCACGCGCAATAGCTACTCTTTGTTGTTGTCCTCCAGAGAGTTCATTAGGTTTACTTTCTATTTTTTCTTCCAATCCTACCTTTTTGAGTGCTTCTATAGCTCTTTTCTTCTGCTCTTCTTCCGCTACTCATTGATAAGACAATGGTAACATAACTTGTTCAAGCACAGACATTCTTGGAATTAAATTATATCATTGAAAGACGAATCCAATTTTTTATCCTCTAATGCTTGCTTTTTCATTTTCTGTTAGGTTTTCAAGTTTTTTTCCGTCCAAAATATATTCTCCACTTGTTGGTATATCCAAAAGTCCAATAAGATTCATCATTGTTGATTTTCCAGACCCAGATGGTCCCATAATTGAAATAAAGTCTCCATCATTTATGGTTAAATCTACGCCACAGAGTGCGCGTTGCATGAGTACTTTGTTTGTATTGTAATAATCTTTGACAATATTTTTGAGTTCTAGCATTCTAGAAAAAGGTATAAATAAATATATTTAATTACCACGACCTTGATTTGCAGAAGGATCTCCTCCTCATACACCTAGTCAATCGACATTTGGTCTTTCAAATTTACCTGTTTTTGTCACCATCTTTTGATCTGGTGAAATATATCTTTGAGTCAAAATTTGCTCTCCAAGGATCAATCCACTCAAAATTTCTGTATTGATAGCATCTTTGATTCCTACGACAACTTTCTTTTCTATAATTTCTGTCCCTTTCATGATTTGCACAATTCTGTTACCACTATCTACTTGAATAGCTGTACTTGGTATTATTAGTGTATTACTTTTTTTCTCTGTTATTATAGTAACCGTTACTGTCATACTATCATAAATTTTCTTTTCACCTTTTGTCATCACAACTTTAGCAGTATATGATACAACTCATGAATTTGTGGTTGGAGTTGGATCTATCTCTCAGATAGCTCATGTGATGATATAATCTGGATATGAATCAAATGCGATTTCAACTGGTTGTCCTTTGTTGACTTTCACAATATCTACTTGATCTATAAGCATATCGATTTCATATATATTTGGATTTGAAACGGTAATTGATTTTTCATTGATAATATCTGCTGTGATTTTATCTCCTAATTTTATATTTATCACATCTACATTACCATCAAATGGTGCTGTAATTTCATAGTTTTCTCCTTGTTCTCCAAGTTGAGCAAGAGATAATTGACTTTGTTTTATACTATTGAGCTGCAACTGTCTATCTTCTCGTGATGGTCAATTTTCCATATCTTGTAATGTTTGTTTATATATAATTAATTGTGCTTCATAATTTTTTATCTCATTTTGTTTGCTAGCGACATCGTTTGAGGTGTTTTGTAAACTAGAAATATCACTATTAAGCGTACTTAAACGAGAGAATACCTTAGAACGAGCACTACTAAGAGTAGAAGACCAACCATCGATGGTAGATAAAGTTAAAGAAGTACCATCTACAGAATTATTAATTGCATTATATGACGAATCAACAAGAGCAGTAAGTGAATCTAAAAAATCTTTAGTTTTTTGTTGAATATCACCAATACTAGAAATCGAAGCAGAAACACCTCATTCGACTGATAATAATACAGTATTTAATATTGTTAATTTATTTTTGCTCGTATAATAGTTTGTTTCTGTAGAATATTTATAAGAACTATTTTTTGCAGAAATATATAGTTGAACATCCATATAACGACTATTGGTTTTGGTAATATAAAATATTTCATCAATAGTATCAAGGACATCTTTACCATCATTAATAGCATTTTTTGTATTGAGAATAATAGATTGGATTCTAGGACTATTCATTTGAACAGTATCACCTTGTGCAGATTGTAAAATCACAAGCTCTTTTTTAGCAATATCCAATTTAGATTGAGTATCATTAACATTTTTTTGTGCTCAAACAATATCAGCAGCAGTATACTGATTGATAAGTTTATCATAATTAATTCTTGCATTTTGGATACTTAGTCCTTGTTGAGACATATTGATTGAAAGTGTCTTTTTATCTAATTCTGCTAAAAGGTCTCATTTTTTCACGGCTTGACCTTCTTTTACATATACTTTTTTAACGGTTCATTCTTGTCCGAAATTCAGTGTTTGTTGATCAGTTATATTTGTATTTCATATCACTTTGATAGAGTTAACAATATCACCAGAAACTACTGTGCCTATTTTTGGAGTCACAACTGGTAGTGAATTAGATCATTTTATAATAAAGTATCCAATAATTATTATAATGATAGATCACCCAAGAACTGTTCGTTTACGTGATTTAAGTCGACTCCATTTAGATGTATCCATTTTTTTGTATATATTAGACTAAATAAAATTGTTGTATTCGCTAGTAGAATAGTTTACCTTTTTTGTGGTGCTATTCAATGCTTTATAAATTCGGAATAAACGAAAAACTTGAGAAATCAAGGTTTTTGAAGTAATTACGATACGTAATCGTAAATATTCACCTTAAATTAACCTTAAATAAAATTTAGTATAAGTTTATATGTTTATTTTTCAATAAATATAAAAAAAACGATACTTTACTATATTAAAAAAATCATATCATCTATCCACGATAGAGAACACAAAAGAATTATATATAAGAAAATATACTAAGTTATTTGAGCAGAAAAAGAATATCTCATTGTTCATCATAAGAGATACTGTTAATATCATTAGGATAATAGGTGATCA